>Ga0070664_100001392_pt1 | contig 19289 bp, 16 predicted proteins | sample KBSC73metaG_FD_65863 | JGI IMG/M metagenome (GOLD analysis project Ga0070664, IMG submission 65863) | Corn rhizosphere microbial communities from Kellogg Biological Station, Michigan, USA - KBS C7-3 metaG | ecosystem: Host-associated > Plants > Roots > Rhizosphere > Soil ... | reverse complement strand
CGCCGCTCGACTTCGTCCAGCTTGTCGATCATCTGCCGGGGGAGGCTCTACCGCGCTCCGCCCTCCGCCGCCACCCTGCGCAGGCCCTCTGACCCCGAAGGTCGGTCAGGCCGAGCGCGCGACGCCGTCGCGCTCGCCCATGCTCCGGCGAATGAAGGGGAGGGCGTGGGCGAGGAACTCCTCGGAACGGTCCTCGTGGGCGAAGAGCTTGCCCCGCGGAATCTCCACGAGGCTGGCCGGGCCGGCGAACTGCGGCAGCATGGCCCGGGCCTTCCCCACCGGGAAGAACGGGTCCTCTGGCCCCCAGATGCACAGGACCGGTGCGCGGATGCGCCTGTTGACCTCGGCCAGAGCGTCGGACTCCTCGAAGTCGATGGAGCGGAGCAGCTTGAGCTGGCCCGCCAGCACGTGCGGATCCTCCAGCGGGGCGAGGAAGAGCTCCGTGAACTCGCCGTCGACATAGTCCGGATTCGTGAACAGCGGACCGAGGCCAAGGCTGGTCTTCCGGAGCGGCCCCCGTGCCAGCCAGCGCAGCAGTGGGCCGGCGATGCCGAGACGAGCGAGCTGGACGTACGCCTGGATGAGCAGACCGTGGTGGCCGGGGATCTCGGTGTTGCCGAGCACCATCGCCCCGAGCCGGTCATCGCCGGCGCAGGCCATCCGGGCGATGGCTCCGCCGCTGTCGTGAGCGAGCATCGCGTAGCGCCGGGTGCCGAGGCTGTCGAGGAAGGCGCGGACCACCTCTGCGCAGACCTGGAAGTCGACGGGTCCGGGCCACTCGGTGCGGCCACTTCCGGGGAGGTCGAGGAGGTGGACGGTGAAGTGCCGCGAGAGCGCAGGGAGCAGGTGACGCCAGGTGGCGGCGTGCAGCGGCCAGCCGTGCACGGCCACCAGATCGGACCCGCTCCCGAAGCGCCAGGTGGCGATGCGCCCTCCGGGCAGCTCGAGGAAGGAATCGGGGGTGGAGAAGCGACGGGCCGGCTCGGACGACATGGAAGACCTCCGGTGAGAGATGCGTCCCAGGGTGTCGACCTCACCGGTCCCGAGCAATGACCTGGAGAGGTAAGCGCGGGCCCCTGGCCCGGTCGCTACACTGCTCGGCGTGACTCGACGTGCACCCGCCCTGTTCCCTGCGCTGCTCCGGCACTGGAGGACGCGGCGGGGGATGAGTCAGCTCGACCTGGCGCTGGCGGCGGAGGTCTCCGCGCGGCACGTGAGCTTCCTGGAGACGGGTCGGTCGCGGCCGAGCCGGGAGATGATCCTCCGGCTGTCCTCGACGCTCGACGTGCCGCTCCGCGAACAGAACGCGATGTTCCGCGCGGCCGGCCTGGAGGAGGTGTTTCCCGATCCGGCCCCCGACGCCCCGTTCCCGCCGGCGGTGGAGCGCGCCATCGAGCGGATGATGGCGCAGCACGAGCCGTTTCCCCTGGTGGTGTTCGACCGCAAGTACGACATCGTGCGGCTGAACGTGGGCGCCTCCCGGCTCCTGCCGCTCTTCGTGGCCGAGCCCGGAGCGCTGGAGCCCCCGATGAACGCGATGGCGCTTCTCTTCGATCCGCGGGGCGCGCGGCCCTTCGTCGAGGACTGGCCGCAGGCGGCCCGGTCGATGCTGGCGCGACTTCATCGCGAGGTGCTGGCCAGCGGCGGCGACGCGGAGCTGGGCGCGCTCCTGCACCGGGTTCTCGAGCTTCCCGAGGTGCCCGCGAGCTGGAAGCAGCCCGACCTCGGCATCCCCTCCGAGCCGACGCTGACGGTGCGCTTGCGGCGGAACGAGACGCGCGTGGCCTTCCTCACCACGGTGACCACCTTCAGCGCGCCGCAGAACGTGGCGCTGGAGGAGCTCCACCTCGAGAGCTGGTTCCCGCTCGACGACGGCACCGCCGAGGTGTGCGCCCGGATCGCCCGCGGCTGACGAGGCTGCTCAGCGCCTGCCGGGGTTCCGCGGAGGAGGAGGGAAGAGCCGGGCGCGCAATATCTCCGTCCGGCGCCGGAGATGGGCGTTCTCGTCGGCGAGGATCGTGGCCAGCGAGGAAAAGCGAAGGGCCCACTCCAGCCCTCCGCTCCGCTCGGCGCGCGCCGCCGCCTCGAGCGCGCGAGGGGAGAGGGAGCGGAGCTCGGCGAACGCGGCCGGCCGGTGTGCCTGGATGCAGCGGACCAGTTCCACGGCCTTCCCGGGGTCGCTGGCGTCGATCAGCCGCTCGAGCTGACGCCTCAGCTCGGAGGTCTCGGGGCCCAGGACCGAGCTCACCGCTCCCTCGGGGCAACGCGGATCCCGTCCGCGCTCGAGACCCTCCAGGAGCCACAGCCGGTCGCCGATGGATCGATAGTGCCGCATCAGCCGGCCGAAGCCGCTCAGGTGACCGCTGGGCCCGTGCGCGTCGATGATGTCGGGGAGCCCCTCGCCCACCAGATAGTCCTGTAAGGCGGCGACGTTGCCCCAGTGATGCGCGAGCGCGTAGTCAGCCAGACCTGCCACGTCGACGATCCGGTCGCCCCGGAGAGCGAGCGCGGCGCCGCCGATGTCCGCAAGCCCGAGCCTGCCCTGCTCGACGCCCTGGGACGCGAGCCGGAGTCGCAGCCCGAGCGCCTTGTCCCTGACGAAGCTCGCGGGAAAGCCGGCCTGGCTCTTCGTGGTCTGGAAACGCCCCAGCGCCGCGGGCACGGCGAGCCCCAGGACGACCAGCGCCGCGACGAGGGGAATCGCGGGCCCGCGGAGGGCAGCGGGCATGCGTTCGCGGAGGTCGGTCAGCGCGCTCAGGCCCGCGCCGACGAGGATGCCGAGGAGCGGCCAGAGCGGGCCGAGGAAGCGCCACTGGTCCATCCAGTCCGCCTTCACCTTCCAGACGAAGGCCACGCCGCAGAGGAGGAAGGCAAAGGCGAGGCTCGCCGGCCGGCGTGAGCTCCGGGAGAAGAGGCCCAGGGCTCCGAGGCCGGCGGCGAGGATCAGCGGAAGTGGATAGGCGCGGGCGAAGCCCTCCAGGTATCGCGCGGGATGGAAGTCCCAGCCCAGCTTGGCGAAGTACGTGTTCGGGAGCAGGCGGGCGAAGTACGCCCAGCGGAAGGCGAGGTACGCGCAAGCGACGAGCCCGAGCACGCCCAGGAGGGTCGCTTCCGGGCGTCCCGGCGAGCGGTTCTCCTCGAAGAGCCAGAGCATCCAGAACCCGATCGCAGCCACGATGACCAGCGGCGCCTCGGGGCGGGTGAGGGCGAGCGCGGCGAGCAGCAGGGCACTGGCCAGTCCGCGGCGGAGGCGGAAGTCACGGACCAGCGCCCAGAGGCTCGCTGCGAGGAGCAGGGCGTGGAGCCCGCTCTCCATCCCGGAGCAGATCCAGTAGGCGTAGTTCGGCGAGGCGGCGACCACCAGCGGACCCACCGTGTCCGCCGGACGGAGTCGCCGTCCGGTGGCCGCCGGGACGGCAAGGGCCAGGAAGACCAGCGCCAGCGCCCCGAGGGCGATGCCCAGCCAGCGCGCGAAGGCGAGCGGCTCCAGCCCGAGAGGACGCGAGAGCCCGAGAAGCACCACCCAGAGCGGATTGGAGAAGCCCTCGACCGGAGGCGAGCCGGGAGTGAGCCGCAGCCCCGCGCCGGAGAAGAGCGAGTGACCGTAGGCGATGGAGATGGCCGCGTCGTCGACGACCGGGAGGTGGAGGAGACTGGCGTGCACCGCCGTCCCCAGGACGGCGAGGCCGAGCGCGACGAAGGTCCACCCCTGCGCCAGTGAGCCGGACACCGCACCGAGCGTCCTCGGTCCGGCGCGCTCGCTCCGTTCCGCCGGGCCGACGACCTCCGGGTCCACGCCGGAGAGCCTATGCTAAGAGGCTGCTCCCCATGGCCAAGCGAATCGGTAACCGCAGCAAGCGCAAGCTGAAGAACCGGGCGAAGGTGAAGCGGAAGGGCCTGCGGCGGGGTCGCGTCCGCCGTCGGAAGGCCGCTGGCCGACGCTAGCCCCCGGGCGGCTGCCTGTGTCGGCAGCAAGTGTGCTGGCGCGCAGCGGTCCAAGAGAGGTACCCGTCCCGGCATGGACATCCGGGCGATCTTCGATTTCGTCGTCACCTTCACCAACGGTGGGAGTCTCCGGGGCGAGGGATTCCGGCTGGACCTGCCGCGTCCAGACCTCGCCGAAGCGGAGATCGCCAAGCTGCTGGTGGCCCACCTCGGCCTGCTGATGGTGGAGAAGGTCGAGCTGCGGCAGCTGCGCCGCATCGAGGAGCCGCACCGGGGATCGCGCGGCGTGCCCCGGGCGATGGGCGGCTCGCGGCGCCTCGTGGACCTGAGCCATCCCATCCATCACGGGCTCGTGACCTATCCCGGCCTCCCGGCGCCGGAGATCAGCGACCACCTCTCGCGTGAAGCCTCCGCGGCGAAGTACGCGCCCGGGGTCACCTTCCAGATCGGCCGCATCTCGCTGGTGGCGAACACGGGCACGTACCTGGACAGCCCGTGGCACCGCTACGCGGAGGGTCCCGACCTCTCGGGGCTTCCGCTGGAGAAGCTGGTGGACCTGGAGGGCGTGCTGCTCCGCGCCACCGGGACGGGCCGCCGGGCGATCGACGTGCTGGAGCTCGCGCCGCTCGAGGTGAGCGGCAAGGCGGTGCTGCTCCACACCGGCTGGGACGTGCACTTCGAGACGCCGCAGTACGCCAAGGATGCGCCGTTCCTCACTGACGCCGGGGCGGTCTGGCTGGTGGAGCACGGCGCGGCGGTGGTGGGCATCGACTCCATCAACATCGATGACATGGGGGATGCCGCTCGTCCCGCGCACTCGCGGCTGCTCGCGGCCGGGATTCCGATCGTCGAGCACCTCCGCGGGCTGGATCAGCTCCCGGCGACCGGGTTCCGCTTCTCGGCCGCGCCACCGCGCATCCAGGGGCTCGGCACGTTCCCGGTCCGCGCATACGCGATCGTCGAGGGCTGAACCGCTCGGCCGCCGGGCGCGGCCGCGGCGGCGTCCGTGCAGCGGATGCGCGACCGACCGGCCCGACCGGGTGAGCGGTTCTGCACGTGGAAGCGTGTCCCACGTGCCGAACCGCTCGGGGAGCCCGGGCGACAGGTTCCGGACATGATGCAGCCGCGCTGCGCGACGCCGCTCCGCGAGCTGATATGTGTCGCGCGCTCGGAGGTGCGCGGCATGCGGACTTTTGCTCTCACCTTGGCGATGCTGCTGTCCTCGGCCGTGGCTGCCGAGGAGCGCGCGACGGACACCTACCTGGACCAGACGCGCGAGCGCTGGATCACGGTGGCGAAGAAGATCTGGGACACGCCGGAAACGGCCCTGAACGAGAAGAAGTCGGCGCAGGCGCTGGTGGACGCGCTCCAGAAGGAAGGGTTCAAGGTCACCTGGGGCGTGGGTGGCGAGCCCACCGCCTTCGTGGCCACCGCGGGCTCGGGCTCGCCCACGGTCGGCTTCCTCGCCGAGTACGACGCGCTGCCGGGGCTCTCGCAGAAGGCAGGCACGCCGTCGAAGAGCGCGGTGGTCGACGCAGGCCCGGGACACGGCTGCGGGCACAACCTGCTCGGCACCGCCTCCACCGCGGCCGCCATCGCCGCCAATCGCGAGCGCCAGTCGCGGAAGCTGCCCGGGACCATCCAGCTCTTCGGGACTCCGGCGGAAGAGGTGCTGTTCGGCAAGACCTTCATGATCCGCGACGGTGCCTTCAAGGGGACGGACGTGGTCCTCGCCTGGCACCCCGCCGACCAAAATCTAGTGACCAACCGGACGCGTCTGGCGGCGGCCGCCACGGAGGTCGAGTTCTTCGGCCGCTCCTCGCACGCCTCCGCCTCGCCGTGGGCGGGCCGCAGCGCGCTCGATGCGCTGATGCTCTTCGACCACGCGATGGCGCTGATGCGCGAGCACATCAAGCCCACGGCGCGCATCCACCGGGTGGTGAAGGAGGGCGGTGAGGCCGCCAACATCATCCCCGACCACACCCGGGGCGAGTACTGGGTCCGCGACGCGACGGGGGAGAGCGTGCAGGAGCTCCTCGGACGTCTCCGGAAGGCTGCCGACGGCGCGGCGATGGCCACCGAGACGCGCGCGCAGGTGAAGCTGATGTTCTCGGTGCGCGACGTCGTTCCCAATGGCGCGCTGGACGGGGTGGTGCAGAAGGAATTCGAGCGCATCGGTCCGCCCATCTACGACGCGCAGGATTTGGCGTTCGCCAAGGCGCTGCAGAAGGAGCTCGGGGTCGAGCAGTCGGGGATGGCGCAGAAGGTGCAGCCCTACGCGGTGAAGAACGGCGGAACCGCCTCCTCCGACATCGGCGAGGTGAGTGCAATCGTGCCGCTGTCCGAGCTCAACGTGGCAACGAGGCCGCTCGGCACCGTGGCCCATCACTGGGCGCAGACCACCTGTGCGGCCCATCCGCTCGGGTACAAGGGAATGATGGTGGCGGCGAAGGTGCTCGCGGCGTCCGGCGTGGACCTGCTCGGGGAACCGGCGGCGGTGGCTGCGGCGAAGGCGGACTTCCAGAAGAACACGGGCGGTAAGCCGTACCAGTCGCCGCTCGCATCCGACGCGAAGCCGCAGGCGAGCCGTTGAAACCGCTCGACTGAAGAGCGCTCAACGTACAGAGGCCCTTCGGCGGCTCCGGGGGTGAGGGGGTTGCGGGCGCACGACGCAATGGCAATTTCGATGACAGTCCGTGTGAGTGGCGAAGCTGCATCCCCGCGAGTTCTCGTCCCTCGAACACTTGCAGTGCTTGTCTGAATGCTATTGCGTCGTGCGCTCGAGACCCCCTCGGGGAGTCCGGAGGTGGCTCGGCGCGGGTGCGTCCATTGCATTTCGCTCCGCAACGGACGGTCCCTGGCTCGCCGCGGGAAGTGACGTGGGCGGACGAGTGCAGCGCCCGGGTGGTCCTTTGGGGACTGGAAGTTCCCGCCACGTCCCCAAAGGATCGGGAGCTCGGCTGGGGTGCCGGAGCGCCTCCGGCCAGCGGGGGAGGGTGACCGCGGGCAGGGGCGCAGCGCGCCTTGGAGCGTCACGAGCGCACGCAGGCCGCTCGGAAACCGCGCTGCATCACATGCCCGTCGAGATCGCCTCCTCTACGAGCCAGGCGCCGAAGGCGTGGCGACCGGCGTGGGAGGACTCTGCGGCCCGAGCTCGGGCAAGGGCGTGGCGAAGCTCGCCGACGCATTCCGGAGCCGCTGCATCACCTCCTGGGCATCGGCCCCGGTGAGCGGGTAGGGCTGGATCGGCCGATCCGGGAACCGGTCGGTCTTGAGCGGAAACAGCTCCACCCCGAGGTAGCCGCTCCGGTCGAACCGTGCCTTCACCAGCACCGAATCCTTGTCCCTCGGATTCCAGTTCCCACCGAACACGAAGTTCCCGAGCGAGTAGAAGACCGGCACTCGACCGATGCGCTCCATTCCGTGCAGCACGTGCGGATGCGAGCCGAGCACCGCCGCCGCGCCGGACTCCACGGCCGCCTTCGCCAGCGCGATCTGGTACGCGTCCGGCCCCTTGCTGCCCTCGCGGCCCCAGTGGAAGAAGGGGATGACCAGGTCGGCCTGCGTCTTCGCCGCGGTCACGTCCTCGCGGACCATCCGCTCCACCACCCTCCAGTCGCTCGGGTGACCGGCGACGCCCGCGGTGCTCTCCGTCGCCCAGACGAGGGCGGGCTCGGGGTGCTTCTCCCCGAGGATGAGATAGCCGAGGAAGGCGACCCTCAGCCCCGCGACCTCCACGATCGCCGGGCGTCGAGCCTCGGCCAGCGTGCGTCCGGCGCCGAAGTGGCCGATGCCGGCGGCATCGAGCGTGGCGATGGTGTCCGCGACCCCATCGGGGCCGTAGTCCATGAGGTGGTTGTTGGCCAGGCTGGCCACGCGCACGCCGGCGTCGACCAGCACCTGCACCGTCGAGGGCCGCGCCCGGAAGTTGAAGTTCTTCGGGATCGGGGCGCCGCCGGAGGTGAAGGGACACTCCAGATTGACCAGCACCAGGTCCGCCCCGGCGAACAGCGGCTTGACCTCCGCGAACCCCCAGCCGTCGATCTCCGGGCCGCTCCGTCCCTTCGCGCGAAGGCCGTCGACCCACTCCTCGTAGTGGAAGCCGAGCGTGACGTCGCCGCCGGCGACCACCGTGATGGGCCGCGGGACAGCCGGTCCGGGGGCGGCGATCAGCGGTGGCGCGGTCCGGGTCTCGACCTCGTCGGGACGCACCGTGGACCGAGGCGCGCACGCGAGCGCGAGACCGAGCGTCCAGACGAGGGGGAAGCTCCAGGAATCACTGCGCCGTGCGGGGTTCACGTCGGCTCGGGAGTGTAGCTTGCAGAGCCGGTTTTCCGCTGAATACAGTGCTGCACCCCCCCCATGGCCCGAGAGAAGGACAACATCGCGCTCTCCGACGAGCACAATTCCCGCGGCATCGAGCTCGCCGATCGCGGCTGGCTGGACGAGGCCATCCGCGAGTTCCGGAAGGCCATCGACCTCGACCCGGACTCGGCCCACGCGCACGACAACCTGGCGACCGTCTACGCCGAGAAGAAGCTCTATCGCGAGGCGCTCGCCGAGTACCTGACCGCGCTCAAGCTCGAGCCGGACAGCGCGACCGCGCACTACAATCTGGCCTGCTTCCTCTCCACCCATGGACCCGAGTTCGCCGTCGCCGCCTACAAGCAGGCGATCGAGCTCGACCCCGAATACCCCGACGCGCATCTGAACCTCGGGCTCACCTACGCGGACCACGGGCGCGTGGAGGAGGCGATCGCCGAGCTGCAGACGGCGATCGAGCTCGACCCCGCGGATGCCTTCCCCCGGCACGAGCTGGCGGCGCTGCTGATGGACGAGGGCGACTACCGCGGAGCCATCGCCCAGCTGAAGGAGGTCGTCCGGCTCGAGCCCGAGGACTTCGAGGCCCACCTGGATCTGGGCATCTGCTACGCGCAGAAGGGCTTCTATGCCGAGGCCGAGCGGGCTTACCAGAGGGCGCGTGCGCTCAACGCCGAGGACCTCCTCCTCCACTACAACCTCGCCGCGCTCTATGCGCTGTGGGGGAAGAAGCCCGATTCGCTGGAGTCGCTGAAGAAGGCCCTCGAGTCGGACCGGCAGAAGGTCTCGGGCTGGCTCGCGACGGATCCGATGTTCGACGGACTCAAGGGCGATCCCGAGTACGAGAGCCTGCTGTGAGGCGCGCTTCTTGAGCAGCGAGGCCTGGCACATCGCCATCGCGGTGGTGCTGGTGCTGATCAACGCGTTCTTCGTCGCCTCGGAGATGGCGCTGGTCCGGGCCCGCCCGACGCGGTTTCGCACCCTCGGGGAGCAGGGGAACCGGGCCGCCGAGCGAACGCTGGGCCTGCTCAGAAACCTGCCTCCCTACCTGAGCACCGTGCAGTTCGGGGTCACGCTCACCTCGCTGGGGATGGGCTGGGTCGGCGAGCCGGCCTTCGCCTCGCTCATCGAGCGCTCTCTGCAGGCGGTCCTCCCCGACCAGCGCGGCTACGTCGCCCTGGCCCACACCCTGGCGATCGTCGTCGGGTTCGCGATCATCACCATCCTCCACCTGGTCATCGGGGAGCTGGTCCCGAAGAACCTGAGCCTGCAGCGCACCGAATCGGTGGCGCTGGCGGTGTCCGGGCCGATGCGGGCCATCTACCTGGTGTGCTACCCCGCGGTGAGCGCCATCAACTGGATGGCCTCCGCGGTCTCGCGGATGCTCGGGCTCCACCCTCATGGGCCCGAGGAGACCGCGCTGAATCCCGAGGAGCTGGCCTTGCTGGTCGCTAGCTCGGCCCGGGCGGGCAACATCACCGCCGAGCGCGCCGAGCTGCTGGCCCGCGCGCTCTCCATGTCGGAGAAGACTGCGCGCCAGGTTCTCGTGCCTCGCTCGCAGGTGAGGTACCTCGACCTCGACGAGCCGCTGGAGCGCAACATCGCCGAGTCCCGTGCCGCGGGACACACCTGGATGCCGGTGGCCCGGGGGACGCTCGACCAGGTCGAGGGCGTGGTGAACGTGAAGGACCTGTTCTTCCTCCTCGCCAACGACCAGCTCCACAGCCTGGGGCAGGTCCAGCGGCCGGTGCTCTTCGTCCCGGAGAACGTCACCCTCGAGCAGCTGCTCATCGAGTTCCGGAAGCGCCGCCGGCAGCTGGCGGTGGTGGTGGACGAGCACGGCGGAACGAGCGGCATCGTCGCCCTGGCGGACGTCGTGGCCGAAGTGGTCGGCGACGTGGCCGAGCTCGGCCGGCGGGTCTCGGAGGTGAAGACGCTTCCCGGAGGCCGGCTCGAGCTCCCGGGCACCACCCAGCTCTCGGACCTGGAGGACCGGCTGGACGTCCGCTTCGACGTCGATCCGGGCGAGGTGAGCACCATCGCCGGCTTCCTCATGGCCCGTCTGGGGCGGGTGCCCGAGCCCGGAGACCACACCGAGGTGGACGAGTTCGAGATCCGGGTGGCCGAGACCGACGGGCCGAGGGTCCTGAAGGTCCGGATCGAGCCAAAGCCGCCCCCCGAACCCTCCCCGCCCCCCGCGGCATCGGCATGACCGTTCACGTAGCGCCACGCAGCGTCATGCACCGCTTGCGGGTGGGTTCACTCCAGCGGTAAAACACCCTCTCTTCCAAGGAGTTACCCGCCCCATGCGCATCCGGCGCCTCGACATCACCGGCTTCAAGTCGTTCATGGACCGGGCGGTGTTCACCTTCGACGAGGGCGTCACCGGCGTCGTGGGTCCCAACGGGTGCGGCAAGTCGAACGTCGTCGACGCCATCCGCTGGGTGATGGGGGAGCAAAGCGCCAAGAACCTGCGCGGCCGGGGGATGGAGGACGTCATCTTCAACGGGAGCGAGAGCAAGCCCCCGCTGTCGATGGCGGAAGTGTCGCTCACCTTCGAGGTGGACCCGCGCGACCAGCTGGCGCCCCAGTATGCAGGGTTCGGCGAGGTCACGGTCACCCGGCGGCTGTTCCGCTCCGGCGAGTCCGAATACCTCATCAACCGGACGCAGTGCCGGCTGCTCGACGTGGTGGAGCTCTTCCTCGGCACCGGTGTGGGCACGCGGGCCTACAGCATCATCGAGCAGGGACGGGTCGGGCTCATCGTCTCCGCCAAGCCCGAGGACCGCCGGAGCATCATCGAGGAGGCGGCGGGGGTGACGAAGTACAAGTCACGCCGCAAGGCCGCCGAGCGGAAGCTGGAGGCCACCGAGGCCAACCTCCTCCGGGTGGCCGACCTGGTCGCCGAGCTCGAGAAGCGCCTCGATTCGCTCGGGCGCCAGGCGAAGAAGGCGGAGAAGTACCGCTCGCTCAAGGCCCGCATCCGGGAGATCGAGCTTCACCAGGCGTCCCACAAGCTGCTGGGGCTCCTCGCCGAGCAGAAGCACCTCCAGGAATCCATCGCCGCGCTGGGCGAGACCGAGCAGGCGGCGCTCCACCGGGTGCGCGCGCTCGAAGACGAGGTGGAGCTCCGGCGCGCCCGGCTGGAGGTGGACGGGCAGCGGCTCCAGGCGCTGGCGGACGAGGTGCACGCGCTCGACACCCAGACCCGGGAGACGGAGCAGGCACTGTCCTTCTGGCGGGCGGACCTCGCCGCGGCACAGGCGGCCGAGTCGGCGGCGGGGGCCGAGGGCGAGGCGCTCGGCGACAGGCTCTCGGCGCTGGAGACGCGGCGGGCGGCTCTGGAGGCAGAGGTGGCGGCGCTCACCGGGGCCTCCGCCGCGGACGAGGCGGCGATGCGCCGCGCTCAGGAGGGCCTGGACGCGGCACAGGCACTTCAGAAGGAGTGCAAGGAGAGCCTGGACAAGGAAAGGCTCGCGCTCCTCGGGCTGGCCGGCCGCATCGCCAACCAGGAGACCCAGCTCACCGCCCTGGCCGCTCGGCATGTGGAGCTGGGAGAACGGCAGCGCCAGACCCTCGCCGAGCTGCACTCGGTGCGCGGTCAGGAATCGTCGCTCGATCGCGAGCGGAACGAGGTGACCCGCCGGGTCCAGCAGAGCCGTCAGCTCACCCTGGAGCTCGCCGAGCGCCGGGGCGCCGAGGAGGACGCCCTCGCCTCGCACCGGGCGGCGTTCGCCGAGAGCGAGGTGGCGGTCATCTCCCTCCGGGAGGAGCTGGCCGACAAGCGGAGCCGCCTGCACTCGCTGGAGGAGATCCAGCGCCACTACGAGGGGTTCGACCGCGGCGTGCGGGCGGTGATGCTGCGCGCAGGCACCGAGGCGCGCGCGCAGGGAATCTTCGGGCTGGTCGCGGACGTGCTCCGCACCTCGCCGCGCTTCGAGCGGGCCATCGAGGCCGCGCTGGGGGCGCGCCTGCAGAACGTGCTGGTCCAGAGTCGCTCGGTGGGCCTCGAGCTGTCCCGTTATCTCGCCTCGGTGGCCGAGGGGCGGAGCTCCTTCCTGCCCCTGCCCGAGCTCGCCGGGCCGCCGCCGCCTCCGCTACCGGAGGGGCTGGTGGGGGTGCTCGCGCGGGCCACCGACGAGGTCCACAGCGAGGCCGAGTTCCGGCCGGTGCTGGAGCTGCTGCTGGGGAACGTGCTCCTGGTGGAGGACCTGGATGCCGCCACCCGGGTCCGGGATCTGGCGCCGGGCTTCACCGCGGTCACCCTGGCCGGCGAGGTGCTCGCCGCCGACGGCACGCTGACCGGCGGAGTGCTGGAGGGACCCGGCTCGGGTGCCCTGCAGAAGAAGCGGGAGATCGCCGAGCTGGCCGAGACCGTGGCCTCCACGGAGGCCCGCTACAACGAGCTGCTCACCCGCCACTACGCGCTCCAGAAGCAGATCCTCCACACCGAGGAGCTGCTCAAGGGCCTGCAGAAGCACCACCACGAGGAGGAGCTGGTCCGCTCGGCGCTGGAGAAGGACCTGCATCAGGCCTCGGAGCAGCTGGCGCGCTTCCGTGAGCGCATTCACCAGCTGGTGCGAGACTCGGAGGCTCTGGACGAGCAGCTCGCCCGGGTGGACCGGGACCAGGAGGCGGCGCGGGGCGAGTCGGCGCACGCCCAGGCCGAGCGTGCCTCGCGCGAGGAGCGGGCCCGCGAGTTCCAGGACCGGCTCGAGGGGCTGCAGCATTCGGCCGAGGCGCACGGCCAGGAGCTGATGGCCCTGCGGGTCAAGGTGGCCTCGCACGCCGAACGAGCGGAGGCGGCGCGGTCCTCGCTGGCGGAAGTCACCGCCGGGCTCACCGAGCTGGTCGAGCGCCAGTCGCGGGCCCAGGAGGCGCGTACGCAGGCGCTGTCCCGCCGCGACGAGCTCCAGGGTCGGATCTCCTCCGCCATGGAAGGGCATGCCGGGCGGCTGCAGCAGCTGAGCGAGGGTACCGGCCGCCTGGAGGAGGGACGACGTGCGCACGGTGAGGAGACGGCGCGGGTCCGGGCGGACGAGACCAGCCTCCGCGACGAGCGGGCGCGCCTGGACGGAGTGACCGAGGGCCTGGGACAGATCACCCTCCGCGAGCGCTCGCTGGTGCTGGAGGTGGAGCACCTGGTCCGCTCCATCGACGAGCGGCACCAGACCGACCTCGGCCTGGAGCTGCACCGTTTCCACACTCACCGGCGCCTGGAGGCCAGCGAGGAGCAGCAGCTCCGGGACCTCCGCGGGCAGCTGGAGCGCCTGGGGGAGATCAACCTCACCGCCATCGAGGAGCACGCCGAGGTCGGGCAGCGCCACTCCTTCCTCGCCGGTCAGAAGAAGGACCTGGAGTCGAGCATCAAGGCACTCCGCGATGCGATCGCCAAGATCGACCGGACCAGCCGCGAGAGGTTCGCCCGCACCTTCGAGGTGGTGAACGACCGGTTCCAGCGCGTCTTCCCCCGGCTCTTCGGGGGTGGCCGGGCCGGCTTGCTCCTCACCGAGGAGGGATCGACCGGCGAGCCGGGGGTGGAAATCGTCGCCCAGCCGCCGGGGAAGAAGCTCCAGAGCGTGACTCTGCTCTCCGGCGGGGAGAAGGCCCTCACCGCGGTGGCGCTGATCTTCGCCATCTTCCTCATCAAGCCCACACCGTTCTGCCTGCTGGACGAGGTGGACGCCCCGCTCGACGAGGGGAACGTCGGCCGCTACAACGACCTGCTCCGCGAGATGTCGAAGCAGTCGCAGTTCATCCTCATCACCCACAACAAGCGCACCATGGAGGTGGTGGACACGCTCTACGGGGTGACGATGGAGGAGCCCGGCATCAGCAAGCTGGTGTCGGTCCGACTTCGCGAGGCCACCGCGGCCAACGACGACCAGGCCGTGGCCTGATCGAGCCTGCGCGTCTAGTACTTCTCCTTCGGGCAGGCCTTCTCGTTCGCCGCCTTGAGCTGCTTCGAGGCGTCGATCTGCTTCTGGGTGTCGGACAGCGCCCCGGCGGACGCCTTCTCCGCCTCGCCCCAGGCGGGGTCCTTGGCCTTCAGCGTCTGGGCCAGGGTCAACGCCTGTTGCTCGATCGCCGCCTCACCCTCGAGGGCCTTGGTGTAGTCGTCGTCGGCCTTGACCAGCGAGGCGCAGCCGCCCTTGAGGTCCTTCACCATGGCGTCTGCGGACCTGCGCTTTTTCGAGTCCTTCGACTTCGCCGCCGCCTGGTAGGCCTGGACCTGCGCGTCGTAGGCGTTGGCGACGTTCTGCCGCCGGGTCAGCGCGGCGAAGGCCTCGGCCTGGCGCCGCTCGCGAACCACGTCCATCTGCGCGAACTGCAGGGCGGGGGGCGTGTTGGCCGGCATGCTGGTCGAGCCATGGGAGTTCAGCAGGAAGATCTGCGAGGGAACGATGTACTGCTCGCTGGTGCTCTTCAGCGGGAGGGCCTCGATGCGCTGATTCACGCAGCTCGCCACCTGAGCGCCGGAGGGGTCGGAGGGCTGGAGCGCGGAGGTGACCGGCTTGTTGGAAGCGGTTCCGCCGTCCTTCGCCCTCAAGACGTCGGCGTACTTGGCAATGTCCTCGCGGGTCATCGTCACCGAGCCGGTGAGCTCCGGAGGCGCCTGCGTCTTGATCGGCTCGAAGCAGCTGCACCACTGCGGCAAGGCGAGGCGGATGGCGCCCTGGGCGTCGGAGGGCTCGTTGATGCCCATCCGGACCATCTGGTTCGGCTCGCGCTCGAAGGGCGCCTCGAGGGTGAAAGGCTGCTTGAGGTTCGCGGGCGCGCTCACGCCCTCGAGCTGGGCCCGGATGGCCTTCTCGATACAGGCAGCCCCTGCCGGCTGCAGGCCGTCGCCGGCGACGGTCACATTCGTTCCCGACCCGTCGATGGAGATCGTCGCCTTGCCCTTCGTGGGAGCGGCGGGGTTCTGCACCTTCGCATCCACGAGGCACTCGTTGATGGCCGGAATTGCGCCGCGGAAGGCCGCCTGGAGCGTGTACTCGTTGGCGGTCTTGCTCAGGTCGAGCTTGCTCGGGAAACAGGTCCCGATGTCGAACGGCACGAGGTTCTGCACTTTCTGGCGGTCGGCGGGGGCCGCACCGGCGCCGCCACCGCTGCTCTGGCCGCCCGCGCAGGCCAGGATCACCAACCCGATCAACAAGGAAAACTGGCGTCTCATCGGCGCACCTCCTCCTCGGACATCCGTCGAAATGGCGGGGGGGTTACCAGAGAATGGCCGGAAGGTGCAGTCCTGAATGCGCCCCGAGCGTCGGCGATGGTGCAGAGTGTGCGCATGGCGGACGCGCTCGGGGCGTGGAGGGGAGACGGCGGCGCCTGGACCGCGCTGACCTTTCTCGCCTCGGTGGGTGTCGCCGGTCTGCTGGAGCGGGTGCAGTACCGCCTGCGCGCGGACGAGGGGCGCGCCTGGTGGGCGTCGAACGGGCGAGACGTCCTGAACGCGGTGGCGCTGGGAGCGGTCAGCTCCGGGCTGTGGATCTACGGCTTCCGGGGCCCGCTGGTGGTGTGCGTGGCCGGGACTCTGGTGCTCCTGCTCTCCATGGCCCAGATGCGGCTCGAGTCACGGCACCACTCCACCTGGTGGTCGGTCGGCGTGGCGCTGGCCCTGGGGTTTCCGGTCCTGGTCGTGCCGGGAGCAGTGGCGCACCTCTTCGAGCGGGTGGTGGTCGCGCTCGCACCCTGAAGGCGCCTCGCCTCGACGCCGCCCTCCGCGCCACCTCACGGCCAGCGGACGCGGCGGGCCGCTCCGGTCGCCTGCTCGACCTCGAGTCGCACGTCACGGGTGCCCTGGCGGGCGCGGTCGAGCCCTTCCGGCGTCGCGGGCGTTCCGTCGATCCCGGTCACCACGTCGCCCGCATGGAGGCGGGTGGTGATCTCCGCCGCGCGGATGAAGACTCCGGGTGGACGCCGCATCAGCCGCGCGGCCTCGTCCTCTCCGAGACCGGGGTTCGCCATCCGCAGCTGGGCCAGCCGGCGCACCTCTCCCTCCAGGCCCAGAGCTCCCGGGCTCGGTCCGAGCAGGCGCCAGGCGTCCATCCCGGGACGGGGCGGATTCGCCCACTTCCCCTCGAGGCCGGCCACCGCATCCTCGACCACCCGGTCGAGCAGGGGGCCGGGGCCCTCGCCATCGGTGCGGAAGGGATCGACCCGGACCTCGGCATTGCTCTCCACGACGAGCCGGCCGGAGCTGGGATGGATGAGCTCGATCCGCACCCGGTCGATCCACTCGGCGCTGGAACCCACGCCGGCTCCGCCGCCGCGTCCGGCGACCTCCTGTCGGCCTTCGGACGAGGTCCGGTCGAGGCGGGCGCGCACCAGCAGTACCTCGGCCGGCTTGACGCCGGCGGCCTTGATCGACCCCAGCGCGTCGGTGGCGGTCCAGTCGGCGCGCTCGGGGTGCAGGGGGTGGATCTCGGAGGGTCCCCAGACCAGGGCGCGTCCGGAGGCGGCGCTGACCGTGCGCAGGCCGACCCGTGCGGACAGGGCGAGGACCTCGTCGTCGCTCACGCCCCCCGAGGCGCGGAGCTGCTCGACCACCAGCGCCGAGACGCGCAGGTCGGGGACCGGCTCGGTGCGACGCACGGGCGCGCTGGAGCACCCGAGCGCGGTCACCGCGAGCACCGAGAGCAGGCTCGGAAAAGGGAAGGAGCGAATCCCTCGACACTAGCCCAACGCCGCGACGGGCCGCCGCTCGAGCGCGCGGTGAGGAAAGGCAATCAAGTCTACCGACGCGCCCCACGGAGCGACGTCAACGTCCGGACTCAGCCCCCCGCAGCAGGGGGACGCTCGAGGAACCCCCCGCACCAGGGGGAGGCCGAGGAGCGGCGCGTGGGCGCCGCGTGTCCGGGCTCACGCGCGCAGTCGCGCGCCGGCGATCAGGCTCAGTACGCCGGGGCGTCGCTGGCCGGGAAGCTTTCCTTGCTCGCCTGTTCCACCCGGCCCTGGTCCTGGGCTGCGGCGGCGGTTCCAAGCCGGCTCGCCAGCAGCGTCTTGCAGCGAGCGGCGAGGTCCAGCGACTGCTCGCGCACGTCCTCGAAGAGCGCGGCCAGCTCCGTGTCGCGCCCCTCCTTCGCATCGGCCGCGTGGCGCTCGGCGGCGGCCGCCTGCTTCAGCGCGTGGTAGAGCGTGCCCACCAGGTCGTAGAGCGGGTCCGGGGCGGTTGTCTGAATGTCAGCCATGATGGTTCCTCCGGCAGTGCCCGGGAACCTAGGCACCGGACGGCAGGGGGGAACCCCACACCGCGGGTTCAGGCGCGGGTCAGGAGAGGCCGGAACTTGCCCTGGCGATCCAGCGCGACCAGGTCGGTGTAGCCGCCGACGTGCACTTCACCGACGAAGATCTGGGGCACGGTTCGCTGGCCGTCGGAACGCTCGACCAGCCTGGCCCGGGCCTCCTCGTCCCCCGTGACGTCCACCTCCTCGTACGCCACGCCCCTGGAGCGCAGGTACTCCTTGGCCCGTAAACAGAAGACACAGGACGCGGTGGTGTAGATGGTGACGGCGGTCATGATTCTCTGACTTGGTTGGACGTCCCGGTCCCGGCGTGCTCAACTGCCACTCCGGTCTCACCCCAGTCATGCGACCGGGAACGGCCGGATGCCACTGCAACACACTGGTGCCCGTTGGGGGTCAATCGGAGTGCAGAACACGCGGGTCCTCGGCCGCCAGCGCCGACGGTTCAAGGTGCAGATGGGCGCCGCGTCGGGCTTCACCGTCGACGTGTCCGCCGGCGGATTCTGCGCCGAGCTGATGCGGGTCTTCCCCAAGGGAACCGCGGTCAAGGGCACGCTCCTGGTGGAAGGACTGGAGTACGGCTTCTCCGGGCGCGTCGCCTGGGCCAAGCAGGGCGACTTCCGGCTGAACATGCGCGGGCGGATGGGAGTGACCTTCACCGACGCGCCGGAGGAGCTGCGCCGCATGTTCGGCGTCGGGCCCGGTGGAACGCCGCTCCCCACGCCCGGCCCCTTCCCCCACGGACGCAGCTGAGCACGGAAACGACGCGGCCCCCGCCCCGGCCCTGGAGAGGGGCCGGAACCGGGGGCCGTCAGGTCCGTGGCTCCGGCGCTCAGGCCGGAGCCGGGGGACTCACATCCCCATGCCGCCCATGCCGCCCATGCCGCCGGCCGGCATCTTGGGCTCGTCCTCCTTCGGACGCTCGGCCACCATCGCCTCGGTGGTGAGCATCAGGGAGGCCACGGACGCCGCGTTCTGCAGCGCGGTGCGGGCGACCTTGGCCGGGTCGGCGACGCCGGCCGCGAGCAGGTCCTCGTAGGTGCCGGTGGCGGCGTTGAACCCGAAGGCCCCCGTGCCCTCCTTCACCTTGTTCACGATCACCGAGCCCTCGAGCCCGCCGTTGCCGACGATCTGCCGGAGCGGCTCCTCGAGCGCGCGGCGGACGATCTCCACGCCGAACCGCTCGCCCTCGGAGAAGCTGCCGCCCTCCAGAGCCTTCAGGCTCCGGATGAACGCCACGCCGCCGCCAGGGACGATGCCCTCCTCGACGGCCGCGCGGGTCGCGTTGAGAGCATCCTCGACGCGGGCCTTCTTCTCCTTCATCTCGGTCTCGGTCGCGGCGCCCACGTTGACCACCGCCACGCCGCCCACCAGCTTCGCCAGGCGCTCCTGGAGCTTCTCCTTGTCGTAGTCGCTGGTGGTCTCCTCGACCTGGGCGCGGATCTGCTGCACCCGGGCCTGGATGTCCTTCTGGCTCCCGGCCCCGTCGATGATGGTGGTGTTGTCCTTGTCGACGGTGATCCGCTTGGCGCGGCCCAGGTCGGCGAGGGTGATGTTCTCCAGCTTGATGCCCAGGTCCTCGGCGATCATCTTCCCGCCGGTCAGGGTGGCGATGTCCTCGAGCATCGCCTTCCGGCGGTCACCGAAGCCGGGCGCCTTCACCGCGCAGGTGTTGAGCACCCCGCGAATCTTGTTCACCACCAGGGTGGCCAGGGCCTCGCCCTCGACCTCCTCGGCGATGATCAGCAGCGGCTTCCCCGAGCGGGCCACCTGCTCCAG
>Ga0070664_100001391_pt1 | contig 19292 bp, 11 predicted proteins | sample KBSC73metaG_FD_65863 | JGI IMG/M metagenome (GOLD analysis project Ga0070664, IMG submission 65863) | Corn rhizosphere microbial communities from Kellogg Biological Station, Michigan, USA - KBS C7-3 metaG | ecosystem: Host-associated > Plants > Roots > Rhizosphere > Soil ... | reverse complement strand
GAGAGCGATGCGGCAATCAGAGCAGCGGCCCTCTGCGTCGAGCGTGACCGATGCCGCCACGCTCGCAATGCCGATGTCCATCGCCGCGCGCGGGCTGAAACGCGAGAAGGCGTTGCCGCTCCGCGTTTGTGGCGCTGGCACGCGGACAGCCGTGAAGATTTCTCCGGGACTGAGAACCGTCCGGCCCGGCCCCGAGATGCATTCTTCGATCGGCACGACGCGCGTTCCCGCCGCAGACGCGATCTCGATCGTCGCACCGAGCGCAACCAGTGGCGGCACGCTGTCGGCCGACGGTGATGCGTTGCCGATGTTGCCACCAACGGTGGCAAGGTTCCGGAGCTGGACACCGGCAACGACACGCGCCGCTTCGACCAGCGCGTGATAGTGCTGGCGCACGTACTCGTTCTGCTCGATGGTGCGGAACGTCGTGAGCGCGCCCATCGTGAGACCGCACCGTGCATCCCACGTCAGGCCGGTCAGGCCGGGAACGAACTTGATGTTGACGACGGAGCGGTATTTCCGGACGCCGCGCCGGATACGAAGCAGGAGATCCGTGCCGCCGGCGAGGGCTGCGCTGGCGTCTCCCTCGTTGGCGAGAAGGCCGAGCGCTTCTGGCAAGGTCGCAGGTTCGAAGACGGCAAAGACCACGTGAGCCACCCCAACAGGCGTGTAGTTGATGTTTCACATACAGGAACATATATCCTGTATGTGAAACGAATCGTGGCACACGGATCTGGGGGCGTCAAGGCCTCCGGACATGCGAAATTTGTCCGATCCAGGCCGAGAACGGACGGGATTGTCGCTATTGTGCGGCGTTGAGCGCGTCGACCGTCTCGCGCGGCGCCATGCGCGACGGCTGGTGTCCGAGCTCGGCGGCAATACGGCGCGCACCCTCGCGAACGATGCCCGTGTAGTGATCGATCGTGGCTGTGTTCACGCGCGTCAGCGGGCCGGAGATGGTGAGGCTGGCGATCACGCGATCGCGCGAGTCTCGAATCGGAAACGACACGCCCGCGACGCCTTCGTCAGTTTCCTCGAAGGATACGGCGTATCCCTTCCGGCGAATCTCAGCGAGCTGCGCACGGATCTGAGAGGCATCGGTCGTCGTGTGAGAGGCCAGCGGACGCAGACGTTGCTTGAGGACGGAATCGATCGATTCCTTGTCCAGATATGCGAGCAAAACCTTCGAGGAGCAGCCGGCATAGAGCGGCGCCGTCGAGCCGACGTCGAGAATCAATCGAAGACCGCGGCGCTGCTGCACGCGCTCGATGCAGACGACGCGGTCGCCTTCTGGGCTGACGACCTGGAGCAGCACGGTCTCGCTGCTCGTCGCGCTGAGCTGTTCCATGATTGGCAGCGCCACACGCCGCAACTCCATGCCCGCCTGCGCGCGGCGTCCCAGCTCGATGCCGGCCAGCCCCAGCCGGAATCGCTTGGTCTCCGCATTCTGTGTGACGAAGGCATGCTGCTCCAGCACGCGCAGGATGCGGTGGACCGTGCTCTTCGACATCCCGACTTCGCGCGACACCGCGCTGACGCCCCATTCCGGCTGTTCCGGAGTGAAGAGCATCAAAACGCGGAGGGCCTTGTCGAGAATCTTGACTTGAGGTTCGGGCACGGTGCTCTGAGAGAGTGTGGCACACCGGAGCGCAGAGTTGAATCGCGGCAGATTTCCTGGGCAGGCCGTAGTCGAGAATGCGTGAAGCGTTTACACTTGGCCGGCGAACTGTTTCCCCAAATGAAGCCTGGACTGACGAGTCTGTTTCTGGTGCTGCTGGCTGGCGAAGCCATTAGTTCTGCGCAGAATTGGCCACAGTTCCGCGGCGAACACGGCGGCGTTGCCAGCGACCATCCCTCATTGCCCGACACGTGGAGCGAGACGCAGGACGTCGCGTGGAAGATTGAGATTCCCGGACGCGGCTGGAGCTCCCCTGTCGTCTGGGGTGAGCACGTACTCGTCACGACGGCGGTGAATAGCCGGCAGCCGAAGCAGCCATTGCTCAGGCCTGAGGCCTATCGCGGCGCGAGTATGGGCGGAACGATGTCCCGCAGGGATCTGGTGACGGATACCGACGTGTTCCGTTGGCTGCTCTACAACGTGGATGTCACGACTGGCCGCGTCCGCTGGGAGCGTGTGATTCACGAGGCTGTCCCAACGCGGCCTGTCCACATGAAGAACTCGTACGCGTCGGAGACCCCGGTCACTGACGGTCAGCGCGTGTACGTCTATCTTGGGTACGTCGGACTCTTCGCCTACGAGATGAACGGAACGCTCGCCTGGGCGAAACCGATGGACGCGAAGAGCACCGGCAACGAGGGCTACTTCTATGGCGGCGGTGCCTCTCCAGCGCTGCATGACGGCCGGATCTACATCGTGAATGACAACGAAGAGGGATCGTTTGCTGCAGCGTTCGACGCGCGCACAGGCGACGAGCTGTGGCGCGTCGCGCGCGACGAAGAATCGAACTGGTCGACACCGTATGTGTGGCAAAACGAGCTGCGAACGGAGGTGGTCACGGTCGGCTCGCGGAAAGTCCGGTCGTACGACATGAACGGCCGGCTCCTGTGGGAACTTGCCGTTGGCACGACGCTCCACACGCCGACGCCGTTTGCGCATAACGGGCTTCTCTATGTGAGTTCGGGATACTACAGCGATCCACGGCGGCCGGTATTTGCTATACGGCCCGGCGCGTCGGGAGACATCTCGTTGACGAACCACGAGACCCGGAATGCTTTCGTCGCGTGGTCGCAGCCCACGGCGTCCGCCACATACCCGTCGGCGATCGTTGTCGGCGATCAGTTTTACACGCTGCTCGATCGCGGCTTCCTGACGGCCCACGATGCCAGAACGGGAAAGGAGATTTACGGGCGACAGCGCCTGGCGCCGGACGCTGGCACGTTCACGGCTTCGCCCTGGTCGTACAACGGCAAGATCTTCGCCCTGAGTGAGGACGGCGACACATTCGTGATTCAGGCAGGACCGCAGTACAAACTGCTGGGCAGAAACAGCCTGAACGAGATGTCGCTCGCCTCGCCGGCCGTCGCGGGCGATAGCGTTTTCATTCGCACAGCGACGAGGCTCTATCGAATCGCCAAACCAACTCCCTGAAGTTGTCGTGAACGGCACGCAACGGGACGCTGACCGCCCCGATATCTCGGTTGTCATTCCGACACGCAACCGGCGCCGGTTGCTGGCGCTTGCGCTCGCAAGCGTGCTCGATCAACGAGGCGTGCGGCTGGAGGTCATTGTCGTCGACGAGGCGTCAACGGATGACACCGTCGAGATGGTCCGTTCGATCGCCGATCCGCGCGTGCGCCTTGTTCGGCATGCAGTCCCACTCGGAAAGAGTGCCGCCAGAAACCGCGGCATCGCCGAGTCGGTCGGAGACTGGATAGCTTTTCTCGACGATGACGATCTCTGGGCGCCGGACAAACTGCGGCTGCAACTCCAGGCTCTACGAGCAGAGCGACGAGCCTGGGCCTACACAGGCGCGGTGAACATGACGGACGACCATCGCATTCTCGGTGGCGCGCCGCCTCGAGCACCGGAGGAGGTAGCGCGCTCGCTCCATCGGGTCAATGGCGTTCCCGGCGGCTGTTCGACCGTCCTGGTCAGAAAGGAAACGTTGCCGCGGGATGGCTTTGACGGACGATATCGGCTCTGTGAAGACTGGGACCTCTGGATTCGACTGGCGCGCACGGGTCTTCCGGCCTGTGTCCCGCACCCGCTCGTTGGTTACCGCGTCCACGGCGGAAATTCGTCCATGGACACGGCGAGGTTTCTCGCGGAGCTCGACATGATCGAGAAACAGTACGGCGGGCCGGTCGACCGCGTCGTGTTCTATCGCCATCTGGCACGGGTCTGCCTCAGGATGAACCGTCAGTGGCCTGCTGTCGGGTTCTACCTTCGGGCGGCGGGCCGCGATCCGGGTTCCTATTTGATCCACGGGTTTGTCTCCGACGTAGCGGGAGTGTTTCGGTCGTTTGCGGATCGGTTTCGGCAACGACTCGGCTGGCCGCGTCGCTCCTCGTCTGAAACGCTTACGCACCCGGACACACTGTGGAAGGAGGAGGCCCGAGTCTGGTTGGAGCAGTTCGTCCATCGTCATCCTCTCTGACGGCGCTCGGGTCTATCGTCAGGGAACAGGAACTGCCGAAGCTTCGCACCGATGACTTCCAGCGAGAACTCCTTCTCCATGCGCTGTCTGGCGACGTGACCAAGCTGCCGCGCCAGTTCTGGCGCGTCCAGCAAGCGCACGAGGGCGTCCGCCAGCGCCGCGGAATCCTCGCAAGGGACAACAATCCCGCCGTCCGCTTCGCCGCGAGCGAGGACATCTGCAACGCCTGGCACGTCGGAGCCGACGACAGGCAGCCCACACGCCATTGCTTCCAGAAGTGCCACCGCGAATCCTTCCCGTCGAGAAGGGATGGCGTACACGTCTGCAGCCAGGAGATACGACCACAGTTCCCGGCGTTCGAACACGTACCGGTCGATCCACACCACCTTGTCGGTCGAATCGACGCGACGTCGAATGACGTCGCGGTCGCGGCCGTCTCCGACCAGCAGGAGCCGAATGTCCGCGTCTGGCCGTCGTGAACAAATACGACTCCAGGCATTGAGCAGCGTATCGAGGCCTTTTTTGGAGATCTGGACGCGGCCGTGCCACGCAACGACACGTGTATCGCGCCCTATCCCGAGCCTGGCCCTGACGACCTGCCTATCGGATGGGTCCCGCGCCGCGACGTCCACGGGATTCGGAATGGCTCCGATTCTTTCGGACGGAACACCATACTGAGTCTGCACGCGGACGATCTCGGCCTCGGACGGAATGATCAGGCCAGCACAGCGCCGCACAGTTTCACGGCGCAACGCGCGCTCGATCGGCGTTCTCGTCTGATTGCTTCCTTGATAGGTAGCAAACACCGGAACTCCCAACATGCGTCCGAAGAGCACGCACACATCGAATCGAGGGTGCTCGTACTCCTGGCACATGATGGCGTCGCATCGCTCCTGGCGCAAGATGCGCGCGACGGCGCGTAGAGGAGTAGCCGCGTACGAGGCGACGCCAACGAGCGCCTCCGATTCGGGAAAGAACCGACGCTGCGCGTTCCGGAGTTTCCTGTGCAGCCGAGGTGACGGGAGGATCCACACTGTCGCACCGGTATCGGCGTGCGTGAGTCGCACAGGAGAGTCCACTTTCGCCGACATGTACACCAGCAGCGTGCGAACGCCTGACAGGCGCAGCGCCCTCACGTAGTTGAACAGCCAGCCGCCGGTGAACTCATCACGAAAGGTGTCGAGAGATACACCGATCTTGTCGAAAAAATCCTCAAATCGATCGCTGCCGGGAAGCAGAACGATCGTCCGCGGGGGCCGCGTGATCCCGTCGTCCGCTCGGCTCATTGAGGCCGCAGGAGGAAGTCGGTCATCGTGGACTTGCGCCGCCCGCGACCAGCCTGAGATCGCTCCAACCGACGCAGGATTCTGACGTGCCGGCTGAAAACGACGGCAACAATTGGATCGTGACGATTTGGTCTCGAAATTCGTCTACGTCGACGCTCGCGACCTGCTGTGACTGATCCGGCGAAATGCTGAAGATCTGGGAGAGCATTCGCGCTGGACCACGACGGGAATCGAGGTCGAAGACTTTGACGGTGTACTCCGAACGAGCACAGGCAGCCTGTGGGTTCTTGACGACGTTCCACCGTAACGATCGCACTGTATCGGGCACGTAGACATATTGGAATTCGATCGGTTTGTCGCCACGGGTCGTGACGATGTCACTGCGGCCGGAGGGCAACTCCCATTGAACCCTGTCGATCGAGAATAGATCAGCACCGTGCCGGTTCGTTGCGGTGACGTAGTTCTCTCCGACTGTCCGCTGCGGCGCTTCTCCGTACCGGGCTTGATAGACCACGGCTTCACGGCCTTCAGGTAAAGCCACTCTCCCGATGACGCCAAATGGTAAGCGCTGATCATCCAGCACTCTCTCAAGTACGGGCTCGCGATACTCGGACTCGAGTCTGACCGGTCCCTGGACGACCACGATGAAGTCCCACCAGCTGCGATGCAAGCTGCGGTCCTCGAGGCCGCTATATGTGAGCGACTGGTGTTGGTCGAGCAGCGACTGATAGTTCAACGTCGGGCCATCCAAGAATGGAACATGCCCGACCACTCGAACTCTTGGCGCGCGATCCCGAATGTGCCGGCTGTGCGTAGCCACGAGGCGAACGATGTCCGCGACCGGCCACGCAGTCGAGTCTGCTGGTCGAACAAACAACGATTCACGGTCCGCCGGCAGCAGCAGAATCGGGCCGAGTCGGACATCCTTCGATGGGGCAGGCCAGCCGTTGAATGACAGTACGAGGAACTGATAAACGGGAAACGCGAAAACGGCAGCGATGACGAGCATGCTGCTCTTGGACGAAATCTTTGCAACGCTGTGCTCGAGGAGAGCCCCGATCAAGATGCCCAAAGCAATGAAGGCCGGGAACAGATGTCGAGGTTCCTTCAAGTACTGAAACGTGAAGAACACGAGAGGCGGGAGCCCACACGCGGCGAGAAACCATGTCTCGGCGAGCGGCAGCCTGCGTTCCCGTCGAACTAACTGCGTCATCACGAGACCCGCGAACACGAGAGCGAAATATCCTGAGATTCCGAAATTGATCAGCGTGAGCCAGTAGTTGAAGACCGTGGCCGGAGAAAAAACGGGTCCGAGCGAGAACTGCTCGATCGACGGTTCGGGACTCGAGTTGTAGACAACGAAATTCGACAACGAGCCAAGCCGCAAGAAATAAAATGGCCCCGCGACGACTAGGCTGGCCGCCGCAATCCAGAGGAGCATTCGGGGATTCGACTGCTGCTGAGAGTCCTTCGCCGCCGCCAGGCTACGTACGAGCACATAGCAGAGTGGGCCTGCCACGAATATGGGTGCCGAAATCTTCCACAGCATCGCCCACCCGATGAATGTCCCGGCCAATGCCGCGTGCCACGCGCGCCACGAGCTCGCCTTGGTGCTTCGCAATAGATGGTAGTGTGCTGCGACCACCGCGACTGCGAGACCGAACTCCGTCATCACCAGCCGCCAGAGTCCATACGTCAGAGGAAAACAGCAGGTGACTGCGACAGCTAAGATCGCCGCGCGCTCGTTTCGTGTGATCTCTCTCGCGAGCAGGAACACGTAAACACAAAACACGGGTATGAGAATCGTGTATGCGTAGAGCGCGGGCCTCGTTCCCGGGCCGACCAGGGCATACGCCGCAATCGGAAAGAGTTTGGGCATCGGCGGGTGCACACCTCGTGCAGGTCTGCTCGACATCCGTAGAAACTCGATCAGATCGCCGCGCTCGAGTGCGTGGTATGTCGCAACGCTCTCTGCAAGGTATTCAGCGTCATCCCAACTCCGGGGGGGCGCGTTGTTTCGCTGAATCCAGATCGCGTTGCCAACACAAGCGACCAGAATTAACACGACCAGCCCACGCGACTCATTCCATGCCACGGCTGCCCACACCTTCGCCAGCAACCAGCCGATCGATCCACTCCTGGCCCTCACGCCTCCAGGCTCGATGCTCCTCTGACAACTCCGCCGGACCGTGGACAATTGGCCAGCGCACGCGCAGGCGATGCTCGAGGATGTCGCGCGCGAGCGCGGCGATGTCTGCCGCAAGCACGGCTGTGGAGTAATCGCTCCGCCGCTGCCGCCATCCCCGGACGAACAGCTGCAGCGCGCTGCGATGGTTCTTGACCCTGAGCGCCCCCCATCCGAGGTACCGAAACAGGATTGCCGGGCTCGCTGCCGGGTTGCGCTCGGACAGAATGCGAAACTCGGCCTCGACGCGAGACGTGTCGAGCGACATCTGCTGGCCGTGCACCCGGTAGGCGACCAGGGGCTGCGGCACGCAGGCCGGCATGCCGGCGTGTGACAGGCGTAGCCAGAGATCCCAGTCGGCCAATGGCTGGAGTCGCTCGTCGAACATGCCGGCGATGGCCAAGCCCTTCCTCGAAACCATGACTCCCGAACATCCACCAGGCACGACGTTGTGGCGTGGGAGCTCTTCGACGAGTGCGCGCGGACATAGTGGCGGCGCCCCTCCGGTCACGACGTGGTGCATGTTGATGTTGATATGCCCCACATACGCCCACAACGCGCCGCTCGCACGCGCCGCCTCCAGTTGCAGCGCCAGTTTGTCCGGCGCCCACAGATCATCGTCGTCGAGAAACGCGATCCAGTCGGCATGGGCCTCGGCAGCGCCGCGATTCCGCGCGGTGCTGACGCCGCGCGGAGTGTCGTGCCGGATGACACGGACGCGCGGGTCCCGAACCGACGCCAGCAACGCGGGAGTCTCGTCGGTCGATGCCTCGTCGACGATGACCACTTCGAGATCGACGTCTCGCTGGCACAGCACGCTGCGGAGCGTCAATGCAAGAAGGTTGCTCCGGTTCCGTGTGGGAATGACGATGGATACGTCCACTCGTGTGACTCTGAGGCAGAACCCTGGCAATCGTTCAGCAACGTGTATCGTTCAACTCGCGGCGCGCACGGATCCATCTGTCGGGCGCGGAACTCTCAACAGCTCCATCACCGCAGCGGGCGACACGGCGGCGAAGATTAGCACTAACGTTTGCGGACTGCCTGAACAACATGAACAATCCAGTAGAATAGGCACGTTTTTCACGATCACGCCGAATCCCTCCCGCCCCGATTGGCGGCATCCGGTACGTAATGCTCGCTCCAGGCTCGCGGATCGCCTCCTACGAAGTTCTTGCGCTGCTTGGCACGGGCGGCATGGGAGAGGTCTATCGCGCCAGGGATCTCAAACTGGGAAGAGAGGTGGCGATCAAGCTGCTTCCCGATCAATTCGCCCACGATCCTGATCGCCTTGCAAGATTTCAGCGTGAAGCCCAGGTTCTCGCTTCTCTCAACCATCCCAACATCGCCGCCATCTACGGGTTGGAGGAAACCGAAGAGACGAAGGCGCTGATCCTTGAACTCGTCCCCGGGGAAACGCTGTCAGATTGGACCTCTCGCAGGCCGATCCCCCTCGAGGAAGCCCTTTCTATCGCGAAGCAGATCGCGGAGGCGCTGGAGGCTGCTCATGAACAGGGCATCATCCATCGTGATCTGAAGCCGGCTAACGTCAAGATCACTCCTGATGGTGTCGTGAAGGTGTTGGATTTTGGGTTGGCGAAGCTGGCGCAACCGGCAGCGGCCGCAACATCGATGTCCCCGCTCACGATGTCGCCAACGATCACCTCACCCGCGATGATGACCGGAGCTGGGATGTTGCTGGGCACTGCCGGCTATATGAGTCCTGAGCAGGCGAAGGGGCGGGAGGCGGACAAACGAAGTGACGTCTGGGCGCTCGGCTGTGTCCTGTACGAAATGCTCACAGGGAAGCGGGCGTTTGAAGGGGAAGATGTTGCCGAGACGCTGGCAGCAATTCTCACGAAGTCTCCCGATTGGACCAACTTCGTTCAGATGCCGCGCGCGTTGGTTCGTCTGCTGCAACGGATGCTGGCGAAACAGCCCCGGCAACGGCTCGGGGATTTATCAGCCGTGCGTCTCGAAATCACTGACATTCTTGCCGGTGTTGCGGAGGAATCGTCCACGTCTTCGCGACGCGGGATACAGAGTCAGTATTGGGCGTGGATCGCAGCACTGGCCGTGGCAATCGTGGCGGGTATTGCCCTTGCTGTTGCACGTCCGACGAACCCGATGCCGCTGCGTGAGTTGCGCCTCGAGGTAATCACACCTCCCACTTCTGATTCGGTGTCGCTCGCCCTGTCTCCAGACGGAACGCAGCTCGTATTTGTTGCCCCAATGGAGGGGCGTTCGCACCTCTGGATCCGTCCGCTGAACTCCACCGTGGCTCATGTGCTTCCTCGCACGGAAGCGGCTCAGAATCCATTCTGGTCCCCCGATAGCAAGGCCGTAGGATTTTTTGCCGACGGGCAGTTGAGGCGTATCGACCTTGCGGAGGGCGCAGTCCTCACGCTTGCCGCTTCGCGGGGAAGCACAGGAGGGACCTGGAACCAACATGGAACGATCCTCTTTTCGGCATCTCCCGCATCGGGGTTGCTCGCAATTCCGTCCCAGGGCGGAGCCGCCCGGCCCGTGGTGCCCCTGACAAGAGGACAGCAGGGTCATCGCAGCCCTCAGTTTCTTCCTGATGGTGAACACTTCTTCTTTTTCGTACGCGGAGATGAGGCCACGAGGGGTATCTACCTCGGCTCGCTGGACGGCATGGCTCCGCAGCGGATCCTCGATGGCGACACTGCGGCTCCGGTGTTTGTGGCCGAGAACGAACTATTCTTCGTGCGTCAGAACACTCTCTTCGTGCAACCGTTTGATGCGAAGCGCCTGTCCTTCTCCGGCGAACCGACTCCACTGGCGCAGCAAGTTGGTGTCGACGCCATCTTCCGAGCCGCCCTGTCCGTGTCGCCTACTGGCCTGATCGCGTATCGAGCCACTGCAACCACGAATCGCCGGCAGTTTATATGGCTTGACCGGGCGGGGAAGGAACTGCAGCGTGTGGGTCTGCCTGATCAAGGCAGACCATGGAGCCCGACTCTGTCGCCGGATAGCACGACTGTCGCGATGCATCGCACCGATGAGAGTGGGAATGATATTTGGCTGCTTGATGTGCAGCGAGGAGCCCTCACGCGATTCACCTCTCACCCATCGAGGGAGCTCACTCCGGTCTGGTCGCCGGACGGCTCACGGCTCGCTTTCAGCCGAGGCGACACCGCCGAGGCCGATTCGCTTGTTATTCGTGACCTGAGAGATGGCCGGGAGGAGGTGCTCCACGAAGGGAATTCGCCGCGCCATTGGACCAAACACTTTCTCCTTTTCCAAAAGAAGGGAAACTCGGACGAACTGGCTGCATTGCGCTGGACTGATCACGAGGTGATGCCGGTCGTCACTCCGGCCGGACGTGAACGCGATCCGCAGCTGTCACCGGATGAGCGATGGTTGTTGTTTCAGTCGTCCGAATCTGGCGCGTCAGAAGTCTATGTGGAAGCGTTTCCCAATGGAGCCTCGAAGACGCGTGTGTCGCCGTTCGGTGGGGCGCAACCACGCTGGAATCCCAACGGGCGCGAAGTGTTTTTCGTCAGCCTGGACAGTCGCCTCACGAGTGTGGCGATCAATGCGGAGCCATCAGGAACCCTTCACGTCGGCGAGCCGAAGCCGCTGTTCCGCCTCAACGTCGGTGAGGTGGTGAATGAGTTGACCGGCGCGTTGTATATGGTGAGCGCTGATGGGCAGAGATTCCTGGTCAGTACGCTCCTGGATGACGAGGCGGCCGCGCCTATCACGATTATTCTGAATCGACCGTCGCAACGCTGAACGATTGCCGACCCGGTACGCCATCCGGGAGCGACGTGTCGAATCGAGGCGGTACTTTCCGACACGCGGTTCCCCGGCTTACCGGCCGCTGCGCTGGTACGAAATCGCTATAATTCGGCGACCGATTTCGAAGCCCGTGCTCAACCCAGGCTCCCATCTTGGCCGGTACGAGGTCGTCGCTCTCCTCGGCGCAGGCGGGATGGGCGAAGTGTATCGCGCGCGTGACACGCGTTTGAACCGCGACGTTGCGCTCAAAATCCTGCCCGCGGCATTTGCCGATCCAGATCGACGTCAGCGATTCGAGCGCGAAGCGAGCGCGATCGCATCCCTGAACCATCCTCATATCTGTCAGCTCTACGATGCTGACCACGATGCGGGTGTGGAATTTCTCGTGCTCGAGCTGTTGGAGGGCGAGCCGCTCGATCATCGTCTCGAAAAGGGTCCTCTTCCTGTCGACATCGCTATTCAGTGCGCGATCGAGATCGCTGACGGCTTGAGTGCAGCACATCGCCGAGGCATCGTGCATCGCGATCTGAAGCCTGGCAACGTCATGTTGACGAAGCACGGCACGAAATTGCTCGACTTCGGCCTTGCGACCGCCGACCTCGCACCGGGCGCTGATCCGGCCGATGTCACAACCGTGATGCGACAGACGCAGGCAGGCGCTGTCCTCGGCACGCTCGCGTACATGGCTCCGGAGCAGCTGCAGGGTCAGCGCGCGGATGCCCGCAGCGACATCTTCGCCTTGGGCCTGACTCTCTATGAGATGCTCAAGGGCCGTCGCTCACCGACAGCCATCGGTCAGCCACCTGTCATACACGGCGTGTCACAACCACTCGCCCACATCCTCGAACGGTGCCTCGCGCCGGACCGCGACAAACGCTGGCAGACCGCAGACGATGTGAAACACGAACTCACGTGGGCCGCTGCCGTCAAATCGATGGAGCTTTCTCCCTCAGGAGACCGGCGAACGTCGCTGCTCTGGGCCCTCTTGGCGGTAGCGGTGGTCGCGGCGGTTGCGGGCATCGGCTGGATGTTTGCCGGTGTTCGATCGGTGACCCCGACACGTACGCTGCAACTCAACGTGAACCCTCCCGCTGGCGGCGAATTTCGCCCGGATGCGGGTATCGCGATGTCGCCTGACGGTTCCACGCTCGCGTTCGTTGCACGCGTGGGCGACTCTAATCAGCTATGGGTGCGACGGTTGGAGTCGGCCGAGAATCGAGAGCTCGCGGGCACCGACGGCGCGGCCTTTCCCTTCTGGTCTCCCGACAGCCAGTCCATCGCCTTCTTCGCTTCGGGCAAACTCAAACGCACCGAGTTGGCAGGCGGCACGCCTGTCGTGCTGTGCGACGTGACCAGAGGTCGCGGCGGCACCTGGAATAAGGCAGGGACGATTGTCTTCAACGGTTACAACGACGGGCCGCTGTTGCGCGTCTCCGCCTCGGGCGGAACGCCCGTGCCGTTGACCACGCTCGACGCGACACGCGGCGAGAATTCTCATCGTTGGCCCGAGTTCTTGCCGGACGGTCGCCGCCTTTTGTACTTCGCGCGATCAGCCGACCCGCAAAAGGCTGGCATGTTCTTGACCTCGCTCGATCACCCCGAGGTCAGGAAGCTTATCCTCCAGACGCGTGAGAGCGCGTCGTACGCCGATACATCGCACGCAGCCGGACACCTTCTCTGGACGCGAGGAGACGATTTGCTGGCGCAGGCATTCGACGCACGGTCAGAAACGTTGGAGGGCAAAGTCAGTGTCGTGGTACACGGCCCGTTCGCCGGTCTTGGTGGGTCAGAACGGCGGTTGTTCTCGGCGGCGACCGATGGAACGCTCGCGGTGCAACGCGCCGAGGCGCAGACAACACAACTCACATGGTACGGGCGGGACGGCAGAATTACAGGAACGGCCGGCGCTCCCGAATCGTACGTCGGGGAAGCCGGCGGCTACGAGATGGCCATCTCACCGGCCGAAACGCACGTGGCGCTGATTCGTCGCGATGGGAACGCTGCCAACGTGTGGGTGATGGATCTCGCGCGCGGCATCACGGTCACCCGCCTGAACGGCACCGCGCATCCGCTGTGGTCGCCTGACGAGCAGCGCGTCGCCTATGTTCGCGGAGCGCCGCCGAACATCTATATCGACAGCCTCAACGGTGGTCACGAAGAGCGCGTCACCGACACCAGGCACACCCAACAGCTCTGGGACTGGTCGCCGGACGGAACATTCTTGCTATATACCGAGCTGCTGAACGAAGTGAGCGCGGCTGGTCAGCCGCACTTCTGGGTGGTGTCGTTGACTGGTGACCGTAAACCGGTCGCCTTCGCGCCGGAAGAGTCTGCGGCGCGCGAGGGTCGCTTCTCGCCTGACGGCAAATGGATCGCCTACACATCTGAAGAAACGCCGGGCCGCGCCGAGATCTACCTGCGACGATTTCCATCTGACGGTCGGAAGTGGCGTGTCTCGGACAAAGGTGGCAGCCTCCCGAGATGGCGTCACGATCAACGTGAACTGATGTACGTGGCCCCCAATGGGACTTTGACTGTCGTGTCGAGCGTCACGACTGAGCGCGACGTCCAACTGAGTACACCGACCGTTGTGGACCCTTCCTGGCACGTTCGACGTGGCGCGCGATGGAAAACAGTTCCTCGTCTTACGGCCGGTCGCGGAGCGCGAGGCGTCCCCGATGGTTGTCGTCACCAATTGGCCTGCCATCGTCGGTCAATAGCGCCGCGCTGGGCGGGAGCGATTTGTGACGAGAGGAGGAAGGTGTGAAACTTCAACGCAGACGGTTTATAGCTGCCACGGCTTCCGCGCTCGGCACGTCCGTTGTGGTTCCCTCCCGTCGAGCCGCCGCGCAGACCGGGTCACGTGGGGCAGTGCTACCTCCGGCGCTTCCACCCGATGCCGGTCTTTTCGGCGGCTTCGAAGCGAGATGGGTTCGCACGCGCGGCGCCGACATCTTTCTCAGGCACGGTGGTGATGGGCCGCCACTCCTGCTGCTGCACGGCAACCCGCTCACCCATGCCTCGTGGCACCAGATTGCAGGTCCGCTGGCCAAACGCTTTCACGTGGTTGCGGCCGACCTTCGAGGCTACGGCGACAGCATCGGTCCAACCGACGCTGGAACCAACCACGTGAACTACTCCTTCCGCGTCATGGCGCAGGATCAGGTCGAGGTCATGACGGCGTTGGGCCATGACCGGTTCTTTCTGGCCGGTCACGACCGCGGAGCGCGAACGGCGCATCGAATGACACTCGACCATCCCGAACGGGTCCGCAAGGTCGCGCTGCTGGATATTGTCCCAACACGGTACGTATGGGCACATACGTCGCGCGAGTGGGCGCTGGGCGCATGGCACTGGGCGTTCATGGCACAACCCGAGGAGTTATTCGAGCGCATGATCGCGGCGATTCCCGCACGCGAGTTCGTGCTCCGTCACTTAGGCCGCACGGGCAAGCCTGCGTTCTTCGACGATCGCGCGATTGCCGAGTACGTTCGCTGCTTCACTCCGAAGACCATCCATGGCTCGTGCGAAGACTATCGTGCCGCCGCCACTATCGACCTCGAACACGATGAAGCCGATCAGCGGGCTGGACGCAAGGTCGGTCCGCCTATGCTGGCGCTCTGGGGTCGCCGCAGCAACGTGGGCGAGTTGTACGGCGACGTACTCGCGATTTGGCGCGAGGCCGCAAATAGCGTGACGGGTGGCCCAGTCGAGAGTGGCCACTATCTCGCGGAGGAAGCTCCGCAGGCCGTGCTCGACGCATTCGAGCGCTTCTTCGTGTGAGCCGAGGCGCAGCTGATTCGATTCCAACGTCCGATCGCTAAGGCGCCGAATCATCACGTAGACGAATTAACGCTCGCTCCCCGGCGCGCGACGGAGAACACAAAGATTCTCGTTCAACCGTCAGCGGCGGGTGTAGCATGCCGCCGACATTTCGTGCCCATCGGAAATCTCCGCTAAGAAGTGGGACGCCAGTGGTGCGCCCACTCGGCGCCGCACTCTTGTAGGGACCGCGGCTCCAACTCAATCAGAGCGTCCTTTCGATCATCCAATACGCGCCCGCAGCGACCACGGCCAGCGAACATACCGGCGCCAGGCGGACGCGCAGCGCGGGACGTGCATTGATCTGATGAACAACGGGCCAGAGCAGCATCGCCACGGCAATCTGCCCGACCTCCACTCCGGCGTTGAACAACCCGAGCGGAACCGCGATGGTCGTGCCCGCTGTCCCGATGCCCAGTTCCCGAAGTGCGGAGGCAAAGCCAAATCCATGCACCAGGCCAAAACCAAACGTGAGTCTTCCTCGCGATTCAACCTGGCCGCGATACAGATTCTCGACGCCAACGAAGACGATCGAGGCGGCAATCAGCGGTTCGACCACCATCGCCGGGATGCGCACGAGCCCGAGTGTGGCGAGCGACAGCGTCAGTGAATGCGCCACTGTGAACGACGTCACGATGGTGATGACGCTACGCAAGCGGCGAACACCGAGCAGCAGTGCGGCGAGAAACAGTAAGTGATCGTAGCCACCCAGAATGTGGGTGATGCCGAGCAAGAAGAACTGTCCACTACCGATCTGTGGCTGGCTATCCGCGCCGGCCTCGATGTCGGCGCTATTCAGACGGGCGTCGAGCATGCGCTCTATCAACAGGTGCTCACCGGCATCTCGAATCGTGAGCAATTCCCGGTGACCCCGCGTGAGGCGCGACGGCACCGCAGATCGGACAGTCAATCGTGATGCGGGCAGGCGATCGTACGCCATTGACACACTGGTTCCGCTATCGCGCTCCGTCGCCGTCGTCTCGATGACGCCGGTCAAACGCCTGCCGTCCAGGAGAAGCTCGATCGAGTCGAGCGCAAACGCCTGGAGGTCGGAAGTGGTTTGACTGGCCACCACGCGCGCGTCGGCGTCCGCCAGTGAAAGCGTCACTAGTACGCGACCCGGCGCGAGTCGAACCTCCAGCGAGCTGAGACCGGGATCGTGAGCCCACACGGAGGCGGGAACAGCAAGCGAGAAAGCCGCCGCGAGACAGGCGGCGGCTTTCAACCCACGTGTGTTCAAGACGGCAGACATCAGTGGTGCGCATGACGCCGGCCATTCTGCGGCGTCGATTCGTACGGGAACACCTTGTTGAAGGCCATGTCGTTGCCATCAACGTTGTCGCCGGCGGTTCGGATCACTGGAGGACTGACGCGGAGATCGCTGATGAGCGCGCTGACCGCGATATCGACGACGTCGTCGCCGAATCGACGTCCGTTCGGCCAGCCCCCAGGGACGGCGCCGCTGCCAAAGCCTGGTTGGATCTGGCTGATCAGCGTATCGCCGCCGAAGATGCTCAGTCGCGAGAAGCCAGGATCGTCGGGGTTGGTGAGGTGCGTTGGACCGCCGCCGGCCAAGCGCGCCGGCCCAGTCGACAGATCGACCTTGATCAGATCGGGGATGTAGATCCCGGCAATGTCGGTTCGACCCTTTTCAATCCCCGGAATGTCAGGCTCGAGAACCAGAAGATTCAGGAGCTTGGCGAGCTCGGGATTCTCCGCGTACTTCCGGAACAGGACGCGGTCACGCGACGGAGACGTCCTGCTATATAAATCCTTGTCTTCGAGCGCGACCAGGCCTTCATTGAACAGCGGGTTGCCCTGGCGCGCGACCTGTACCCAGTCGCCGAAATTGTCCGACTTGCCTAAATCGTCGACAAGAATGGTGAACCGACGCCGACTCGTCGTCGCGTATACACCGGCGATTTGCTGGTCGCCACCCAGGTCATCGATCGGGATCGCCAGCGCCATCAGGTGCAGGTTGAACCCCCGTTGCGAGTCTTTGCCCGGGTTGCGCAGCTTCAGTAAGTCGAAGATGGCCTGAATGTCCGCATAGAAGCCATCGTCGCGCTGGCCTGCGAAGGCGACGTATCCATCGTCCAGCGTTGCGATCGCCTGCCTCGTGTAGCGGTCAAGTTCGTCGAACGTGGCTACACCGTCCTTCGCTGGATTCTCCCCGTTGTCACCCTGGTTGTAGAACGGAGTTGCGTTTCCCTGATTGTTCGGCGGAACGACGCCCTGACCGAGTCGCACGCGGGAACCGGTCCGATGATCGACCTTCGTCACCGTGTAGAACTGCGTCAGGTTCTGGGCGGCATCGTCCACATCGTTGATGACACCCAGGTAGGACTGCAGAATTGTTTTCGTGTTCTTGAATTTCGTTGAGAAGCGGAACTCATAGGAGATGGTCGGCCGGCCTGCCGCAACGTCACGTCCGGTCGCCACGTGAATGGCATAGAGCACGTTGTCGTCGAAGTTGAATTTGTTCGGTCCGATGCCGGGCTCCTCGAATGGGTATACGCCGAGTGCGGTGACGAGCACTTTGCGGCCGTTTTCCTGCTGGACGAATGCGTATACGTCCGTGGTATTGGCGGCATCGTCCAGAACGATCAGTGGCGCATCCATATGGCTGGACGCTGAGGCGATGCCGGATCCCGCCAGTAGGAGTCCGGCCGCCGCGATGAGCGGCAAGGTTTGGTGCGACAGTCTCTTCATGTCAATTCTCCTAATTGATGCGTGTTCCGTTCAGGTGCGTGGCGAGTTCTTCGCGCTCGGAGGGCAACAACGTCCAGCGCAATTGATTAGCCTGCGTCAGCCATCGCTGGGCCTCGTCGCTGTGGCCGGCCGCCGCGTGGATGAGCCCTGCGTGCAGGAACAGGCGGCCGTCACGAGTGCCTTCGCCGACGGCACGCGCGATCTCAGGGACGGCTTCAGCAATGCGGCCGCTCGCAGCGAGCGTCCAGGCGTGGGCGTCAAGCGTGAAGACGTCGTGCCGCGCGCGTAACTCGTCCTGCGCGAGCGAGACGGCAGTGGCGACGTTCGTGCGCCGCGTTGCGAGGTACAGCGCAAGCGTTCGCGGATCGGTCTCGCGTCCACGTGCGAGCAGGTTTTCTTCGACGGCGTCCGCTTCGGCGCGCAGCCCGCCGAATCGAAGGGCATCGGCCAGCACCCACTGGTATTCGGGAAGTGGATTCAATCGAGCAGCTTTGCGGAGGACGGAAACGGCATCTGAAACGCGATTCCTCGCGAGGAGAATGCGGCCTTGCGCCAGGAGTGCAGCGGCGTAGTCGGGTTGGTACCGTAACGCGGTGTCGGCCGCGCTCATTGCTGCGTCGAGGCCCCCGGACTGCAACTCGTACGCTGCCAGGCGGGTCCACGCCCAGGCAACAGATTCCGGATCTCGCGGACTGGCCGATTCGGCGGCCAGTCGCATCATCCCGCGCGCGCCATCGAGGTCACCCTTCAGCCATCGCAAATGCGCAGCGCGCGTGTACGACTGGTAGAACGGCTTGAGATCAACCATCGTCTGGTACGCCGCCGCGGCTTCCGAGAGTCGCCCTTGTTCCATCAGTGCGTCGCCAAGCAGGCCGTAATCGAGAACGAAGGTTCGGCGTGCGATCAAGACACGCGCGATCTGCTCGGCCTCGGCAAAGCGGTGGAGCTGATGCAGCACATGACCGCGCAGCAAGAGCGTCTGGGGCTCGCCAGGGTAGCGTTCGTCGAGACATGCGGCCGCCATTTCCGCAAGCTTGTAATCCCCCGCGTCGTTATTGATCCGAGCGCGAGCGACATACGCAAACCCAAGCCGCTCGAGCGCAGAACGCGCCGTGTGGTCTCTCCGTGCGTCTTGCTGCAAGCGGGTGATCGCACGATCTCGATCGTTCTGTTCGGGGCCGGCGGCAAGTGCCGCAGCGCAGACATCAACAGTGGTGGCCGGAGTGGCAACAGTCGTCTCTGTTCGGTGTCCGCATTCCCACGTCATAACGGCGGAAAGGAAGAGACTCGAGAGAATGAACGTCGTTCGCTTCATGTGACATCGCTCCTCAAGACACTCGTCTCTACGAGGCGCGACCGAGATCGGATGTATGAAGTCGTCGATCGGGTTGGGAAGTCGCGCGG
>Ga0070664_100001380_pt1 | contig 19347 bp, 19 predicted proteins | sample KBSC73metaG_FD_65863 | JGI IMG/M metagenome (GOLD analysis project Ga0070664, IMG submission 65863) | Corn rhizosphere microbial communities from Kellogg Biological Station, Michigan, USA - KBS C7-3 metaG | ecosystem: Host-associated > Plants > Roots > Rhizosphere > Soil ... | reverse complement strand
CCCGACGGGGAAGATGAGGTCTCCGCCCAGATGCAACGCCGTCTTCGTCGGGGGCGCCGGCGGTGGGGGCGCCATCGTCAGGGCGGACAACGTCATTGGTCGGACCCCCCGTCGTCACGCCGCGCACGGTCCACATAGGACAGCCGTAACGCGAGCATGTAATGCAACGACTTCAGGGTCTCGGTGAGCAGCTTGTGCGGGTCGAGGCGGTAGCCGACCCGCTCCTCGGCGGCCGCGCGCGCCACGCAGGCGTCCCAGAGCGTGGGCTCCTGGTATCCCTCGCGCCACAGCCGAACCTCGTTCCAGCTCAGGTTCACCGTGCGGTAGGGCAGGTGGCCGGCCCGGAACCGGAAGGGGTCCGCCGGGGTGTTTCCCTTGCCGCCGGCCGCCGGCAGGAGCCGGTAGGTGCGCGCGAAGCTCATCGCATCCGGGCCGTCGGGGTCGATCTCCGCGAGCAAACCCAGGGCGACGAGATCACCGAACCAAACCTCCGCGTCGGCCCGCGTGGCGTCGTCGGTGCGTCGATCGACGATCGTCGACCGGGTCCACGCGGTCCTGCCGAGTTCGGCGGTGCGGCCGTGGGCCTCCATCCACAGCGTCGCCTGCTGCCGCGACATCACGAACACCATGTGCCCGCGGCGGATGGCGTATCCGGTCGTGCCGGTGGTCTCGCGGACGACGGCGCCGCCGTACTGTCCCACCGGCACCACGATTCGCTCCGCCGCATCCATCGGCGAGCATGCTATCGGCGGTGTGGGTGGCGGGCCAGTAGGCTGTGGTCGACCGACGCCGATTCGGGGGGATGGATGGTCGCCGCAGCGTTGCTCGTCGATCGGGTCGACGCGGTGGTCGTTGTCCTCCGCGACGACCTGGTCGAGGGTCGCCCGGAACGTCGCCCGGAACGAGGAGCGGAGTAACGATGCTGGTCGCCCGGTCGATGGCCGAGTGTCACCTGTACATGGATCTGCATCCGTGCCCGCATTGCGGCGAACCGGAGTTCCGGTGGTCGCGGCACGAGGCGGGGATCCGCGACGGGCAGCACACGTCGTCCTACGAGGGCGAGTGCCCCACGTGCCGCAGCGCCCGCCGGTTCGACTTTGTCGTGCTCGACTACGACCTGGCGCCGCCCGCGCTGGGCGGGCCCGAGCCGTCGCAGATCATCGACCCGGCCGAGTTCGTCGAGGCGGGCGACCTCGCCGCGCGCTACGCGTTGGTGCGGGCGGGCGCCGATCCCGACGAGGTAGCCGAGGCGTACGACGCGGCCGTCGACGCCGTCGTCACCGTCGAGGAGGCGTTGAAGTTCATCCCTGCTGGCGCGACGCGGGTTCCGGAGGCGGCGTTCACGTCGTCGGCGGGTCGGGCCGCACTGGCCGCGGAGCCCGGCCGCTTCGACCGCGCGCACCTGGAGGCGGTCCTCGCCGAGCGGCGCACGGTGCTCGCGGCCGTCTCGCGCGACATGGATGCGATCGACTGGGACGCCGTCACCTGAACCGTTCGGCGACCTCGCGGTAGGTCCGCTGCACCGCGTCCAATCGGATCTTCCGGAAGCGGCCCGGCTCGTCCTCGTAGACCGCGCGGCCGCGGGCGCTCCAGATCCGGTCGGCGGGAACGGTCTCCGCGCCGGCGGGGATGAACTTGGCCGCCTCGCCGACGGCGGCCGCCGCGGTTCGAAGATCTGTGGCGACGGTGTGCCGCTCGTCCCCGTTCATGTCGTCCCCGGGTTCGGCCGGCACGCTGCGGGCGATCAGGTCGGCGACCCAGAGCCACTCGCCGGCATCGATGAGGACCGACGGCTGGTCGTCGCCGAACACCGGCTCGTCCGGATCGGGAAAGATCACGTCTTCCGGGATGCGGAACACGAACTCGCGGGAGGCGCCACAGCGCGGGCACGCGCCGGCGTACCGGCTGGCCAGGTCGCCCTCGGCGACGATCACGGAGTGGTCCGGGGTGAACTCGCTCTCCCCGCAGTTGTCGCAAGGGTTCAGTTCCATGTACAGGTGCGCCTCGGCATTGGTCCGCGCGATGCGTAGCGGCATGTGGCCGACCCTACAGACCGCTGGCGAGAACGGCTCCCGACTCCCGGCCGGCGTCGGGCGGGCCGGCCGGTGGGCCGCGGCCTTCGCTTCGTACATCTCGACACCCGAGGTGATGCGCGGCTGGCCGGTACGAGGCGGTCGGCGACTCGCGCTCGTCTCGTCGGCGTTCTCGCAGCCGGACCGCGCACCAACGGCCGAAAGCCCGAGAAACGAGAGGATCGCGTCCGGGGGCCGACGGCTGTCCAGGACCAGCAGCACGTCGGAGCGGGCGGGTGGCCGGACCGCGGACGCCCGGGGGAGGTCGTTGGCGTGAGCAACCGTGCCGGCTGACTCACGCAGTCGGCAACCTGGTGCCCCCGGCAGGAATCGAACCTGCGACACACGGTTTAGGAAACCGTTGCTCTATCCCCTGAGCTACGAGGGCGCGACGTCCTAGGGTACCGGACCTGGTGCTGCCCACGCGTGGCTATACCTGCCCGGCGGTGACCACCGCTGACCAGGGCTTCCGGCTGGTCTCTGGGCGACCGACGGAGCAATCGAGGAGCGCAGCGAGCGGCCGCGGTCGGGTCACCGGTGCCCGGCGATGACCACCGCTGGCGGATGCTCACAGAGCGACGACGGAGCAGCCGGCGCCTGGTGTACCGACCTCCTGTTGTCGCCGACGCTCCTGCTTGCCTCCTTCGACGACGGGCTGGTAGTGCGCGTTGAGGGCGGGTCGACGCCACCGCTGATACACGGTGCGGCGGGTAGCGGATGCCGCGGCGAGGGCTGGGGCTCTCTGTGATGATCGGCACCGCAGTTGTGCCTCCGCAGATCGCCGCTGACAGCCGTCATTCAGCCGTATCGAGTCCGACTCCCGTCGAGTGCTTGCATGTCCTAAAAGCGTTGCAGATCCGTGTGCAATCCATTGCATATGATGTGCAGCGCGATGTAACCTGGATCGGGAGGTGAAGACCATGGCATCGCAAACGGTGGGGTTCGCGGTCTCGGATGAGGACCGGGAGCGTCTTGACCGACTGGTCGAGCACTTCGGTGGCGGCAACCGGTCCGCCTACCTGCGCGCGACGTTGAAGGTCATGGAGTCCCTTCGTCGGGCCGAGCGACTGCGCGAACTTCAGGGGGCCAATCACCGCAGGTTGGCGGAACAGGGGATCGCGGCCGACGATCTTCCCGGCTTGATCCGCGACGCGTACAAGGACCCAAAGGCGTGACGCTGCCTGGCCCGGTGGCGACACCTGTCGTCTTCGACGTCAACGTGCTGGTTCAGGCGATCGCGTCGGGCAACAGCCCGTACCTGTCGTGGCCGTCGCCGCCGCCGACATCCGGCAACCCGTTCGCCGACAGCCTCGGGATCATCAACGACGCCGCCGAGTTCGCGCTCTGGCTCTCTCCGCACATCCTCGACAACACCATCCGGGTACTGATGACCGTCGTCGGAACGCCGAAGGAAGAAGCCGACGACTACCGCGAGATCCTGATCGAAATGGCCGACGCGTCGGGCGGGGGCGTACTCACCCCACCCCGGACTGTCCACGACTGCCCCGTCCACGAGGACAACCTCGTACTGGATCTCGCCGCCGAGGTCGGCGCTCTGCTCATCGTCTCCGAGGACGCCGACCTCACCAGCATGTCGCCCTGGCGCGGCGTACCCGTCCTACGCGCACGCGAGCTCGTCGGCCGGGTCGACGCCATGCGGCGACACCGCCGCCGCTGACCGGACGCGTGCGCGGTCGACAGCGCACGGCGTGCGCCACGCCCCCACGGCCGTCTCGCGGGTCTGCTCCCAACGACGCGGCCACTCTGGCGTCAGACTGCGGGTTCCCGCTGCGCCATACGACTTGTGGAGGAGGGCCTCCGACGTGGATCGGCGCCGATCGCACCGGACGGCGGATCGCTATCCTCTGCCGGTGGCATCGAAGCGGACCGCGGCGCTCGAGGCGATGATCGAAGAGGCGACCGTCGACGCGTACGACGACGATGAGCAGTTCACCGGCCTGTACACCATGCTCGAGGAGCATCTGGCGGTGCCGTTCACTACTACGGTCCTCGGCGTCGAGGTCACCGTGCGGAAGATCGACCTGGCCGCCGACACGATTGTGGCGGTCTGCAGCCGCGGCCGCCTCGAACGACTCGACGTGGCGGGCCTCGACAGCTGAATCTGCGCCAGCCACATAGGCATCGACGGCCGCCGAGCGGTCATCGAGCGGTCGCGTGCCGGAAGGCGTCTTCGGGGGTGACGTGGGTGCGGTACAGCGGACTGCACGGCGTGGCGGCCAGTCGGGCCGACAGCTCGTCGAGGTCCGGTCCTCTCCAGTGGTCGGCGAGGAACGTGAACTCGTTCATGATTCCGACGACGCTGCGGTTGGCGGTCGGGCCGATCCGGCGGGTCGCCATCTGTTCGACCTCGGCGGCGATCGTCGCCTCGGCCGCGCCGTAGGTGCGCATGGCGGCGGCGATCCGATCGACGGCACGGGTCAGCGCGGTAGCGGCCGGCGCGAGCGGCAGCAGGACCGGCAGCAGGGTGGACTCGTTGACCAGCAGCAGCACGTCCGGCCGCCACGCGAACCGGGTTGCGTACCACTCGCCGAGCGCCGTGGTGGACCGCTCGCCGTCGCGCAGGTCCGGCGAGCCGATCCGGTCACGCAGCTTCTTCGTCGCGCGCACGATCAACACCAGCCCCATCGTGCCAGCGCCCTCGGTAATGTGACGCGATGACCGACGGCGACCTCGTTGCGCACGCCCGCGCGCTCCTCGATTCGAACCTTTACCTGACGCTGGGCACCGTCGAGCCGGACGGCAGCCCGTGGACGTCGCCGGTGTACTTCGCGGCCGGCAGCGAGCGGGACTTCTACTGGGCGTCCAGCACCGACTCGCGCCACTCGCGCAACGTCGCCGTCAACCCGCGGGTCAGCGTCGTCGTCTTCGACTCCAGCGTCCCGCCGTACCACGGCCGGGCCGTGTACGCCGTCGGCGAGGCGCGCGAACTGTCCGGCGACGACCTCGACCGCGGCCTCGCCGTGTACCCCGGGCCGAGCAGTCGCGGCGCGACCCCGCTCCGCCGCGAGGAGGCGACGGGATCGTCCCCGTACCGCCTGTACCTGGCGACCGCGTCCGAGGTGTGGGTCCTGTGCCCGCGCGACCCGGGCCAGCCGTGCCCGCTGCACGGCCTGGCCAAGGACCACCGAGCCCAGGTCGCCTGAACAGGGCAGCCGTACTTTGGGCCGATATCAGTACCGGCCCGCTCTCGTACCATCGGCGTATGCGCGTGTGGGACGAGCCCCGCCCGCCCGGCCCGCCGCCCCTTCCGGCCTGGCGCGATCGGTTGCTGGTGGCCGTGCTCGTCGTGGCGTCCATTGTGGAGGGCGTGCTGCGGGCCGACGACCTGCCGGCGCCGGTCCTCGCTGTCGCCGTTGCCGTGGCGCTCGCGCCGGTGCTGCTGTGGCGGCGCAGCCGGCCGCTGCTGGCCGTCGCGATCGCGTTCACCACCTGCGCACTGGCGAGCCTGGCGATTCAGGCCGACCTCGGCCTGTCGTCGCTCGCATACCTGCTGATCCTGCCGTTCTCGCTGGCCCGCTGGGGAGCCGCGCGGGAGGTCGCGGCCGGCTTCGCCATCATGATGGCCAAGCTCGGCCTGTCGCTGGTGCCCGGTTACATCGACCTCGCCGACGCCACCCTCGGCTTCGTCGTCATCTTCGCGGCGACCGCGCTGGGCGCGGCGGTGCGCTACCGGGCCGGCGTGCGCACCCGGGAGCTCGCTCAGGCGAAGCTGCTGGAACGCGAGCGGCTGGCGCGCGACCTGCACGACACCGTCGCCCACCACGTCTCCGCGATCGCGATCCGCGCACAGGCCGGCCTGGCAACCGCGCAAGCCGACCCGAGCGCGGCCGCCGAGGCGCTGCGGGTCATCGAGGCCGAGGCGTCGCGCGCGCTCGCCGAAATGCGCACGATGGTGCGCGCGCTGCGCCGGGAGGAGGAGAGAAGACCCGACGTCGCGCCGCTGCCCGGCGTCCGCGACGTCGAGGGACTCGCCGGCCCGGACCGGCATGGCGGCCCGGTCGTCGACGTCCAGATCCACGGCGACCTGGACGACCTGCCGCCGTCCGTCGGTTCGGCCATCTACCGCCTCGCCCAGGAGTCGGTGACCAACGCGCGCCGGCACGCCCGCCATGCGACCCGCATCGCGGTCAGCGTCGCCGCCGACGACAAGTCGGTGCGGCTCCGGGTGAGCGACGACGGCGAATCGAGCCCGGTTCGCGCGCTGGCCGCGTCGGGTTATGGGCTTGTCGGCATGATGGAGCGCGCCGATCTGCTGGGCGGAACCTGCGAGGCCGGCCCGAACGCCGGCCGCGGCTGGACGGTCACGGCCGTCCTGCCGCGAATAGCAGCATGAGCGTTCGCGTCCTGGTCGCCGACGATCAGGAGATCGTCCGGGCGGGCCTCACGATGATTCTCAACGCCCAGCCTGGCATCGAGGTGGTCGCCGAGGCCGCGAACGGCCAGCGCGCCGTGGAGATCGCGCAGCGCCTGCGCCCGGACGTGTGCCTGTTCGACGTGCGGATGCCCGGCGTCGACGGCATCGAAGCCACGAGAAGGCTGGCCGGGCCCGGCGTCGCCGATCCGCTGGCCGTCGTCGTCATCACGACCTTCGATCTCGACGAGTATGTCTACGCCGCCCTGCGCGCCGGCGCCCGCGGCTTCCTGCTGAAGGACGCCGGGCCGGCGATGCTGGCCGAGGCGGTGCACGCGGCCGCCAGCGGTGACGCGCTGATCGCGCCGAGCGTCACCGCCCGCCTGCTGAAGGCGTTCGCGCAGACCGGCCCGGCGACGCCGCCGGCGCGGCCGATCGAGGCGCTCACCGACCGCGAGGAGCAGGTGCTGGCGGCGGTCGCCAACGGGCGCACCAACAACGAAATAGCCCGCGAGTTGTACATCACGCTCAGCACGGTCAAGACGCACATCGCGAGCCTCATGGCCAAGCTCGGCGCGCGGAACCGGGTCGAGATCGCGATCTGGGCGTTCGAGAACAACCGCACGCGACGATAGTCGAAAGTACGGCCGCAACGCCGCACCATCGGCCGGCCACGCACCCGGTCCGCGGACCGATGAATCGACGGTGCGCGACCGGAACCATCGAATGCATGATGAAGGCGATCGTTCAGGACAGGTACGGGCCGCCGGACGTGCTGCGGCTCGACGACATCGACAAGCCGGTGCCCGGGTCCGGGGAGGTGCTCGTCCGGGTCCGCGCGGCAACAGTCAACGCCCGCGACTGGCACCTCATGCGCGGCGACCCGTACGTGGCGCGACTGACGCTTGGAATCAGCAAGCCGAAGCGACGCGTCCGCGGCACCGACTTCGCCGGAACCGTCGAGGCCGTCGGGCCGAACGTGCGGTGGTTCGGCGTCGGCGACGAAGTCTACGGCGAGGTGCACGGCGCATTCGCCGAGTATGTCTGCGCGCCGTCGGGCGTCGTCGCATCGAAACCCGCCGGCCTGACGTTCGAACAGGCGGCCGCGGTTCCGTTGGCGGCAAATACCGCCCTGGTGGCACTGCGCGACGCCGCGCAACTGGGCACCGGGCAGCGGGTGCTCATCAACGGGGCGTCGGGCGGGGTCGGCACGTTCGCCGTGCAGATCGCCAAGGTGCTCGGCGCCGACGTGACGGCGGTCTGCAGCACGAGGAACGCCGACCTGGTGCGCTCGATCGGTGCGGATGGGGTGGTCGACTACACCCGCGACGATTTCGCCCGCGGTCAGAAGCGCTACGACGTCGTGCTGGACCTCGTCGGCAACCGGACCCTGACCGCGTTGCGCCGGGTGCTCACGCCCACGGGCACACTCGTGCTGTGCGGCGGCGGGGTGTCGACGGGCGGCAGCCTCGTCGGTCCGATGGGTCTTTTCCTGCGCGGAACGCTGGCGGCGCGCTTCGCGGGCCGGCAACGGATCCGGACGATGTCGGAGGTGCCGGCGAGCGCGACGAACCTGGCGACGCTGCGCGAGCTGATCGAAGCGGGCCGGGTGACCCCGGTCATCGACCGGAGGTACCCGTTGACCGAGGCGGCCGAGGCGATCCGCTATCTCGAGGTGGAGCACGCCCGCGCGAAGGTGGTCATCACGATGTGAACCTTTGGGCTCCTACGGGTGCGCGGGCACCCGTAGGAGTCGCCGGCCGGTGACCTCGCTACGCTCGGTCAAGATCCAGCGGGGTCACTTCACCAGCTGGACGGGGATCGGGTACTTGTAGAGCTGGCCCTGGTTGGCCTTGAGGCCGGCGATCACCGCGAACACCACACCGATGATCCAGGTGGCGGTCGCCGCAAGGGACAGCAGCGTCGACACGATGCTCGGCAGGAAGAACGCGCCGCAGGCGTTGAGGATCACGAGCGCGATGTACGTCGCCGTCACCACGATCTGGAAGTTCAGCGCGGCCACCGCGTGCGCGCGCACCGTCGCCGACTGGTCCTTCTTGACAAGGAACGCGATCAGCGGCGGGATGAAACCGATGATGCCGCCGAAGTGGGCGATGAGCGCCCAGGTCTTCTCGTCCGGGTTGTTGTAGCCGACGGGCCCGCCGCCGTAGCCCGGCCCGGCGGGCGCGCCGTAGGGCGAGCCGTGTGCGGGCTGGTTGCCAGGGTTGCCGTACGGGTCGTTGTAGGACTGGCCGCCGTACTGCGGCTGCTGGCCGTACTGCTGCTGCGGCTGCTGGCCGTACTGCGGCTGCTGCTGGCCGCCGTACTGCGGCTGGCCGTACTGCGGTTGGCCCTGGCCGTACTGCGGCTGCTGCTGGCCGCCGTACTGGCCCTGGCCCTGGCTCTGGCCCTGGCCGTACTGGCCCTGGCCCTGGTTGCCGTAAGGATCGTGGTAGGGCTGCTGAGGAGGCTGGGTCATGGCGGTCAATGTAGACGACCTGGGCTGCAGGCCTGGGGCGGGGACCGTCCCGGCCCGAAGTCGGCTACCCGAAGGTCTGCCCCGACGCGCATCGGCGCGGCCCGGCGGCCGCGCCGACCCCGCGATTCAGACGCGGTGCGTGAGCTCGCGGACACGCAGCGCCGGGCCGTCTGCCGGAAGGCCACGACGCGACGGTCGCCAGGCCGACCGGTTCACGACCAGCACACCGGCCGCCACGAGCGACCAGGCGACGCACTCGATGAACTCCTGGCGGTCGAGGTGCGGCCCCACCAGGCCCAGGTCGGCCATCGTGGGGGCGCCCTGTGCGGCGTGGAACAGGAGTGTCAGGAGAACACTTCCGGACGTCCGGTTGAACAGCCACACGTACACGATCGTGATCGAGAACGTGGTGACCAGGCCGACCGGTCCCATGTCTGCGATCAGCACGAGCGGCAGGTGCCAGCCGGCCACCAGCACGCCCAGGATCAGCGCGGTGGCGAGCGGTGACCGGGTCACCTGCAGCCGGGGGACGGCGAAGCCGCGCCAGCCCGGCTCCTCGCCCATCGGGCCGTCCATCGGGTTCACCAGCCGCACGAGGAACGCCATCGCGAAGCTGGTCCAGGCCAGACCGGTCCAGTCGGGTGCCGGCGCGCCGGCGCCGGTGTTGACGAGCACCGAGCCGAACCGCACAAGGAGCGGCAGGCCGAGCGCGACCGCGTACCAGTACCAGGGCACCCGCCATCGGACGATGCGCGCGCCCAGGTCGCGGAAGCCGGCCCGGCCCTCGGCGATGCCGATCACGACAATCGCCGCGACGAGCGGACCGGCGGGAATGAAGGTCGGCTCCGGCCAGACGCCGACCCAGTAGAGGATCATCGCCCACCAGCTGAACAGGTAGGACAGCGCGAAGAACGAGATCACGCGGTGGGTTCGGATCCAGGACATGTCGGTCTCCTCGTCGATCAGGCCGGGTGCCGCTTCACGGTCGCAACGCGGAGATCAACGGGTAAGGCGGGCAACTGGCCGAACGGGAGCGGAGAAACCCGCACCAAGAAACCCGCACCATCGCCGCCGGGTTTCCCTCCTGCCGCCGTCGACGCGGGCGTGAAAGGGTCTGTACAGGGCGTGTGCGGCAGAGGGATGGTGGTCGGCATCAACGGATCCGGCGCGCGGCCCACCCCCGCACCGCCGCCGCCCTGGGCGGTCGCGGCGATAGCCGCTGCCGCGCTGGCCGCCGCGACCGGTTCGGTGCTCCTCGCCGTCAACAGCGACCACGTCACGCAGCCCTGGCTGCACGCGTCGCTGTTCGTCTGGATCTCGCTGTCCTACGTCCTCTGTGGACTCGTGGCCTGGCGGCGACGGCCGGAGAGCCGCCTCGGCCCGCTGATGGTCGTCGCCGGCTTCGTCACCGCGCTGTCGAACCTGGCCTGGTCGAACGATCCCGTCGTCCAGTCGCTCGGGTTGGCGTTGTTCGACCTGCTGCCGGTCGTGCTGTTCATGCACGTGTTCCTGGCGTTCCCGGACGGCCGGCTGCGGACGCGGCTCGACCGCGTCCTGGTCGGCTGCGGGTACGTCGTCTCGACCGTCGGCCAGACCTGCGTCATGGCGATGGGCGCGTTCGGCGCCGACAACCCGTTCACGCTCGTCGACTGGTCCGGGTTCGCCGCCGTCGCCTACAACGCGATTCTTCTCGTCATCAGCGCGCTGGCGCTCGCTGCGCTCGCCGTCCTCGTGATCCGCCGGCGCGGCCGGGGCCGGCCCCGCCGGCGCTCGGTGACCCTCCTCCTCGACGCGTTCGCGCTCGGACTGGTGATGACCGCCGTCCTGCTGACGTGGGGGATGCTCGCCGGCCCCGGATTCATCGTGGTGCAACGGCTGACCCTCCTCGTGCTCGGCCTCGCACCGGTGGCGTTCCTCATCGGCCTGCTCGACACCCACCTGGGCCGCGCCGGCGTCGGCAACCTCTTCGTCCGCCTGCGCGACAACCCGGGCGACCTGCGCGTTGTGCTCGCGGGGACGCTGCGTGACCCGTCGCTGACCCTGCTGTACTGGCTGCCCCAGTACGCCACGTGGGCCGACGAGGACGGCCAGCCGGCCGACCTGCCGGCCGACAGGGACGGTGACCGCGCGGCGACGGTCATCGAGCACCGCGGCGCCCCGCTGGCGGCCCTGGTCCACGACCCGTCGCTGCGTGAGGAGCCCGCGCTGCTCGACGCGGTGACCGCCGCCGCGGCGATCGCGCTGGAGAACGGGCGGCTGCAGGCCGAGCTGCGGGCGCACGTCGAGGAGTTGCGGGGCAGCCGGGCCCGCGTGCTGGCGGCCGGCCAACGGGAGCGGCAGCGGCTGGAGCGCAACCTGCACGACGGCGCCCAGCAGCGGCTCATCGCGCTGTCGCTGGACCTCGGCCTGCTGGAGAGCCGGCTCGGGTCCGACCCGGACGCGCGGGCGGCGCTGGCGAAGGCGAAGCAGGAGATCGCCCAGTCGCTGGACGAGCTGCGCGACGTCGCCCGCGGGCTGCACCCGGCCGTCCTCAGTGGACACGGGCTCGCGGTCGCGGTCGAGTCGGTCATCGCCCGCGCGCCGGTCCCGGTCCGGCTGAGCATCGAACTCGACGGTCGGCTACCGGAGTCCGTGGAGGTGGCCGCGTACTACGTGGTGTGCGAGAGCCTGGCGAACGTGGGCAAGCACGCCAAGGCCTCACTGACCACAGTGGACATTCAGCGCGACGGTGACGCGCTCGTCGTCGAGGTCGTCGACGACGGGATCGGCGGTGCCGACACGGAGCGCGGCACCGGCCTGCGCGGGTTGGCCGACCGGGTCGAGGCGCTCGGCGGCCGGCTGCGGGTGTGGACGCCGGCGGGCAAGGGCACTCGGGTGAGAGCGGAGATTCCATGCGGGTAGCGATAGTCGAGGACAGCGTGCTGCTGCGGGAGGGCCTTACCCGCCTGCTGACCGACGGTGGATTCGAGGTGACGGCGCGCTGCGGCACCGCCGACGAGCTGCGCCGGGAACTGCTCGTCCAGTTGCCGGACGTGGTGATCTGCGACATCCGGTTGCCGCCCACCCACACCGACGAGGGACTGCTCGCCGCCCTGGAGATCCGGGCGAAGTACCCGTCGGTGGCGGTGCTGGTGCTCTCCCAGTACGTGGAGCCCGGGCTCGCGATGAAGCTGCTGGCCGACTCCGCGGACGGCGTCGGCTACCTGTTGAAGGACCGCATCAGCGACGTCCCCGAGTTCCTGGCTGCCGTGCAGCGGGTGGCGCGCGGCGGGTCGGCCGTCGACCCGACGATCGTCTCGACGCTGCTGTCCAGGCGCCGCCTCGACGATCCGCTGCAACGGCTCACCCCGCGGGAGCGGGAGGTGCTCGAGCTGATGGCCAGCGGCCACTCCAACCAGGGCATCGCCGACCGCCTGGTGATCACGCTGCGTGCGGTGGAGAAGTATGTCTCCACGGTGTTCGACAAGCTCGGCATCCCGTCGACGTCGAGCCAGAGCAGGCGGGTGCTCGCCGTCCTGTTGTATCTGCGGACCTGAACGGAAAGTCACCAGAAACCCGCCTTACGGCGAGCCGCCGCCGGTGTCAGTGTCGAAGGATGAAGAGTCGCGTCATCCAGGACGAGCCGGAGCGCCCCGACCGCGCGGTGCCCGGCCAGCCGTCGCCCGAACCGCCACAACCGGGCCGGATGCCGACGCGTGCAGTGCTCGTCTTGATGCTCGCCGTGGTCGTGCTCCTCGCCGTGCTGGCGGTGGTTTTCGCGCTGCTGTGATCCTCGCTGCTGTGATCTTCGCGCCGCTGTGATGAAGCGTTCGATGCCGGATCGATGAACGGCCCACCCCAGGATGTGCTCACTACACGTGAGCACAACCGGGAGGGTGTGTGTACCTGGACGACGCCGTCGTCACCGGCCGCGCGTTGGTCCGCTCCGCCTGCAGCGTGCTCGACGAGTACGTGCTCCACTACGGCGCGGCACCGGTTCCCGACGGCGGCCTGGAGGATCCCGGTCCGCTCGTGCTCGCCGCGCTCCTCGCGGGGATCTCCGGAGTGCCGGCCGCACGCGGTGCCGCGGCACGCCTGTGGGCGAACCGGTCCCGCTACCCGGGGCCGTACGTGCTCGGCCTCTTCGACGGCGGCCTCGCCGGTCACCTGCTGGCGCTGGCCACCGCCGCCGATGCCGCCGGTTCACTGCGCGGGTCGCGCCCGCTGACGCTGCGGCGGTTGGCGGACCGCAACCGCGACCGGGTCGCGGCGGCCGCGTCCATCGTGCCATGGCGGCGGGATCACGGCGGGTGGCCGGACTACGACCTGATCTCGGGCCCGGCCGGCACCCTGCTGTCGCTCGCCGTCGAACCGCCCTGCCCGGCCGACGAGTGCGTGCCCGTCGTGGAGCGGCTGATCGCGCTCTGCGACGCCGACGACCTGGGCCGGCTGCGGGTAGGGGAGTACCGCGACGACCCCGTGCGCGGATTCAACTACGGACGGGTCAACACCGGCGTCGGCAACGGGGTTTCCGGGGTCGCGCTGGCCCTCGTCGCGGCGGCCGACATCGGCGCCCTGCCCGGTTCCGGGCGGGCCGCACTGCGCCGGATCGGCCGGTGGCTGATCGCACAGTCCTTTGTGGACGGACGTGGCGTGCGCACCTGGGCGCCCGTCGGGCGGGACGACCCACCGGTCGCGGCCGACGGGGTGGGCACCGCCCGGATCCGCGGCGCGTCGTGCCGGCAGGCGTGGTGCCACGGAACTCCGGGCATCGCGTGGACGCTGTGGGAGATCGCCCGCGTGCTGGGCGACGCGACGCTCCGGGGGGTGGCTGTCGAGGCGGCGGCGTCGTTTATCGCCGCTTTCGACGGTGATTTCCACCTCGCCGGCCACTACCCGGACAAGGTCGGCATCTGTCACGGCGCCGCCGGTCTGATGCTGCTCTTCGACGCGTTCCACCGGCACGCGGACCTGCCCGGTGCCCGCGCGCTCAGCGAGTTCTGTGCCGCGTTCCTGGTCGCCCGGCTGGACCGGGTCGTTGCGGGGACCGGAACCGATCACACCCTGTTGACCGGCTCGACCGGAGCGCTCGCCGCGCTGCTGACCCACGGGCACGACGGCAACCGGTCGTGGCTGCGCGCACTCGGACTCCGTTGAGAAAGGAGGACGAGTGTATTCGAGCAAGTCGTTGTCGATTCGGCCAAAACTTCGGCCGCGCATGACTAATGGAAACTTCACGACGTGCTAAGTCTCGCGGCCGTCGTCTCCTCGATCGGGCCTGAACCGGTACGGTACTTTTCGTGGCGGTGGGGCGATTAACGATCGCTAAGGGGGAGATTAGATGACCCGGAGTAACATCGAGCAATCGTCAATGATCGATTCGACCGGGTCGAACTGTGTTTCCTTCGGCATTCTCGGGCCGCTCGAGGCGACGGTCGGCGGGCAGCGGCTGGTGATCGGGGGACCGCGACCGAGCGTATTGCTCGCGGTGCTGCTGGCCAACGCACCCCGACTGGTCGCCGTCGACCACCTCATCGACGCGATCTGGGACGATCTGCCGCCCGACACCGCGCGCCGCCAGATCCAGAACATCGTCTCCGCGCTGCGGCGCACGTTCGCCGACGCCGGTGCGCGCGAGCCGATCATCCACGCCGACGGGCCGAGCTACTGCGTGCGGCCGGCCGCCGGCACGCTCGACGCCGAGACCTTCACGGCCGAGGTGGCCGCCGCTAGCCGGCTCGCCAGGGACGGCGACGCCGAGACGGCCGCCGCCCGGCTCGCCGCCGCGCTCGAGCTGTGGCGCGGGCCGGCGCTGCTCGGCCTGTCCGGGCGCATCGTGGCGGCGGCCGCCGCGAAGCTGAACGAGCAGCGCCTCGCGGCGATCGAGCAGCGCTTCGCGCTCGAGCTCGAGTTGGGCCGCCACCACGAGGTGATCGGCGAGCTGTCGGACATGGTGACCGCGCACCCGCTGCGCGAGCGGCTCGTCGGCCACCTGCTGGTGGCGCTGTCCCGGGCCGGCCGGCAGGCCGAGGCCGTGCGGGCGTACCAACGCCTGCGCAAGGAACTGGCCGACGAGTTGGGGATCGACCCGGGCGCGGCGGTCCAGCAGATCTACGCGTCGATCCTGGCGAACGAGCCAGCGGACATGGCCCCGTCGGGCGCCGGGCGCTCGTCGGGGTCGGTGCCGCCGGCGGCGCCTTCCCCGTCGGCAGCATCTTCGCCGACGCAGGCCGCGCGGTCCGCGGCCGGCCCGGTCCCCGCGCAGCTGCCGGCCGACGTCACCGGCTTCACCGGACGCGCCGACCAGCTCGCGGCCCTCGACGCGGCGACCGCCGAGCCGGCCCGCGCGCTGGTCGTGGCCGCGATCGCCGGGATGGCGGGGATCGGCAAGACCGCGCTGGCCGTGCACTGGGCGCACCGCGTGCGGGACCGCTTCCCGGACGGCCAGCTGTTCGTCAACCTCGGCGGCCACGGCCCGGGCGCCGCCCTGGAAGCCGGCCGCGTGCTCGCCCGGTTCCTGCACGCGCTCGGCGTGCCCGCCGGCCGCGTGCCCGCCGACCCGGAAGCGGCCGCCGCGCTGTACCGCAGCACGCTGGCCGGGCGGCGGCTGCTCGTCGTGCTCGACAACGCCCGCGACGCCGACCAGGTGCTCCCGTTGCTGCCCGGCGAGCCCGGCTGTGTGGTGCTGGTGACCAGCCGCGACCAGCTCGGCGGCCTGGCCACCGCCGTCGGCGCGCGGATGCTGACCCTCGACGTCGTGTCCGCCGGCGAGGCCCGCGACATCCTCGCGCGGCGGATCGGCGCCGCCCGGGTCGACGACGACGGCGCCGCCGTCGAGCGGATCCTGGCCCGGTGCGCCCGGCTGCCGCTGGCGCTGGCGATCGTCGGGGCGCGGGCCGCGGTGCGTCCGGGGTTCAGCCTCAGCGCCGTCGCCGACGAGCTGACCGACGCGCAGGACCGGCTCGGCGCCTTCGACGCCGGCGCGCCGGCGGCCGATCTGCGCGCCGTGCTCTCGTGGTCGTACCAGCGCCTCGACCCGCCGAGCGCCCGGCTGTTCCGGCTGCTCGGCCTGCACGCCGGGCCGGACATCGACGCGGTGGCGGCGGCGAGCCTCGCCGGCGTCGAGGTGAAGCAGGTCCGCCGGACGCTCGCCGACCTCGCCCGCGTGCACCTGCTCGCCGAGCCGGCGCCGGGCCGGTTCCAGCTGCACGACCTCGTGCACGCGTACGCCGCGGAACTGGGCGGCGAAGACCCGGCGGAAGACCGGCGCGCGGCACTGCGGCGGCTGCTCGACCACTACATGCACTCGGCCGTCGCCGCCGACCGGCACGTCGACCCCAGCCGGCCCCCGCAGACCGACCCGCCGCCCGCCGAGGGCGCGCTCGTCGTCGACTTTCCGGACGCCGCGGCGTCGTCGGCCTGGTTCACCGCGGAGCGCCTGGTGCTGATCGCCGCCGTCGACGTCGCCTGGGCGCACGGGTTCGACAGGCACGTGTGGCGGATCGCCCGCGCCCTCGCCCCGTACCTGGACGCCAGCGGCCACTGGCAGGAGGCAATTCCCGTCCAGCAGGCGGGGCTCGCGGCCGCGCGTCGGTCCGGCGACCGGGTCGGCGAGGCGACGCTGCACCGCGCGATCGCGATGACGTTCACGCGGGTCGGGCGGTTCGACGAGGCGGTGCACCACCACCGCGAGGCGGTGCGGGTGTACCGGGAGATCGGCGACCGCACCGGGGAGGCGTACGCGCACCTCAACACCGGTGGCGTGTTCGAGGCGCAGGGCCGCTTCCGCGACGCCGCCGGGCACGTGCACGCCGCTCTGTCGTTGTTCGAGGAACTCGACGACGGTCGCGCGGCCGGCTTCGCGTACAGCGGGCTCGCGCACCTGCACGCCGAACTCGGCGAGCACGAGCAGGCGCTCGCCTACTGCGAGGAGGCGCTCGACCCGCGTCGCGAGGTCGGCGACATCGTGCGCGCCGCCGTTCTTGACAGCCGGGGCCAGGCGCTGCACCACCTCGGCGAGTACGCCCGGGCGGTCGAGAGCTTCGAGGAGTCGATCGGGTCGCTGCGGGCGTTCCGGCAGTGGGTGTACGTGGCCAAGGTGCTTGCCCACCTCGGCGAGGCGCATCTCGACGCCGGCGACCGGGACGCGTGCCGGGCCGCCTGGCTGGCGGCGGCGGAGACCTACGACCGGCTCAGCGACGCCAAGCCGGCCGCCGACGAGGTGCGGGAGTGGCTGGCGCACCTCGATCGTGGCGTGCCCTCCGTTACATAACATACTTCTATAACTCGGTGATATAAATGCCGGTGTGGCCCGAACCGTGACGGAAGCCGACGCCGGAATCAGTGAAACCGCCGCGCAACTCGCGGCCGTGGTCGAGCGGCTGGTCGAGGTGCTGCGCCGGCTCAACTCGCGCGACGGCCTGAGCCTCACCGCCGCGTCCACGCTGCGTCGCCTGGACCGCGGCGGCGCCCGGCGGCTCACCGACCTGGCGGCGGCGGAGGGCGTCACCCAGCCGGCGATGACGCAACTGGTGTCGCGGCTGGAACGCGAGGGGCTGGTGAGCCGCGGCGGCGATCCGGCCGACGGTCGCGTCGTCGTGGTCCGCGTCACCGCCCCCGGCCGGGCCCTGGTCCGCAGGCGCCGGGCGGCCCGGGTCCGCGCGCTGTCCGGCGTCCTCAAGGAGTTGCCACTGGCCGACCGCGTGGCGCTGGCGGCGGCCGCGCCGGCGCTGGACCGGCTCGCCGACCTTGTCGCGGAGCGCTGACCCGTGCTGTCGGCCGAGCATCCGCACTACAAGTGGGTCGCGCTGTCGAACACGACGCTCGGGCAGTTGCTGGCCACCGTCAACGCGTCGATCGTGTTGATCTCGCTGCCGGCCATCTTCAACGGCGTGCGCGTCAACCCGCTCGAGCCGGCGAACGTCGGCTACCTGCTGTGGATGCTGATGGGCTACCTGCTGGTGACCGCGGTGTTCGTGGTGACGCTGGGCCGCCTCGGCGACATGTACGGCCGGGTGCGCATCTACAACGCCGGGTTCGCGCTGTTCACGATCACGTCGGTGGTGCTCTCGCTGGACCCGTTCCACGGCTCCGGTGGTGTGCTGTGGCTGATCGGGTGGCGGGTGCTCCAGGCCGTCGGCGGCGCCATGTTGATGGCGAACTCGGCGGCGATCATCACCGACGCGTTCCCGGTGGCCCAACGCGGCATGGCGCTCGGCGTGAACATGGTCGCCGCGGTCGCCGGCATGTTCATCGGTCTTGTGCTCGGCGGCGTGCTGGCCGAGTGGAACTGGCGCTCGGTGTTCTGGGTGAATGTCCCGCTCGGCATCCTCGGAACCATCTGGGCATACCGGTCCCTGCACGACACCGGCGTGCGGCGGCCGGCGCGGATCGACTGGTGGGGCAACGTCACGTTCGGCGTCGGGCTCACCGTGCTGCTCGTCGCGATCACGTACGGCATCCAGCCCTACGGCGGCCACACCCAGGGCTGGACCAACCCGTGGGTGCTCGGTGGGCTGATCGGCGGCGCGGCGCTGCTCGCGGTGTTCGGCCTCATCGAGGCGCGGGTCGCCGAACCGATGTTCCCGCTCGAACTGTTCCGCAACGGGGAGTTCGTGCGCGGCAATGCGGCGAGCCTGCTCGCGTCGATCTCCCGCGGCGGGCTGCAGTTCATGATCATCATCTGGCTGCAGGGCATCTGGCTGCCGCTGCACGGCTACCGGTACGAGCAGACGCCGCTGTGGGCCGGCATCTACCTGCTGCCGCTCACCGTCGGGTTCCTCGTCGCCGGTCCGATCGCCGGCCACCTCTCCGACAGGTACGGAGCCCGGTCGTTCGCCGCCGGCGGGCTGCTGGTGATGGCCGGGTCGTTCGCCGGCCTCCTGCTGATCCCCAGCGACTTCCACTACGGGGTGTTCGCGGCGCTGATCTTCGTCAACGGGCTGGGCGGCGGGCTGTTCGTGGCGCCCAACACCGCCCTGATCATGTCGAGCGTGCCGGCGCACCTGCGCGGCGCCGCCTCCGGCATGCGGGCGACGTTCCAGAACGCCGGCCAGGTGCTGTCGATCGGCGTGTTCTTCTCGCTGATGGTCGCCGGTCTGGCCAGTTCCATGCCGCAGACGCTCACCAGCGGCCTCACCGCGCAGGGCGTGCCCCTCGACACGGCGAGTCGGGTGGCCGAACTGCCGCCCGTCGGCACCCTGTTCGCCGCGTTCCTGGGCTACAACCCGATCCGGGAACTGCTCGGCGACGACGTGCTGAACAAGCTCCCGGCCGCCAACGAGCAGGCCCTGACCGGCCAGCAGTTCTTCCCGAACCTGATCTCCGGCCCGTTCCACGACGGCCTGGTCATCGTGTTCTGGATGGCGATCGCCCTGTCCGTTGTGGGCGCCGTCGCATCACTGCTACCCGATCGCGCCCGCCGCCGCGCCCCCGACGAGCCTTCC
>Ga0070664_100001377_pt1 | contig 19372 bp, 19 predicted proteins | sample KBSC73metaG_FD_65863 | JGI IMG/M metagenome (GOLD analysis project Ga0070664, IMG submission 65863) | Corn rhizosphere microbial communities from Kellogg Biological Station, Michigan, USA - KBS C7-3 metaG | ecosystem: Host-associated > Plants > Roots > Rhizosphere > Soil ... | reverse complement strand
AGCGAGAGGCCGTTCAAGTCGAGCGCCTCGCTGCCGAGATTCGCATCGAGCGAATCGATCTTCAGCATCGCGTCGCCCTGCCCGCCGGGCCAGCCCTTGCCGCTGCCGGACACCTTCGTCACGAGCTTGTCGAGCTTGTACTGGTCCGACGCGAGTGTGATCGTCGCCTCCATGTTGGCCGCGACTTTGACCGCAACGTCCGCGCCCGCGAGCGTGAAGCGCATGTCGAGCGGGAATCGCTTGCCGATCCCGAAGCCCTTCGCGTTGAGACCGAAGTTGGCGAGCTCCCACTTGCTGCCGGTCGACGCGTCGTTCCAGGTGACGCGCGCGTCGTCGATCTCGAGCGAGTCGACGCCGAGGTTGAGATCCTTCGTGCCGCCGCCCGAGCTCGATGCTGCATCGTTGGCCGGCGTTCCGGCTTTGGCGCCGCCGAGGTCTTGCCAGTTGTTGCGGCCGCGCGCGTCGCGCGCGAGGTTGAGCTCCAGGCCCGATAACTGCGCCTTGCCGATCTCCACGTTGCCGAACAAAAGCGGCCAAAGCGAGACGCGGAGCTCCGCGCCGCCGATCTTCGCCATCGGCGCGGGGCCGAACCCTTGTGCGTTGCTCAGCGTGGCGGAACCGACTTGGATTCGGACGGTAGGGAACACCGAAAGCGCGAGATCGCCGTCGAGCGTGAGCGTGCGGCCGGTCGCCTTCGCGACCGCGGCCGAGATCTGAGGCTTGTAGTCGTTCGGGTTGAAGAGGAAGCCGACCGCGACCAGCGCGCCGACCACGATCACCACCAAAGCACCCACGACGATCGCGACGACTTTGAGGATCTTGTTCATGCGCGTGTCCTCCGAGTGAGCCGTGGGCTCATCGTAACAACGCGTCGCAGCGGAGAGAAACGGAAATTTGCGGCGCCGGGAAGGTCCGTTCGGAACCCGACCCACCTGAGCGGCGGCAATGAGGATCAGTGCAACCGACGGAATTCGCGCGGATCGCGACCGATCGGCGTCAGCCCGTCGCTTTCGACCGCGTCTTGCCCTGGAACCGGCCGTTCCAGCTCTCGACGATCTTCTCGAGATCCTTGGCCCTGCACGCGGCGCCGATCAGGTGACCCTGCACCTTGTCGCAGTGCATCTGCTCGAGCAGCTGCAGCGTGCCTTCGTCCTCGACGCCCTCGGCGCACGCTCGCATCTTGAGCTTGTGCGTGAGGTAGATCAGGCCCTCGACGAGCGCGCGCGCGTCCTCGCGTAAACGCATGTCGTTCGTGAACTGATTGTCGAGCTTCACTTCGCTGAAAGGCATCTTGTACAAATGGGTGAGCGAGGATTGGCCCGTGCCGAAGTCGTCGAGACAGAGATTGATGTTCTTGACGCGAAGGCGCGCGAGGATGTCGAGCGCGACCGCAGGATCCTGCATCGACGCGGTTTCCATGAGCTCGATCGTGATCATCGATGGATCGAGGTTGTTCTCGCGGATCAGCGTGAGCAAACGATCCGGGAAGCCGAGATCGCCCAAGAACTGCGCGGACAAGTTCACGCCGAGCTCCATGTACAACCCGTTCGCGAACCACACGCGCGCCTGTTCCATCGACGCGCGAAACACGAAGTCGGTGACCTCGGTGATCAACCCGGTCTCCTCCGCGATGCCGATGAAGTCGCGTGGATAGAGCAGTCCGTACTCCGGGTGCTCCCAGCGCACGAGCGCCTCGGCGCCCTCGATGATCCAGCGGCCCGGCCCCTTGAACGTCGCCTTCGGCAGGTAGTGGACGACGAGCTGGCCGTTGTCGATCGCCTGACGCAGCCCCGCGGCGCTCACGACCTTCTTCTGCGACTTCAGCCGGACCAGGAGCACCTCGAGCTCGTCGAGCGCGATCGGCTTGCAGAACGCGCCCGCCACGTCGACGCCCATCGAGATGCCGAGCTCCGAAGCCGTCGTGAGCACGCGGCTATCGAGCCCGCTCGCGATCAGCACCTTCGGCCGCCTGTCGAGCGTCGACAGCTCGCGCAGCAGCTCGATGCCGTCGCGGCCGGGCATCTGCAAGTCGAGCAGCAGTACGGTTGGGGAGAAGTCGAGGACGGTCTGCGCGAACTGGTTAGGATCGAGGAGCACCTTGGTCTCGAAGCCCAAGTCCTCGCCGACCTGGCCGAAGAACGCGCCCACCTCAGAATCGTCGTCCACCACGAGCAAGCGGTTTTCGTTCACTTCGATGTTCCTCAGACGACCGCGCTCGACTGCGCCGTGAACGACGCGGCCGGGCTCTCGCGGTTCCAATGATTTACAAGGCTCGATATGTCGTGGGCCGGCACCGCGCGGCTGATGAAGAAGCCTTGGCAGCGGTCGCAGCGCAGGATCGCGAGCATGTCGAGCGCTGCCCTGTTTTCGACACCTTCGGCGCAAATCTTTAGGCCGAGGTTGTGACCGAGCTCTATCAACGAGCCGACCATCGTGTTCGCCTCGCGGCTATGCGGCACGTTGACCACGAGGCTCTTGTCGATCTTCATCTCGTTGAACGGCATCTGGTAGAGCTGCGTGAGCGACGAGTAGCCGGTGCCGAAGTCGTCGAGCGAGAGGCCGATCCGCTTCACGCGCAGACGCGTGAGGATGTCCATCGTCATGGTCGGGTTCTGCATCGTCGCGGTCTCGGTGATCTCGAGCACGAGCTGGCTGCCGTCGAGCGAGTAGCGGCGGAGCAGCGCGGCGACACGATCCGGGAAGCTCAAATCGGTGACGAGCGTGGGCGGCAGGTTCACGGCGCAGGTGAGCTTGAGATGCTCGTCGTTCCAAGCGCGCACCTGCGCGAGCGCGGCGGTGAGCACGCTGCTCGTGAGGTCGCCGATTGCGCCCGTGCGCTCGGCGAGCGGCACGAACTCGTCCGGCATCACGACGCCGAGCTGCGGATGCTGCCAGCGCGCGAGCGCCTCGACTCCGTCGATGACCCAGCCGCGCTCCGTGAGGCTCGCCTTCGGCTGGTAATACGGCACGATCTCGCCGGCGGCGATGCCGCGCTTGAGGTCATCGGCGTCGAGCGTTCGGCTCTGTTTCGTCTGAGCCGCCGCCGCGAGCTTCATCCGCAGGTCGCCGAGCAGCACGGGCTTTGCGAGCGTGCCGTACATCTTGAGGCCCTGGCTGGTGCCGAGCTCGTGGGCCGCGGCGAGCACCCGCTCGTCGACGCCGCTCATGATCAGGACCGGGGCCTTGAAACCGCGAGCGACGAGCATCCGGAGCAGCTCGACGCCGTCCCCGTCGGGGAGGTGCAGGTCCATCACGATCAGCGACGGCCTGAACGAGTCGACGAGGGTCAGGAACTCGGCCGCCGTGCCGGCGCTCGCAACCGTGTAGTCGAGCTGGTGCGCCGCCGCCGTAATGAAGTCGACGACCCCGGGCTCGTCGTCCACGATCAGGAGGCGATTGACGTTGTCACTCATGCTTACGGCGCGTCCGCGAAGTCGTCCCGTGAGGTCCAGCACAGCGTGCGGTCGCTAGCGTGCCGTCGTCATCGTTAGCGCATCTATCGACCGCCGCTCATTTTTCTTAATCGGCGTCGTAGGCGAGCGTTATGTCAAAACGCGCGCGGCCGCGCCGCTCCCCGGCACTTGCTAGGGGAGCGGGTCAGCTTAGATCGGGGATTCGCCGCGGCCGGCGATCAGTGATGACCGGAGTACCAGTTCACCGCGAACTGCACGAGCTGCGGCGCGGTGTGCAGGTTCAACTTCTTCTTGATTCGCTGACGATGGGACTCGACGGTCTTCACGCTCAAGTTCAGGTTGCCCGCGATCTCGCGGGTCGTCTTGCCGCGCCCGATCAAGTTGAGCACCTGCACCTCGCGGTTGCTCAAGCGGTCGATCGGATTCGCGCTCTGCACGCGGCCCGAGACGGCGAATCTCTCGATCATGCTCGCGCCGACGCGCTCGCTCACATAGATTCCGCCGGCGAGCACGCGCCGCACCGCGACGAGCAGCTGGTCCGCCGCGGCTTGCTTCATGATGTAGCCGTTCGCGCCGGCGCTCAAAAGACGCTCGGCGTAGATGCTCTCGTCGTGCATCGACAGCACGAGCACCGGCAGCTGCTGGTACTTGCTGCGGATGTCTTTCACGAGCTCGAGACCGTCGCTGTCGCGTAGTGAGAGGTCGAGGATCACGATGTCGGGCGTCACTTTGGCCAAGCTCGCTCGCGCCTCCTTGACGTCGGCCGCCTCGCCGCAAACCTTCAGGTCCGGCTCCTGCTCGATCAGCTGAACGAGACCCTGACGAACGATGGGGTGGTCATCGACAACGAACACGCTTTTTTGTCTTGCCGCGAATTCACTCATTTTTTTCTCCTGGCGTATCGCTTTCCGCCGCCTGGCGCAGCACGCAGCGCACGATCGTGCCCCCTTGCTGCCGCGCGCCGATCTCGAGCAAGGCCCCTATGATACTTGCTCGGTACCGCATAATCTTCATTCCCATTCCGCCGCGTGTTTGGGCGGTCGGCTCGATACCGCCGCCATCGTCTTCGATCGTCAGTGTGAGCCGCTTGTCGCTTGCGGTAAGGGTCAGGTGGATCTCTTTCGCGCCCGAGTGGCGTGCCGCGTTGCGGATCGCCTCCTGGGCGATCCGGTAGAGGTCCGCCGCGGCCTCGAGCCCCTGCAGACTGCCCGTCAGCCGGCTCGCAAACTTGACCGGAATGCCATACATCGCCTCGCTGCTCGAACACAACTGCTCGAGCGCCACCGCGAAGCCGTCGCGATCGAGATGCACCGGCGACAAACCGAGCGCGAGAGCGCGCACCGTGGAAATGCTCTGCTCCACCATGTCGCGGACCGCGTGCACCCGCGTGGTGAGCTGGGGCGCGTCGCGCGCGATCACGTCCTCGACCGTCTTGAGCAACAGCGAGACGCCCGTGAGCTCTTGGCCAAGACCGTCGTGCAGATCGTGGCCGATCCTCTCGTGCTCGCGCTGGCTCACCTCCCTGATCTCGGCCTCGAGCCGCCGGACCTCGCGCACGAGGCCCTCCGAGACGAGCGCCACCTCGCGCGATCTCGCGAGCTGGCGCTGCAGCTGGTGCTGAGTCTCGATCGACTCGGTGACGTCCTGAAGAGTACCCCGGTAGGCGAGTGCGCGGCCGTCCGGCGCGCGCGCGATCACGCGTCCACGAGCGATGATCCAACGCACTCGGCCGCCCGCCGTGCGAATCCGATACTCGCTGTTGTGCTCGTCCGTCTGGCCGTCGAGGTGCGCGCGCAGCTCGCTTTGCACGCGCGACCCATCGCGCGGGTCCTCGAAGCGCGCGAGCTCCGCCCACGTCGTCGGCCGATGGGCCGCGTCGAGCCCGAGCAGCTCCGGAAGCTCACCGCGCACGACGATTCGGTCCGAGCCGACGTCCCAGTCGATCAGAGCGAGGTTGCCGCTACGCAGCACGAAGTCGAGCCGCGCGTCCTCGGGGACGATCTCGCCGGCAGCCGAGCGCTCGGAGCTCGTGACGGCGCTTTCGACGGCGGCTGCGACCTCGGTCGCGACCTCGAGCACGAGCCAGCGGGCCGCGGGGCTCGTTGCTTTGAGTCGCCGCGATACCACGTCGAATCGGCGCGCATGCCCCGTCGCATCGACCAACGGGACGTCGCGAACGACGAATGGCTCTCCCTCTGCAGCGCGCAGGAAAGTGGGAAAAGCGTAATCGGGCAAACCGATCTGATCGGGCGTGCGGCCGATGAACGAGCCGTTCGGCGTGCCGTGAAACTCCGCCATCGTCGAGTTCACGAATAGATAGCGCCCGGCCGCATCGCGGACGCTAATCAACGAACGCACACCATCGAGGACGCTGGAGACGAATCGCTGCGGATTGAACGTAGCGCCCGAGCTTTGAAGGTCTGATTGGGACGAGGCTGCGGGTGCTTCGGACCCGCTTAGGACGCGGTCGTTATGAGCGGCGGCTGCCAGCTTAAACCCCTATCGAGCGACGAGTCGCAACACACTGAGCCCAAAAGAGATGCGCGCGAGTATGTTGCATCATGCACAGACCTGCCATCGGGGAAGCCCTGAACGACCGCAATAGTTCCAGATACGGAAGAGACGACCGGGCGCGAAGTTGGAATGGAGCGGGTGATGGGAATCGAACCCACGCCATCAGCTTGGGAAGCTGAGGTTCTACCATTGAACTACACCCGCCCGCGCCTCCGAACTCTACTCGATAGGCGGCCGGGCGCGCCATCGCCCTAGACCCATGGGAAGATGGCGCCGCCCATGAGCGACACTCCAAAGACTCCCGCGGTTCATCTCCGCAAGATCCGAAGCTTCGTTAAGCGGCCTGGCCGGCTCACGGCCGCGCAGAGCCGAGCACTGGGTGACCTCCTGCCGCGCTTCGGCGTCGCGGCCGACGTCGGCGCGCCGCTCGACCTCGACGTGCTGTTCGGCCGGCGTGCGCCGCGAGTGCTCGACATCGGCTTCGGCGACGGCGAGGCTGTCGTGACCTGCGCCGCGAACTACCGCGACATCGATTATCTGGGAGTCGAGGTGCACGAGCCCGGCATCGGGCATCTGTTGCTGCTCCTCGAGAAGGCGAATCTCGCGAACGTCCGCGTGATCGCGCGCGACGCCGCCGACGTGGTGCGCGAGCTCCCCGACGGCTCCGTCGACGCGGTGAACCTGTTCTTCCCGGATCCGTGGCCGAAGAAGCGCCATCACAAGCGGCGCCTCGTGCAGCCCGCGTTCGTGGCCGAGCTCGCGCGCGTGCTCAAGCCGGGCGGTTTCCTGCACGTCGCGACGGATTGGGCCGACTATGCGGAGCATTCGCACGCGGTGCTCTCGGCCGACCCGCGACTCGCGGCCGTCAAGAACGACGACGATCTGTGCCACAATCCGCTCGCGTTTCGGCCGCCGACCAAATTCGAGCGGCGAGGCAGGCGGTTGGGTCACGACGTCGTCGATTTCTTTTATAGAAAATCCGGTGCAGCGCTCGGGGTCGGCTGATTGAGCTCGGCGCCCCGTTCGGCGCACGCCGGCTGGCGGGCTTTCGTTCCCGCGCCGGTCCGCCAATATACCGAGCCGGCTCCGCTCGCCGCGCTGTGTCTCGGCGTATCGTCCGGCGCGCCTTACGCGATGATCGCCGCGACGCTCACCACACGGCTCGCGCAGTTCGGGATCGAGAAGCGCGCGATTACCGCGTTCTCGCTCGCGTTCCTCGTCTACAACCTCAAATGGCTCTGGGCTTGGGTGCTCGACGGCGTTCGGCTGCCCGTGATCGGTAGGCTCGGGCAACGCGTGTCGTGGCTCCTCGTTGTCGGCGTGCTCGTGATCGTCTCGATCGTGAACCTGGCGCTCGCCGATCCTTCGGCGAGCCTCGCGGCGACCGCGCGCGCGGCGATCTTCGTCGCGTTCGCGGGCGCGACGTACGACGTCGTGATGGACGCGTATCGGATCGAGTCGCTCGAGCCGCGGCAGCTCGGCGTCGGCTCGGGCATGTACCAGTATGGCTGGCGAATCGGGTCGGCTGGCGCGGGCGCGGTTGCACTCGTGGTCGCCGCGCGCAGCTCGTGGGCTACGGCATACATCGCGTGCGCCGTATTCGCGCTACCCGCGATGTTCGCCTGCTTGATGCTCGGCGAGCCCGCGAGACATCGCGCGCCGGCAGCACGCGCCAGCTTACGCACGGTCGTCGACTCCGTCGTCGCACCACTGATCGAGTTCTTCCGCCGCCGCGGCGCGGTGCTCGTGCTGTCCTTCGTCCTGCTTCACAAGATCGGCGACACGCTCGCGAATCTCACGTTTCGGCTGCTGTTCGACTCCCTCGGCTACACGAACGACGAGATAGCGGCCTACGACGTCGGCTTCGGCTTCTGGGCCTATCTCGCGGGCGTGTTCCTGGGCGCGTTTCTGTACGAGCGCCTCGGCATGAAGCGCTCCGTGCTCGTGAGCCTGTTGCTGATGTGCATCTCGAACCTGAGCTTTGCCGGTCTCGCCGCGGCAGGACATTCGAACTGGGCCATGGCGGGCTCCATCGGATTCGAGAACCTCGCGAGCGGTATCGGCGGCGTTACGGTCGTCGCCTACTTCTCCGCGCTCTGCGACCTGCGCTACACCGCGAGTCAGTATGCGTTGCTCTCGGCGGCGGGCAGCGTGATCGGCCGCGTGCTCACCGGAGCGACCGCGGGCGCGCTGATCGAGCAGCTCGGCTACGTCGGCTTCTATCTCTTCACGACGGTGATTGCCGTACCCGGCATCGTGCTGTTCTGGCTGCTGATCCGCTGGGATCTAGTAGGAGCGGACGACGCCGCGACGGCGGACGCATCCCGAGACTCCCGCCGCGCGAAGATCTCCCAGTCGTAGTCGATCGTGAGCGGCGCGTGGTCCGAGAACCGCCGCCGCTTGTAGATCGCGGCAGCGCGCACGGCGCCGCGCAGCGCGGGGCTCGCGACCTGGTAATCGATTCGCCAACCGACGTTCTTCTCCCACGCGCGGCCGCGATTCGACCACCAGGTGTAGTGCTCCGGGTCGGGGTTCACCTCGCGAAACGCATCGACGTAGCCGCGGCCGTCGAACAACGTGTCGAGCCACGCGCGCTCGGGCGGCGTGAAGCCCGGGTAGTCCCAATTCGCACGCCAATTCCGCAAGTCGATCTCGCGATGCGCCATGTTGAAGTCGCCGCAAAAAATGAACGGCACATGGTGGCTGCGCAGCGTCTCGAGGCGCTGGTCGAACGCGGCGAGGAAGCGAAACTTGGCCTCTTGCCGGTGCGGGCCGGCCGAGCCGCTCGGGAAGTACGCGCTCACGACCGCGACCGAGCCGAAGTGCGCCTCGAGGTAGCGGCCCTCGTCGTCGAACTCGGGAACGCCGATGCTGCGGACGACCTCCGTCGGCTCGTGCCGCGAGTAGATCGCTACGCCGCCGTAGCCGCGCCGCTTCGCGCCGTGCACGGCGCGGTGAAAACCGCGCGCGGCATGGAGTCGATCGTCGAGCTCGGTCTCTTGGACTCGGATCTCCTGCACGCAGAGCACGTCGGCGCGCTGCCGGCTGAACCAGCGAAAGAAGCCCTTGCGCGCGGCGCTGCGCAATCCGTTCGCGTTGAAGCTGACGACTCGCAAGAGAATCCGGCCGGTTCGAATCCAAGAGAAGCGCGGTATGATACCGAACGAGCTCCGGACTTAATTCCAATGAAAGCCTACAAGACAGAGTTCCTGGAACTGGCGCTCGAGCTCGGCGTCCTGCGATTCGGCGAATTCACGCTCAAGTCCGGCCGCATCAGTCCCTACTTCTTCAACGCTGGCCTCTTCAACAGCGGCTACGCGGCCGCGAAGCTCGCACGTTGCTACGCGTCCGCGATCGCGAGCCTCGACATCGAGTTCGACATGCTGTTCGGTCCCGCCTATAAAGGCATTCCGCTCGTCGTGCTCTCGGCCGCGGCGCTCGCCGAGCATCACGACGACGACTATCCGTTCGCCTTCAATCGCAAGGAGGCGAAGGACCACGGCGAAGGCGGCGCGATCATCGGCGCTCCGCTCAAGGGCCGCGTGCTGATTCTCGACGACGTGATCACCGCGGGCACCGCGATCCGCGAAGTGCTCGAGGTGATTCGCGCTTCCGGTGCGACACCGGCCGGCGTGCTCGTGGCGCTCGATCGCGAGGAGGTCGGACCGAAGTCGCGAATTTCCGCGGTCACGCAGCTCGAGGCCGAGGTCGGCGTGCCGATTCGCAGCATCGTGACGCTGACGGACCTCATCGATCACCTCGAAGAGGACAAGGACTTCGCGGCACACCTGCCCGCGGTCCGCGCGTACCGCAACCGCTACGGCGTCCCGCTCGACCGATGAGCGGCGGGCCGTCGAGGCCCGTAGTGAGAGGTACGTTGCAAAAATCGGGGCGCAGGAGCTTCGTTCGGGCGGAAATTTGGTATATCTACAGGATCGAACGGCGGCGGTTAACCTAATTTGAGCATGCGTCAGCACCTCGCATGGCTTGCGGTCCTCGCGGTCGCGCTGCCCTCCTTCGTCGGCGCCCAGCAGAAGACTGGGCAGCCGGGCAAGCTCTATCAATGGACCGACGACAAGGGCGTCGTGCACTACGGCGACAGCATCCCGCCGGAGTACGCGAAGGCCGATCGCAACGTGCTGAACCAGCAAGGCGTGCATGTTGGCTTCGAGCAGGGCGAGCTCACGCCGGAGCAGCGCGCCGAGAAGGCGCGCCTCGCTGCCGAGGCCGAGAAAGCAAAACAACAGCGCGAGGAGATCGCACGCAGGGACAAGATGCTGCTCGAGACGTACATCTCGGTCTCCGATATCGAGGACTTGCGTAACCGCCGACTCGAGCTGCTCGAGTCGCAGATCAAGGTGACCGAGCTCTATCTCGCGAACCTGCGCAAGCGTCTCCTGACGCTCCAGGACGAGGCGAGCAACTACAAGCCCTATACCGCGCGTGAGAACGCGCCGCAGGTTCCCGAAAACCTGCAGACCGACATCTCGCGGACCGTGGGCTCGATCAACCTCTACGAGCAGACGCTGTCGCACGCGCGCTCCACTCAGGAGACGGTGCGCAACTCGTTCGACGACGACATCCGCCGCTTCAAGCAGCTCAAGGGCGGCTGATCACTCCCGACCCGTGTGGCCGAAGCCGCCAGCGCCACGGCGGCTCTGCTCGAAGCTCTCGACAACCTCGAACTCCACCGGCACGACCGGCACGACCACGAGCTGCGCGATCCGCTCGCCGGGCTCGATCCGAAACGATTTCTGGCCGCGGTTCCAGCACGAGATCAAGAGCTCGCCCTGGTAGTCGGAGTCGATCAGCCCGACCAAGTTACCGAGCACGATGCCGTGCCGGTGCCCGAGCCCGGAGCGCGGCACGATCACAGCGGCGAGGCCGGGGTCGGCGAGGTGAATCGCGATTCCGGTTGGAATCAATTCCGTCGCGCCGGGCGGCAGATCGATCGCCTGATCGATGCACGCGCGCAGGTCGAGGCCTGCAGACCCCGACGTCGCGCGCTTCGGCAGCGGCAGGTCCGTGCCGATTCGCGGGTTCAGGATTTTGAGCTCGACGGAGCGAAGGCGGGCGTCGGTCAAAACGGATCCTTTGTCTTCTTGTATCGAACTGTGGCCGCGCAGTCAGCCCGTGCGCGTGCTCGGACGCACCTTGCGGTTCGCCGCCCCGTAGCGCTCGGCGATCAGCTCGACGAGCCGCCGCGCGAGCACCGGTTTCGAGCCTTCGCCGAGCGCGAGCTCGCCTCCGGGCCAGTAGACGGTCAGGGCGTTCGTCTCGCGGTCGAAGCCGCAATCGCGGCCGACCTGGTTCGCGGCGATCATGTCGATGCGCTTCTTCTCGAGCTTCTCGCGCGCATGCCGCGCGACGTCTTGCGTCTCGGCCGCGAACCCGACCGTGAACGGCGGGCTCGGCAGCTGCGCAACGCTCGCAAGCGTATCGGGCGAGCGCACGAGCGCGAGATCGAGCTCGGCCGACTTTCGCTTGATCTTGTGTGGCTCGGCCTTCTGCGGCCGATAGTCGGACACGGCGGCGCAGCCGACGAAGATATCGACGCCTTTGATCTCGTCGTGCACCTTCGCATAGAGCTCGTCCGCGGTCTCGACGTCGACACGCCGCACACCGGCCGGCGCGGGCAGCGAGACGGGCCCGCTCACGAGCACGACCTCGGCGCCCGCTTCGCGCGCGGCGGCTGCGAGCGCGTAGCCCATCTTCCCCGAGCTTCGGTTCGTGATGTAGCGCACCGGATCGATCGGCTCGCGCGTCGGCCCCGCCGTGACAAGCACCTTGAGTCCTGCGAGCGAGTGCAGCCGCAACCGTCCGGGAGTCTCGAGCAGCGCCGCCGCGATCGCGAGCGGCTCGAGCATTCGCCCCGGGCCGATCTCGCCGCACGCTTGGTCGCCCTCCGCCGGCCCCAGCAGCCGGACGCCGCGCGACTCGAGCAGCGCGCGATTCGCCTGTGTCGCTGCGTTCGCCCACATCGCTTGATTCATGGCGGGAGCGAGCACGACGGGCGCCGTGGTCGCGAGGCAGAGCGTGCTCAGCAGGTCGCCCGCGAAACCGGACGCAAGCTGCGCCATGAAATGCGCCGTCGCGGGCGCGACGATCACGACGTCGGCCCAGCGCGCAAGCTCGATGTGGCCCATCGATGCTTCGGCCTCGGAATCCCAGAGATCGTCGCGCACGCGCCGACCGGAGACGGCTTCGAATGTGAGCGGCGTCACAAAACGGCGCGCGCCGTCGGTCATCACGACTTGGACTTCGCAGCCGCGCTCGACGAGCCGGCGCACGAGCTCGGGTGCCTTGTACGCCGCGATCCCGCCGGTTACGCCGAGCAGCACTCGCGTCGGATTGCCTCGTTCGGTCGGCATCGGGGTGTCTCCAAGGCGACCGAGCTTACGCTCGGAGCGTACGGCCTCGCCACTGGCGAATCGAGCTTTTCTTATGTCCTCGCGGACTAATCGGGCATGCGCCGTGCGCCTGCGCAGCCGAGGATGACGGACTCTTCCCGGCGGAGCGCGCGTTGACACTGAGCCAATGGCCGCGATCGGAACGACCTCGCGAACGGCTGCTAGGGTCGGGACCCGCGTCGCTGTCCGACGGCGAGCTGCTCGCGGTGCTGCTCGGCACGGGCAGTCGCGGAGAGAACGTCGCGGACCTCGCGCGGCGCCTGCTCGAAACCTGGGGCGGTCTCGCGGCACTGCTCGGCACGAGCGCGGACGAGCTCGCGCGGGCGCGTGGTGTCGGGCCCGCGCGTGCCGCGAGGCTCGCGGCCGCGCTCGAGATCGGCCGACGCTACCTCGAGGCGCCGCAGGACCCGCGCAGCGCGCTCGAGGCGCCCCTCGACGCGGCCCGGTTCTTCAAGGCGCGGCTGCTCGACTTGCCGCACGAGGTGTTCTGCTGCTTGTTCCTCGACACGCGCCATCGCGTGATTCGTTACGAGGAGCTATTTCGCGGCACGATCGACGGCGCGACCGTGTATCCGCGCGAGGTCGTGAAGCGCGCGCTGCAGCACAACGCTTCCGCGGTGATCGCGGGGCACAACCATCCCTCGGGCGTATCGGAACCCAGCGAAGCCGACCGCAGCATCACGCTCAAGCTCGCAAAGGCGCTCGCCCTCGTCGAAATCCGCCTCCTCGACCACGTCGTCGTGAGCCGCGGTGGCCACGTGTCCCTAGCCGAGAGGGGGTGGATCTGACCGGCGTGGTCGGTGCTGCGAAGTGGGGCGACCGCTGACGCCGAACCCGCTTGCGTCGACGTCGAGAGCCCCTCCCGAGACCGTCGCCGCACAGGGATGTGCGGCGCCGAGCCCCAGGGATGGTCTTCCGGCGTGTCTCGGGAGGGGCTCTCGGCGGCGGCGCGAGCGGGCGCGAGCCGGCTTGAGGCCGGCCGGCTACCTTGCCCACGCCTGGCGCCAACCGGTATAGTGCCGGCCCCTTCGAGGGCTCCCTGAGTATTCAGCCATGTCGAGAGTATGCGACGTCACGGGCAAGCGCCCGATGACCGGCAACAAGGTTTCGCACGCGAACAACAAGACGCGCCGCCGTTTCCTGCCGAACCTGCACGTGCAGCGCTTCTGGCTCGAGGGCGAGAAGCGATTCGTTCGCTTGCGTGTGTCCCGCCAGGGTCTGCGCATCATCGACAAGCGCGGGATCGAGGCGGTCGTGAAGGATCTGCGCGCTAAGGGCGCGCACATCTAAGACGGAGTCAACGACGATGCGCGAGAAAATCCGCCTGATGTCCTCGGCTGGCACCGGCCATTACTACACGACGACGAAGAATCGCCGGCTGCACCCGGAGAAGATGGAAGTCACGAAGTACGATCCGCGCGTCCGCAAGCACGTGATCTACAAAGAGACCAAGATCAAATAGCTCGTCGCCCCACGAGCTAGACGAAAAACCCGCCGAAAGGCGGGTTTTTGTTTTGGCGGCTCGACGCGATCGCGCCGCTCGCCGAGCGTTCGCCCGCGCAGTTAGCGCAAGCCGACCACCGTCTCGCGCACCGCGCGAAACGACTTCAGGTACGCGACGAAGTCCTGCAATCCCTGGATCCCGCTCTGCTCCGCGCGCGCGCACCATTCGCGGAAGTCCGCGAGCAACCGCTCGTTGCTCGTGTGGGCGCCTTCCCAGAGGTTCCTGAGCTCGTTACGAAACTGCAGCACCGTCTCGAAGCGCGGATGCCGCGCCGCGAGCTCCGCGAGGCGCTTGCGCGAGCCCTCATCCAACATCTGCGGGTGGCGGATCAACGCCCTGCGTGCGGCGCGTAGTAGCGAGCTCTTGTTGGCGCCGAGGCTCTCGGCTTCGCGACGCAGAACCGGCAGCGTAACTCTCTGCATATAGGCGCGCAGCACGTACATGCGGTGCACGATGATCGCGCGCAGCTCGTCGAGGTCGGCGGCGGTGCGCGCCGATTGCTCGAGCGCGGGGGCATTGGCCACGCGGCGAATCTTCGCGAGCCCGAAGAACACGAGCGCCTTCAAGTGCAACCAGCCCATGTCGACCTCGTGGCGGCGCATCGAGAAGCGCGCCGAGGTCGGAAACGCATGGTGGTTGTTGTGCAGCTCCTCGCCCGCGATGAAGAGCCCGATCGGCCAGAGGTTCGTGGAATCGTCGTCGGTCTCGAAATTGCGGTAGCCCTTCGCATGACACAGGCCGTTGATCACGCCGGCCGCGAGCAACGGCATGTTCGAAAGTTGCAGCGCGAGCATGATGATGCCCGGCACGCCAAAGAGCACGAGGTCGGCGATACCCATCAGCCAGATGCCGTAATAGCTGCCGTGTGGATTGTGGTAGACGTTGTTCTCGAGCCAGTCGTCAGGGCAGCCCTTCGCGTATTTCTCGACGGTTTCTGGATTGCGCGCTTCGGCGCGATAGAGCTCGGCGCCCTCGAGCAGCACCTTCTTCAGGCCGAACAGCCGTGGGCTGTGAGGATCGCCCGGTTGCTCGCAGTGCGCGTGGTGCTTGCGGTGCACGGCCACCCACTCGCGCGTCGATGCGCCCGTGTTCATCCAGAGCCAAAAGCGGCAGAAGTGCCGCACCGCCGCGTGCAGGTCGACCGAGCGGTGTGCCTGGTCGCGGTGGAAGTACAGCGTCACGCACATCATCGTCGTGTGCAGCCAGAGCAACGTGACGATCACGTACCCCAAGACGCCGAGATCGGCCAAGCCGTAGAGATGCGCGTAGATGAAATCCACCGCTAGGGTTCCTCGCTGTCGTTCGGGTGACGGAGTGCGCGCCGCACCCTCGAATGGCGCGTAAATATAGCCGATCGCTCGAATCGCCTCCATATTGCGGCAAGTACTTACTGCGTGCGCCGCGCTCCGTAGCCACCGAATGGCCTGTGTCTGGCGCGCCGGCGTAAGCTCAGCCCGGTGCCCGAGCTACCCGAAGTCGAAACGACGCGCCGCGGATTGGCCCCGTACGTGGTCGGTCGCTCGATCGCGGCCGTCGAGGTGCGCGAGCCGCGGCTACGCTGGCCGGTTCCGAAAACACTGTCGAGGGAGCTCGCCGGGCAACGTATCGACGCGCTCGAGCGGCGCGGCAAGTATCTTTTGTTCGGCACGCGCGCAGGCACGCTGCTCGTGCATCTCGGCATGTCCGGCAGCCTGCGATATCTTCCGAACCCCCCCGCGCACGGCCCGCATGACCACGTCGATCTGGTGCTCGCGGGCGGCGGCTGTCTGCGCTTCAACGACCCGCGGCGCTTCGGCAGCTGGCTGCTCACGACCGCGCCAGACTCACATCCGCTCTTGAAGCCGCTCGGACCGGAGCCGCTCTCCCCCGAGTTCACGGCCGACTATCTCGCCGATGCCAGCCGCGGGCGGCGCGTGGCGATCAAGCCGCACCTGATGAACGGACGGATCGTCGTCGGCGTCGGCAATATCTATGCGAACGAGGCGCTGTTTCGCGCAGGTGTACACCCGCTGCGTGCGGCCGGCCGGATCGCGCGCGCGAGGTTCGAGCCGCTCGTCGATTCGATCCGTGCCGTGCTTTTGGACGCGCTCGAGGAAGGCGGCACGACGCTGCGCAACTACGTCGACGGCGAGGGCAACCCGGGTTACTTCCGTCAGTCGCTAAACGTGTACGAGCGAGCCGGCGAGCCGTGCAAGCGCTGCGGCGACCCGATCCGCGAGCGCGTCGTGGGCCAACGCGCGACCTACTTCTGCTCGAGCTGCCAGCGCTAATCGCCGAGCGCGACGCCTTCGCGGCGCGGATCGACCGCGCCCGAGAGCGTCCTCTTGTCCTTGTCCGCGTAGTCGATCGCGATCGCGTGCAGGCCGCTGTTCATCACGCGGACGGCGGTGGTGTGACCGAGAGCGCCGAGCGCGGCCGCGTCGGCCGTGAGCGCCGTGCCCTGCTCGAGCTCGATCGGGCCTTCCTGCGCGAGGAAGTGCGGAGCCGCGACGGCCTGCTGCACGTCTAGATGCCAGTCGAGCACGCCTACGAGCGTCTGCACGACGAAGCCGATGATCTGCGTGCCGCCCGGCGAGCCGACGACGAGCCGGATCCGGTCGCGGTCGTCGAGCACGAGCGTCGGCGCCATCGAGCTCAGCGGCCGCTTGCCGCCCTCGATGCGATTCGCGACCGGCTTGCCGCCGCTTTCGGGCTCGTAGTCGAAGTCGGTGAGCTCGTTGTTCAAGATGAAGCCGCCCGCCATGAGCTGGCTGCCGAACGCGCCCTGAACGCTCGTCGTCAGCGACACGGCGTCGCCGTTTCGGTCGACGATCGAGAAGTGGCTCGTCGACGGCCGTTCCGCCGCGACCGTCGGCGCGAAGTTCCAGGCTGCGACGCCGGCCGGCGCGCCGGGCTTCACCGCGGGCAGCGCGCGCTTCAAATCGATCGCGGACGCGCGCGTGTCGACGTAACGCTGGTCGAGTAGCCCCGCGACGGGCGCCGGAACGAAACTCGGGTCGCCGAGATAAAAGTTCCGGTCCGCGAACGCGAGCCGGCTCGCGTCGGCGATCAGATGGATCGACGTGACGCGGTCGTCGCGCAGCTCCGAGAGCTCGAAGCGGCTCAGCATCTTCAAGATCTGAAGCGTCGTGACGCCGCCGGAAGAAGGGAGCTGCGGCCCGCAGACCTTCCATGTTCGATACGGCGAGCAGAGCGGCTCGGACTCGTGCGCGCGGTAGCCCTTCATGTCGTCGAGCGTGAGCCGGCCTGCGCGCACGTTGTTCTCGCGCACAGCGCGCACGATCGCGGCCGCGAGCTCGCCCGAGTACATCGGCTCGGCGCCCTTCGCCGCGAGCAAGCGCAGTGTCGCCGCGTAGTCCGGATTCTTGAGCTTCGTGCCCGAGGGCAGTGGTTCGCCGGCCGCATCGTAGAAGTAGCGACGGAAGTCCTCCGCACGCGCGAATCGCTTGAAGCCGTCGAGCAACGCGTGCAGCCGCACCGAGACGACGAAGCCGTCGTCGGCGAGCGCGATCGCGGGCTCGAACAGCTTCGCCCACGGGAGCCTGCCGTGCTCGCGATGCGCGAGCTCGAGCATCCGCATTACGCCGGGCACGCCGACCGAAAGCCCGCCGACGCCGACCTGGGCGAACGGCGCGGCGCGGCCGTTGTCCGCGAGGAACATGTCGGGCGTCGCCGCGGCGGGCGCGGTCTCGCGCCCTTCGTACGCGACGATCGCCGGCTTGCCGCCGCCGCTCGGCTCGTCGTACAGCAACATGAACGCGCCGCCGCCTACACCCGATGACTGCGGCTCGACGAGCGACAGCACGAGCTGAACCGCGATCGCGGCGTCGACGGCGTTGCCGCCTTCGCGCAGGATCTTGAGGCCCGCTTCGGACGCGTAGCGGTTCGCCGTGACCACCATCTCCTTGCTCGCGCGAACGGGCGCCGTCGCCGCTTGCGCCTGTGCGTGACCCTGCGCCGCGAGCGCGAGCGACGCGACCGCGAGCAGCACGCGCGGCGTGAGAGACGCGAGCCGGCGAAGGCATCGGCCGGCGATTATCCGCAGGGTGGTCGCGATCATCGGCGGGCTTTCGAGAACCTCACCTTGAGGCTGTCCGAAACGTGCGGATGCACGAAGGCCGCGACGTCGCCGCCGAACTCCGCGATCTCGCGCACGAGGCTCGACGAAATGAACGTGTGCTGTTCCGAAGGGGTCAGAAAAATCGTCTCGACGCCTTCGGTGAGATGTCGGTTCATCGTCGCGAGCTGGAACTCGTACTCGAAGTCGGACACGGCGCGCAGTCCGCGGACGATCGCCTTGAGCCCGTTCTCGCGCGCGAAGTCCACCGTGAGGCCGGTGTAACCCGTGACCGAGACCTCGGGCAAGTCGCGCAGCACCTCGCGCGCGAGCTCGACTCGTTCCTCGAGCGGAAACAGCGGCGCCTTCTTCGGGCTTGCCGCGATCGCAACGACGACGCGGTCGAAGAGCCGCACGCAGCGGCGCACCATCTCCTCGTGGCCGCGAGTGATCGGATCGAACGTGCCGGGATACATGGCGCCGATTTTCACGTGGCGAGCTCGCGTGAACCCTCAAGACGCCGCATTGTAGCGCCCAGCCGCATCGGACCGCGAAACGAGCAAGCCATAGTCGACCGTGCCCGCGTGGCCGCGCTTGCGCCACTCGCCACCCTCGAGGTCGGGCAATCCGGGCGGTAACGGCCGCTCGACGTACACCACGCCTTCCTCGGCGACCCACGGCGGCAAGAGCTCGAGCAGCGGCTCGACCGGCAGGGCGTAGGGCGGGTCGAGGAACACGACGTCGAAGCGCTGCGGCGCGCTGCCGCGAAGGAACGCCGCGGCGTCCTGCCGAACGATGCGCGGCTTCGCGCCGAACGACTCCGCTTGCGCGTACAGCGCCTCGACGAGCCGAGCGTCCTGCTCGACGAACCACGCTTCGGCGGCGCCGCGCGACAAGGATTCGAAGCCGAGCGCGCCGGTGCCGGCATAGAGATCGAGCACGCGCGCGCCTGCGATGCTCGCCTGCAGCCAGTTGAACACGGTCTCGCGCACGCGATCCGGCGTCGGCCGAACGTCCGTCTCGTCGACGATCGGGATTCGGCGGCCGCGCCATTCGCCCGCGATGATCCGTACGCTGCCGGGCGGCCCGCGGCGGGCGTTGCTGCGTCTAGGCATGTGCGCAACACTAACAGAAGGATTTCACCCGCAAGGAGCGTCTCCCCGTGGCCGCCGACTCGAAGACGGAGAAGACCTCCGGCTTTTTCGCAAAGCTCAAAACACGCTTGAATCGCGGCACGTCGTGGCTCGCGTCGGACTTGCTCGGCCTTGGGACCAAGCCGCTCGACGAGGCGACGATCGAAGACCTCGAGACGCGCCTGCTCACCGCCGACGTCGGCGTGAACGCGACCGAATGGCTTATCGCCGAGATGCGGCGCGAGCATCGCCGCGCCGCAAAACAATCGGCGGCCGAGACCTTGGCGCAGACCGCGCTCGGCCTGCTCGCCAAAGTCGAGGCGCCGCTCAGCCTCGCGGGG
>Ga0070664_100001375_pt1 | contig 19384 bp, 14 predicted proteins | sample KBSC73metaG_FD_65863 | JGI IMG/M metagenome (GOLD analysis project Ga0070664, IMG submission 65863) | Corn rhizosphere microbial communities from Kellogg Biological Station, Michigan, USA - KBS C7-3 metaG | ecosystem: Host-associated > Plants > Roots > Rhizosphere > Soil ... | reverse complement strand
AGTGTCGCGCCGATCTCGCGCAGGCTCTGCGTGCGCTGCTTGAACGGCATGACCGAGTTGCGCGAGATCACCTTGAGCGCGCGGATCTTGGAGAGATGCGCGATGACGTCTTCGGTGATGCCGTCGGCGAAGTACTCGTTCTCCGGATCCGCGCTCAGGTTGCGGAAGGGGAGCACGGCAACGGCCGTCGCACGCGGGCGCGATGGTGCCGGCGCGGTGAGCGCACCGGCGAACTCCCCGGCGGTCACGAAACGGTCGGCGGGGACCTTGGCGAGGGCGCGCGCGATGGCCTCGTCCATCGGCGCGGGCACCGTGCCGCGCAGCCGGCGCACGGAAGGCACCGGATCCATCAGCCGCTTGGCGATGATCGACGTCGGCGAGGGGCCGGTGTACGGCGGCTCGCCGGCGAGCAGCTCGAACAGCACGCAGGCGAGGCTGTACTGATCGCTGCGGCCGTCGGCGCCCTCGTCGAGCGCCTGCTCTGGGCTCATGTACTCCGGCGTGCCGACGACGAGGCCCGTGCCCGTGATGCGCGGCGCCTGTGCGGCATTCGCGGCGAGGGCGATGCCGAAATCGGCGACCATCGCCTCGCCCTCGTAGATCAGGATGTTCTCCGGCTTGATGTCGCGATGGATGACGTTGCGCGCGTGCGCGTAGTCGAGCGCCGACGCGACGTGCCGCGTGATGGACACGGCGTCGTCGATCGGGAGGTAGCGCTCGCGCTCGATGCGATCGCGCAGCGACTCGCCCTCGAGGAAGGGCATGACGTAGAAGAGCTGTCCGTCGGCGTCGCCCGAGTCGAAGAGGGGGACGATGTGGGGATGACTCAGTCCCGCGGCGATCTCGATCTCGCGCAGGAAGCGCTCGCCACCGACGGCGTACGCGAGCTCCGGCTCCAGCACCTTGATCGCGACCTTGCGGCGGTGGCGCAGATCGTCGGCGAGGTAGACGGTCGCCATCCCGCCGCGGCCGATCACGCGCTCGATCTTGTAGCGGCCGGCGAGCGCCGCACTGAGGCGTGAGGTGTCAGGCATGCGGGAGCGCGGAAGTACGGGGCTGCGGGGCTGCGACCAAGGCTGCGGGAATCGCTACGACGGACATCCCCGAGCGAGGACCGCGAATATGCCGCTCGGGAGTCTGCCCCGCGAGCGTCGAATGGCTCACTCGGTCGGCGCGTGCGGCATCGCCATCGCGGGCTCTATCGGGGTGGACGCGTCTCTGCCTCGGGCGGCAGGACCCGCTGCAATGCGACGGTGAACGTCGAGCCCTGCCCCTCCACGCTGCGCACGCGCAGGTCGCCGCCCATGCCGCGCGCCAGGTCGCGGCTGATGGCGAGGCCGAGTCCCGTGCCGCCACTCGTGCGCGCGTACTCCGTCCGCACCTGGACGAAGGGGTCGAAGATCGCATCGAGCCGGTCGCGCGGAATGCCGATCCCCGTGTCCGCGACCTGGAAGTAGGCGGCGTCCGATGGGGCGGTGCCATCCGCGCGCGTGGTGAACGAGACGACGATGCGTCCGCCGGACGGGGTGAACTTGATGGCGTTCGACAGCAGGTTGAGAAAGATCTGGCCGAGCTTCTCGTCGTCCGCCCAGACGCGCACGGGCGGAGCGACATCCGCCACGCCGGGCGTGGAGAGCCTGACCTCGAGGTCGATCCGCTTCTGCGCGAGCTGTGGCTCGACGAGTGGGAGCACGTCGGCGACGACGTCGGCGACGTCGACCGCCTGCACGTCGTACTCCACGCGACCCGCGCCCATCCTGGTGAAGTTCAGCACGTCGTTCACCAGGCCGAGCAGATGCCGTTGCGCGCGGTCGACGCGCGCGAGCGTCTCCTTCTGCGCGATGGTGATCGGGCCGTGGATGCCGAGATCGATCAGTTGTACGTATCCCTGGATGGCATTCAGCGGTGTCCGCAGCTCGTGACTCATGTTGGCGAGGAACTGCGACTTGGCGAGATCCGCCTGCACGGCGGCAGCGCGCGCCAGCTCCGCGTCCGCCCGCGCGCGCTCGCTCTCCTGGAGGAGCCGCTCCACTTCGCGCCGTGCAAGCACCTGCTCGGTGACGTCGTAGCCATGGGCGACGACGCCCGACCGGGTGCCATCGGCCTCCGCGAGCGCCTGGTAGACGAAGTCGACGAAGCGTTCCTCGGGCGCGTCGCCCGGCGTACGGGCAAGGAGGACCGACACCTCGCGTCCCACGAACGCCTCGCCGGTCGACAGCACCTGGTCGAGCAGGGCGAAGAAGCCCTGGTCGCGCACTTCGGGCAGTGCCTCGGCGATGGGCCGGCCGATCAGCTCGCGATGGCCGACGAGCTGGTAGTAGCTGTCGTTGGCCAGCTCGAAGACGTGATTCTCGCCACGGAGGACGGCGAGGAAGGCAGGCGCCTGCTGGAAGACGGTGGCGAGTCGCGTGCGCTCGACATCCAGCGCGTGGAGGAGCCGCGCCCGCTCCTGCTCGGCGCGTACGCGCGAGGTCGTCTCCTGGCAGACGACGAGCGTGCCGGCGATCGATCCGTCCTCGGCGTGCACGGCGCTGTAGCTGTACGTCCACCAGACATCCTCGAGCCGGCCGTTGCGCTCGATCGGGAGGTACTGGTCCTCGTGCCAGGTGGGCGGGCCGCCGGACATGACCTGCTCGATCTGCGGGCCGATGGCGTCCCAGATGTCGGTCCAGCATTCGCGGCCGCGCATCCCGAGCGCCTGCGGGTGTCGCCCGCTCGCGCCGAGGCTGGGCCGATAGGCGTCGTTGTAGATCTGGATGAGCTCGGGGCCCCACCAGAGGAACATCGGAGTGGGCGAGTCGAGCACGACCCGGGCGATCGTGCGCAGGCTCTGCGACCAGGTCGCCACGGGCCCCAACGCCGTCGCGCTCCAGTCGAGGGCGCGGCAGAGCGCGCGCATCTCGCCGGGGCCGGCGAAGATGCCGTCCCCGACGTAGCTGCCGTCCTGCGACTCGCGCTCAGCCCTGCGTGCAGTCACTGCGTGGAACTTGGGGTCAGCGGTTGACCGTCGCCATCCCGCCCTCGAGGTAGCGTTCGCCGGCGGCCACGCCCTTCGGGAAGACCTTGTCGATCCGCTCGAGATCGGCCTGGGTGAGCGTCACGCCGAGGGCACCGACGTTGTCCTCGAGGTTCTCGACACGTGTGGTGCCCGGGATGGGGACGATGTCGTCCCCCTGATGGAGCAGCCAGGCGAGCACGAGCTGGGCCGGCGTGCACCCCTTCTTCGACGCGACGCGCTCGACGTGGCGGACGAGGTCGAGGTTCTTCTGGAAGTTCTCCCCCTGGAAGCGCGGCTGACGGCGGCGGAAGTCGTCCTCGGGGAGATCCTCGAACTTCGTGAAGCGCCCGGTGAGGAAGCCGCGACCGAGCGGCGAGTACGGCACGAAGCCGATGCCGAGCTCCCGGCAGGTGGGGAGGATCTCGTCCTCGACGTCGCGCATCCAGAGCGAGTATTCCGTCTGCAGCGCGGCGATCGGGTGGACGGCGTGGGCGCGGCGGATCGTCGCCGGCGCCGCTTCACTGAGCCCGAGGTACCTGACCTTTCCATCCTTCACGAGCTCGGCCATCGCCCCGACGGTCTCCTCGATCGGGACCTTGGTGTCGACGCGATGCTGATAGTAGAGGTCGATGTGATCGACGCCGAGCCGCTTCAGGGACGCATCGCACGCCTTGCGGACGTACTCCGGCGAACCGTCGATGCCGAGGCTGTTGCCGCGCTCGTCGCGGACGTTGCCGAACTTGGTGGCGAGCACGACCTCGTCGCGCCGTCCCTTGATCGCCTGACCGACGAGCCGCTCGTTGGTGAACGGGCCGTACATGTCGGCGGTGTCGAGGAAGGTGACGCCGAGATCGAGCGCGCGATGGATGGTGGCGATGGACTCCGCGTCGTCGCGCCCCGAGTAGAAGTCGGACATGCCCATGCAGCCGAGGCCGAGGGCGGAGACGGTGAGTGATTGACCGAGGGTGCGTTGCTGCATTTCCGTGCCGCTCCGTAGGTGAACCTTGAATCTAGATGGATGCAGGGGCGGAAGTTCGGGGCTACCTTGTCGCCGAGGACGCTTCGGGGCGGGCAGTACCAAAACCCAGCGGTGAGCAGTGAGCAGACAGCGGCGAGATCGAGAGCGGCGAGCGGTTCAGCAGTCAGCTGCGCGGTGAGACCGAGCCATTCATGCCACACACATCCGGACTACGGACATGCATAGACGCGATTTCGTGAAGAGCTCGGCCGCCGCAGCGGTGGGAGCGACGGCGCTCTCGATGGTTCCCGGTGCGCTCGCGCGTGCGGTGCCGACGTCGAGGGCATCGGCGCCCAAGCCGTTCAAGCTGCGCTACGCGTTCGACGCGGGGCAGTTCTCCAACAGTGCGCCGGGCGGCGTCGTGGACGAGATCAAGTTCGCGCACGACCAGGGCTTCACGGCGATGGAGGACAATCGCATGAAAGCACGCCCGGTGTCGGAACAGGACGCGATCGCCCGCGAGATGCAGCGCCTCGGGATGACGATGGGGATCATCCTCAACAACGGCGGCACCGGGTTCAAGGCGAACGGCTCACTCTCCACCGGGCGGCCGGAGGAGCGCGACGCCTTCCTCGCCGAGGTGCGATCGTCGATCGAGTGCGCGAAGCGGGTCAACGCGAAGTGGATGACGTCGCTCGTCGGGATGACCGACCCCAAGCTCCCGCGCGGTTTCCAGATCGCCAACGTGATCGACAACATCCGCCGCGCCTGCGAGCTGCTCGAGCCGCACGGGCTGGTGATGGTGTTCGAGCCGCTCAACGTCACCGAGAACCACCCCGGCTTCCTCATCCACTCGAACGACGAGCTGTACATGCTGATGAAGGCCGTGCGCAGCCCGTCGTGCAAGATGCTGTACGACCTGTATCACTCGCAGATCAACGAGGGGCACCTGATCTACAACTTCGACAAGTGCTTCGACGAGATCGCGTACGTGCAGACGGGAGACACACCGGGCCGGAAGGAGCCGGGCACCGGCGAGGTGAACTACAGGAACGTGTTCAAGTTCATCTACGATCGCGGGTACACGGGGCTGCTCGGCATGGAGCACGGCAAGTCGCTGCCGGGCAAGGAAGGCGAGCTCGCATTGATCCAGGCGTATCGCGAAGCGGACGATTTCGAGCCCGCTGCGAAGTGAGTGCGTGAGTGCGATGGCTACTTCGGCGGCTGCATCGAGATCGAGCCGTCGTCGTTGATCGTCCAGAACGGGTTCCACGCCACCTCCCAGAGGTGCCCGTCGGGATCCGCGAAGTAGCCGTCGTAGCCGCCCCAGAAGGTGTCGCGCGGCTCGATGAGGATCTTCGCGCCGGCGGCGCGCGCTTCCTCCATCGCGGCGCGTACCTCCTCCTTGGAGCGGCAGTTGTAGGCGAGGGTGAAGCCGCGGAATCCGCTCCCCTCGGCGCTCACCCCGGCGTCCTCGGCGAGCTTGGGCCACTCGTAGAGCGAGAACACCATCCCGCCGCACTGATACATCGCGATGTCGTCCTGGCCGGCGTCGTGGTGCCAGCCCAGTCCGTCCTCGTAGAAGCGGCGTGCGCGGGCGAGATCGCGGACGCCGAGGGTGAGCATGCCGAGTCGCTGATGCATGTGCGGGAATGAGGGAATGGGGAAATGAGGGAATGAGGAACGGCACCTGTCACTGGGGTCGGATACCGCAGGTGTCTGACCCCTTGGCGGTTTGACGCTGTCCCCTTGGACGCTGAGCCCAGATTAGCGGGCTACCTCGCCGTCGTATTGAAGGAATCGGCAGCGACGCGCAACGGTTGACGCCGGCCGGCCGTTCGCCGAGTGTACGGTAGGAGCGCCCACCGGCACGCGGAAGGATCGCGCGCCGCACCCAACTCCGATCAGTGAGATCAGCGATGCGGATGCACCAACACGAGCGACGCTCGTGGCGCTCGGGCGCGCTCTGGAAGACCGTCGTCGTCGCGACCATCGCCGTCGCACCGGCACTAAGCGCGCAGCAGCCGGCCGCGATGTCGCCCGCCGAGCGGGCGCGGGCCGACTCGGCGCTCGCGGCGATGCGCCAGCGGACTGTCGCGGACCACCAGCAGATGCTGGGGCAGCTCGGCATCACCGCGCTCAGGCCGGGGCCGAGCGGGAACGAGTCGGCGCCCAACCACGCGAACTACGACTCGACGCTCGCCAATCCGTTCACGTCGCTCCCCGACGTGCTGCGCCTGAAGGACGGCCGCCGCGTGACGAACGCGCGGCAGTGGCAGCAGCGGCGCCGCGAGATCATTGGTGATTTCGAGCGCGAGGTGTACGGTCGCGTGCCGGCGAACGTGCCGAAGGTGACGTGGACCGTGACGGCGACCGACACGGGACGCGTCGGCGGACGACGCGTGCTCGCGAAGCAGCTCGTCGGCCACGCGGACAATTCCGCGGATCCGTCGCGTGGCGACCCGCAGGACGCGCCGCGCTCATCAATGGCCGTGGACATCCCGCTGACGGTCGTCGTGCCGGAGGACGCGAAGGCGCCCGTGCCGCTGATGATCATGTTCCGGCCCGGCACGCTCGAGTCGGCACTCGGTCGGCCGCCGCGTCCTGGTGCGCCACCGATGGGCTTCGTGCCGCCGCCGCCCGCGCCGGGCAGCGACGCGCCGGCGACGGAGCAGCTCATCGTCGACGGCTGGGGGTTCGCCTTCCTCAATCCGACGAGCGTGCAGGCCGACAATGGCGCCGGCCTCACGCTGGGGATCATCGGCCTCGCGAACCACGGCACGTTCAGGAAGCCCGATGACTGGGGCGCGCTGCGCGCGTGGGCGTGGGGCGCGTCGCGCGCGCTCGACTACCTCGAGACCGACAAGGCCGTCGACGCGAAGAAGGTGGGGATCGAGGGGGTGTCGCGGTACGGGAAGGCGGCACTCGTGACGATGGCGTTCGATCCGCGCTTCGCGATGGTGCTCATCGGCTCGTCGGGCAAGGGCGGCACGACGCTGCATCGCCGCAACTGGGGCGAGGCGGTGGAGAGCCTCACCGGCTCGGGCGAGTACCACTGGATGGCGGGGAACTACCTGAAGTACGGCGCCGACTCGTCGCGCACGGGACGACACACGGCGAACGAGCTGTCGGTCGACTCGCACGAGCTGATCGCGCTGTGCGCGCCGCGACTGACGTTCGTGAGCTACGGCATCCCGGAGAAGGGTGACGCGAAGTGGCTCGACCATCAGGGGAGCTTCATGGCCACCGTCGCCGCGCAGCCGGTGTTCCGCCTGCTCGGCGCGAAGGACCTCGGCGTGTCCGACGACTGGCGGACGGCGAAGATGCCGCCGGTGAACGTCGGCTTGCTCGACGGCGAGCTCGCGTGGCGGCAGCACGACGGCGGCCACACCGACGCCCCGAACTGGAAGTACTTCCTGCCATGGGCGGACCGGCACTTCGCGCGCACGTACACGGCGGCGCCGCCGGTGCCCGCGTCGAGCACGAGCAACGTGACCAGCGCGGGCAGCGCGGTCGCGACGTCCACGGCAGCTGGACAGTGGCCCGCCGACAAGGCGACGCCGCGGACGGACTCGAACTCGATGCTCGCGCACCGGCAGCTGCTCGCGAAGCGCACGCAGGGGAAGATCGACGTCTACTTCGAGGGGAACTCGATCACGCGGCGGTGGGGCGCGACGGACTATCCGCAGTTCCTCGCCAACTGGCGGCAGAACTTCACCGGATGGAACGCGGCCGACTTCGGCTGGGGCGCCGACCGGATCGAGCACATGCTCTGGCGCCTCGAGAACGGCGAGCTCGATGGCGTGAACCCGAAGGTGATCGTCATCCTCGCCGGCACGAACAACGTGGGGAAGGTGCCGGGGGGCGACGAGAAGGTCGCCGACATCACGCGCGGGCTGCGCGCGCTCGTGAACCTCGCCCACACCAAGGCGCCGAACGCGACGATCGTGCTGACGGGCATCTTCCCGCGCGGCGACAACCCGGCGACGGCGAAAGAGATCAACGCCGAGATCGCGCGCATCAACGCGAACCTCGCGCGCATGGCGGACGGCAAGTCGATCCGCTATGTGAACGTCAACGACAAGCTCGTCGACTCGACCGGCACGCCGCGCGCGGAGCTGTTCATGGACGGCCTGCACCCCGCGCTGGCCGGCTACCAGATCTGGGCCGATGCACTGAAGCCGATCCTCACCGAGCTGCTTGGCCCACCGGCTTCGACGGATCAGGCTCCGCCGCCGACGGGAGATCCAAGCGCGAAGAAACCGTAGCTGGGGGAATGAGGGAATGAGGAACGGCCTCGGGACGCTTCGGCGTGCCGGGGCCGTTTGACTGGATGTGTCATTCCGCCGGAGTGATGCTCGAAGTGCAGTGCCCTCGACTCGCTTCGCTCGGGATGACAACGCTCACGCACTCACAGCTCGTCCATCCATCGTCCCACATCCGCCACCGATCGGCCTAGCAGCTGTCGCGGCGTGAAACCGGTGAGGGCGCGGAACTCGCGCGTCATGTGCGCCTGGTCGGCGTAGCCCGCGTCCAACGCGAGACGGGACAGTGCGGGCGCGAGGCTCGGCGGACGCGTCGCGACGCCGGCGCGGCTCGCGCGGAGGGCGCGCTGCAAACGCACGATGCGCTGCAGCGTCTTGGGTCCGTAGCCGCAGGTCGCGGTGATCTCGCGATGCAACCGTCGCTCGCTCCAGCCGAAGTCGTGGGCGACGTCGCGCACCGTGGCGCTGCGATCGATCACGAGACGCCGTGCGGCGCGCAGTGCGTGCACATCCCGGTCGACGCGCGGAGCGATCCGTGCGCGGGCCCACGCCTCGAGGGCGAAGCGCAGCGCGTCGCCCGGCTCGTCCGCGTCGTACGCGCGATCCAGTGAATCGGCGAGCAGTCGTGCCGCCGAGCTGCACACCGCGGCGAGCTCGGGATCGGCGTCGCGCAGCTCGCTTGCGTCGCAGCCGAACGCGGCGCGCGTCGCACCTGGCCGGAATCGGATGCCGACGACCGTCGTCCCAGGCGGAACGTGTACGTGCTGCGTCATCGTCGCAGGCCCGGCGACGTGGGGCGCCGCGTCGCCCACGATCACGACGTCGGAGCATGCATCGGGAATGATCGGGCTCGGCCCGGTCCCCTCTCCCGTCCGCGCAACCCACGTGCAGGCTACTGCGGCGCGAAGGTCGAGTGCGGGCGGGTACTCGGCGTACGAGGCAGACATGAGAAACCGGTGATCGGTCGTGGGTGATCGGTGATCGGCCGGCACACACCCAGACGATTCCGGCGCGCCGATCGATCACTGTTCACCGTTAACCGTTCACCGCATCACGCACTCGCCGGCGGGAACAATCCCTCGATCGACAGATACCGCTCCCCCGTGTCGTAGCAGAAGGTCAGCACTCGGCTGCCCTTCGGGATCTCGGCGAGCTTCTGCTTCACCGCGGCGAGCGACGCGCCCGAGGAGATGCCGACGAAGATCCCCTCTTCCTTCGCCGCGCGTGCCGCCATCGCGAAGGCGTCTTCCTCCGTCACGGAGATGGTGCCGTCGAGGATGGCGCGATTCACGTTGCCGGGGATGAAGCCGGTGGCGATCCCCTGGATCTTGTGCGGCGAGTGCGTACCGCCGGCGATGACGGACGACTTCACCGGCTCGACGGCGAAGACCTTGAGGTTGGGCATCGTCTTCTTCAGCACCTCGCCCACGCCGGTGATGTGGCCGCCCGTGCCGACGCCGGTGATGAGGTAGTCGATCCCTTCGGGGAAATCCTTGAGGATCTCCTGCGCCGTGGTGCGGCGATGGATGTCGACGTTCGCCGGGTTGTCGAACTGGTTGGGGAACCAGCCGCCGGGGGTCGCGGCGACGAGCTCCTTCGCCTTCTCGATCGCGCCCTTGGTGCCGATCTCCTTCGGCGTGAGGACGAGCTCCGCGCCGTAGGCCGCCATGACGCGACGCCGCTCGATGGACATCGACTCGGGCATGACGAGGATGCAGCGATATCCCTTCACCGCCGCGGCCATCGCGAGGCCGATCCCCGTGTTGCCCGACGTCGGCTCGATGATCACGCCACCGGGCTTGAGCACGCCCCGCCGCTCGGCGTCGTCGATCATCGCGATGCCGATACGGTCCTTGATGCTCGCTCCGGGATTCGCGCGCTCCAGCTTGAGCCACACCTCCGAGCCCGGCACGTCGGAGTACAGGCGGTTCAGGCGAACGTGCGGCGTGTTGCCGATCGTCTCGAGGATGTTGTTGACGCGCATGGAAACGGGTGTTCGGGTGAGAGTGGCGGTTGCGACCGTGGAAGCTGTTCGGAGCCCAGGCGGGGGGCAAGCCGACGGTCGATATCCACCGAGCGGCGGGAAGGTTCGCGCTGGCGGCAGGGCGAAGGACGGCGCGTCGGTCGACGAATGCGGCGCGGAAGCTTGCGGGGGAGCCCCCCGAATCGTAACGTGCGAAGTCGCCGGGCTCGAGCTGCGGCAGCGGCCGCAGCAGGACCTGCGCCCCCCACCCATCCCATGTCCGCACAACCCCGGTCCCACGCCTCCTCACGCACCGCCGCCCCCCGGACGGTCGCCGCGTCGATCGACTCCTTTCGGCGCATCACGCGGGCGCTACGGCTCGCCGAGCGGCGGACGCAGTTCGAGGCAGGGCTCAGCGCGGCACAGCTGTTCGTCCTGCACGCGCTCGCCGACGGGAACGAGACCTCCCTGTCCGAGCTGGCCGAGCGGACGATGACGGATCGATCGTCGGTCGCCGCGGTGGTGGACCGGTTGTTCGACGCGGGCTACGTCGTCCGTGGTGTCTCGCGCGCGGACCGGCGGCGCGCGGCGATCGTGCTGACGGGCGCGGGGCGTGCCATCCTCGCCCGCGCCCCCCAGCCGCCGATGGTCCTCCTCGTGGATGCCATCAATTCGATGGAGCCGGCGCAGCGTGCGGCGCTCGCCACCGGGCTCGCGGCGCTGTCGTCCGCCATGGGTGTGGCCGACGAGCCGGCCGGCATGCTGTTCGAGGAGGTGCGTGCATCGGCGACGCGACGTGAGCGACGATGAGCGGCGCCGAGCTGTCCGAGCCGTTACGGCGGTTCGTGGAACGCTACATCCCGACGGTGGATCACGTGGCGGTCCTGCTCGCGGCGCGCGAGCAGCCCGCGACGGTGCACTCCCCCTCCGCGCTCGCGCAGCATGGCCGACTCGATCGCTCGACCACCGACCAGGTCGTGACCAGCCTCATCGCCTCGCAGCTGCTGGCACGGGAGGGACAGGGGGTCCGGTACGCTCCGCCGGCCGACGTGCGCTCCATGGTCGACGAGCTGGCGCTCGTCTACCGCACGATGCCGGTGACGCTCATTCGCGCCATCTATGCGCGCGTGACCAGGGGCACCTGACGCCGGCGTCGCGCCGCAATGGGATGTGGGAACCGAGGACGACGTGCCGCGACGCGGGTGCTTCGGGGGTGCCCCCCACAATATCGGCTCGCCTCCCCATCGATTCCCACACGTCACCACCGCGAGCGCTGATCGCTCGCGGCGGAGGCGGCTAGTTCGCCGAGCGCATCACGTCGGCCTGCCGTGCGAGACCGTCGATGATCTCGGCGACGTCGGTGGTCGTCGTGCGGGGGTTCATGAGCGTCACGCGCAGCACGCGGCGGCCGGCGAGGTTGGTGCCGGTGATCCACCCTTCACCCGAGCGGTTGTAGGACTCGCGGAGCTCACGGTTGAAGGCGTCGAGCGCCTCGTCGCCGAAGCCGCCGTCGCCCACCCAGCGGAAGCAGAGGATGTTCGACTCCGGCTCGTGGATCGTCTCGAACGCCGGATGCGCCTCGACTTGCTCGAACATCGAGCGCGCCAGCGTGCACAGGTGGTCGTAGAGCGCGCCCATGACGCGCACGCCATAGCGCTGGAACGCCACCCACAGCTTGAGCACGTCGGCGCGGCGCGAGCACTGGAAGCTGCGCGGTCCCTGATCCCACTGCCGCGCGTTCTCGTCGCCGGTGAAGAGATACGGTGCGCGCTGCGCGAAGGCCGTCGCGAGATCCTTCTCGTCGCGCACGAGCAGCACGCCGGCGGAGAGCGGCAGCAGCATCATCTTGTGCGGGTCCCACGCGATCGATCTGGCGTACGCCAGGCCGCGCAACCGATCGCGATGCGTCTCGCTGAGGAGCGCCGACGCGCCGTGCGCGCCGTCGACGTGCAGCCAGAGTCCGCGCTCGTGACAGAGCGGACCGATCGCCTCGAGCTCGTCGAACGAGCCGGTGGCCGTCGAGCCCGCGGTGGCGACGACCGCCATCACCTGGCGCCCCTGCGCCGCGAGCGAGTCGAGCGTCATCGCGAGCGCCTCCGTGTCCATCCGCCAGTCGCGCGACGGCACGACGACCGCGTTGTGCAGGCCGAGCCCGAGCTCGCCGACGGCGCGCGCGACGGCGTAGTGCGCGTGCTCGCCGCAGACGATGACGGGCGGGTTCGCGCCGACGCCATTCGTCCACGCATCGGGGAGCGCGGCGGCGCGCGCGGCGAGGAGCGCGGTGAACGTCGCCTCCGTCCCGCCGCTCGTGAGCGTGCCCCCCGCCGCCGCGCTGTAGCCGGCGAGCTCGCACATCCAGCGCACGACGCGATGCTCGAGCACCGTCGCCACCGGTGACATCTCCGCCACGGCGAGCGACTGGTTGAGTGCACCGATCAATGGCTCACACCAGATCGCGGCTGGGAGGGGTGGCGAGACCTGATGGCCGGCGTAGCGCGGGTGATAGAGCCGGTTGCAATCGGGGAGCACGTCGTCGCGGAGCCGCGCGACGATCCCCTCGAGCGGCTGCGCGTCGAGCGGGATCGGCTCGTCGAACCGTTCGGCGATCTCGTCCGAGGAGCGACCGGTGCTCACCGCACTCTCACGCTCGCGCGTGTCGGCGAGATACTGCGCCGCGAGCGCGGTGAAGTGGGTCGCCGTCTCGAGAGACATGTCGCGCTCGAGGAGCGCGAGGAGATCGGGTTCCTGTCGGGTCATATGGTGAAGATAGTACCAACCTTGCATTGCCAAGGGCCGTCCCTTCGGGCAACGTTCCGGCCATGGCGCACTCCGCCGACGCGCAGGCGCAGCTTCCCGTGGTGATCGGCTCCGGGCTCACCGGTCTCTCGATCAGCCGCTGTCTCTCACGCGCCTCGATCGATCACCTCGTGATCGGGCGCCGGCCGGAGATGTCGCTTCGGCTCGGCGAATCGCTGAATCTCGAGGGGACGCTGCTGCTCCTGGAGATGTTCCCCGAGCTCTCGCGCTTCTTCTTCCCCAAGCGCGATGCCCTCGGCTATTTCGGCGACTACGAAGTGGTGTGCGACTTCGAGGTGTCGCAACGCGCCATCTCCCGCGCGATCTTCCGCACGCTCGGCTACACCCCCGCCCCCGAGCTCCTTCAGGTGGATCGCGTCGGGTTCGACGCGGCGCTGTGGGACCTCGCGACGGGCAGCGAGCACTGCACCGTGCTCGAGGCGCCCGTGACCGATCTGGAGTTCGACGCGGCCACCGACCGCTTCGCCAGCCTCCGCCTCGCCGACGAGACCGTGCTGCGTCCATCGCACGTCTTCGACGCGACGAATCACGGGCGTCTGCTCGGGCGCGCGGCGAACGTGGCGCACCGCACCCTCGGCGAGCCGCAGCGCGTCGCGTACACGCACTATCATCTGGCGGCGGATGCCGCACCCGACACGGATCCATGGGAGCTCTCGACCATCGTCGTCCGCCTCTTTCGCGCCAGCGACGGTGTGGACGCGGTGGCGTGGTGCATTCCGCTGGGCAACGTCGTTTCGGTCGGCGTGAGCATGAACGCGGCGGAGACCGAGCTGGATGACGACGCGCTGCTCGATCGCACGGCGACCGCCTTCGCGCGCTACGGCGTGGACTTCCGCCGGCGCTACTCGAGCCGCGCCGAGCTCAAGGCGCTGCGCCACAGCTACTTCGCGTACGAGCGCGCCTCGGGGACGAACTGGCTGCTCGCCGGCCCCAGCTTCTGTCAGGTGTGGTGGCTCGCCGGCGCGGGCGTGGGCACGGCGCTGGCGGCCGCGCAGCTCGCCCCGAAGTTCATCGAGGACCCGCGCACGTGGGGCGCGGAGTACGACCGCTACATGAAGCAGCTCCTCCCCATCCACGAGACCTTCGATTACTTCGCGCAGGGGCCGCGCGCGCAGTACGAGCCGAAGGCGCTGCATCACTACTCCGACCGGTTCGTCGTCACGAACCTCGTCAGGCTCGCCGGCTCGACCGAGCTGCGCGACAGCCGTCTGGCGGCGACGGTGTCTCCCGCCATCCGATGGCTGTTCCGGCAGCCCGCGGCCATCCGCGACTACTGCTCCGTGCGGCGCGTCACTCGGCCGGCGCTCGTGGCGTAGTGGAGCCCACCGGCCCCTCGGCGCCCTCCGCGCCGCGGTCGCCCGACGAGGCGCTCGTCGTGCAGCTGCTCGCCGTGATCAGCGGCGATGCGCCCATGGCGGACGCCGAGCGCCTGCTCGCCCCGGACGTGATCAGCCACATGGATCGGTGGACCGTGCGCGGGATCACGGTCTGGTACGACTGGCTCGCCTTCATCCGGATGAAAGCCGGGGGGAATGTGACCGCGGGGCTGGACCGGTTGGTCACTAACGGAAACGGGACCGTCACCGCGTACGGAAAGCTGCAGACGGCGCGCGCTCCCCTTGCGAGTCGACAGGAGCATCACGCCACATATCGTTTCGAGCAGGGCCGGATTGCCGAGGTCTGGACAAGTCGCGGCAATTATGAGATGATCTTCGGCCCCAAGGTTCGTCATCCCGTCCGCTGGTTGCTGGTGCTGTTGGAGATGGCCATCTGGCGTCGGCTGCCGTCGAGGCGTCGCGCACAGATCCCGCCCTAGAACCGATCCCGCCCGGAGAGAGTCGCTTGACGGAAGCAGAACGGAATCGCGCGACGGTAACGCGACTGCTCGACATCCTGAGTGGCAAATCCCCGATCGAGAGCGGCGTCGAGCTCATCGCCCAGGACGTCGTGGCCAACGTGGACGGCTGGCGCTTCCAGGGGATCAACGTGTGGGCGAACTGGATCCAGTATCTCCGCACGCGCGGACGAATGGACGCGCTGACGTTGTTCGTCGACGAGGTCACGGTGAACCAGGACGCGACGGTGACGGCGCGCGGGTGCTGGAGCGCGATGCGCGGCGAGCGCCGGGTGTTCTCGAAGTCGTGCTCGGCACGCTACCGCCTCGAGCATGGGCGGATCGTCGAGATCTGGAGCACGCGGCGGAACTACGCGTTCATGTGCGGCGTGCACACCGAGGGTCGCGCCGGGTTCGCCGCCGAGCTGGTGCGTGCGTGGTGGTGGAAGATGCGCGCGCCGCAGCTCGACCTCACCGACGCGGTACAGACCGAGCCGGTCGCGTTCCCGCTCGCTCCTGCGATGACCGACGTGATGTTCGCGGCGGACTGACGACCTGACGGACTGATACGCTGGCGTCGGAGTCCGCCGGACTCCAAGGGGATACGGCGTCGGCTCGGCACGACGGGTGCACGCCTCTGCTCAGAGGTGAGCAGAGCGCAGATGTCGAACCCAACTGATGTCGACTCCGAGCCCGGATCAGAACGGCAGGATGGTGACCGCCGCCCACCCGAGCCGGACCTGGACTTCTGGGCGGTATTCGAGTCCGCGCCCGACATCTACCTCCTGCTGGCGCCGGATCCGCCCCGCTTCACCATGCTCGCGGCCAACGACGCGCGCCTCCGCGCGACGGAGACGCGATACGAGGATGTGATCGGCCGGCCGCTCTTCGAGATCTTCCCCGACAACCCCGCCGATCCCGAGGCGACGGGAGTCCGGAACCTCCGCTCATCACTCGAGGAGGTGCTGCGGACGGGGCTGCCGCGCCGGATGGGGCTACAGAAGTACGATATCCGGAATGCTCACGGGGTGTTCGAGGAGCGGTACTGGGAACCGCTCAACGCGCCCGTCTTCGACGACGATGGCCGGCTCCTCTATCTCATCCATCGGGTGGAGGACGTCACCGAGCGTGTGCACGCCAGCCGGCGCCTGAAGCGACTGGAGTCGGTCGCCGAGGCGACGGCCCGACAGCTCACCCACGAGACCGAGGCACGCGAGTCGGTCGAGGCCGTGCTCGCGAAGCTGCGGGCGAGCGAAGAGCGCTACCGCCTGCTGGTCGACATGATCCCGCAGAACGTCTGGACCGCCGACCCGACCGGTCATCACACGTACTTCAGCCGCCGCTGGTACGAGTTCACGGGTGCCTCACCCGAGGAGTCGCACGGAGTGGCGTGGGCTCACCTCCTCCATCCCGACGATCGCGAACGCATGCGCGCGCGCTGGGAGCATTCACTGGCCACCGGGGAGCCGTACGAGATCGAGTACCGGCTTCTCGGCGCCGACAGTGAGTATCACTGGTTCCTGGGCAAGGCGATGCCGCTGCGGAACGAGGCGGGAGAGATCGTCGAGTGGTTCGGCACGACGACCGACATCTCCGAGCGGAAGCGATACGAGGAGGAGCGCGAGCTGCTGCTCGCTCGCGAGCGTGAGGCCCGCGTCGAATCCGAGCGGCGCCGCGAGCAGCTCGAGCGCGTGACCGAGAGTCGCACGCGTCTCATGCGCGGCTTCAGCCACGACGTGAAGAATCCACTCGGCGCCGCGGACGGCTTCGCAGCGCTGCTCGAGGAGGGAATCGGCGGAGAGCTCTCCGAGCAACAGTGTAAGAGCGTGCAGCGGATCCGGCGCTCCATCAAGACGTCGCTGCAGCTGATCCGCGACCTCCTCGAGCTGGCGCGCGCGGAGGCAGGACAGATCCCGATCGACCGTGGGCGGACAGATGTCGGTGCGGCCGTGTGCGAGGTGGCCGGCGACTATCGTGCCCAGGCGACGGCGGCAGGCATCACACTGGAGTGTCGCGCGCAAACGGGAATGGTGGCCGACACGGATCCGATGCGGCTCCGCCAGATCATGGCGAACATCCTCTCGAACGCGGTGAAGTACGCGCCGCACGGCACCGTCACGCTCGACGTCGCCGTCCGGTCGGACGGCGGCCCGCATCCCGGCCGCTGGGTCACGGCGAGTGTGGCGGATACCGGTCCGGGGATCCCGTCAGAGAAACAGGAGTCGATCTTCCAGGAGTTCACCCGACTCGATCCCACGGCGCAGCCGGGCGCCGGTGTCGGACTCGCGATCAGCCGCCGCATCGCGCGGCTCCTTGGAGGGGATCTGACGGTAGAGAGTGAGATCGGACGCGGCGCGACGTTCACGGTGTGGCTGCCGGTGGCAGGCTGACGACAACACCCGGAGTGGGTAGCGGGTACCTGGTAGCGGGAATTGCATCCGGCTCACCAGCGAAACTGCGAAACTGGGGTCAAAACTGGGGTCAGATCCCTTGAAAAACGCCACTGCCACGTAGCGTTTTTCAAGGGATCTGACCCCATCGCAAGTCCAACTGGGAAAAAGCGTTACTCTGAAGGATCAGACTCCATTGAAGCGTCGAAAAGGGATCTGACCCCGATTTACGCGATTTACGCGATTTACGCGATTTACGCCGATTTTCGCTACCCGCTACTCGTCGTTGTCGTTCACCCCACTTCGACGACCGCCCGCCGCATCGGAATCTCCATGTTTGGCATCGGATGCTCGCGAGTGCCGTCCATGCCGTCGCCGAGGTGGAAGCGGGCGACGCGCGTCTGGAGGTCCTCGATCAGTGCGCTCAGCTCCTGCACCGACGACGCAATCGCCTGGTTGCCCGATGCGGCTTCGTGCGTGACGCGCGAGATCATCTCGATGTTGCGGCCGATGTGGACCGTGGTCTGCGCCTGCTCCTCGCTCGACTGCGTCACCTGCTTGATGCTGTCGAGCACCTTCCCGGAGTTCTCGATGATCGAGTCGAGCGCGGTGCCCGCCTTGTCGACGAGCTGACGTCCGCTGGCGAGATGGCCGGACACCTGGCCCATCCGCTCGACGGCGTCGCGCACCGCCTGCTCATTCTCGCGGATCACTTCGGCGATCGCCTTCGTCGACGACGAGGTGCGGTCGGCGAGATCGCGGATCTCCTCGGCGACGATGGCGAAGGTGCGGCCGTGCTTGCCGGCGCGCGCCGCCTCGATCGCCGCATTGAGCGCGAGGAGGTTCGTCTGGTCGGCGAGCTGGTCGATCACGCGGGTGATCTTGGTGATCTGGAGGCTGCTCTCGCCGAGGGCGGCCACCGTCTCCGCCGACGCGCCGACGGTGGAGACGATCGTGTCCATGCTGGCGAAGGTGTCGCGCACGACGCGTCCGCCTTCCTGGGCGTCGTGCCCCGAGCGCTGCGCCATCTCGGCCACGAGGCCGATGTGGCGCGCGTTGTCAGCGACGGCGGAGGTCATCTGCTCCGCGGCGCTCGCGACCTGGGCGGCCTGCTCGATCTGCTGCTGCGCGCCGTGGGCCATCTGCTCCGTGCTGGCGCGGATGTGCCGGCTCGCGGCGACGGTGGCGCGGACGATCTCGTGCACCTGCACGACCATGCCGCGGATGTTCATCACGGCGGTGTTGAAGCCGCGGCGCAGCTCGCCGATCTCGTCGTCGGTGCGCGCGTCGAGCGTGACGGAGAGATCACCCTCGGAGAAGCGGCTCATCGCGCCGAGCATCTCGCGCACGTTGCCGGCGAGATACTGCTGCGCCTTGCGATCCTTCTCGGCCGACTCGGCGAGCTGCGCGTTCATGCGCTCGAGGCCGCGGCGGCGCTCCGTCGCGGCGCGAACGATGAACCAGACCGCGCCGACGAGGGCGGCGATCATGAGCAGCCGGAACCACCACGTCTTGTAGAAGGGCGGCGTGATCACGAGCTCGATCGACGCGCCCTGGTCGTTCCATACGCCGTCGTTGTTCGAGCCCTTCACGTGGAAGGTGTACTTGCCCGGCTCGAGGTTGGTGTAGACGGCGGTGCGCTGCGTGCCGACGTCGCGCCACTCCTTGTCGAAGCCATCGAGCTTGTAGGCGTACTGGTTCTTCGCCGGCGCGGTGTAGTCGAGCGCGGCGAACTCGAAGGTGAAGACGGACTGCTTGTGGCTCAGCGTGAGCTTCTTCGTCTCGCCGATCGCCACGTCGAGCGGGGAGTCCTTCGCGCCGATCGCGACCGGCTTGCTCATGAGCTGGAAGCCGGTGAGCACGACGGGAGGGATGCGGGTGTTCTGCGCGAGCTGGTGTGGCTGGATGACGCTGAACCCTTCGTTGCCGCCGAAGAGCAGCGCGCCGTTGCGGGTGCGGAAGTAGGAGCGCGGGTTGAAGTCGCGCCCCTGCAGCCCGTCGGCCTTGGTGAAGAGGGAGCCCTTCTTCGTCGTGGTATTGAAGCGCGTCACCCCCTGGTCGGTGCTCAGCCAGAGGTTGCCCTCCTCGTCCGTCGCGATGCCGGAGACGGCGCTGCCGCCGATGCCGTCCGCGGCACCGAAGTGCGTGAACTGCTTCGA
>Ga0070664_100001374_pt1 | contig 19392 bp, 16 predicted proteins | sample KBSC73metaG_FD_65863 | JGI IMG/M metagenome (GOLD analysis project Ga0070664, IMG submission 65863) | Corn rhizosphere microbial communities from Kellogg Biological Station, Michigan, USA - KBS C7-3 metaG | ecosystem: Host-associated > Plants > Roots > Rhizosphere > Soil ... | reverse complement strand
TCGCCGCCGGCTACGGTGCGCCGTACCTGCACGCGCACCGCAGCGACCTGGTCGCGGTGCTCGCCGACGCGGTGGGCGACGACCGCATCGAGACCGGCCGCCGGTGCGTCGGGATCCGCGGCGACGGTGTGGGCGCCGAGATCCTTTTCGCCGACGGTGGTGCGGCCGCAGCGGATGTCGTGGTCGGCGCCGATGGAATCCACTCCATGGTCCGGGAGTCGCTGTTCGGTCCGGAGCAGCCGCGCTTCACCGGCCACGTGGCCTACCGCGGCCTCGTGCCGGCCGAGCGGCTCGGGCACCTGGATCTGGAGCCGACCTGCGTGGTCCGGCTGGGACCGGGCGCGCACTTCGTGCACTACTTCGTCTCCGCGGGGCGGCTGCACAACGTCGTCTGCGTCGTGGAGGAGGACTCCTGGACGCGCGAGTCGTGGACCGACACTGCCGACCCGGACGAGTTGCGGACCGCGTTCGCCGGCTGGGATCCGGTGGTCCGCGGCATCATCGAGGCGCTCGACCGGCCGCTCAAGTGGGCCCTGTTCGACCGGCCACCGCTGCCGCGCTGGAGCGGCGGGGCGGTCACGCTGCTGGGCGATGCGTGCCACCCGATGCTGCCCTACGGCGCGCAGGGAGCGGCGCAGGCCATCGAGGACGCGGCCGTCCTCGCCACCTGCCTGGCGGATGCCGACCGACGGGACCTCCCCGGCGCACTCACCCGGTACGAGATGATCCGCCGCGGGCGCGCCACCCGCGTCCAGCAGATGTCGCGCGCCAACGGCGAACGCTTCCACCTCCCGGATGGGCCCGACCAGCTGGCCCGCGACGCGGCGATGAGGTCCAGCTTCGGGCTATCGCCGGACATCGACTGGCTCTACGGCCACGACCCCATGGTGCCCGAACCCGCCCTCGCCTGACCGCGCTCGACGGAGATCTTGGAGCCTCGTCGTAGCCAGGGCGATCAGTAGGTGGCGCGGCCGCCGCTGATGTCGTAGACGGCGCCGGTGGAGAAACTCACCCGGTCGGACGCGAGCCAGGCGATGAGTTCCGCGACCTCCTCGGCGCGGCCGAGGCGCTTCATCGGGATGAGGCCGGTGATGTGGGCGAGCGCGTCGGGCGCGGTGGCCGCGTTCATCGGCGTTTCGATGACCGCCGGGGCGATGGCGTTGGCGAGCACACCGGTGGTGGCCAGTTCCTTGCCGAGGGACTTGGTGAGCGCGATGACCGCCGCCTTCGACGCCGAGTAGGGCGACATGTTCGGGTTGCCGTCCTTGCCGGCCATGCTGGCGATGTTGACGATGCGGCCCCAGCCCCGCTCGCGCATGCCCGGCACGAACGCCTGGCACGCATTGAAGGTGCCGTGCACGTTGACCGCGAAGGTGTGCATCCAGCCGTCGAGCGGAACCTCCCACAGCGGCACGTTGGGCCCGACGACGCCGGCCGAGTTCACGAGGATGTCGACAGGCCCGATCCGCTCGGCCGCCGCGCGGACCGCGGCGGCGTCCGAGACGTCGACGCGGACGTCGGCGCCGTCGGCGAGGTCCAGCGTGACGACGGTGACGCCGTCGGCGGCGAGCCGGGCGGCGGTGGCCGCGCCGATACCGCTCAGACCACCGGTGACCACTGCGGTGCGGGAGGCGTTCATGCGTCAGATGATCTCAGCGCTCGACCTGCAGGTAGAAGCCTTCGACGCGACGGATCACATGGACGAGGCTGGCGAAGTCGACGGGCTTGAGCAGGAAGCAGCTCGCCGGTATGCCCCGCGCGCGCAGGATCGCCTGGTCGACGGGCGCCGTGGTGAGCACGGCCACCGGCAGGTCGTGCAGAACCGGGTCGGCGCGGATCATGTCGAGGAGGGCCAGCCCGTCGAGCCCGGGCAGGTTCAGGTCGAGCAGGAGCAGGTCGGGCCGTTCGGCGTCGGGGTACGGCGGCAGCCGGCGCAGGTAGCGCAGCGCCTGCAGCCCGTCGGTGAGCACCGTCATCCGGTTGGCGACGCGGTAGTCGGCCAGCACGTCGCGGGTGAACGCCACGTCCGCCGCGTCATCGTCGACCATGACGATGCGCACGGGGCGCGCCGGCCGGACCGTCACGGGCCGCCTCCCCTCCCGATGCCTCCGTGCAGTATGCAATATTGCTCGCGTGCATGTCGGGTCACCCCAGGTGGTGACCGTGGAAGGGTGTGGTGACGCCCTCGTAGCGCAGCCGCAGCATCATCCCCTCGTGCGCGTGCGGCAGGTTGTGGCAGTGGTTCATCCAGATCCCCGGGTTCGTGGCCCGGAACGCCACCTCCCACACCTCCCCCGGCCGGACGTCGAACGTGTCCATCCACAGTGGACTACCGGACGCCCCGCGGCCGTTCCTCGACAGGACCAGCACCGGATGCCCGTGCAGGTGCCAGGGATGGGTCGTCAGGCTCCGGTTGACCACGGTGAACCGCACGACGTCGCCGCCGGCCACGACCTGGTCCGGGATCGACGGGTGGCCGCGGCCGTTGACGGTCTGCGCGTACGCCGGCCGGCCGTCGACGACGGCAAGACCCCGGTCCAGCACCAGGGTGAAGCGCCGGTCGGGGCGGCGGGCGTCGAACGGCGCGGCGGCCGGCGTTCCGTACCGGAGCAGGTCGAGTTCCGGCCAGCCGGCGGTGTCCGCGACGCCCGCGTCGGCGCGCCCCTCGGGCAGCAACCGCACGCCGCCGGCGCGGTCGCCGTCCACGACGAGTGCCACCGGCGCGTCCGGCATCGCGAAGACCACGTCGTACCGGCCGCCGGCGGGCAGCCGCAGCGCCGCGCCACCGACCTCCCCGGGCTCGTTGAGATCGCGACCGTCGACGGCCGCCACCCGGAACCGCGTTCCCGCGAGCGCGAACCGGTGCGGATCGGAATCGGTGTTGACCAGGCGCAGCCGCACCGCGGTGCCGCCCGGCACGGAGCGGTCGGTGCGCCCGTCCCGATCGCCGATCACCGTGACGCCGTCGAAGGTGTGCACCGGCAGCGTGAGGTCCAGCCCGTTGTGGTCCTCGCCGGCCCGGACCACGAGCGTCCCGTACAGGCCGCGGCGCACGCCGCGATGCGACGCCTGGTGGGTGTGGTACCAGTAGGTGCCGGCCTGGTCGGCGCGGAACCGGTAGCGGAACTCACCACCGGGCGCCACCGCGGCCTGGGTCACCCCCGGTGCGCCGTCCTCACCGCATGCGACGTCGTAGCCGTGCCAGTGCAGGGTCACGCCGTCCTCGACGTCGGCGTTGCGCAGCGTCACCTCGATCAGGTCGCCGACGGCGGCGGTGATCGGCGGACCGGGAACCCGGCCGTCGAAGGTCAACGCCCGGATCTCGCGCCCCGACGGGAGCCGGACCGTCGCGGTCCGCGCGGAGAGCGTGTGCCGCCGGGTGGTGCCGCCGGGCGCCGGTGCAGCGGCGCCCCGCAGGCCGGTCACCGACGGTCCGGTGCCGCCTCCGGTCGCGACGGGCCGCGCCGGCGACAACCGCAGGCCGACGCCGGTCACGCCGGCGCCCGCCACGACAACGCCGCCCGCCACACCGAGGAACCGGCGACGCGCAAGCGCGTGCCCCGTCGCATCATCGCCGGCCGGCGACGCGGCGCCCGGCGGGGCGACACCCGGCGCCGCGACCACCCGCGCGGTCAGCAGCGCGGCCCCGCCGACGGCGGAGACGGCGATCAACGCGGTGCTCCAGGACAGCGGGTAACCGGCAACGAGGGTCACCACCAGCCCGGCCGCTGCGGCGTATCCGGCGGTGAAGTACGCGACCACGCCCGGCGCCCGCCGGGCGGCGACCACGACGGCGGCCGCCCCGGCGACACCCAGCATCGGCAGGCCCAGCAGCACCTTCTCCTGGACGAACCACCAGCCCCGGCCGGCGAGCACCGCCACCGTGGCAACGCGCACGAGCGTCACCAGAACGGCCGCGCCGAGAAGGCCGAGCGCGAGCCGGGGCCGCCGCGCCGCGACAGCGGCGCCGGCCGCGAACCACGCGGCGGCGCTCAGCAGCGCCACCGCATGGTCGACGACGATCAGCTGGCCGGTCGTCATGACGCCGGCGACCCCGCCGGCGACCCCGCCGGCGGCCGCACCAGCGTCCGCGCCCGCCGGGCGACGTTCCCGGACACCGCCATGATCGCGAGCGCGTTGACCGCGTGCAGGCCGAAGACCAGGGTGCCGGCCGTCGAGCCGTCGTCGAACGCGGCTGCGACGGTCCGGATCAGGCCCTGCACCACGACGAGGCCGGCGACGAGCGCGGTCATGCCGATCAGCCGGCCGGGCATCCGGGCCAGCGCGCCGACGACGGTCACCAGGAGTGAGAAGAGAAGAATCGCGTAGCCCAACGCGCGATGCGGCCGGAACGACTCGTCGGCCGGCGCCGTGTCGAACGCGCCGCTGGCGGCGAGGAAGAACTGTGCCACGACCGCCAGCACCAGCACGCTGGCGAGCAGGGCGAATACCCGTCGCATGATGATCTCCTTCAGGACGTCGGGGCCGGACCCTCGATGTGCAGTTCGGGCAGCCGCCGCGCCAGCCCACGCGGGAGCCACCAGTTGCCGCGGCCGAGCAGATGCATGACGGCCGGCACGAGGACCAGCCGGACGACAGTCGCGTCGACGAGGATGGCGGCGACCATGCCGACGCCGAACACCTTGATGAAGACCTGGTCGCTCGGGATGATCGCCGCGAAGACCACGATCATGATGGCCGCCGCGGCGGTGATCACCCGTCCCGTGCTCGCCAGGCCGGCGGCGATGGCCCGCCCGTTGTCCCCGGTGCGCACCCACGCCTCGCGGATCCGGCTGATGAGGAACACCTGGTAGTCCATCGACAGACCGAACAGCAGCGCGAACATGATCACCGGCACGAAGGCCGCCATCGGGGTGGCCGTGTCGATGCCGATCAGCCGGCCCGCCCAGCCACCGTCGAGAACGAACGTGACCACCCCGTAGGCCGCGGCCACCGACAGCAGGTTCATCACGGCCCCCGTGACCGCGATGAGGACGCTGCGGAACGCGACGAGCAACAACAGCGCCGAGACGACGACGACGCCCCCGATGAGCAGCGCCAACCGGTCGACGATCGAGTCGCCCACGTCGATCGTCGCCGCCGTCGCGCCGCCGACGTCGACGCGCGTGCCGGTACCGGCGGTCACGGCCGGGACGACGTCGTCGCGCAGCGTCCGGACGAGGTCCGCGGTGGCCGGTTCCTGCGGACCGGTGGTGGGCACCACGGTGATCAGCGCCGTGGTCCGGGCCGCGTCGAACCGCGGCGGCGAGACCGCCGCGACACCCGCTGTGCCGACGAGGTGAGCCCGCAGCCGCTGCAGTGTCGCCTCACCGTCGGCCGGCGACACCTCGGCCACCACGAGCAGCGGACCGTTGGCGCCGGCCCCGAACCCGTCGGCGAGCAGGTCGTACGCCCGCCGGTTCGACGTGTCGGCGGGGTCGTTGCCCGCGTCGGGCAGGCCGAACCGCACGCCGAGGAAGGGGGCGGCCAGCACCAGCAGGACTGCGACGCTCGCCACCGTGGCGAGCACGCTGTGCCGCCGCACCAGCGCACTCCAGCGGATCCAGCCGGCCGCCGGCACCGGGTGGCCGTCGGCGCCGATCCGGATCGGGCGGCGGCGCCCCACCGGCACCCGCAGCCTGTCGATCCGCCGCCCCAGGTAACCGAGCAGCGCCGGGAACAGCGTGACGGCGGCCGCCATCACCACGAGCGTGGCGATCATGGTGACCACCGCCGTGCCGTTCATGACGGACAGGCCCACGGCGAACAGCCCCAGCATGCTCACCGTGACCGTGGAGCCGGCCACCAGCACGGCCCGGCCGGCGGTGTCGAGCGTCGCGACGGTCGCGGCGTGCGGGTCGAGGCCCACCGCCCGCCACTCGCGGAACCGGGTGACCATCAGCAGCGCGTAGTCGATGCCGAGCGCGATGCCGAGCACCACGCCGATCGTCGGCGCGAACGTGGGCACGTCGACGACCACCGCGGCGAGACCGACGAGGCTGGAGCTGACGGCCAGCGCGCCGATCGCCATCGCGAGGGGCAGCCCGGCGGCCACCACCGATCCGAACATGAGCAGCAGGATCACCGCGGCGGCGAGCAGGCCGGTCGCCTCGGACCCGGACCGGTTCGCCTCGGCGACCTGCACGGCCCGGCCGCCGAGCGCGATGTCGAGGCCGTCGCGTCCGGCCGCCCCCGCGGCGGCCAGCATCCGCGACGTGTCGGCGACCGGCATGTCGTTGGGGTTGACGACGTCGAGATACACGCGGGCGGCCAGCGTCCGGCCGTCCGGCGCCACCGCGCCGGCAGTGGCGTAGGGATCCTCGACGGAGGCGACGTGCGGCCCGCGGCCCAGCTCGCCGAGCAGCGCCGTCACGGCACCCCGCACCGCGTCGGCGCGGACGTCGTCGGCGCGCACCACCACCGTCACCGTGTCACCGGACTGCGCCGGGAACCGCTCCGTCAGCAGCCGCTGCGCGCGCTCGGAGTCCGATCCCGGCGCGGTGGCGCCGTTGCTGAACTCGCCGCCGAAGGCCGCCGACAGCCCGACGGCGGCAGCGAGCGCGACGAGCCAGGCCAGCAGCACCGTTCCCCGCCGGCGGTAGGCCAGGCCGGCGAGCCGCCCCAGCGGTCCCGGTCTGGGCGTCCGCAGGGCCGTGGACATCACGTCTCGAGTCAGTTGAGTCACGGAAACGATGGTCGGGTCGGCGGCTCTCGCCTGTCGTCGGGCGGTGATCGGCAGTTCCTACGCAGATCCGCGTATCCGGCGCGCGCCCGGCCGCGCCCGTCGTCGTAGCCGGTCGCGCTCCGGAGCCGAGCCGCTGACCGGGCCGCGGCCACTATCCTCGCGACATGAGTCGCGCAGCGCCGTTCCGCCTGCCGGTCCTGGCACAGGACGTGCTGCTCGCCGTCGTCGTCGCGGTCATGCAGGTCCAGGGCAGCCTCGCGAAGCCCGCCGAGATCGGCTCGCGTCCGTTGGGCGATCCCGGCGACCTCGGCTACGTCCTGCTGGTGGCCAGCGGTCTCGTGCTGGCGGTGCGCCGCCGGTGGCCGGTACCCGTGTTCGTCGCGTCCGCGCTGATCAGCCTCGTCTACTACGCCGCCGACTACTCCGACGGGCCGGTGTGGATCGGGCTCTTCGTGGCTCTCTACACGCTGACCGCGTACGGCGACGGGCGCCGGTCGCTGCGGATCGCCGGCGCGGGCATCGCCGTGCTCACCGTCGGCTGGCTCGCTTCCGCGACCGACATCGAGCCGAAGCCCGCCATCGGATGGGTGTTCTTCCGCATCGCGGCGTCGGTGATGGCGGCGGCCCTGGGTGAGTCGGTCCGGTCCCGGCGCGCGATCGCGGCCGAGGCGCTGGAGCGGGCGCGGCAGGCGGAACGGACCCGCGAGGAGGAGGCGCGGTCGCGGGTCGACGCCGAGCGGCTGCGCATCGCACGTGAGGTCCACGACACCGTCGCCCACGCCATCGCGATCATCAACGTGCAGGCCGGCGTCACCGCCTACCTGCTCGACCGGCAGCCGGAGCGGGCGCGCGGTGCGCTGGTGACGATCGAGCAGACGAGCGCCCAGGCGCTGCACGAGATGCGCACCGTCCTGGGCGTGCTCCGGGACTCTGAGAACGGGCGGCAGCCGCACCCCGGGCTGGGACAGGTCAACGAGCTCGCCGCGCTGGCCCGCGAGGCCGGCCTGGACGTCAAGCTCGAGGTGACCTCGTCGACGGAGCCGTTGCCCAGCGCCGTCGACCACACCGCTTACCGGATCGTGCAGGAGTCAATCACCAACGTGATCCGCCACGTCGGCCCGACGCGGGTCACCGTCGCGCTGGAGCACGGATCCGACGTCCTGGAGGTTCGGGTCACCGACGACGGTGGCGCCGGTGACGACGTCGGGGAAAAGGCGCCACCCGAGCCCGGCCGCGGGATCACCGGCATGCGCGAACGCTGCGGACTGCTGGGCGGCGAGCTGACCGCCGGGCCGCGGCCGTGCGGCGGGTTCGAGGTCAGGGCGCGGCTGCCGCTGGTCGTGCAATGACCACCGTCACCGTGCTGCTCGCCGACGACCAGGTGCTGGTGCGCTCCGGGTTCCGGGTGCTGCTCGACGCCGAGGACGACATCCGGGTGGTCGGCGAGGCCGCCGACGGGGCCGAGGCCGTCGAGCGGGCGCGGGCCACCCGACCCGACGTGGTCCTGATGGACATCCGCATGCCGAAGGTCGACGGGATCCAGGCCACCGGTGAGATCGTCCGCACCCGCGGCCTCGAGGGCGTCCGGGTCCTGATCCTGACGACCTACGACACCGACGCGTACGTCTACAAGGCGCTGCAGGCGGGCGCGAGCGGCTTCCTGCTCAAGGACGCCGGGCCGGCCGAGCTGCTGCACGCGATCCGGGTGGTAGCCGCCGGCGATGCGCTGCTCGCGCCGCGGATCACCCGGCGCCTCATCGCCCAGTTCACCGCGGAGCGGACCGCCATCCAGGTCGCCGAGGACCGGCTGGCGGTGCTGACGCAGCGCGAGCGCGAGGTGCTAGCGCTGGTGGGACAGGGGTTGAGCAACGACGAGATCGGCGCCGAGCTCTCGTTGAGCCCTGCCACGGCGCGCACCCACGTCAGCCACGCGATGGTGAAGCTTGGCGCTCGCGACAGGGCGCAGCTCGTCGTCGTCGCCTACCAGACCGGGCTGGTCGGCCGCGGGCCGTGAGGCTCGTTCCACCAGAAACCCGATCCCCGCGGGCGCCAGCAGGCCGGCTTACGCGATGCGGTCGCGGGTGCGAGCGTGAAGCGCATGACACCCGGGGTGAAGCGAGCCATCCAGGTCACGGTCTCCGTCGTGCTGGTCGGGCTGATCATCTGGTACGTGTTCCGGCAGTTCGCCGACGTCTCCGACGTGTGGGCGGTGATCCGCGAGCTGAGCCCGGGCGAATTGGCGGTCCTCGCGCTCGTCGCCGCCTGGAACCTGGTCACCTACTGGATCGTGGTCGTGGTCGCCACGCCGGGCCTGCGCCTCCCGCAGGCGGCGGTGCTCACACAGTCGACCACGGCGGTCGCCAACGCGGTGCCGGCCGGCGGCGCCGTCGCGGTGGGCCTGACGTACACGATGCTGTCGTCATGGGGCTTCTCCCGGTCGCGGAGCACGCTCTTCGTCGTCGTCACGGCCGTCTGGAACAACCTCGTCAAGCTGGGCATGCCGATCTTCGCGCTCGCCGTCCTCGCCCTCGGTGGCCAGGCGGGGACGGGCCGGGTCATGGCGGCTGTGGCGGGCCTCGGCGCGCTGGTCGCCGCCCTCGTCGTGTTCGGGTTGATCCTGCGCAGCGAGCGGTTCGCGCACGGTGCCGGCGTGATCGCCGGGCGGTGGGCGTCGGCGCTGCTGCGGCTGTTCCGTCGCGGGCCGGTGCACGGCTGGGAGCTGGCGGTCACCCGCTGGCGCGGCCGGGTCGTCGACCTGGTGCGGCACCGTTGGGTGGCGCTGACGGCGAGCACCCTCGTCAGCCATGTCTCGCTCTACCTGGTACTGCTCACCGCCCTGCGCCTGACCGGCGTCGGCCAGGACTCGGTCGGCTGGGCGGAAGCGCTGGCGGTGTTCGCGTTCGCGCGGCTGGTGACCGCCATCCCCCTGACGCCGGGCGGGGCGGGCGTGGTGGAGCTCGCGCTCATCGCCGGCCTCGTCCAGGCCGGTGGCGACCCGACCCGGGTGGTGGCCGCCGTCCTGATGTACCGGGTGCTGACCTACCTGCTGCCGATCGGTGTCGGCGTGGGCACCTACATCTACTGGCGGCGCAACCGCTCGTGGCGCGACTCCGCCCCGCCGCTGTCCTACCGGGCGCCGACCCGTCGCGGCCGGTCCGTCATCGGGCTGGCCGTGGCCACCGCGGCCGCCGTCACCGTCGCCGCGACGTCGGTGCTCGCCAGCAACGGACGGGTCGGCCCCGGCGAGCGGTCGGTGTTCACCGCCGTCAACGGCCTGCCCGACATCCTGCAGGCGCCGATGTGGGTGCTCCAGCTGATGGGCGTGACCGGCACCGCTGTCGTCGTCGGGCTGATCGTCCTGTGGCGGCGCCGGATCCGGTTGGCGGTGGCCCTGTTCGCGCTCGTCCCGCTGAAGCTGTTCGTGGAGCACGTCGTCGTGAAGAACCTGGTCCACCGGGAGCGGCCCGGCAGCACGGTTCCGGACGCGATCCTGCGCGACGCGGCGCCGTCCGGGCTGAGCTTCCCGTCCGGGCACGCCATCATCGCGTTCGGCGTCGCCACCCTGCTGACGCCGTACCTCGGGCGGCGCGGCCGGATCGCGGTGTGGACGTTGGCCGTGCTCAACAACGTCTCCCGGATGTACCTCGGCGCCCACAATCCCCTCGACGTGGTCTGCGGCGCCGCCGTCGGCATCTTCCTCGGCTGCGTGCTGACCTGGATCATCGGACTGCCACCGGCACGTCCGAACTCGAAGGGCCCGATCTTGGAAACCTCTGGTAACTCCGACTTCCAGCAGTTTCCGAGATCCGTGAGTAGCAAGGGGCTCGTTTAGCGCGTCGCGGAACCGAGCATCTCCCGCACGATGGCGATGACGGCGGCCACCGGAGGGGCGCTGCCGGCCGTCCGGTTCAGCCGGTGCATGGTCAGGCGGGTGCGGATCAGGTTGGTCGGACAGGGTCCGGACACGGCGAGCCGTAGCTCGGCGAGGTCGGCGGCGACGCCGGACGGGTCGTCGAACCGGTTCCAGTACGAGTCGATGAACCGCTGCGCCTGCTCGAACTTGGCGTCGATGTCGTCCCTGTCGAACGGCGGCCGCCCGACGGCGACGTTGCGGGTGGAGGTGGGGTCCTGGTAGCTGGGCACTCGCCGATCCTGCGGACCGCGGACCGGCGAGACATCGCGCTGATGGCCTATTCGCGAAGCCCGGCCAATGATCGGCATGGGCGGTTCCTTTCGGCACGGTAAAGTCCTGGCCGTGGCAGGGTCGCTTCCGCAAGCCCGCACCGCCGTCGTCACCGGCGCGGCATCGCCGCGCGGCATCGGCCGCGCCACGGCCGACCGGCTGGCCCGCGACGGGTGGGCGGTCGCGGTGCTCGACGTCGACGGCGCGGGCGCCGACCTGGTCGCCGCAGAGATCACCGCCGCCCACTCCGTCGCCACGCTCGGGGTCGCCGTCGACGTCGCCGACGAGGCGTCGGTCGATGCGGCCATCGCGCGGGTCGAGGCCGGGTTGCCGCCGATCGTCGGGTTGGCGAACGTGGCCGGGGTCGCCTCCCCCGTCCCCTTCCTCGACGTGACGCCGGCGGAGTGGGACCGCGTCTTCGGCGTCAACACGAGGGGCACATTCCTCGTCACCCGTCGTGTCGTGCCGGCGATGATCGCGCAGGGCGTCGGCCGGATCGTCAGCGTGTCGTCGGCCTCGGCGCAGACCGGTGGCGGCGTGTACTCCAGAGTGCCCTACAGCGCGGCGAAGGCGGCGGTGATCGGGTTCAGCCGGGCGCTGGCGCGGGAACTGGCGCCGCACGCGATCACCGTGAACAGCGTGACGCCGGGCCCGATCGACACCGACATCATGGGCGGCACGCTGACCGACGAGCGCAAGGCCGAGGTGTCCGCCGGCACGCTGCTGCGCCGGGTCGGCACCCCGGACGAGGTGGCGGCGCTGATCGCGTTCCTGTGCAGCGCGGATGCCGGCTACATCACCGCCGCGACCTACGACATCAACGGCGGCCTGCACATGTCGTGAGGCCGCGCCGGCCGCAGCCCGCGCCGCTCGCAGCCCGCGCCGCTCGCAGCCCGCGCCGCTCGCAGCCCGCGCCGCTCGCAGCCCGCGCCGCCGCTTCAGCCTCGGCCGACGTACGGCATCGTCGTGGCCATCACGGTCAGGAACAGCACGTTGGCGTCCAACGGCAGCCCCGCCATGTAGACCACGGCGCTCGCCGCGTGCGCGACGTCCATCCTCGGTTCGGCCGCGATCTGGCCGCTCGCCTGCGGCACCCCCTGACTCATCGCCGCGGTCATGTCGGTGGCGGCGTTGCCGATGTCGATCTGGCCGCAGGCGATCCGGTACGGCCGGCCCTCCAGTGCGATCTGCTTCGTCAGTCCGGTGACGGCGTGCTTCGTCGCGGTGTACCCGACGGCGTACGGGCGCGGGACGTGTGCCGAGATCGAGCCGTTGTTGATGATGCGGCCGCCCTGCGGCGACTGGTCGCGCATCGCACGGAACGCCTCCTGGGCGCAGAGGAACGCGCCGGTGAGGTTGGTGTCGACCACGGCCTGCCACTGCTCGTAGGAGACGTCCGCGATCGGGGCCGTCCTGCCGAACGCGCCGGCGTTGTTGAACAGCACGTCGACCCGGCCGTACCGGTCGCGGGCACGCGCGAACAGGTCGCGAACGGCGGCCGGGTCGGTCACGTCGGTCGCAACCACAAGTGTCGACTCCGGCGCTGCTGCCGCCGTTTCGTCCAGTGTGGACACTCGACGGCCGGCCAGGACCACCCGGTATCCAGCGGCGGCCAGGTCGAGGCTGACCCGCCGACCGATCCCCGAACCCGCACCGGTCACCACCGCCACCGGACCCTCTGCGCGCATCCCCAGAGTGTAGAGCGGGTCCGCGCCGAGCCCGTCAGTGAAGGCATCGACCGGAAGAGCCGCCGCCGGCGGCAGCGTCACCGGCCGACCGCCAGGTGTCCACAATGGACACATCCGGGGTAGCGCGAAGGCGAGGGCCTTGGCGCGACGAAGGCCCGGTGGGGGCGCACCGGGCCGCGCTCACGATGGCAGGAGCCGATGGAACGACGCTGGAACGGCCATGGAACGGCGGGTACGTTGGGGTCGATGACCGGCGAGAGCGCAACCGCCCGGCAGCGGCGGGTCTGGGACAAGGGCGCGCCGGGCTACGACAGGCAGATCGCCTTCTTCGAGAAGGTCTGGTTCACCGGTGGCCGCGAGTGGCTCGGCGCGCGGGCCCGCGGCCGGGTCCTGGAGGTCGCCATCGGCACCGGCCGCAACCTGGCCCACTACCCGGCCGCGGTGACCCTCACCGGCGTCGAGTTGAGCCCCGAGATGCTCGCCATCGCCCGCCGGCGGGCCGCCGACCTCGGCCGCGAGGTCGACCTCCACGAGGGCGACGCCGAGCACCTGCCCTTCGCCGACGCGACCTACGACACGGTGGTCTGCGCGCTGTCGCTGTGCACGATCCCCGACCCGGCGGCCGCGATCGCCGAGATGAGACGGGTCCTCGTCCCGGGTGGATTGCTGCTGCTCCTCGACCACATCCGCAGCACATGGCCGCCGGTGTACGCCGCCCAGCGGCTGTTCGAACGCCTCACCATCCGCGCCGCCGGCGAGCACTTCACCCGCCGGCAGTTGCCTCTCGTCGAGGCGGCCGGGTTGGAGATCGAGGAGGTCGAACGGCGCAAGGCCGGCACGATCGAACGCATCGCCGCCCGCAAGCCGGCAACATGACGCTGGCCGGACCGCTGCTCGGCGTCGGCCGTGAGGCAGAGGTGTATGCGTGGGGTGACACCGCGGTCCTGTGGACTCGTGGCTGCTCGTCCAGGCGGCGGCCCGGTTGCCGGAGGCGGGCCCGGCGTCGGGAGGCGAAGCGGCTCAAAGGGTACATTCCCCGCGACAACAGCGTCGTCACGCGAGATCTTGGAGCCTGGTTGCCCCTGGAGGGGCAACCAGCCTCCAAGATCTGGAGTTCGGATCGTCCAAGCCGTCGAGTTGGTTCGCCCGGCCGTCGGATGATCACGCGGGCAGCCGGGCGGCGGCGTCCTCGACGAGCCTGTGCAGACTCCCGTCGCGCAACGAACGCACGGTGTGCGCGGGAAGGAGCGGTGCGAGGGTCTCCTCGTGGGTCCGCAGCATCCCGAGTGTTCCGGTGACCAACCGGCGGGCGGCCGCGGCCACCGCGGCAGCGTCCGGCTCACCCCGCAGACCGAGGCACGTCGGCATGTCGGCGCGGTAACCGGCCGGGGCCGGATCGAAGCCGAGGAGGCAGTGCAGGGCCTCGGCCCGGCTGCGGACCGGCGGGCGCGGGTTGAGCGGAGCCAGCACCGACACGACAGACAGGGCCAGGTCCGCCACGGCGAGCCGCAGCACCGGCTCGTCGCCGGCGACCCACGCGTTGGCGACCTTGCCGACCTCGCCCTCGAAGTGATCCACTTCCGGCGGTCCCACCGGATAGGTCAACTCCGTGCGGTCGAGCCGGTCGCGCCACGACTCGTCGGCCCAGCACAGTCGCAACGGATCCGCGCACGACAACCGGAACGCCCAGTCCTGCGGCTCCTGCGACCCGGCGAGCCACGCGTCGACGTCACGGATCCACGTCGAGATGCGCACCGGCCGATCGCGGCGCACGGCGAGGAAGCCCGGCCACTCGTCCCGGGGTCCGTCGGCCACGAGGATGTCGAAATCGATGTCGCTGTAGGAGCCGGCGTCGCCGCGAAGCTGGCTCCCGGTCAGAAAGACGGCGACGGCGTCCGGCACCTCGCGCCGCAGCCGCGCCACCCACTCGCCGACGAGTTCGCCGAGTTCGCCGTCCAGCACTCGGGCAGGCTCGCACGCAGCTCACCGGCAATCAACCGCATTCCGCTCCCACCTCGCGATCTTGGACGTTTGGTGTCGCGCCAGCGACAGCAAACGTCCAAGATCGCGGAGGGGAGGCACGCGTGCCGGCCCGTGGCATGCTGAACCGCGTGGACGTCGACGTGCTGATCGACGAGGGCGTGCGGCTCGGCTCCGGACCGCTCGTCGGTTTCGGCATGCGTCGCGAAGACCTCCACGGCGCCCTGGGCGGCGAGGGCGAACCGCTCGACGCGTTCGTGTGCGGTACGGACTGGGCGGCGACATTCACCACGTGCGGGCTCTCCGTCACCGTGTCGGCGACGACGGCAGCGGGGCTCGACATCATCGCGCTGTACGCCGGCGGACCGGACCCGGCGGTCGTCGCGCTCGACGGCATCGACCTGTTCGGCTGGCCCGCCGACGAGGTGGTCGACGCCCTGCTCGACCTGGGCTGGCCGGTCGGATCGCGCAACCGCACGAACGCCTGGATCGGTCCGCGCCGGCTGTGGCTGGCCGCGGCCGGCGGCCGATCAGCACCGGACAAGCGGTTCACCTCCGCCACCTTGTACTCGCCCGCCCTGTGCAAAGGCTGACCGTCAGCCAACCTGCGCAGCCGCCGCGCGGCCCGCGACGCGGCCGGAGAACAGGCAACCGCCGAGGAAGGTCCCCTCGAGCGCGTTGTAGCCCATCATTCCGCCGCCGCCGAACCCGGCCACCTCACCGGCGGCGTTCAGGCCGGGAAGCGCGGTGCCGTCGGCCGTCTGGCAGCGGCCGTCGAGATCGGTCTCCAGCCCGCCCAACGTCTTGCGGGACAGGATGTTGAGCCGCACCGCGATGAGCGGCCCGGCCTTCGGGTCGAGGATCCGGTGCGGGGTGGCGACGCGGATGAGCTTGTCGCCACGGTAGGTGCGGGCCGACCGGATCGCCATGATCTGCGCGTCCTTGGAGAAGGTGTTGCGCAGTTGGCGGTCGCGCTCCGCGACGACCGCGCGAAGCGCCTCGACCTCGATCGGCGGCACGTCGGCGTCGGCGATGCGGTTCATGCCGGCGACGAGGTCCTCCAACGAATCGGCGACGACGAAGTCGGCGCCGTGCCGCTTGAACGCCTCCACCGGACCGGGCGCGCCCTTGCGGACCCGGGACAGCAGCAGCTTGACGTCCTTGCCGGTCAGGTCGGGGTTCTGCTCCGAGCCCGACAGCGCGAACTCCTTCTCGATGATCTTCTGGGTGAGGACGAACCAGGAGTAGTCGTATCCGGTCTGCCGCAGGTGCTTCAGCGTGCCGAGCGTGTCGAAGCCGGGAAAGTACGGCGCCGGCAGCCGGTTGCCGGCGGCGTCCAGCCACAGCGACGACGGACCGGGCAGGATGCGGATGCCGTGGTTGTCCCAGATCGGGTCCCAGTTGCGCAGACCCTCGACGTAGTGCCACATCCGGTCGGGGTTGATGACCCGGGCACCGGTCTCCTGCGCGATCGTCAGCAGGCGCCCGTCGACGTGGGCGGGAACGCCGGACACCATCCGCTTCGGTGGGCTGCCCAGCCGCTCGGGCCACGCCGTGCGGACGAGGTCGTGGTTGCCGCCGATGCCGCCGCTGGTGACGATCACCGCCTGCCCGCGGGCGGTGAATTCGCCGACGGCGGTCCGGCTGCTCGGCCGGCCACGCTCGACGGTGGTGGGTTCGAGCACGGCACCCGCCACGCCGACCACGGTTCCGCTCTCGACGACGAGGGCGTCGACCCGGTGGCGGAACGCGAACCGGATCCGGCCGATGCCGGCGTGCACGCGGACCCGACGGGCGAAGGGCTCCACGACGCCGGGCCCGGTGCCCCAGGTGAGGTGGAAGCGGGGCACGGAGTTGCCGTGCCCGCCGGCCCGCCCGTCGCCGCGTTCGGCCCACCCGACGACGGGGAAGAGCCGGTGGCCCATCGCCCGCAGCCACGACCGCTTCTCCCCCGCGGCGAACTCCAGATACGCCTCGGCCCAGGCGCGCGGCCAGCGGTCGTCCGCCCGGTCGAACTGGGCGCTGCCGAACCAGTCCTGCCGGGCCAGGTCCAGCGAGTCCTTGACGCCCATCCGCCGCTGCTCCGGGCTGTCGACGAGGAACAGCCCGCCGAGGCTCCAGAACGCCTGACCGCCCAGGCTCTGCTCGCCCTCCTGGTCGACGAGCAGCACGCTGCGGCCCGCGTCGGCCACCTCGGCGGCGGCGGCCAGCCCGGCGAGGCCGGCCCCGACAACGATGACGTCGGCGTCCATGCGCGTCCCTTCGACCGATCTTCGCGGATAGGCGAGAGTAGCGGGATGGGAGTGCCGCTGGAACCGACAGGTGACGAGCTTCGCAGGCTGCTGGCCGCCGCGGTCGACTACGTCGCCGGGGTGCTCGCCCGGATGCCAGACACGCCCGCCTCGGATCTCGACGGCGTTCCGGGTTTCCTCGCCGACGAGGCGCTGCACGGGGCGCCGCCCGCTGCCGGCAGCCCGCTGGACGACGTGCTGGCCGTCGTGGACCGGGCCGCCGGCAAGGGACTCAACACCGCGAGCCCCGGGTACTTCGCGTTCATCCCCGGCAGCGGCATCGTCACGGCCGCCGTTGCGGACCTGATAGCCGACGTGCTCAACCGCTACACCTCGTTCGCATTCGCGGCACCGGGTCTGGTCGCTCTGGAGACCAGCGTGCTGCGCTGGATGGTCGACCTGTTCGGTCTCCCGGCCGCCGCCGGCGGGATCCTGACCACGGGTGCGTCGATGGCCGCGTTCTCAGCCGTGGTCACCGCCCGGGCCGCGCGGCTGCCGGCGGACTTCCTCACCGGCACGCTGTACGTCACCGATCAGGCGCACGTATCCACCGCCAAGGCGGCCATGCTGGCAGGCTTCCCGGCGAGCGCGGTCCGGGTGATCCCTGTCGACGCCGCCCTGCGCATGGACGTCGATGCGCTCCGGGCGGCGATCGCCGCCGACCGCGCGGCCGGCCTCGTCCCGTTCTGCGTCGTGGCAAGCGCCGGCACGACGAACACCGGCACCGTCGACCCGCTCCCCGCGATCGCCGACGTGGCCGCCGCGGAAGGGCTGTGGCTGCACATCGACGCGGCGTACGGCGGGTTCTTCCAACTCACCCGGCGCGGCGCCGCGCGGCTGGTCGGCCTGGACCGGGCCGACTCGCTGGTGCTCGACGCGCACAAGGGCCTGTTCCTGCCGTTCGGGACCGGCGCTCTGCTGGTCCGCGACGGGGCCCTGCTGCGCCGGGCGCACGCCGGACCCGAGGCCGACTACCTGCAGGACATCGGCGACCGCGGGCTGCCCGACTTCGCCCACGACAGTCCCGAACTGACCCGCGACTTCCGCGGCCTGCGCATGTGGCTGCCGTTGCACCTGCACGGCGTCGACGCGTTCCGGGCCGCGCTGGACGACAAGCTCGACCTCGCCGAGTACGCCTACGACGAACTGCGCGTGACACCGGGCCTCAAGGTCGGGCCGGCGCCGGAACTGTCCACAGTGGTCTTCAGTTGCGAAGCCGATGAGGACGGCGCCGCGACGGCGGAACTGCTGCGTCGGGTCAACGCCGAGCAGCGCGCCTTCATGTCCAGCACCCGGATCGGCGGGCGCTACGTCGGGCGCCTCAGCGTGCTGAACCACCGCACCGACCGGGCCCGCGTCACCGAGGTGATCGACGCCCTGCGCCGCCACGCGGCCGGACTCTGACCACGCCCGTCACCCGAGGGACGCCGCGATCCGACGGTGTGCCGCCCAGATCTCGTCGGGGAGCTTGTCGAATTTTGCAAGGTGCTCCTCGCGGCGTCCCATCTCGCGGCGCCACCGGTCGACATCGATCGACAGGAGGGTCGCCAGGTCGTCGGGCGCGATGTCGAGGCCGTCGAGGTTCAGCTCGTCCTGCGTCGGAATGACGCCCACCGGCGTCCGGCGGCCCGTGACCTCGCCGTCGCGCAGCCGCATCAACCACAGCAGCGGCCGCAGGTTCTCGCGGTAGCCGGGCCACAGGTAGTGGCCGTCGTCGTGGTGCCGCTGGAACCAGTTGACGTGCGCGAAGATCGGGGTCACCCGCGCCGCACCGACGATCTTCAGCCAGTGCGCGGCGTAGGCGCCCTCGGGATAGGACAGGAACGGACGCATCGACATCGGGTCGTAGCGCAGCATGCCCTCGACGTCCTCGGCGGCGAAGGTCGCCTCGGCGCCGAGGGTGAGCCCGTCGTAGACGCCCTCCGCCAGGTCGGTGATGGCGCGGATCAGCGGCTCCCGGTCGCGGGTGCGGCCCCCGAAGATGACGCCGTCGATCGGGACGCCGCGCGGATCGTCCCAGTCGTCGGCGATGTTCGGCACGTTGGTCAGCGTCGTGGTGAACCTGCTGTTCGGGTGCGACCACGGCTCGTCGCTGTCCGCCGGCCGCTCGGAGATCAGTTCGCCCTTCCAGTCGCGCCAGCCGGTGACGTCGGCGGGCGGCACCGGGGTCTTGCCCTCCCACCACACCTCGTGGGTGATGTCGTTGTACGCGACGTTGGTGAACAGCGCCCCGGTGCCGGCGTCCACCGAGCGCAGCGCCGTCGGGTTGGTCTCCTCGTTGGTGTCCTTAGCGACGCCGAACACGCCGTACTCGGGATTCATCGCGTACAGCCGGCCGTCGTCCGGGTCGACCCACAGCCACGCGATGTCGTCGCCGTAGAACGAGACGTGGTAGCGCTCCCCCAGCGCGTCGGGCGGCAGCATCATGGCGAGATTCGTCTTTCCCGATGCGCTCGGGAACCCTCCGCAGATGTGGTACTTGCGGCCCGTCTGCCGGTCGGTGATGCCAATGAGCATGAACTGCTCGGCGAGGAACTTGCCCGACGACCAGCCGTCGTAGGCGGC
>Ga0070664_100001373_pt1 | contig 19397 bp, 17 predicted proteins | sample KBSC73metaG_FD_65863 | JGI IMG/M metagenome (GOLD analysis project Ga0070664, IMG submission 65863) | Corn rhizosphere microbial communities from Kellogg Biological Station, Michigan, USA - KBS C7-3 metaG | ecosystem: Host-associated > Plants > Roots > Rhizosphere > Soil ... | reverse complement strand
TCTACCTGCTGCGCTGGTTCTGGTGGCGCATCAGCGCGTGGAGCGAGATCGCCGCGATGGTGAGCTCCTTCCTCGTCGCGCTCGGCTTCTTCGTCGCGCGCAAGAACGGATTGGAGCTCGCGCCGGAGCTGTCGCTCATCATCACCGTCGCCGTCACGACGGTGGTGTGGGTCGTCACCACGCTCCTCGCGCCCGCCACCGAGGAGGAAACGCTCGAGAAGTTCTACGCGCTCGTCCGTCCGTCGGGCCCGGGCTGGCGGCCGATCGCCGAGCGTACCGGCGTGCGCGGCTCGGCGGACTCGATGTCGCAGGCGATGCTCGGCTGGGTGCTCGGCTGCACCTTCGTGTACTCCGCGCTGTTCGGGGCGGGGAGCCTGCTGTATGGACGAATGGCGTTGGGCTGGACGTGGGTCGCCGTGTGCGTCGCGAGCGGCATCGGCATGGCGCGCGTGCTGCGCGGCTTCTGGGCGACGTCGGACGTTCCACCGAGCTCGCCGAACCTGCCCCCTTCTCCCACCGCTCCGACGTCGCGCGCGTCGTCGACGGCGACGTGACGATGCCGCCTCGCACGACGCAGGCGGTCATCCTCGCGCGGGGGCTCGGCACGCGCATGCGCCGCGACGCGGGGCAGGGGGATGCGTCGCTCTCCCCTGAGCAGCGCGCCGCGGCGGCGAGCGGCTCAAAGGGGATGATGCCGCTCGGCGCGCGGCCCTTTCTCGACTACGTGCTGTCCGCGCTCGCCGACGCCGGCATCACGGACGTCGTCCTCGTCATCGGGCCGGAGCACGATCAGCTGCGCGAGTACTTCAATGTCGTCGCGAAGCCGGAGCGCGTGCGTGTGAGTTTCGCCGTGCAGCAGGAGCCACGCGGTACGGCCGACGCCGTGCTCGCCGCGCGCGGCGTCGTGCACGACGCGCCCTTCCTCGTGCTCAACTCGGACAATTACTACCCGGTCGAGGCGTACGCTGCGCTCGCCGCGCTCGGCGCGTCGGGGTTGATCGCATTCGAGGCCGAAACGCTCGTGCGGGAAGGTGGCATCGAGCCGGAGCGCGTGTTGAAGTACGCGCTCATCGACGCCACCGACGACGGCTGGCTGCGCGCCATCCGTGAGAAGCCCGCCGCCGACGATCCACTCGCCCGGCGCGCCGAGCGCTGGGTGTCGATGAATGTGTGGTCGTTCACCCCGGTGATCTTCGAGGCGTGCGCGCGCATCCGTCCGTCGGCGCGCGGCGAGCTCGAGATCCAGGATGCGGTGACGCTCGCGATGAGCGAGCTCGGTGAACGGTTCCGTGTCCTGCCGATGCGCGCCGGCGTGCTCGATCTCTCGAGCCGCGCCGACGTCGCGCTCGTCGCCTCGCGCCTGGCCGGAGTCGTGCCGCGGCCGTGAGCGCCGGCGCCGTGCGCACCTTCGTCGTGCCCGGCCGCGTCGAGCTGGTCGGCAAGCACGTGGATTACGCCGGCGGCCGCTCGCTCACCTGCGCCGTGGACCGCGCCATCACCGCCGCGGTGACCGAGCTCGCCGAGCCCGTCGTCCGCGTGCGCGACGAGGGAAAGCGCGGCTTCGTCGAGGTGCCACTCGCGGCGGGCATCGAGCGCACCCTCGGCGGCAAGCGGCGTGGGACATACGTGATCGCCGTCGCACGCCGCTTCGCGCGCGACTTCCCGCATGCCCGCACCGGCGTCGACGTCACCCTGCGCAGCACCCTGCCGCCCTCGGCGGGGCTCAGCAGCTCGAGCGCGCTCGTCGTCGCCATCGCGAGCGCACTCGTCGCGGCGAATCCGAGAGATGACGACGACGCGTGGAGCGTCATCTTCGGCGATCCACTCTCGCGCGCCGAGTACTTCGGCGCGATGGAGACCGGCGCGCCTTTCGGCCCGTTCGCCGGCGACGACGGTGTCGGCGCGCGCGGCGGCGCGCAGGATCACGTCGCGATCGTCTGCGCGCGCGACGGCCACGTCGGCCAGTTCTCGTACGTGCCGGCGCGACTCGAGCGCTACGTGCCCTGGCCGGCGGAGTACGCCCTCGCCATCGGCGTGAGCGGCGTGCGCGCGACGAAGACCGGCAACGCCCGCGCGCGCTACAATCGCGTGTCGGATTCCGCGCGCGCGCTGGTACGAAGCTGGAACGCCGCGACGGGGCGCACCGACACCACCCTCGCCGACGCGCTCGCGAGCGATCCCGACGCCGGCGAGCGTCTCGCCCGACTGGCCGCGCTGGGTGCCGAGGAGTTCGACGGCCGCTACCTCGGCCCGCGCTTCGCGCAATTTCGCGAGGAGGTCGAGGTCATCGTCCCCGCCGCTGGCGATGCACTCCGCGACGGCGACCTCGAGACGTTCGGATCGGTCGTCGACCGCTCGATGTCGCTCGCGACGACGGCGCTCGCCAACCAGGTGCCGGAAACCATCTACCTCGCGCGCCGCGCGCGCGAGCTCGGCGCCGTCGCGGCCTCGGCGTTCGGCGCCGGCTTCGGCGGCGCGGTGTGGGCGATGATCCGCGCGAGCGATGCGGAGCCGTTCGTTGCGCGCTGGCGCAGCGGCTACATCCAGCACTATCCGCGGCGTGAGCCGCATGCCGATTGGCTCGTCACGCGACCCGGCGGCCCCGCGCGACTTCAGCCGCCGGGGGCTTCCTGAGGGTTCGCGCGCCCTTCCGCTAGTCGGCGACCGACGCCGTGCTCGGCGCCGGCGGGAGGACCGCTTCCGCCCGCTGCGCGACGACTGGCAGCGTGAGCGTAAACGTCGTTCCCTCCCCGAGCTCGCTCACGACTTCGAGATCGCCGCCGAGGAGTTGCGCCAGCTTGCGACTCACCGGCAGCCCCAGGCCGGTGCCGCCTTTCGAGCGCGTCAGCGACTGATCGAGCTGTGTGAACGGGTCGAAGATGCGCTCGACGTCCTTGGCCGACATCCCCGGACCGGTGTCGATGACACGGAACCAGATCCGCTCCGGCTTGGCCGTCACCACCAAATCCACCGAGCCCGCCTCGGTGAACTTCATCGCGTTGCCGACGACGTTGATGAGGATCTGTCGAAGCTTCGTTGGATCGGTGAACAGCATCGCCGGCTCCTCGGGCAGCGACGAGTTCAGGGCGATCTGCTTGCTGACCGCCTGCGGCTCGAAGAGCTCGGTGACGCTGCGCGCCAGCGCCACGGCGTCGACCATCTCGGGCTGGATCGGCTCCTTCCCCGCTTCCACGCGCGAGAAGGTGAGAATCTCCTCGATGATGCGGACGAGGTGCTTCGCCGCGAGCTTCACCCGGCCGAGGTACTGCTTCTGGAGCGGCTCCACGGGCCCGACCATCTCGCTCTCGAGCAGGTCCATGAAGCCGATGATCGCGCCGAGCGGGGTTCGTAGCTCGTGGCTCATCGAGGCGAGAAAGTCGGACTTGGCCTGGCTCGCCACCTCGGCGCGCGCGAGGGCGTCGCGCAGAAGCTCTTCGCGCGCCGCGCGCTCCGTCACGTCCTGGATGAGCACGAGCACCCCGTCGATGCGACCGCCGCGAGTGAGCGGAATGATCCGGGCATTCTGCTGCATGCAGTGGAAGCGCGCATCCGCGTCGGCGGCGGGCCGCAAGGGAAGGAAGTACCGATGGAATCGGTGCGCCCAGATGGTCGACGAGCCGGCGAGGGCGCCACGCAGTGCATGTTCGGCTGGCCCACCGCTCAGCTGCGGGAACGCCTCCAGCAACGGCCGCCCCACCAGATCGGGCACGTCTGGATAGGCCGCTGCCGTGAGCCATCGGTTGCAGTGCCGCACGACGAGGTCGCGGTCCGTCGTCAGCACGCCGAGCTCGAGGATCTGCGCGAGCTCGCTCAACAACGCGAGCGACTCGTCGGTCAGGGACAGCAGGGGCTCGTCGCGCGACATCACCCTTCGCGCGCGGCCAGCGCCCTGGTGATCAGCTCGAGCGACGCGATTCCCACCGCGATCATCAGGTACCCCCCGACTTCCCCTTCGCTGAGCCGGAACCGCGTCGCCGCCAGGAGCGTGTAGTGCATCTCGTCATCCTTCACCTTGAGCGACCGGAGCAACCCGTCGAGCGACTCGACGTGGATGCGGGGCACGGCGAAGGTGACCGACACGCGCAGCATGTCGCCGAATGCGCTGAGGCAGGAGCTGAGGATCACGTTCCCGACCTCGGTCAGCACCTCGCGCGCCGACTGGTCGAGCCGGCCGTCTCTGCCGACATCCCCCTTCGTCAGCAGCGCCGCGAGGCGCGACGCGTTCTCGTACTCCAGCACGAGCACGGCGTCGCCCGTCATGTTGCCCATGAAGATCTGGTGCACCGTGGCGAGCTCGCCCTCGAGCAGCTCCCGCAGCCGCACGTGCGTGTCCTCGATCGGGCATACCCAGAGCCGCGGGAGATCCACGATGATGCGCTGTCCGGTGAGCTCGGACAACGACGCGGCCGCGCGATGGAGGCCGATGTTGAACAGCTCCGTCAGCGCGTCATGGTCAACCGGAAGCGCGGTCATGGTGCACACTCCGCGAGGACGTCGCGCACGGTACCGAGCAGGGATTCGGGGCTCACCGGCTTGCCGAGAAAGCGGAGCGCTCCCGCCTCGGCGACCATCTGCGCCGTGGAGCGCTGGACGTCGGCGCTGACGACGACGACGCGCACGGCCGCATCCATCTCCCGCAGTCGTGCGAGGACGTCGAGTCCACTCATATCCTCCATCGTGAGATCGAGCAGGACGAGATCGGGACGGTGCACGAAGAAGCCCTCGATGGCTGCCATGCCGCTCGCCGCCTCATGTACGGTGTGGCCGTCCGACTCCAGGATGCGACGGTGCGTCCGGCGCGTGTAACCGGAGTCGTCCGCGATCATGATGCTCGCCATGTCAGATCATCTCCACGATGGCATCGGCCATCTCGTCCAGTGTGGCGCTCCGATCGCTCAGCGACGCCTCCGCAACCGCGCGGGGCATCCCGTAAACCACACAGGAGGACTCCGCCTCCGTTACGATCCTGCCTCCCTGCGCCTTGATGTGCGCTGCGCCCAGCAGACCGTCGTTGCCCATCCCCGTCATCACGACGCCGAGGACGCGCGCGCCGAACACGTCGGCCGCGGACTGGAACAGGACGTCCACGGACGGTCGATGTTGAGACTCTGCCGGACGGTCGTCAAGGTGCGTCACGACGTCGACTCCGTCGCGCGCGAACGTCAGGTGGCGCCCCGCCGGAGCAAGCAGAACGCGTCCGGGCCGGAGCACGTCGCCTTCTCTCGCTTCGCTCACGTCGAGGACTGCCACCGAGTTCAGTCGCTGCGCGTACATCTCAGTGTAGCCGACGGGCATGTGCAGCACCATCACGATCGGAACCGGGAAGTCCCTCGCCAGCTGCGGGATGAGCTGGCGCAGGGCCTGGGGACCGCCCGTCGAGATGCCGAGTACGACGACGTCGCACAGCCGCGGTCCGGCGCTTCGGCCGGTGCGGCGAACCGCTTTGGCCGGTCCAGCCACCCTTGCGGGTGCCACCGCGCCGGAGCTCTCCGCCGATCCGGCGAGCGCGACGCGGGCCGCCGCCGCCACCTTCGCCACCAGCTCGGCGGCGATCTCGTACACGCGGTCGGTCGCCAGCGCCGTCGGCTTCTGCACGAACTCCACGGCTCCCGCCTCGAACGCCTCGAGCGCCATCTCACCCGACTGGTGCGCGATGCTGCACACGACGACCGGAATGCGCCTGCGCCGGTTCTGCTCGCGCAGGAACTCCACGCCGTTCATCCTCGGCATCACGAGGTCGAGCGTGATGACGTCGGGGTGCAGTCGCTCGGCGAGCTCGAGCGCCTCCTCCCCATCGCGCGCCAGACCGACGACGTCGAAGGCGCCGCCGCGGACCAGCATCTCCTTGACGACCTTCCGCACGAAGGCGGAATCGTCCACGACCAGCACGCGGATGAGGGCCGTCATCGGATCTCCGGAAGATGGCCGCGTGCACCACGCGTCCCGGTGCCACGGTCGCCATTCGTTCCGGCGCTTCTCACGTACATGAACGCGCCGCCGATCTCGACGAGCTCGAAGGCGGTGGCGAGCCGGGTCAGCGACTCCGATGCGCTGAGGCAGAGCACGCCGTGCGGCGGCATCGCGTCGGCGAGCAGCTGCGCGACCTGCACGATCGTGTCGTCGGCGAAGTAGATGAGGACGTTGCGGCAGAACACCACGTCGGCCGCCGCGAGCGGCGCGACGTCCTCGCGCTGCACGAGGTTCGCCGTCGTGTACGAGACCGCCGCGTGCAGGGCGGGGTCGACCCGCCAGCCGCCATCGCTCGGCTGGAACCAGCGCTCCCGCAGCGGGACGGGCAGCGCACGGAACGACCGCTCGCCGTAGAGCCCACGCCGCGCCCGGTCGATCATCGCCGCGCTCGCATCGCTGCCCATGATCTTGATCGGGACACGACCCAGCAGCCCGGCCTCGGCGAGTGCCATGGCGATGCTGAGCGGCTCCTCGCCGGTGCAGCACGCGGCGCTCCAGATGCGGAACGGCGTCCCGGGACGGCGCTCGACGTGCTGGCGCGCGAGCACGTTCGCCGTGGCGAGGATCTGGTCGGGCTGCCGCCAGAAGTACGTCTCCGGCACGGCGAGCCGGTCGACGAGCTGACGCCAGTGCCGATCGGCGTCCGCATCGTACCGCAATACATAGTAGTAGTCGAGGAACGACGTCATGCCCAGCGCCGCCATGAGGTCCATCAGCTTGTCGGCGAGGAGGTCCCGCCGGTCGCTCGAGAAGTAGACGCCGGTGCGCTGCGCCACGAGGTCGCGAAGCAGCACGAAGGCAGGCTCCGAGAATCCCAGGACGTCCGCGCTGGATCCGCCGCGGGCCGCGCCGCGTCCCTCCGACTCTCGCAACGGTCAGCCCGTCGAGGCGTCGAGGTCGAGACGCGCCAGCGCGTGCGCGGCGGCCGCTCTGACGATTGGCTCCTCGTCGTGTAGCGCCCCGGCGAGGAGCGTGCTCGCGCCGCGCAGGCGCATCTGTCCGAGTGCTTCGATCACGGCGCACCGTAAGTGCACGTCGGAGTCCACGAGCGCCGGCCGCAGCCACGCCACCCGCGATTCGGGGAGCGTACCGAGTGCGGCGACGACCGCTGCCGTGCGGCGCGGCAGGCGCGCCAGCTCGACGAGCGATGCCACGGCCCTCTCGTCGTCGATCGCCGCGAGGACGTCGAGCGCGCGGACCACTTCGTCGGGATCCGAAGCATGGCGCGCCGCTTCCGTTACCGCCGGCACGGACGCCGGCTCGGCGCGGCGACGGAGCGCCTCCAGCGCCGCCAGCCGGCGCGCGCCGTCGCGTGCGAGTGCCGCGATCAGCGTCTCGCGCGACGCAGCACTGCGCGCGCCGCCCAGAGCGCGGAGCACCGGCGCCGCGAGCGCGGCGTCATCGTCGTCGGCCAACGGACGCAGCGCATCGAGGCGGTCTGCGTCACCGAGGACGGCAAGCGCTTCCACCGCGGCGATGCGCACCGGTGGGACGGTGTCATGGAGCGCGAGTCCGAGCAGAACGTCGCCCGCCTGCGGACGGCCGAAATGGCCGAGCGATCGCGCTGCATAGTAGCGCACCCACGGATCGGCATCGGCGCACGCCGCAATCAGCTGATCGAACGCGTCGGCGACATCGGCGTGCATGAGCGCTCGCGCGGCCGAGGCACGGACCCCGGCGCTGCCGTGCGCGAGTGCGTCGGCGAGCGCGGCTTGCGCACGAGGATCGTCGAATCGCGGCAGCTGCTCCACCGCGCTGCGCCGCACCCGTTCGTCGGAGTCTGCACGCAACGCAAGCAGGGACTCGAGCACGTCAGGATCGCCGACGTAGCCCGCCAGTCTCGCCGCGGCCTCGCGCACGAGCGGTGACGGGTCGGTGACGAGCGCGCGGATCCGCGCGCCCAGCTCGGGATGTCCGAGCGAGTTGAGCGCGGCGATGGCGACCTGCCGGAGCGCGGCGTGCGGGTGGTCGAGCTGATCCAGCAGCGGCGCGAAGGCGCGCCGATCGCCGATGTGGCCGAGTGCGGCTGCCGCCACCACCGCGACGTCCGGCGCACCATCGAGCTGCGCGATCAGCGCGGGCACCGCGCTCGTCGCACCGAGCCGGCCGAGCGCCGCTGCTGCGCCGCGACGCGCCTGATGGTCGCCCTCGTCGTCCTGCGTCGCGTCGCTCTCGCTCGCCAGCACGGCGAGCAGTGGCGCGACGGCGCGCGGGCCCCGCGACACGAGCGCGTCGGCGGCGACATCGCGTGCGCCGGGGTGCGCCAGCACCGCCGCGAGCACGGTCTCGATCCCGTCTCCCTCGAGCCACCCCAGGACGCGTGCGATCGCCGGCCGCTCGGCATCGCTCGCCTGCGACATCGCACGCACGAGCGCATGCACACCGGCCGCCGGGATGTTCGCCCGCGTCAGCTCGGCGACGAGATCGCGCTCGCCGGCCGTCGCGCGGTTCCGCGCATCGAGCGCGGCGAGGGCCATGGCCACGGAGGAGATGGGAGCGTCGACCTGCTCCAGTACGCGCGCCAGCGGCCCCGTGACGCCGGCGCTCCCGAGCGCCCCGAGCGCATCGACGGCCGCGCTCTGGAGCAGCGGGTCATCGAGCAGCGGTACGAGTCGCGGCGCCACTGACGGCTCCCCGATCCGCGCCAGCGTATCCAGCGCGGCGAAAGCGACGGAGAAGTCGCGCGTTTCCGCGACCGCGGTCACCGGAAGCGCCGCCTCGCGCGATGCCACGCGACCCAGTGCCTCGACGGCATGGAAGCGCACATTCGCGTCGTCGTCGCCGAGCGCGCGCACGAGCCGCGGCACGGCCCGTCGATCCTCGAGCAGGCCGAGCGCGAGCGCGGCGTACGTTCGGACGTCGGCGTCAGGCGAATCCATCAGCGGCAGGAGCGCGGGCACCACGTCCTGCGACGCACGCACGAGCGCCGTGAGCGCCGCGTTGAGCACGGCCGGATCGCGGTGCCGCTCGCGCAGCGCCGCGACGAGCGCGTCGATCGCGCTGTCGTCGCGCTCGCGCGCCAGCCCTTCGGCGGCGGCCATCCGCACGCGCCAGCTCCGGTCGCCGAGGGCCCCGAGGAGCGGGCCGGCGACGCTGGATTCGGCGAGCTCGCGTACCGCGTGCAGACGCACCCCTTCGTCGCCGCTGCGGAGCTGGTCCGCCAGATCGCGCTCGCGCTCACGCCGCGCCGTCACGTCCTCGATCGTCACGACGACGCCGGCGATCGCGCCGTCGACGCGCATCGGCGCCAGCGTCACGTGCTGTTGCATCTGCGCGAAGCGCGCTGACGCCGCGCGCGGCGCGCAGGGCAGGAGATACTCGTGGAACGCCGGCGCCAGCACGGCGACCTCGCCGGAGTCGGCGACGCGCCGGAGCCGGGCGAGCAACCCGCGCGACTCGAGCTCGGGAAAGAGCTCGGAGAGCCCGCGCCCGCGCGCCGCGTCCTCGTCGATGCCCGTGGCGTCGGCGAGCCAGCGGTCCCACGATTGAACGACGAGCGCGGCGTCCGTCGTGAAGACGCCGACGGGACCGGCGGGGCGACTCACCGGCGATCCGTCTGCCCCTTGTTCTCCGCTGGCGCGCGGCGCGCCCGATCGGCCAGAAGCGTGGCGACGGCCGGCGCGACGCCGATGGCGCGCACCTCCTCCGCGGCGCGGTCGCCGAGCCGTCGCAGCTCGCCGAACGTCTCCTGCGTCGCGGCCGCCACCTCGGACTGCTCTCGATTCGCCCGCACGATCAGCGCGACCTGCTTGGCGACGTTGCGCGTCGCGTCCCCGATCTCCACCGCCGCGCGCGACTGCTCCGCCAGTCCGCGACTGGTGTGCTCCGACTGACGACGCATGTCGTCCGCTGCCTGCGCGATCTGCCCGACGGCGGTGGCCTGCTCGCTCATCGCCGTCGTGACGGCCGCGCTCATCCGCCGGAATCGCTCGGCGTCCTTCGTCACCGCCTCGACGGCCTGCGTCTGCTCGGCCATCGCGCGCGACGTCGTCGTCGTGCCGCGCCGGATCGACTCCACCGCGGTCACGATCTCTCCTGACGCCTTCGCCTGCTCGACCATCGCGCGGCGCACCTGTCCGGCCAGCGTGGCACTGCTCTCCGCCGCCTTCACGATCTCCCGCGTCGACCGGCTCTGGTCGTCCATCACCTTCGTCACCTCGCGCGCGGCGCTCCGCATCTGGCCGGTGGCTTTCACCAGTCCCTGCAGCGCCGTCGCCTGCTCCTGCGTGGCGCCCGACACCTGCCGCACCTGCTGCGTCACGGACCCCACTCCAGCGACGAGCTGCTGCGTCGCGCCGAGCTGCTCCTGCGTCGCAGCGGCGATCTGGTTGATCTTCTGCGAGCTCTGCTCGATGCCGCCGATGATCCGCCGCAGCCCCGCCGCGCCCTCCTCGGCGAGCCGGCCGCTCTCCTCCGCCACGCGCTGGCCCTCGGACGTCGCGGCTACCGCTTCCTGCACCACGGTCTGTAGCGCACGGATGATCGACGCGATGTCCGCCGTCGCCTTCGCGGACCGATCCGCGAGGTTGCGGATCTCCTCGGCCACCACGGCGAAGCCGCGTCCCGCCTCGCCGGCACGCGCGGCCTCGATCGACGCGTTCAGCGAGAGGAGGTTCGTCCGCTCGGCGATCAGGTTGATCGTGTCGACGATGCTGCTGATCTCTCCGGTGCGGCGCCCGACCTCCTTCACCACGGCGGCCGACTCGGTCATCTGGCCGCGCACGCGCCCCAGGCCCTCGAGCGAGCGTTGCACGGCGCTCCCGCCTTCCTCGGCGTCGCGCGACGCACGGCGCGAGATCTCCGTCGCCTCGCTCGTGAGGAGTGCCACGCTGCGCATGGAGCGGTCGAGCTCCGTCACGCTCGTCGCCGCGCCTTCCGCCGAGCGTGCGATCGACTCCGCATTCTGCGCCACTCCTTCGACCGAGCGCGCTGTCTCCTCCACCGACGTCGCCACCTGTTCGGCCAGACCGGCCATGTTGTCGGCGCTCGCGCCGACCTGCTCGGTGGCCACCGCGAGCGCGGCGACCGACCGCGAGGTCTGCTCCGCCGCCGCGGCGAGGTCGTCCGCGTTGCTGCGCACCCCTTCGACGGAGCGTGCCGTCTCCTCGATCGACGCGGCGATCTGCGCCACCGACGACGCCAGCGCGTCCGTGTCGCCGCTCACGCTGCGGATGGAGGCCGCCATCTCCGTCATGCTCCCCGCGACGGTGGTGGCGACCGTCGTCATCTCCCCGGCCGTCGCCGCGACGGCGGTGATCGAGCGGCTCGTCTCCTCCGCCGCGGCACCCGTCTCGGCGACCGAGGTGGCGAGCGTCACCGCGCCGGCCGTCATCTCCTCGATCGACGCCGCGAGCTCGTTGGCCGACGACGCCAGCTCCTCGCTCGACGTCGCGACGGACTCCGCCTGCTGCGCCGTCTCGCGCAGCGACTGCGCCATCTCCGTCGAGCCGGCCAGCGCGCCGTCCAGCAATCGCGTCTGGGCTTCGTTCCCCTCCCACATCGCGGCGGCGGCGCGCAGTGCGTCGGTCGTGCCGTTCGCGCTGCCGTTGCGGCCCGCGCTCGCGCCGTTGTCCTGGCGGCCATTGCCGCGACTCCACAGAGCCATCGTTCGATCCTCTCGTGTCACATGGCGGCGTCGGCCTGCGCCGACACCGGTTCGGTTGGCTGCTCGTTTCCCTCGAGGAGCTCGCGCACGTCGACGACGAGCAGCAGCCGCTCGCCCTGCTGTGCGATGCCGCGCAGATAACGCCCGCTCATCCCGCCGATCCCCTCGGGCAGTGGCCGGATCGACTCGGGCGGGATGTTCGCGAACTCGCGCGCGCTATCCACGATCAGTCCCACGGTACGGCCGTGCGCGCGGATGATCACCAATCGGCTACGCACATCGTACGCTGCGCGGTCGAACCCGAACCGCGCCCGCAGACTCACCGCCGGAATCACCTGGCCGCGCACGGCGACCACGCCATCCACGTGCGCGGGCGCGTGCGGCACCGGTGTCGGTGCGTCCACCATGTCGAGTTGAAGGATGTGGCGGCTCGGCAGCGCGTAGGTCGCCCCCGCCAGCTCGAACAACACGTAGCTCTCCGCCTCATTGGCGATCTGCATCAGCGTGACCTCGTGGCGTGTCGCGTGGAGACCCGCGCAAGCTCCGCGGCCGCGCGCTCGGCTGCGCGGGCATCGCGCTCCTCCTCGGCCAGGCGCAGGATCGCCGCGCTGTCGAGGATCAGGCTCACGCGGCCATTGCCAAGGTCCGTCGCGCCGCCGACACCCGGCATCGCCACGAGCGGATCGACGACCGGATGCACGACGATCTCGCGCAGGCCGAGCAGCCGGTCGACGCGTAGCCCCATCGGCGCCGCATCGGTGCCGACGACGAGGAGATAGCACGACGCCGACACCCGCTCGGGAAATCCGAACAGTCGCGCGAGGCCGACGATCGGCAGCACACCATCCCGATACCGCACGACGTCGTTGTTCTCGAATGTGACGATGGACGCGGTCTCGACCTGGAGAATCTCGCGCAGCGAGGGCTGCGGCACCGCCATCTGCTGTCCGCCCACCTCGATGAGCAGTGCGTCGAGGATCATCAGCGTGAGCGGCAGATCGATCGTGAACCGCGTACCGCGCCCCGCCACGCTCTCGAGCGCGAGCTCGCCCGAGAGCGCGCGAACGGCGGAGCGCACCACGTCCATCCCGACCCCACGCCCGCTCGTCCGGTCGGCCTCGTCGCGCGTCGAGAACCCCGGGCTGCACAGGACGTCGAGCAGGTGCTCGTCGGTCAGCGTCTCGTCGGCGCCGAGCAGGCCGCGCTCCGTGGCCCGACGTGCGACCCGCGCGACGTCGATGCCCGCGCCGTCGTCCTCGACGACGATCCGGATGCGGTCGCCCGATGCCGTCGCGCCGAGCGTGAGCGTGCCCTCCACCGGCTTGCCGCGCGCCGTCCGTTCGGCCGGCGCCTCGATGCCGTGGCTCACGGCGTTCCGAACGAGGTGCAGCAACGGCTCGAGCATCCGGTCCACGACGACCTTGTCGATCTCGGTCGAGTGCCCGTGGAAGACGAGGCGCACCTGCTTCCCCGACTCGCGGATCGCATCGCGCGCGGCGAACCGCAGTCGCTCGAACACCTCCCCGACCGGCACGAGACGGATGCGCATGACGCCTTCACGCAGCTGCCGCAGCTGTCGCTCCATCGCGGCGTTCGTCTCCGCGAGCACGTCGAGCATCGCCGAGGGATCCGTCCTGGCGGCGTTGCGCAGCGTGTCGTCGAGTCGACTGCGGCTCACGACGAGATCGGCGACGAGACGCATCACGTCGTCGAGGCGTGTGAGGTCCACGCGGACCATGCTGGCGGCGGAGACCGGCGGGGCCGAGGGTGGGCCACTCCGATCAGTGGGTGCGGGCTCGCGCGGCCCGTCTCCAGCGGTCGGTGCGATGGCCGGCGCCGCGGTCCACCGGATTCCGTCCTCGGCCCATGCCGGATCCGGCGCCGCGCCGGCGCGAACGGCAACCCAGAAGTCGAACGCGACGCCACCCGCCACGACACGCGGCTTCGCGTCGAGCAGCGTACCGAGTGCACGCAGGCGGGTCCGCACCGCATCGACGCCGACGCCGCGCGCCGTGAGCGTCGCGGTGGGCACGAACTCGAAGTGGAATACGATCTCCGGTTCCGCGTCGGAATCGTCACGCGAGCCAAGTGGGTCGCGCACGATCGGCGACGCTCCACTCGGGGCGATACGTGCCAGCGACGCGACCAGCGCGTCCACGTCGGGAGGCGGCTCCCCGGCGCGATGGGCGGCGACGCACCGCTCGATCGCGTCGATGCCGGCGAACAACGCGTCGAGCATCGCCGCGTCCGCGGCGAACCCTTCATTTCCTTGGGCGCCACGGACCGCGTCCTCGAGCGCATGCGCCGTGCGTTCGGCGCACGTGTCGCCGACCATTCCGGACAGCCCTTTCAGAGTGTGCAGGCTGCGCAGCAGCTCATGGATCTGCGGGCCGGTGGCCGCGCCGGCGGGCGCACTCTCGAGCGCGAGCAGCACGCGTCGCGCCGCGGCGAGGTGCTCGTCGCATTCCGCGAAGTAGTCTTCGATGAACTGATCGAAGAACGCGCCGCCGCTCGTCGTCACGCTACACCACGTCCAGAAGCGAGCGGATCTCCGGCGCGAGCGCCGTGGGTTGGAACGGCTTGGTCAGGTAGCGCGTCGCCCCTTCGTCGAGAGCGGCTCGGCGGCTCTCCTCGTCGCCGCGCGTCGTGAGGACGACCACCGGCAGGGTGTGGAACCGCTCGTGCGACCTCACGAAACGGAGCACCTCGAGCCCGTGCACGTCCGGCATGTTCAGGTCGAGCACGACGAGATCGACCGGCGCGACGGCAAGCCGCTCGATCGCCTCGAGACCGCTCGCGGCCTGGTCGAACTCCACGTCCCCCAGCTCGCGCAGCGACGCCATGATCATGCGACGCATGGTCGGGGAATCGTCGACGACCAGAATGGTCCTCATCTACCGGACCCGGGAGAGGGTAAACGGACGGGGAGAGCGAATGTTACGCTGGGTACACGCTCCCAGTAAGACGAGACCGGCGGCGCGCTCGAAGGCACACCCATTGCCCTCCCTGAAATGCACTCATTGAGGAGGACGGCGATGGCACGGAATACCGGCCCCGGCAAAGACAGGAGCGATCGCGCGCTCGACAAGGAAGCCTTCGGCGAGGAGCCGCGTAGCGAGCAGCACTGGGACGCCGACGAGGTGCGCAAGCACGACGACGTCGGTCGCGACCGCTTGTTCGAGGGACGCGAGCAACATGACGAGGCCGACAAGAATCAGGAGAAGAACCGCCTCGCCCGCGACGTCCAGCGCCATAAACACGACATCGACGAGCAGCAGGGCGACTCCGGCTCCTCGCACGGCGCGAAGCACAAGGGATGACGGAACCATGAGGCGGGGTCAGAGTCCGGACTCTGACCCCGGGTGCTGTGAGGCAGAAAAGGAAACCGCCCTCGGAGTCTGACTCCGAGGGCGGTCCCTGTTTCTGGTGGCTGGAATGCCAGTCCCGCTACCCAGTACTCGCTACTCGCTACTGGTGTTGTCGTTAAGCAGTTACTGCTCGACGACCACGAGATACTTCGACGGCGCCCAGAACTTGGAGGCGTCGGCGATGCGCAGGTTGCCGCGGAAGGTGTTCTGCTTCCGCTCCGTCACCTGGGCGTTGTCCAGGCTCTGGCGCGACACGATGCGGTAGCGGTGCGTGCTGTCCGGCATCGGGATCTCCTTCAGCCCGCGCTGGTCCACCGTCGTGAACGCGTCCGTCGGCAGCGTGCGCGCGATCTGCAGCGTGCGGCCCGGATGCGCGAACAGCAGGTTCGCGCCGCCCTCGCGGACGATCACGCCCTTCTTCACCAGCTCGTCCTCGCGACCGACCACGACGTACGCCTTCGCGTTCTCCGTCTCGACGTTCGCGAGCGTCTGTGCCAGCTGCTCACCCGCCGTCTTCAGGCTGTCGATGCGGACCGAGAGACCCTCGATCGTCGCCGTCTGGCGCTGGATCGTCGCGTTCAGGTCGGCGATCATCGCCGAGTCGCGGCTGATCTGCGCGAGCAGCGCCGCGTTGGACTTGTTTGCCTTCGCCAGCTGCGACGCCGTCGCCTGCGCCCGCGCGACGAGCGCGTTCACGCGCTCCATCACGAGCTGGCGGTTCTCGACCTGACGCGCGAGCGGATCGAGCTGCTGGCCCTTCTTGCCGTGCGGCAGTCCTTTCACCTTGTTCATGCTCGCATCGACCTTCATGATGAAGTCGTCGGCCTGGAGGACGACGCGCGTCAGCGAGTCCTTCTGGGCCGCGAGCTGGGTGGCGAGCTGGGTCTGCTGCGTGGAGAGCGCGGCCGCCGCGCTGTCGGCGCGGACGTGCTCCTGATTGGGGCCGCAGGCGGCAGCAAGCGCGAGCGCGGACATCGTCGCGAGCGACGTGAGACGAAGAGTGGTCATATGACGGATGGTGAGTACGGGGCACCGCGCGGAGAGCTACGACATCTCCCGCACGGCATGGGGAGAGGGAAGCCGAATCTCGCACCCTCCAAATCCCCGCGCGCTGTCGTCGCACACACTATGGATGTGATGCACCGCACATAACCCGAAGGGCGGTGAGTCAGTGAATCGGTGAAGCGGTGAATTGGATGGTGAGTCGGTGACTCGAACCGCGTAGCCCACTCAACCAGCGTAAGCCTCGCCGAGGGATCTCCACGCTGGTTGTGGTCGGAGCCCTTCAATTCACTGATTCACCCACCAACTCACCAACTCACCAACTCACCGTTTTCTTCACCGACTCACCGCGTTTCGCCAGTGCTCCCCCTCGCTCCAGTGCTCAACCTGGAAGAACGTCGCTGGCAGCGGCACGGGTGCGCGCCAGTCGGAGTATTCCTCCGTCTGCACCGCGTTGCCCTGATCGAGCATGCGCACCGTCGTCGCGAGCCAGCCTCCGCCGACGGCGACGTTGTTCTCCAGACGCACGTCCTGCACGCGGTGGTCCGGCGTCGGGAAGAGCGGCAGCAGAAACCGCGTCACGATCAACCGATCCTTCTCCACCCAGAACTGCGGTGACGTCGTGTCCGAGGGAGACGCCGAGCCCACGACATACGTCGGCTTTCCCTCCCAGTCCTGCACGCGGACGCGGCTCAGATCCACCTTCAGTGGCGCGATCTGCGCCGCCGTCAGCTCGACCGGCTGGATGTACACGCCCATGATGAGCGGCAGGAATGGATTCCCCTCCGCCATCGACCGCACGACCTTCCCGCCCCGCACCACGTAGAGCGAGTCCGGCGTGTAGAGCGCGCCATTCCCCGCCGCCGGATCGCCGACGTCGATGCGCAGCCGAGTTCCGAGCAGCGCCTCGTACCACGTCGACACCTGCGACGTCCCGTCCGGCCGCCGCTGCGTCGTGCGCTGCACGAAGGTGAGCGTATTGAACCAGCGTCGCGCATACCGGTCGTGCATCCGTGCCAGCAGCGCTCGGCCGTCGGCCGGCTCGCTGGTGTCCGTCCGTCCGGCCGCCGTCGCACACGACGTCAGCATCGCGAAGAGGGCGAGTGTGATCAGCGAACGCATGCGGAGGATTCGAGTTGGCATCGCAAGAGTGTTCAAGCGGGAGCTACCTGCAGCGAGTAGCGAGGTGAAAGAGGAAGCCGCGAAGGCGCTCAATCTAGAAGCTCAGACCGCCGCCACCCAACACCCGGCCTTTCCGCAACGTACCCACACCGACAACTTCCGTATCTCCGTATCCCCGTACCCCCGCATCCCCGCCACCATGCGCAAACTCGCCAGCTCTCTCCTCGTCGCGCTCGTCGCGCTCGCGCCATCCCTCGCGCACGCGCAGAATGCGGCCGCGCACCCCGACTTCAACGGCACGTGGGTCATGGACACCGCGCAGAGCGACAAGGGCCAGATGATCCCGCAGAAGATGACGCTCAAGATCACCCAGACGCCTGCCGCGATCACCGTCGACCGCCAGCAGACGAGCCAGATGGGCGAGATGACGTCGTCGATGAAGTACGCGACCGACGGCTCGACCTCGAAGAATCAGCTCACGATGCAGGGCAATCCCGTCGACGTCTCCACCGTCGTCACCTGGGAAGGCGCCGTCCCGGTGTTCACCAGCTCGATGAGCTTCGGCGGCAACGATGCGCAGTCGGTCGAGAAATGGTCGCTGAGCGGCAAGAACCTCACGGTCAACCGCACCGTCAGCTTCGGCGGCCAGGAATTCTCGAGCAAGCTGGTGCTCGTGAAGCAGTGAGTTGTGAATGTGTGAGTTGGTGAGTTGGAAACGGCCCCGGGAAGCAATTGCCTCCCGGGGCCGTTGTCGTTCAACCAACTCACTAACTCACCAACTCACCATTAGAACACGATACCGAACGTGATCGGAATGGTCTTGAACGAGCCGTTGCCGCTACCCATCGAGATCTGCTTGTAGCGCACGTCGAGACGCGTCGACAGGCCGCTCAGCGCGAAGTCGATGCCGCCGCCGGCGTTGAATCCCCAGTGGTTCTCCGACGCCGATGCGCTCGTGCCGCTGTCGCTCGCGTTCGCCGCGATGCGCGCGTAGGTCGGGCCGGCCGTCAGGTACGCCGTCAGCGGGGTGCCCGCGCTCGGCATCCAGAGCACGGCGTTCAGGTTCCCGCCCGTCTGGGTCATGTTCACGTTCTGAAGGCCCTGGTTGTCCTTCGCGTTGAGCCTCGAGTAGTCCAGCTCACCGCGCAGACCCACCGGCATCAGCGGCGCGCGGAGATCGACCGCGCCACCCACGGTGTAGCCAGTCTTCAGATCATTGCTCGCGTCGCCGCTCGGCAACGCGGCGCCACCGTAGATGGCGAACTTGAAAGGATTCGACACCTGCGCCCGAGCAACGACCGGCGCCGCGAAGGTGGCGACGGCAGCGAGCGAGAGGAGCACGGTGAAATTCTTCTTCATTAAAATTTCTCCTTGGGGCTGGTTGGTGCTCGCGGAGACGGCTGAGCACGTCTTAAAGACGACCGCGCCTTGGCGAGCGCAACTCTTTGTTTGCAACGGCGCAACTCTTTCCGTGCAACATGTGTAGAGTGAAACGGGTCCCTCCAATGCGGGTTACGTGCCTCGCAGGAGTGACGCGCGTCACCAATGGCTGCGCCACGATCCTCTCGAGTCGCTGCTTCACGGAGCTTCTTCATCATGCTGTCCCGCCAGATCTCGCTCGCGTTCGCCGCGGCGATGGCGCTCGCTGCGCCCGCCATGCCTGTGCTCGCGCAGGCGCCGCGCTCGCTTGGCATTGATACCACCAACTTCGACCGTTCGGTCCGCCCGCAGGACGATCTTTTTCGTTTCGTCAACGGCGGATGGTTGAAGAGGACACCCATCCCGAGCGACGCCCCACGCTGGGGCACGTTCGACGAGCTCGACGAGCGCAGCCGCGAAGCGATGCGCGCGATCCTCGAGGATGCCGCACGCTCGAGCGCGCCGGCCGGCTCCGAGGAGCGGAAGGTCGGTGATTTCTACGCGAGCTTCCTCGACTCGGCGCGCGTCGAATCGCTCGGCGTCAAACCGCTCGAGGGTGAGCTGAAGCAGATCGCCGCCGTGACGTCGGTGTCGGCGCTCGCTCCCGAATTCGCGCGACTCTCCCGGATCGGTGTCGCACGTCCGTTCGCCGTCGGCGTCGACGCCGACCCGAAGAAGTCGGCGGTGAACATCGTCCAGGTCGGCCAGTCCGGGCTCGGTCTCCCCGACCGCGACTACTATCTGATGCAGGGCGAGCGCATGAGCACCGTGCGGACGGCCTACACCGACTACCTCGCCCGCCTGTTCACCCTCGCCAATCTTCCCGATCCCGCCGGCGCGGCGTCGCGCGTGCTCGCGCTCGAGTCGGCGATGGCGACGAAGCAGTGGGACCGAGTGCGCAACCGCGACCG
>Ga0070664_100001371_pt1 | contig 19406 bp, 14 predicted proteins | sample KBSC73metaG_FD_65863 | JGI IMG/M metagenome (GOLD analysis project Ga0070664, IMG submission 65863) | Corn rhizosphere microbial communities from Kellogg Biological Station, Michigan, USA - KBS C7-3 metaG | ecosystem: Host-associated > Plants > Roots > Rhizosphere > Soil ... | reverse complement strand
GGGAGGTGACCTGGAATCGGCGGCGATTCCAGAAGACTTCCGCCGGCACGCGCGCAGTGCCCAACCCCGAGCAAGAGTGGATCACCCGTCCCCGGCCCGACCTCCGGATCATCGAGGAGAGGCTCTGGAACCAGGTTCGGGGGCAACTGTCCGCCCGTCGTTCACGCGGGACTCCCCGACCTCGCCAACAGCGCAGTCCTCTTTCCGGGCTCCTCGTTTGTGCTCGATGCGGGTCCAAGTTCGCCGTCCGGGGTCAGGTCAAGAAGGCGGGCCGCACCTACCGGAGCTTCCAGTGCGCGGCCAACGCCACCCGGGGCCCGGCCATCTGCGACAACTCGGCTCCCATCTCCGAGCGGAAGCTCCTGGCGGCCGTGGCCGAGACCATCCGTGTGAGCGTCGATGACCATTGGCCCGAATTCGACCGCGCCTTTCGGTCCGAATGGGATCAGGAGAGCGCTCGTCGGGCCAAGGCGCCGACGACGACCGCGCTCGATGAGGAGATCGGGCGCCAAGTGGCGCGGGTCGATCGGCTGGCAGGGCTGCTCGCCGACAACGACGATGTCCAAGCGATTGTGCAGCGACTCCGAGCGGAGGAAGCCAAGCTCCGGGAGCTGCGGAGCCGCCGCGCCGCACTCGCGTCACCGGCGAAACCGGCGCTGCCACTGCCCTCGGCTGAACGGATCCGAGCGTACTTCGACGACCTCGCTGGAACCCTTGCGGCCGACCCGGGACGGGCGCGGGAAGCGCTGAGCACCACGTTCCCGGCGATCACGCTCCGGCCCATGGCGCACGGCTACCGGATGGAGATGCAAATGACGACGGCCGCCCAAGTCACCCGGAGCGGCCGTCGAGAGGTATGCTTTACCGTTCATTGCGGGGGCAGGATTTGAACCTGCGACCTTCGGGTTATGAGCCCGACGAGCTACCAGGCTGCTCCACCCCGCGGCGATGTGGACGGGTCTTGTAGCGGCGCGGTGCGGACCCGTCAAGCGCCAATCGGACCCGCTCGCGCCGCCGAGTGAACGGCACCGGCGCACCGTGGACGGAGCGAGCGTCGTCGCCCCGACGATCCTGCGCCCGCCTGCCCGGACCGACTCCCACACCCCGTGCGTCACCCCACCGGCCGCTGGTCGTCGATCACCTTTCCGTCGTTCGGCAGCGAGTGAAGATCCACCAGCTCCACCTCTGCCCGCACTTGCGCCAGCTCCCGGAGCGTCGCCACCAGCGCCTCGGCGAGCCGCGGCCGGTCCTCCGGTGCCACCTCCGCCCGCAAGGTCATGACGTCCAGGTCGCCAGGGCGAGTGACCGTCGCCCGCACCCGGCGGACCACCGGATATCGCCGCGCCAGCTCCGCCAGGTGGCTCGGATGCACGAACAGTCCCCGGACCTTCGTCGACTGGTCCGCCCGCCCCATCCACCCGCGGATCCGCACGTTGGTCCGCCCGCACGGGCTCTGGCCGGGAAGGATCGCCGAGAGGTCTCCCGTCGCGAAGCGCAGCAGCGGATGATCCCCGGAGAGAATCGTCACCACCACCTCCCCCACCTCCCCCGGCGGAACCGGATCCCCCGAGCCCGGACGGACGATCTCCAGGATCACGTCCTCGTCCACCACCAGCCCTTCCATCGCCGGCGTCTCGTAGGCGATGAGGCCCGCGTCCGCCGTCCCGTACCACTGGAGCACCTGGACCCCGCGCTCGGCGAGTCCCTTCCGCAGCACCGCCGGCAACGCCTCGGCCGTCACCGAGGCGCGCGTCAGCGACGAGAGGTCCAGCCCCATCTCCGCCGCTCGATCCAGCAGGACCTTCAGGAACGACGGCGTCCCTCCGTACGCCGTCGCCCGGAACTGCGCGGCAGCGGTCACCTGCGCCTCCGTCGGCGCCGTCCCCGCGGGAATCACCGCGCACCCCAGCGCGTGCGCGGCGGTCTCGATCATCGAGCCCGCCGGGGTCAGGTGGTAGGAGAAGCTGTTGTGCACCACGTCCCCGCTCCGGAAGCCGGCGGCCCGGAGCGCCCGCGACGCGCGCCAGGGGTCCACGGACCGCGCCTCGAGCTCGAACACCGGCCCGGGCGAGGAGAACAGCTTCGCCGCCTGCGGAGGCGCCACGGTGGACAGACCTCCGAAGGGGGGATCCGCTCGCTGGAGCTCAGGGAGCTCGGACTTCCGCACCAGCTTCAGCTTCGCCAGCGCCGCCCGGTCGGTCACCTCCTCGGGAACCACGTCCGGCTCGCGCCGCCGATAGCCCGGGGCGCGGTCGAAGACGTGCCTCACCACCGCCGGCAGCTTCTTCATCAGCGCCCACTCCCGCTCCTCCGGCGATCGCCGCTCCCTGGGGTCGTCCTGCTCCATGCCCCTGCCCTCCTCGCTACGCGAGCCAGCGCTTGCGACGGCGGTAGTGCTTGGCGTCCCGGAAGCTCTTCCGCCCCGCCCCACCCAGGCCCAGGTAGAACTCCTTCACGTCGGCGTTCCCCGCCAGGGTCGCGGCGTCGCCGTCCATCACCACCCTCCCCGCCTCGAGGATGTAGCCGTGGTCCGCGAAACGCAGCGCCGCCACCGCGTTCTGCTCGGCGAGCAGGAAGCTCACTCCTTCGGTCCGGTTCAGCGAGCGGACGATGCCCAGGATCTCCTCCACCACCTGCGGCGCGAGCCCCATCGACGGCTCGTCCAGGAGGATCAGCTTCGGCCTCGCCATCAGCGCGCGACCCACCGCCGTCATCTGCTGCTCGCCCCCGGAGGTGAACCCGGCCATCGAGCGCCGCCGGTCCCGGAGCCGCGGGAAATAGGCGTAGACCTTCTCCAGGTCCTCGCGGATCTGCCGCCGCCGCGGCCCCCGGGTGTACGCCCCGGTGAGGAGGTTCTCCTCCACCGTCAGGTGGCCGAAGCAGTGTCGCCCCTCCATCACCTGGATGACGCCCCTCCGCACCAGCTCCGACGGGGTGAGCTGATCCACGCGCACCCCGTCGAAGACGATGCTCCCCTTGGTCACCGCCCCCCGCTCGGCGCCGAGCAGGTTGCTCACCGCCTTCAAGGTGGTGGTCTTCCCCGCCCCGTTCGCGCCCAGGAGCGCGACGATCCGTCCCTTCGGCAGCTCCAGGGACACGCCGCGGAGCACGAGGATGACGTGGTCGTAGACCACCTCGATGTTGTTCACCACGAGCAGCGGCCCGGGTGACGCGGAGGCGACGGCGGTCACGGGTTCCTCGACCTAGGTGCTTTCCTTGGCGCAGTCTCGCTGGGGGATGTTGTTCTCCTTGGCGTACTTCGACGCGCTCTCCTCGATCAGCGGCCGGACCAGCTCCTTGTCCGCCTGGACCCAGTCACTGATGACCTTCCACTTCGTCCCGTCCCACTGCTGGAACTTCACCGCGCCACCGCCCTCGTGATCGGAGCAGGTGACCTTCAGCGGCTGGATGAAGTTGGTCGCCCCGATGGCCGCGATCCGCGCCGGGTCGAGATTCAGATTCTCCAGCCCCCAGCGGATCTGCTCACCGGTGAGCGGCTTCTTCCCGAACTTGCCCTGCGCCACCCGGATCGCCTCCACCGACACGATCCCGGTGAGGACCCCGCGATTGTAATAGATGCTCCCCACCCGCTTCTTGTCGACCATGTTGCCCTTGCCGGCGCCGTACACCACCCGCTCGATCTCCTGGATGACCTTGAAGTCCTTCCCCGAGGGGTTGATCGCCGCGCTGATGTAGCCCTTCGCCGCCGCGCCCACCGGCTCCACGTCTTCCTCCGAGCCGGTCCAGAAGTTCCCGATGATGTGGTCCATCGGGAAGCCCACCCGCGCGGCGTTCTTCAGCATCGCCGGGTTCATCACCCCCCAGCCGGTGACGATCACCCAGTCCGGCTTGAACTGGCGGATCTCCAGCCACTGCGCCTGCTGCTCACTGCCCGGGGCGGGAACCTCGATGATCTTCGCCTCGTACCCGTACTTCTCGGCCTGCTTCTGGAAGACGACGTTCGGCTCCTTGCCGTAGGCACTCCCGTGATGGAGGTGGACGATCTTCTTCCCCTTCAGCTTCGCCACCCCACCCTCGCGCTGGCCGATGTACCGGATGATGTCCGTGTTCTGGCTCCAGTAATGGGTGATCAGCGGGAAGACGTAGGGGAAGTACCGGCCGTCGGCCGCGTCGGTCCGGCCGTGGGCGATGGTGACCAGGGGAATCTTGTCCTGGCTCACCTTGGAGATGAGCGCGTAGGAGATGCCGGTGCTGTAGGGGTGGAACATCGACGCCCCCGTGGGGCCCTTGCCTTTGAGCCGCTCGTAGCACTCGACGCCACGGTCGGGCTTGTACTCGGTCTCGCACTCCTCCCAGGTCAGCTTGACGCCGTTGATTCCCCCGTCGCGCAGGTTGATCAGGTTCATGTAGTCGATGAACCCGCCGTAGAGGCTGGTCCCGCCCGCCGCGTAGGGCCCGACCCGGTAGCTGGGGACCGGCATGAACTGCTCGCCCTCCGCTCTCGCCGGCGCCGCCCAGACCAGAACCAGGGCGGATGCAGCCCCGAGCCACCACCATCGCTTCGTTTTCCGCATGTCTGCCTCCACGTTCAATTTCAATGAGGAAACGGCCACAGCCGGAGCTTCTCCTTGCCGATCTGCCAGAGCCGGGCGAAGCCGTGGGGCTCGACGATCAGGAAGACGATGATCAGTGCACCGAAGCACACCAGCTCCAGCTGGCTCAGCAGCCCCGCCCGTACCTCACCGCCGCGCACCACCGCGTGGAAGGCCCAGTTGAGGAACAGCGGGAACAGCATGATGAACGCCGCACCGAGGAACGAGCCCATCACCGTCCCCAGCCCGCCGATGATCACCATGAAGAGGATCTGGAACGAGCGCTGCAGGTCGAACGCCTGCGGCTCGACAGTTCCGAGATAGGCGAAGGCCCAGAGCGCACCCGCGACCCCGCAGTAGAACGAGCTCAGTCCGAAGGCCAGGAGCTTGGTCCGGAGGATGGGGATGCCGATCACCTCGGCCGCCACGTCCATGTCCCGCACCGCCATCCACGACCGGCCGGTCCGCGTCCGCGCGAGGTTCTTCGCCACCAGCGCCAGCAAGCTCACGATGGAGAGCACCAGGAGGTACCGCCGCACCGGCGTCTCGAGGGGGATCCCCGCGATCGCCATCGGCTGGGCGGTGATGACCCCCGAGCTGGAGTAGTTGCTGAACCAGCCCACCTTGGTGAACAGCCAATCCACGAAGAACTGCGCGGCCAGCGTCGCCACCGCCAGATAGAAGCCCTTGATCCGCAGCGACGGCAGGCCGAACACCATTCCCACCGCGGCGGCGATCAGCCCGGCGAGCACGAAGATCACCAGTAACGGGATCCCGGGAAGCCGCAGCTGCAGGTTGTAGGCGGCGAACGCTCCCACCGACATGAAGGCCGCGGTCCCGAGGCTGAACTGCCCCGCGTACCCGGTGAGGATGTTCAGCCCCAGGGCTGCCAGGGCCAGCACCAGCATCGGAATCAGCAGCCCGGAGAGCGCGTATTCGCTGGCGACGAGCGGCACCCCGACGAAGGCCACCGCCAGGAGGAGGGCCATGCCCGCGCGGTCCTGGACGATGGGGAAGATCCGCTGGTCGGCGGCGTAGGTCGTCCGGAACTGTCCCGCTTCCCGGTAGATCACGTCACACCCGCTCGATCCGCTTCTCGCCGAACAGCCCGTCCGGCCGCACCAGGAGGAAGAGCAGCGCCAGCACGTAGGGGAACCAGTTCTCGATTCCGCCCCCGATGATTGGCCCCAGGTACACCTCGGCCACCTTCTCCGAGGCGCCCACCATCAGCCCGCCGACGATGGCCCCGGCGATGGAGGTGAAGCCTCCGAGGATGATCACCGGCAACGCCTTGAGCGCGACCTGCGTCAGCGCGAACTGAACGCCCAGCCGGCTGCCCCAGAGGAGCCCGGTCACCAGCGCCACCGCCCCGGCCGCCGCCCAGACCAGCGCCCAGATCCGCTCCAGAGGAATGCCCACGCTCAGCGCCGCCTGGTGATCATCCGCCACCGCCCGCAGCGCTCGGCCGGTCCGGGTCCACTGGAAGAAGGAGGCCAGGATCACCACCAGGGCCCCCGCGGTGCCCGAGGCCACGAGATCGAACTTCGAGACCAGCACCCCGCTCACCTCGAGCGGCGTGTCGGGGATGCCCAGGTCCAGCCCGCGCACGACGCTCCCCCACACTGCCTGCGAGGCGCCCTCGAGCACGAAGGTGAGCCCGATGGTCGCCATGAAGAGGCTGATCTGCGGCTGGTTCACCAGGGGCCGGAGCACCAGCCTCTCGGTCAACAGGGCGAAGACGATCATCACCGCCAGGGCGGCCAGGAACGCGGCCCACCCGCTCCAGCCCCGGTCCACCAGCCCGGCGTAGGTGGTGGCCGCGGTGAGCACCATCGCCCCCTGCGCGAAGTTGAAGACCCCGCTGGCCTTGAAGATCAGCACGAAGCCGAGGGCGATCAGCGAGTACATGACGCCGGCCAGCAGCCCCCCGACCAGGACCTCGATGAAGAAGGCCATCAGCCTGCCTCCTTCAGGGCCCGATCGTCCGCCGCGGTGGGCACTCCGAGGTAGGCGGCGATCACCTCGGGGTTGGCGCGAACCTCGGCCGGGCTCCCGTCGGCGATCTTCCGGCCGTAGTCCAGGACCACGACCCGGTCGGCGATGTCCATCACCACCGCCATGTCGTGCTCGATGAGGACCACCGTCACCCCGAGCTCGTCGTTGGCGTCGAGGATGAAGCGGCACATGTCCTGCTTCTCCTCGATGTTCATCCCCGCCATCGGCTCGTCGAGGAGGAGCAGCCGGGGCTCGGCCGCGAGCGCCCGGGCCAGCTCCACCCGCTTCTGAAGCCCATAGGGGAGCCGGCCCACCGGCGTCCGGCGCACGTGCTCGATGTGAAGGAAGTCGATGATCTTCTCCACCCGGGCCCGGTGCTCGAGCTCCTCCCGCTCCGCCGGCCCCCAGTAGAGCGCCTGCCACAGCACCCCGCAGCGCATCTTCAGTGTCCGCCCGGCCATCACGTTGTCCAGCACCGACATTCCCTTGAACAGGGCGATGTTCTGGAAGGTCCGGGCGATCCCCTGCTCGGCGGCCCAGTGCGGGCGCATCGACCGCCGGGTCTCACCGCCGTAGGTGATGGTGCCCGCGTTCGGGGCGTAGACGCCGTTGATCACGTTGAGCAGGCTCGACTTGCCCGCCCCGTTGGGCCCGATGATCGCGCAGATCTCCCCCTCGTGGACGTGGAAGTCCACGTTGCGCAGAGCGTGCACCCCGCCGAAGCTCAGCGAGACTCCGCGCACCTGCAGCAGCACCGGGCCGGGCACCCTCCCCTGCATCAGGCGGCCCTCCGCTCTGCGTCTTCCTCGACGATCATCGCCTCGAGGATGGCCAGCTCGGCGTGCATCATCCCCGTCCGCCCGTCCTCGAACCGGACCTGGCTCTCCACGTGCACCGAGGGCTGCGACGAGTAGAGGGCCTCCACCAGCGGCGCGTACTTCTCGGCGATGAAGCCCCGGCGCACCTTCCGGGTCCGGGTGAGCTCACCGTCGTCGGGATCGAGCTCCTTGTGCAGCACCAGGAAGCGCCGGATCTGCGAGCCCTTCAGCCGCGGATCGGCCGCCAGCGCGGCGTTCACCTCCTCCACGCACCCGCGCACCAGGTCATGCACCGGCTTCTGCCCGGCCAGGTCGGCGTACCCGGTGTAGGGAAGGTTCCGGCGCTCGGCCCAGTTCCCCACCGCGGAAAGGTCGATGCACACGAACGCCGCGGCGTGTGCCCGGCGGTCCCCGAAGGCCACGGCCTCCTTGATGAAGGGGAAGAACTTGAGCTTGTTCTCCAGGTACTTCGGGGCGAACAGCGTCCCGTCCTGCAGCCGGCCCACGTCCTTCGCCCGGTCGATGATCCGGAGGTGTCCGTCCTCGTCGAAGAAGCCGGCGTCCCCGGTGCGGAAGAAGCCATCCGGGGTCATCGCCTCCAGGGTCGCGGCGTCGGCCTTGAAGTAGCCGCGGAACACGCCCGGGCTCTTCACCTGCACCTCGCCCTGCTCCGAGATGCGGACCTCCACGCCGGTGGCCGGCGTCCCGACCGATTCCAGCTTCACCTGCCCGTTGGGCTGGATGCAGACGAAGACCGAGGTCTCGGTGCTCCCGTAGAGCTGCTTGAGATTGACGCCCAGCGAGCGATAGAAACGGAAGAGGTCGGGACCGATCGCCTCGCCGGCGGTGTACGCCACCCGGACCCGGCTGAACCCCAGCACGTTGCGGAGCGGACCGAGGATCAGGAGATCCGCCAGCGCGTAGCCCACCCGACCGACGAACGGCACGGGGTTACCATCCAGGATGTCAGGGCCCCAGCGCCGCGCCACCGCCATGCAGCGGGCATAGAGCCAGCGCTTGAAGCGGGAGGCGTCCTCCATCCGGATGGACACGGTGGTCAGGAGGTTCTCCAGCACCCGCGGGGGCGCGAAGAAGTAGGTCGGCCCGATCTCCCGCATGTCGGTGAGGACCGTGTCCGGGCTCTCGGGGCAGCTCACGCAGAAGCCGGCGACGTGCCCCTGGCAGTAGCTGAAGAGGTTGTCTCCCACCCAGGCCATCGGGAGGTAGGCCAGCACCTCCTCGTCGGCGGTGAGCCGCTCTCGCTGGATGCCGCCCCGACCGGTCTCGATCAGGTTCTGGTGCGTGAGCATCACGCCCTTCGGCGTCCCGGTGGTCCCGGAGGTGTAGAGCATGATCGCCACCTCGCTCGCCCGGCCCTGCGCCACCTCCCGCTCGAAGAAGTCCGCGCGACCGCGCTCGAGATCGCGCCCCGCGGCCTGCACGTCGTCGTAGGCGCGGAGCAGCTTCCGGTCGTAGTGCCTGAGCCCGCGCGGATCGTCGTAGACGATCAGCTCCAGCGTGGGGCAGCGGGCCTTGACCTCCAGGAGCTTGTCCACCTGCTCCTGGTCCTCGACGATCGCGATGCGCACCTCGGCATTGGTGAGGACGAACGCCATCTCCTCCGCGACCGCGTCCTGGTACAGCGGGACCGGGATGGCGCCGAGCGCTTGCGCCGCATCCATGGCCCAGTAGAGCCGCGGCCGGTTGTCTCCGATGATCGCCAGCGTCTCGCCGCGCCGGAGCCCCAGGGTATGCAGGCCGGTGGCCAGGCTACGGACCTCGTCCAGCACCTGCTTCCAGGACCAGGTCTGCCAGATGCCGAGGTCCTTCTCACGGATCGCCGGCCGATCGCCACGCGTTTGCGCGTGCTCGAGGAGCAGCCGCGGAAAGGTGTCCGGCGCCGACATGTCGCCTCCCGCCCGCGTCGCGAGCACGGGCGCCCTCTGCCGTTCGCGACTCGCGAAGCGCGGGCATCCTAGGTGGGCACCGGGATGGGGTCCACGACGGCCGAGGCATCCGTCCGTACGCCGTTCAGCCTATGCCGCAGAGCGTCACGCCCCGGAACCTGTCTCGGGCGCGCGGGCGAGCACCGTGCCGCACGAGCGCTGGGGAGGACGTCACCCCGTGGCCGCGCTGGCCGCCAGACGCGAGAGCATGTACGGCTGCTCGGTCCGGACCGCCAGGTCGCCGAGCATCCTTCTCGCGCTCTCCGCTTCGGCTCTCCGCCCGGTGCCGCGCGCGACGTCGATCAGGCCGAGCAGCACCCAGGCCTCGATCCACACGTACCGGTCCGGGTGGCGCACGCAGCGGCGATGGGCATCGGCGGCATGCTCCCAGGCCCCGGCACGGTCCCCGCGCGCCAGCGCCAGCCGGGCGAGCCCGCTTCCACCGAGCCCCTCCCAGCAGGGGTCGCCCAGCTCACAGCCGAGGGCGAACGCCTCCTCGAGCAACCTCGCCGGCCGCTCCAGCGGCTCCTCCTGCACGAGCGCGACCTCCGCGCCCATCGCGAGCGGGAACGGAAGGAAGGCGAACCAGCGCTCGCGCCGGCAGCCCTCGATGCTCTCCGCGAACCAGTCGGAGGCGCCGGGGAGGTCGCCGGTGAGCAGGGCCGAGCGGCCCAGGAGCGCCTGCGACCAGATCGTCTGTCGCCGGTCCCGGGCTCGCTCCGCGGACGCGAGCGACTCGCGGAGAACGGCGAAGGCCTCCGGCTGCCGATCGCGGTCGGAGAGGAAGATCCCCTGGATGCCGAGCACGCCGCAGCGCAGCTCGTCGTCGGTGCCGGCCAGCTCCATCGCCTCCCGCAGCCGCGCCTCCGCGGTCACCACCCGTCCGGCCTGGACATCGACCCAGGCCAGCTCGCGGAGCGCCGCGACGGCGACTGGCACGTCCTGCACTCTCCTGGACTCCCGAGCCGCCTCGTGGAGATGGACCGCACCCTCCTCGTCCCGCCCACGGAGCCCGTGCACCAGCGCGGCACCGAGCCGGAGCAGCGCCGTCGCCCGCTGGCGGCCCTCGCACACGCCGATCGCTCGCCGCAGCGTCTGGATGCCCGCGTCGAACGCTCCGGCATCGATGGCCGCCTTCCCCGATTCGATGAGCACGCTGACCGTGGCAGCGGAGGCGGGGGCCGGAGCCCGGCGGGAATGCGGAACATCGTCGACCGCGGCACGAAGGGCCGGTGATGGGCTCGTGCCCAGGCTCTCGGCCAGCAGCCGCTCGCAGCGCTTCAGCTGCTCCTCCGCGGCGGCCCGGTCGCCGCTCCGGGCGAGGCTCCGGATCAGCAATTCCTGGAGCGCCTCGTCCAGCGGGTTGAGGGCCACCGCGCGCCCGGCCAGACGAACCGCCACCTCGGTCTCGCCCGCCGCGAGGTGCTCCATCGCCGCCGACCGGAGGTGGGCCTCGACCCGCGCGGCGGCGCGGCGGCGTTCTGCCGCCAGCCAGGTCTCGAACTCGGGGCAGCCAGGAAAGTCCCAGCCAGCGAGAAGCTCACCCGCCTCCTCGGAAACCCGGACCGCGTCCCGCCCGACCCCGTCGAGGGTTCGCAGGTCGATTCCGAGGCCGGGAGGAAGCTGGAGGGGGTCTCCCCGGAAGAGCCCGTCCTCGGCCAGCGCCCGGCGGACCTCGGCCAGGGTCCACCGCAGCGCGCCGAGCGGATCCTCGGCATCGGGGAAGAGCAGCGCCGCCACCTCGCTCCGGGCCAGGGGCCGGGTGGAGACCGCGAGCCGGGCGATCAGCGCCCAGCCCTTCCGCCCCCGCGGTCCGTCCACCGCCTTGCCGCGACGCAGCAGCCGGGGAGGACCGAGCAGCCGGACCTCGACTGGAGGGGGCGAACCCATGGTCTCCGAGCTTGGCACAACCCGTCACACGCCGGCTCACACGGACGAGGGGGACGGTGGGCTCCGCAGCCAACCCCCACCGGGAGACGACCCACCATGACGATCGAGACCAGTACCCCCTCCAAGAGCGCGGCGCCCGCGCAGCTGCCGGACTTCGAGGCGATCAAGAAGAAGCAGCACGGCACCTGGGCCAGCGGCGACTACGCCGTCATCGGCACCACCTTGCAGATCGTCGGCGAGCTGCTCGCCGAGTCCACGGACATCCGCGCCGGGGAGCACGTCCTGGACGTGGCGGCCGGCAACGGCAACGCGACGCTCGCGGCCGCGCGCCGATTCGCGTCGGTGACCGCGACCGACTACGTCCCGGCGCTGCTCGACAAGTCCGCCGCCCGGGCCAAGGCCGAAGGCCTCGCGGTGAGCTACCAGGTGGCGGACGCGGAGAACCTCCCCTTCCCGGGCGAGAGCTTCGACGTCGTCCTCTCCACCTTCGGCGTGATGTTCACCCCACAGCACACCCGCTCCGCGGGCGAGATGCTGCGCGTCGTCCGACCCGGCGGGCGCATTGGCCTGGCCAACTGGACGCCCGAGGGATTCGTCGGACAGCTCTTCAAGGTCATCGGCGGGTTCGTGGCGCCTCCGGCCGGGGTGCAGTCACCTCTGCTGTGGGGCACGAAGGCACACCTGGAAGAGCTCTTCGGGTCACAGGCCGCGGAGATCCGCATCGAGCGGCGCTTCTTCAACTTTCGCTACCACTCGATCGAGCACTACCTGCAGACCTTCCGCGACTTCTACGGACCGACGCACAAGGCCTTCGCTGCACTCGATGAGCCGCGGCAGAAGGGGCTGGCCACCGAGATCGCGGCGCTGCTCGAGCGACTGAACGTCGCAGGCCCGAGCTCACTCGTCGTTCCCGGCGAGTACCTGGAGGTCGTCATCACCCGCAAGGCCGCGGCGGGATAGGACCGATGGTCGGCGGCGCGCACCTGCTGTGCGCCGCCACGCTCACCGGAGACCGGGAAGCTCAGGCCGAGGAGCCGGCCAGCCGCTCGAAATGCCCGAGGACCCTCGGCAGGCTTCCTGACCGGGTGTAGACGTCCACCGGCCCGGTGAAGAGCCCGTCGGCGATGATCCGTGCCACCTCCTCCACGGACTGGGCTCCGGGAATCGTCCGCGAATCGACCCCACCGCCGATCGCGCTGTTCCCGAAGTCGGTGGCCACGACGCCGGGGAGCACCAGCAAGACCCGGATGCCGGGGTAGTCCTTCGCCAGCTCGAAGCGCAGCGACTCGGTGAGGGAGTTCAGCGCCGCCTTCGCCGCGCTGTACGCCGCGCGCGGGATCGCCTCCGGAATCCGGGAGAGCATCGAGGAGACGTTCACCAGCACGCCCGTCTTCCGCGCCTTGAAGTGCGGCAGCACCACCTGCATTCCCTGGAGCGCGGAGCGGGTGTTGTCCCGGAACATCACCTCCAAATCCTCCGGGGTGACCGCCTCGATCGACGGCCGGGTGATGCCGTGGCCGGCGTTGTTCACCCACACGTCGATGCCGCCGAAGCGGGCCACCGCCCGCTCCAGGCACCGCTCCAGGTCCGGGCGCCGGGTCACGTCGCCCGGCACCACCTCCACCGGAGTCCCCAGCGTCGCCGCCATCTCGGAGAGCAGCTCCTCGCGGCGGGCGATCAGGACTAGCGAGGCACCGCGTCCGGCGAGCTCCCGGGCCAGAGCGGCCCCGATGCCCGCGCTCGCGCCGGTGATGACCACCACCGGCCCGCTGGACTCCCGGATCATCTCTAGAGCTTACGCCCCTTGAGCAGGTCTCCCAGGGTGCCGAAGCCCTTTCCGCCACCACTCGACGGACGCTGGCTGCGCTGCCAGGCCTCCATCTCCGCCCGCTCCGCCGCGCGCTCGGCCGCGGTGAGCGAGAGGCGGATCTTCCCGCTGCCGTCCACCTCGAGGATCTGTGCCTTCAGCATCTGCCCGAGCTGGAAGTGCCGCTTGAGGTCGGTGCCCCGCTCGGTCCCGGTCTCGCTCGCGGGGACGAGCCCCCTCCCGCCGGCGAACACCAGGAACATGCCGTACGGCTCGATGCGGTCCACCGTGCCCTCGACCGCCTGGCCCGCCCTGGGGCGTGGTGCGATCTCCTTCTTCGGCGCGGCCTCGCGCACGGGCTCCGACGCCGGTGCCGAGGTGGACACCCCGCTTCCCACCGGGACGCCCTCGACCACCAGCCGGAGGCCGATCCGCTTCTCGGCCGCGTCCACCTTCTCCACGGCGACCTCGACCGTCTCGCCGACCTTGAGCACGTCCCGGGGGTGGGCAATCCGCCGCTCGGACATCGCCGAGATGTGGATCAGCCCGTCCACTCCTGCCCTCAGCTCGACGAACGCGCCGAAGGGCTGGAGCCGGACCACCTTGCCCTGGAGCCGGTCTCCTTCCTTGAGCCCCGCGGCGAACGCCTTCCAGGGGTCCTCCTGGCGGGCGCGCATGGACAGGGTGATGCGCTCCTTGTGCTTGGCCTTGTCAGGCGAATGCGGATTCGGCGGCTCGAGGCGGAGCACCTCCACCTCGACCGTGTCGCCGGCGTTCACCACCTCGCTGGGGTGACCGACCCGAACGTGCGACAGCTCGGAGACCGGGACCAGCCCCTCCACGCCGCCGAGATCGACGAACACGCCGAACTCGCGCACCCCGGTCACCTTGCCCTGGAGCACCTTGCCCTCGGCCAGGCTCTTGCGTGTCTCGGCGGCCAGGGCCTTCTGCTCGTCCTCGAGCAGCGCGCGCCGGCTCAGCACCACGTTGCGCTCGCGGACCTCGGTGACCCGGAACCTCAACCGCTCGCCGATGTACTGGTCCGGCTTGTCCACGAAGCGCAGGTCCATCTGGCTCAGGGGAACGAACGCCCGCGCGTCGCCCACGGCGACCTCGAAGCCACCCTTGTTCACCGCCAGCACCAGCCCCTCGACCGGCATGCCGCTCGCCCGCGCCTCGGCGAGCATGGCCAGCGACGCCGAGCCCTTGCTCAGGGTCCGGCTGAGGATGACGCCCTTCGCGCCAGCCTCGACCACGTGCGCCTCCACGGTGTCACCCACGCCGAACCGAAGGATGCCCTCGTCGTCCTTCAGCTCGCGCAGGTCGATCATCGCCTCGGTGCGTCCGGAGAGGGTGAGGAACGCGGTGTCCGCGCCCAGCTGAAAGATGGTCCCGGTGACCCGCTCGCCGACCCGCGGCATCTTGCGGTGCGCCCCACCCTCCTGCTTCGCGTGGGCCTCGAACATCTCGGCGAAGGACTGGTCCTCGGGGACCTCCTCGTACAGCGGGCTGCGCGGAGCGGTTGGGGTCGGGGTCGGGGCCGGTGTCCGGACCGTCTCGGTCGGGCCGGCGCTCTCGCGCGGCGGGGCGGCGGGTTCCGCGGTGGCAGGGGTCTCCACTCCACGGGTCTCGATCGCGCCGCTCGCCTTGCGGACCACCACCAGGGGTCCCTGGGGCTTGCGGCGCTCGGGCTTGCGTGGCTCGCGGCGAGGGGGCTCGGCAGGCGGGGTCTCTCCGGCGGCAGCGGACGCAGGCTCTTCCCGGCGGCGGCGCTCGCCCTTCGGCCTCTCCGCTTGCTCCCCCCCACGTCCCGCGGGGATGCCTAGCATCACATCCCCGAAGGTGGCCCGCGGCTTCTTGGGTCCGAAGCCCTTGTCCGGGCCCTTCCGATCTTCACTCACCTCGATGCTCCTCGCTGCTCCACGGCCGGGGGCCACGCCCCACGTGAGGGTCGCGGGTCTTTGCACATCCTCTCCTCGGGGGCAAAGGGGACGCGCACCGATTGCAACGGGAGCGGAGCGCTCTACTGGCGGCGAAGCCGGGCGAGGACATTCCCGAGCTGGGATGCCCCTCCGAGCGCGGTGAGCCCCAGGTACACCCCGCCGAAGACGGGGACGAGAAGCGCCGCGACGAGGACCGGATCCAGCGCGGGTGGGGGCAGCATCTGCCAGCCCCAGAAGCGCATCACCGAGGGCGCCGGCCCGATCCGGGAGGTGAGCCACACCTTTCCTGCGAGCGCGAGAGACCCGGCGACGAGAGCGCTCCCCCAGAGCCAGAGGAGGCGGTGCAGGGGAATCCCGGTCTTCCCGATGCGCCGGGCGAGCGCCCGCCGGAGCAGGAGGTACTCGAGCCAGGCGGCGAATCCGGTGGTGGCAGTGATGCCCACAGAGCCGATCTCCACCGGCACCCCGAACCACCCCGGGCCGTAGCGCACCGACACGTAGGCCAGCGCGGCGGAGAGCACCACGCGGAGGGAGGCGAAGCGGAGCGGCGTCCGTGCGTCCTGGAGCGCGTAGAAGGCCGAGGCGTACAGGCGGCCCTGCGTCCCGGCGACCAGCCCCACGGCCGAGCCCATCAGGAGATACCAGAGCCAGCGCGTGTCCGCGGCATCGAAGCGGCCGGTCTGGAACAGGAGCCCGCCGAGCACGTCACCCAGGACGAGAAAGGCGACGGCCGAGGGCACGACGAAGAAGGCGATCCGCTCGAGGCCCCGGTCGATGCGCAGCCGGAGCCGATCCGACGCCTCGGGCCCGAGCGCCGTCTCCCGCGCCAGCTCCGGCAGCTCGGCCGCCGAGACCGACATCCCGAAGAGCGACACCGGCAGCAGCGCGAGCAGCTGGGTGTAGCCCAGCACCGCCACCGTCTCCGGGGAGATCAGCGAGGCGTAGTAGGTGTCCACCAGCGCGCTGACCTGCACCACCCCTCGCGCCACGAGGATGGGGAGGAAGCCCCGGAACACGGCCCGCATCGCGGCGCTGGTGGTGTCGAGCGACGGCCGGAACCGTCCCAGCAGCGGCCAGAGCACCGGCAGCTGGATGGCGAACTGGAGCGCGCTCCCGGCGACGACGCCCCAGGCCAGGAGCGTGGTCAGCCGGTCCTCGTCCACCCGCGGTCCGGCAGCGACCAGGACGGCGATCTGCGCCAGGTTCCACACCACCGGCGCGGCGTAGGAGAGGAAGAACTTCCGGTGGCTGTTGAGCACCCCCAGGCACCAGGCCGAGAGCACCAGGAGCCCGGTGCTGGGGAAGAGGATGCGGGTCAGCTGCACGGCCTTGGCGAAGGCGGCCGGTCCGGTCTCGGCGAACCCACCCACCACCACGCCGACGATCCACGGGGCGGCGAAGATGCCCAGGGCCACCAGCACCGCGACCAGCAGCGACAGGAGCCCGAACACCGCGCCCGCCACCCGGTCCGCGTCCTCCCGTCGGCTCTCGCCGAGGAGCCGGGCGTACACCGGGATGAAGGAGGCGGAGAGCACCCCCTCGCCGAAGAGGTTCTGCAGGACGTTGGGAATGCGAAGCGCGGCGGTGAAGGCTCCGGCCAGCGCGGAGTTGCCGAGGTAGTGGGCAAAGACCCGCTGGCGGACGAGCCCCATCAGCCTCGAGGCGAGGATGCCCAGCGCCACCAGCGTGGCGCCCCGGCCCGAGCTCCTGGCTGGTGCGGTGGCGTCGGTCACGGGCGGCGGGAGTCTCGGGATGCACTCTAGGCGCAGGCACCGACGGGCTCCGTGCCTCCTCTTGACCTGGCATGTGCTCTCCCCGCATCGTGCCCGGCTCGCCACACATGGCAAAGGTTCTGGTCATCGACGACGAGGCGAATCTCCGCAAGGTGCTCGCCGCGCTGCTCCGCCGTGACGGCTACGACGTCACCATCGCCGAGGACGGCGAGATGGGTCTGGCCGAGTTCCAGAAGAACGGCGCGGACGCGGTCATCACCGACCTGGTGATGCCGAAGGTCGGCGGGATGGAGGTGCTCCGGGCGGTCAACGCGACCGACCCGGAGGTGCCGGTCATCATCATCACCGCCCACGGGACCGTCGACTCGGCGGTGGAGGCGATCAAGCTCGGCGCGTTCGACTACGTCACCAAGCCGTTCGACCAGAGCGAGCTCAGCAACGTCATCGCCAAGGCGATCCGGACGCACGAATCCGCCCGGCGCAACGCCCGCGGCGAGCACGGTCGTCCCTCCCTGGTTGGCGAGTCTCCCCAGATGCAGGAGGTGCTCCGGGTCATCGACAAGGTCGCGGACACCCCCTCCACGGTCCTGATCACCGGCGAGAGCGGCACCGGCAAGGAGCTCATCGCCACCGCGCTCCACGAGGGCAGCTCGCGGCACGACAAGCCCTTCATCCGGATCAACTGCGCGGCCATCCCCCGCGACCTCATCGAGTCCGAGCTCTTCGGCTACGAGCGAGGCGCCTTCACCGGCGCGGTCACCTCCAAGCCGGGCCGGTTCGAGCTGGCAGACGGCGGAACGCTGTTCCTGGACGAGATCGGGGAGATCCCGGTCGAGATGCAGGTGAAGCTGCTCCGGGCGCTCCAGGAGTCCGAGTTCGAGCGGGTGGGCGGGATCAAGACCACCCGGGTGGACGTCCGGCTCATCGCGGCCACCAACCGGGACCTGAACACGGAGATCGAGGCGGGGCGGTTCCGGAAAGACCTGTATTATCGGCTGGCGGTCGTGCCCATCAACCTTCCCCCGCTCAGGGAGCGGCCGAGCGATATCCCCACCCTGGTGCGTCACTTCGTCGACAAGTACAACCGCCGGCTGAACAAGCGGATCGAGGGGATGACCGACGAGGCGCTCGCCCTGGTCCAGGCCTACGCCTGGCCGGGCAACATCCGGGAGCTGGAGAACCTGATCGAGCGCACCCTCCTCTTCGCGGACGGGCCTCTGATCGGCGCGGCCGATCTGCCTCAGCACCTGCGGGTCCCGGGCGCCGCGACCCCGCTCCCCGGACCGACGCCGGTGCCGGGGACACTGCCGGGGCCCGCGGGGGAAACGGGCCTGAAGGACATCGTCCGCCAGCGCTCCGCCGAGCTGGAGAAGGAGATCATCACCCGCGCCCTCGAGGAGACGGGCGGCAACGTCACGCGCGCGGCGAAGCTCTTGCAGATCAGTCGAAAGTCGCTGCAGACCAAGATGAAGGAGTTCTCTCTTCGCGACGACAGCGACGAGTGAGCGTGGAGGCGGACGGGCAACGATGGCCGTGAAGATGCCAGTGCTGGGCCAGCCGGCCCGACGCAAGTCGAGTGGTCTGGGGTGGGTGCTGTTCCTCGGGCTCGCGGTCGCCGCGGGCGGCTATCTCTGGCACCGGAGGCATCGGCCGGCACCGCCGCCGGTGGCCCAGGTCCCGGTGGTCGCGCCCGCGCCGGTCGTCAGCGCCCCGGGTTCCACGGCGGTGCCGGGCATCGCCCAGGCGCCGGTGCCCCCTCCGGTGCAGACCGGCCCGCGGTTCCTGTCGGTGCGCATCGACGGTCCGCTGGAGGCGGCGCTGGTGGCTGGCGCCGGGAACGAGACCGGCCCCGCGCTGACCCAGGTCGTGAAGCGGGTCCTGGTGTGGTGGATCGCCGTGCCTGCCGATCTCCGCAAGGGAGATCTGCTGGAGGTGATCTACGAGCCGCAGCCCGGTCAGGAGCCGCTGGTGAGCGCGGTGCGGCTGCAGAGCGCGAAGGCGGGCCGGACCTTCGAGGCCTACCGGTTCAAGCCGGCGGGCGGGCAGTTCTCGCGCTTCTACGATGCCGACGGCGCGGATCTCGAGCTGCGCCTCGACCCGTCCCCGCTGGACGGCTGGGAGCAGATCACGTCGCTGCTGAAGGACGGCCGGAAGCACAAGGGCGTGGACTTCAAGGCTCCGGTGGGCTCGCCGGTGAAGGCGACCTTCGACGGAACCATCACCCGGAAGAACTGGTTCTTCCGCGGGAACGGGAACAGCCTGGAGATCACCTCCTCGGGGGCGCCGCACATGAAGGCGATCTTCCTGCACCTCTCCGAGCTTCCGCGCACGCTCACGGTCGGGACGAAGGTGAAGAAGGGCGAGGTCATCGCTCACAGCGGAAACAGCGGTCACAGCTTCGCGCCGCACCTTCACTATCAGCTGATGTCCCCGTCGGACCGGGTGCTGGACCCGTTCGACGTGCACGCGACGACGAAGGTGAACCTCACCGCGGCGGACAGGCCGGCGCTCACCGAGCAGGTGACGAAGTTGCGGTCGATGATGACCACGCGGGTCGCGGCGACGCCCTCTCCCGCGGTCGTTCCGGCGGCGACCACGACACCTCCGCCGCTCGGTGTCGCGTCGGGCGGGAACGTTCCTCCGGCCGTGCCTTCGCGGTGATCTCAGCGCGACTCCGCACTCAGCGATCGTTTCCCGTCGTCATCGTGGTCGCAACTCGGG
>Ga0070664_100001367_pt1 | contig 19437 bp, 17 predicted proteins | sample KBSC73metaG_FD_65863 | JGI IMG/M metagenome (GOLD analysis project Ga0070664, IMG submission 65863) | Corn rhizosphere microbial communities from Kellogg Biological Station, Michigan, USA - KBS C7-3 metaG | ecosystem: Host-associated > Plants > Roots > Rhizosphere > Soil ... | reverse complement strand
TGCTTCTGCATGTAGTGGCGGAACGATCGATAGGACATCCGAAGCAGCTCGGCCGCCTTTACCTGAACGCCTCCTGTTCGGTCCAGCGCCTCTTCCAGATACCGCCTCTGCAAACTGGCAACGTAGCCTTCCAGATCAATGCCCTCCTCGGGAATCGTGTCCAACGTGCGGGGCCGGGAAGTGGAAGAAACATTGTCGGGAAGATGCTGTGCAGAAAGTTCCCCTGAGGTCTCGAGGATATAGGCACGCTCCATTGCATTCTCGAGTTCGCGAACGTTGCCCGGCCAGTCGTAGGTCTCCATCTTCTGGAGTGCTTCTTTCGACAGCCTCTGGATATTCTTTCCCATCATTCCATTGAATTTTGTCAGAAAGTGGTTCGCAAGAAGAGGAACGTCATCCCTTCGATGCCGCAGCGGTGGAATCTGGATAGGAATGACGCGAATGCGGTAGTAGAGGTCTTCGCGAAACTCGTTATCCGCGACCATCGCCGTTAAATCCCGGTTCGTGGCGGCGATCACCCGCACATCAACTGCAATCTCCTCGGTTCCACCGACGCGTCGTATCATCCGCTCCTGCAGGACTCGGAGCAGCTTCACCTGCATTGCGGTACTCGTCTCCCCGACTTCATCAAGAAAGATGGTGCCTTTGTCTGCAACTTCAAACAGACCTTTCTTGTTGGTCGCTGCGCCCGTGAAGGATCCTTTCATATAACCGAACAATTCACTTTCCAGGAGTGTGTCGGTAAAGGCCCCGCAATTCACCGAAACAAACGGCGCGTCTGCGCGCTGGCTGTTGACGTGGATGGCCTTGGCGACAAGTTCCTTTCCGGTGCCACTCTCTCCAGTGATCAGCACAGTGCTGTTGGTCGCGCTGACAACTTCGATCATCTTGAAGAGCTCCTGCATCTTCTGACTCTTGCCGACAAGGTTGCCCATGCCGTGAACCTTGCGAAACTCGCGGCGAAGGTAGGTGTTTTCTTCGCGGAGGCGACGATTCTCCAGCGCGCTGTAGACGACCAGTTTGAGTTCTTCGATGAAGTTTTCAGTCTTGATGATGTAGTCGAAAGCACCCATCTTCAGGGCCTGTATGGCGGTCTCTGCACTGGCAAAGGCGGTCAGCAGGATGAAGTGACCAGTGAAGTTATTGGTTCGGAGCTCTCGCAGCAGATCGATTCCGGACATGTCGGGCATGTTGATATCCGATACGACCAGGTCAAACTCCGTCGTCTTGCTGCGCTCCAGTCCTTCAATCGCGTTCGGGGCGACGGTGACGGCGAAGCCTTCCTTCTTCAGGACGATTTCCACCAACTCACGGATAGACCGTTCGTCATCGACAACCAGGATTTTGGCTCTTTCGATCATTTCTTCAGATCGACAAAAAACGTGGAGCCTTCGCCTTTGCGGGATTTCACACCGATGACTCCGTTATGTGCGGTGACAATCTTGTAAACAATCGGCAATCCGAGTCCGGTTCCGTTCTTGAAAGAGGAATGAAACGGCACAAAGAGATTTTTCATTTCGGCATCATCCATGCCAATTCCGGTGTCTTCAAATCGAACCTGCGCTCCGTTGCGTGGCTCAACACTGATGGTGAGCGTTCCTCCATCCGGCATCGCCTTGATTGCATTCGTCGCGAGGTTGTAAAACACCTGACGCATCATACTTTCATCGACCATTGCAGTGACGGCCTGTAGCCGCATTTCAATGGAATGTCGTCCATTGAGTTCAGAACTGTTTCGCATCAGGCTTACCATTTCCGTAATCAGTACCGCCAGATCGGTTCTGCGAAGCTGCGGAGCCGGAGGCCGTGCATATGAAAGAAACTCCGCGATCGTCCGGTTCAGGCGTTCCGTTTCGCGTGAAATGATGCCCGCAAGTTGATTTTGATCTTCGGTCAGCTGGAGATCCGACTGAAGAAGCTTGAAGGATCCGGTGATGGATGCCAGCGGATTCCGGATCTCGTGTGCAATCGCCGCGGAAAGCGCGCCGATGGTGGCCATCTGTTCCTTCTGCCGTACCTGGCGCTCCAGAAGGCGAATCTCGGTAAGGTCCTCAAAACTCCAAACGTAGCCCGCCGTATTCTTGTCATCGAGCATGATGGGCGAGACCGAATAGCGCACATAAATGTCCCGGCCATCCCGGCGCTTGGTCCAGACATCGGATTTCGTTGTCTGATTGTCGAAACGCAGTCCGGGAAAGATATCCCATATCGATTTGGACAAGGCATCCTTTGGGTTCCGTGCAGTCAGCTTTCCAGCCGCACGATTGAAAAGGAATATTTTGCCGTTCACATCTGTGGTCACCAGAGAGCTGCCCATGCTGTCGACGACTTTGTCGCTGAACGCCTGAAGAAATGCCACCTGACCCGTGGATTTTTGCAGTTCCGCCCCCGTCCTGCGCCAGTTCTCCGCCAGAAAGTTGGAGAGGTACGCCACGGTGCAAAACCCAAAGATGTTCAGGGCAATGATGAATTGGAGGGATGACAGCAGGTACTGACCTGTACTGAGATCCGGAACGTAGTGGAAATACGCCAGGTCCAGATGCACGAAGTGCAGTATCGAACTGACGGTCGCCGCAAAAAAAGCGCCACTGCGTTCGAGAAGTATGCTCGATATGACAATTGCCAGGAAGTAGAGCGAGGCGAAGTAGCTGTCAATTCCGCCCGTTCGATTAACCGTCCAGGTGATCAACAGAAGATCGATCGAAATCTGGGCGTATGCCTGAAGGGTATACGATTTGTTCCGCTGCAGCAGCGTCCACCAGCAGATCGTCAAGATCGCGACGACGACAAGAAGCAACTGCATGTCGCCGGCTCGTTCGATCTTGATGGTCCGGATCGAAAGAGAAACTGGTATAAAAACGAGGAATACGATAAATCGGGCATAGATCAGGCGCTGCAGCCAGACGCGCCTGTCCATGACTTCGATCGAAGTGCCGTTCACATTCTATTTGCTCATCTGGTTGATGAGCGAGAACATCGGAAGGTACATTGAAATGACGATGCCGCCAACGATGGCGCCGAGTACGACGATCATCACCGGCTCCAGCGCGGTCATCAGATCGCCCACAGCCGCGTCGACTTCCTGTTCGTAGAAATCCGCAATCTTGGTGAGCATCTTCTCGAGTGCGCCGGCCTGTTCGCCGACGCCAATCATGGAAACCACCATCGAAGGGAATACACCCGACGCCTTTAGAGGATCGACGATCGTACGGCCCTCCTCAATGGCTCGCTTTACGCTCAAAATCGCTTCTTCGATGATCGCGTTACCGGAAGTGTGCGCCGTAATGTCCAGACAATCCAGGATTGGAACACCGCTGGCAATCAAAGTCGCCATGGTGCGGGAAAATCTGGCAACTGCAATTTTCCGCATCAATGGGCCAAAGATAGGCGACTGTAGAATCAGGCCATCAACGACATGTCGTCCTTTTGGAGTTTTGTAGTACGAGCGGAATACACCGGAAAGAATGATCAGCCCGATGATGATGAAGATCCCATAGCTGCCGACAAATTCACTCGCCCAGATAACAATTCGTGTCGGCAACGGCAACTGAACCTGCATGCCGTTGAACAGATCGGTAAAGGCCGGAATTACTTTCCAAAGGATCAGCGTGATCACGGCGCTGGCAATGAAAACCACGGCACAGGGATAAACCAGAGCCGACTGAACCGCGCGTTTCAGTTTCACCGCCTTCTCGATGTACACCGCCAGACGCTGGAAGATCGTATCGAGAATACCGCCGGATTCGCCGGCAGCCACCATGTTCGTGTAGAGGTCGTCGAACACCTTTGGCTGGGTCTTCATGGCCGCCGCCAGATTGTTCCCGGATTCGACTTCACGCTGGATGGCCATAATGGCGGCAGCGAATTTCTTGTTTTCCTGAGTCTCCGCCAGAATCTGCAGGCATTGCACCAGGGGCACGCCGGAATCAATCATGACCGAGAACTGTCGCGTAAATACGGCGATGTCCTTTGGAGTGGGATTGCCGCCAATTTCGAATTTGCCGAGGACCCCCTTCCCCGACGATGCCTTCTTTTCGCTGGCATCCAGAAGGAGTATCTGATCTCGACGCAAAGCCACTGCCAGCGCCTGTTTGTTGTCGGCGACTCGCTCCCCGGTTACGGATTCACCCTGCCTGTTTCGACCCTTGAATACAAAGTTTGCCATGTGCCCCTCGCACTAACGTTTTGAAAGTTTTAATACGGGGTCATAGATGCAAAAAGAAAAATCTGCTACGGGTGGGGGTGCGGTTGCCATACCATTAAGGCTCCCATGAAGGCACAGCCCAGGACCGTAAGACTCGTCATTGCCGGGGCATCGCTGCTGATTCTGGCCTCGATCGTATTTGCCCAGCAGGCGTTCAATCTCAAGCCGCTTCTCAATCCAACGGATCCCAGCGGAATCGTCGTGACGTCTGCCCTTTCAGCTCTTGTTTTTCTTGTGACTCTCGTCTTCGGATTTGTGCTGCTGCGGACAGTCGTCAAGGTATGGATGGAACGAAGGCAACAGATGCCGGGCTCCAAATTCAAGACCGGACTGCTGATTCGGCTCGTTGCACTGACCCTGCTTCCCGCCATATGCATGTTCGCCTTTTCCTACGGACTCCTGAATCGAAGCATCGACAAATGGTTCAACGCGCCAATCGAGGAGATCTTCAAGGCGACCGACAGGAACAATCAACAGTGGAAAACAGAATACGAAGAGATCGCGCGACTATTACTTATGCACCTTGCATCGGAATCCGAACTGCCTTCGGACCTGGAACCCAGGCGATCGGCATTCAAGTTGAACGCCCTGATGGTCATCGATCCCGAAGGGCCAGTCGACCGGATTGCCACCGAAAAAGGAATATCGTCAGACTCCATCGGACGCGATGTTCTTGGCGCCATCGGCTCCGGCGACGAAGTCTTCATGGACGTGAAAGCCGGCTGGCTTGCCGCCATTCGCATTCAGAGCCGCAGCGGACCGAAGATTCTTGCGGCTATCTTTCCGCCTCTCGATGAAGTCGCCCGAAGCAATGAATCCATTTCGGATCAGAAGGACGCCTACCTGGAACTGGCCCGGCAAAGAAAGAATTTTCGAGACACCTACATCTACGTGCTCGCTCTCATTACGGTGCTCGTCATGTTCGCCGCAGTTTCACTGGGGCTGTATTTGTCCAAACGTCTCACCGTCCCGATTGTGGCTCTCGCAGAGGCCACGCGGGAAATCTCCGCCGGAAACCTGGATCATCGCGTGACGGTCAAGGCCGGCGACGAACTCGGCTTGCTGATTACGTTGTTCAACGATATGGCTGACCGGCTGCATACAACCAGCCAGGAGCTTGAGAACCGCCGTCATTACATGGAAGTCATCCTGGAAAGCATTCCGACCGGCGTGATCTCCATCGACAGCGAGGGACGCATTCATACGCTGAACCGTGCCGCTCGAACGATGTTCTCAGTGGAACACGCAGAAACCTTGAGCGACATATTCAAGGGACCCGACCTGCGTGAAATCATCGCGCTGATTGCCGATGCCGAAGAGACATCCATCTCGCGGGAGATCGGATTCGTCACCCCAGGACGACCCGTCCACAGCGCCGTCACGGCCGGCCGCCTGACAACGGGTGGCACCGTTCTCGTCGTGGAAGATCTGACCGAGGTCGTGCGTGCGCAGCGGGCAAGCGCATGGAGAGAAGTTGCACGGCGTCTCGCGCATGAGATTAAAAATCCGCTTACGCCGATACTGCTTTCGGCCGAGCGCATCTCCCGCAACATCGAACGCGCGCCGACCGCAACCCCACGCGTGACCGGTGTGATTCGGGAATGTGTCGACTTGATTGTCGACGAAGTATCCAGCCTTCGGAACCTTGTAGACGAGTTTGTACGTTTTGCCCGATTACCCACCGTTGCGCGATATCCCAACAGCATCCGGGAACTTGTCGACAAGACGCTGGCATTGTATGAAGGACGAATGGAAGGGGTTGTCGTCACCGTTGCGTTGCCGGAAGATCTCCCACTGGTTCTCATCGACCCCATGCAGATGAAGCGCGTTCTCATCAACCTGATCGACAACGCGCTGGAAGCTTTGTCCGAAGAGCCGGACAAGGCGCTGACCATCACCGCGGATCTTGCTCGCGACGGCACCATGGTCCGGCTTACGATAGACGATACCGGTCGTGGAATCACTGCGGAAGACCGTGAACGATTGTTCACTCCATATTTTTCAACCCGGAAGGACGGAACCGGACTGGGGCTCTCCATTGTGAGCCGCATTATTGCCGATCATGGCGGATACATTGGCGCCGAACCCAATCCCCCACACGGCACGCGCTTTGTTATTGAATTACCAGTATGTCTAGAATCCTCATTGTCGACGACGAACCGGGCATCCGCCAATCGCTGAAGGGCGCCTTCGAGGACGAAGGTTTCTCAACGGACACCGTATCCAGCGGCGAAGAATGTCTGCAGAAACTCGAAGAGACTCCGTGTGATCTCGTGCTGCTCGATATCTGGCTGCCCGGAATTGACGGCCTTGAGACACTGCGCCGCCTCCGCGAACGATTCCCGGACATTCGAGTGATCATGATTTCAGGTCATGCCACAATCGCGACAGCAGTTACCGCAACCAAACTTGGCGCCTACGACTTTATCGAAAAGCCGCTATCCCTGGAGCACACACTACTCGTCGCCAGGAATGCACTTTCGCTTCGACGCCTGGAACAGGCTCACGATATGCTCCGGCATCAACTGGAAGAACGCTTCCATATAGTCGGAGAAAGTATTCCCATCAAGTCACTGCGTAAACAAATCGCCGTCGTTGCACCAACAAACAGTCGAGTCCTTATATATGGAGAAAGCGGTACGGGCAAGGAACTGGTTGGACGCAATATTCATTTTCTAAGCAACCGCGTGAACGCCCCTTTTGTGGAAGTGAATTGTGCGGCGATTCCCGAGGAGTTAATCGAGAGTGAATTATTCGGTCACACGAAGGGCTCGTTCACCGGTGCCAGTGATGCGAAGAAGGGAAAATTCGAACTGGCCGATGGCGGCACGCTTTTTCTAGATGAGATCGGAGACATGACGCTCAAGACTCAGGCAAAGGTTCTGCGTGCTGTCGAAGAACAGCGCTTTCAACCTATCGGCGCACCGGCAACCGTTCATGTCGATGTGCGTGTCGTTGCCGCAACGAACAAGAACCTCACATCGGAAATCGCGGCGGGGCGCTTTCGCGAAGATCTGTTTTATCGGCTGAACGTGATTCCGTTCTTCGTACCGCCATTGCGGGATCGCCGGGAAGACATCCCGATCCTTGCCAGATACTTCATGAGGATCTTCAATACCGAACACGGAAGAGGACCGAAGGAGTTCATGCCCGAAGCGCTGGATTCCATGATGGAATATTCATGGCCAGGCAATGTGCGCGAATTGCGCAATGAAGTCGAACGTCTCGTCATTATGGTGGCAGAGAGCTGCATCGAACCTCGGGATCTTTCGCTGCCGAACGGAACATCCAGCATTCCGGCATCCAATCTTCACGAAGCACGGGCCCAGTTTGAAAGAGAGTTTATTCTCTCGAAGCTCCATGAAAACGACTGGAACATCACCCAGACCGCGAAACAACTCGGACTGGAGCGCAGCTACCTCTACCGAAAAATGAAAATGTATGGCATGGAAAAAGGGGTCTGACGACCCCTTCTTTACTGGCCGCGTCCGCCGCGTCCCCCCGGTCCATTCGGCGGGATGCCGCTGAGTGTGATGACGGTGCTGCCGTCGGCACGAGTCAAGCCCCCCGCCCATCCGTGCTTGGATTCATCTCTGGCCGCATAGGCGGTGACCGTTACCCGTTCGCCCGTCATCACCAGAGTTTCAAAAATGCTTCGCGTAAAGCCATTCCCGTTTAAAACACCCGGCCCTGGCGTTTCGAGTTGCCATGTGATCGCTTTCCCATTCGCGTTTGTCACTTCAAGGTAGATCCATCCATGAGGATTCTCATTCACGACTTTCGTGAGCTTTCCAGTCAGGGTGAGCGGTTTGGATTGGTCGTACTCGGCCTGAAAGGAGTGATGCGCTTCAGCAGGAATCGACAGCGCGGTCAGACAGATTGCAAAACCAGCGACGACGAGAATTTTTATTTTCATCGGAATTTCTCCCAAGAACTCCATTGGCCTATTGCGCGACGGGTTGCCGAACGACTCGGAAGCCGATATCGCTGACTCTTAACGTGGGTCCGTAATAGCTGTACCTCGCCGAAACCCGTTGGAAGGCACCGCTCTGATCCCAACCACCTCCGCGTACGACCGGGAGGCCGGTGGGAAGACCGTCAAGAGGATCGATAAGATCACCATTGGGACCGATCACTGCAGGCCCCTGGCCTCCTCCTCTCCCCAGGCCGCCAGGGCCGCCGCGAGGAGGACCTCCATTAATCTGATTTCGAAGCAATTGAATTTCCTGTTGCAATTGCTGGACCTGCAGTCGCAGCGTGTCAATTTGCTGTTGCTGCGTTGCGCCCGGCGGAGGTTCCGGCGGGAACGCGGGTGGTGGATTGCCGCCCTGCTGTCCGCCTCGCCCACCTCTTCCACCAGGTCCGCCGGGACCCTGGCCGCCTCCGGGTCCGCCCCGCCCGCCACGCGCGCCGAACTCCGGTCCGGTCGGATCAACCGCCGGGCTGTTGCTGTAATAGTTGGCCGTGTAAAAATCCGACACCCACTCCCGAACGTTTCCTTGCGTGTCATACAGGCCCCAGGCGTTGGGATTTTTCAGCCCCACCGGATGCGTTTCATCTTCCGAATTCGCCGCATACCAGGCGACTTGCCCCAGTGGTCCAGAGTACGGCGATTCCGAGCCGGCGCGTGCCGCATACTCCCACTCCGCTTCGGTGGGAAGACGATACCTGTAACCGTCGTTCATCGCGTTCAGCTTTGCGATGAAATCCTGAGCTTCCAGTTTGCTCACCGTTTCAACTGGGCGGGTGTCGGACTTGTTGCTGCTTGGATTGGATTTCATCACAGCCACCCATTGGGCCTGTGTCACTTCGTACTTCCCGATTTCGAAAGCTTTGGTGATTTGAATCCGATGTCTTGGGTTCTCATCGGGATTACATTCCTTGTCGTCCCTGGAACAGCCCATCATGAATTCGCCGGGAGCGATTTTTACAAAGTCCATGCCAATGGAATTGCGAAGTTTACCCGCCACTGGTTTTTGAGCGAGCAGGGTGCCTGCGGATAAAGCCAACGCGTAAATCAGAAGTCGTTTCATAACACACCCTCCAGAATTCGAAATCCAATGTCGCACTGTCACGGGCGTTGCATTGTAAATCGTTGTTAAAAGCGGTATGGGGAGCACTGGAGGATCTGATCCATGTTCGATTCTCAGCACCTCCCGGCTGCGCCCTGTCGGGCTTGCATTCGCTCCGCTCATGTCCGATCCGGTTCGGATGAGAATTGACCATTGAGACATGAATGGAGCGAATGCATGCCCGACAGGGCGCAGCCATCAGGAGATGAACATGGATCAGATGTTTAAAGCTGATACGTCGCGTCGAGGGTGATCTTGGTGTTGAGCAATTTTGAAATGGGGCAGCCGCCCTTGGCATTGTCCGCGGCCTTTTCGACAGCCGCGCGATTTGCTCCGGGAGCATGAACGACAACGGTGAGATGGCTCGACGTGACGGCAAAACCACCGTCGGTCTTTTCCAAAGTCACGGTTGCCGTCGATTCGATATTCTTGGCGGTGATGTTGGCTTCGCCAAGCTGGGCGGAAAGAGCCATGGCGAAACAACCGGCGTGAGCGGCGGCAATGAGTTCTTCAGGATTGGTTCCCTTGGCGCCTTCAAAGCGCGTACTGAACGAATACGGCACGTTGTTGAGAACACCACTGTCTGCGGAAACCGTACCCTTGCCATCCTTAAGTCCACCCTGCCACACCGCTGAAGCCTTACTTTTCATGTTTTCCTCCTGAGGTTGATTGCGTTATATGCTGACGCGAAAGCATATCATTCCAACCGGAGGTGTTCGATGCCCTACATCAATGGCCAGACCGTGACTCTCGACGAAAAAGCCCAAACCATGGTCCTGAATCCCGCCGATGGCACGCCCGTCGCCAAAGTATCCATGTCGGGGCCTGCACAAATGACACAGGCCATCGATGCGGCCCAGGCGGCCAGCGCCGCGTGGGGAAACACGCCTCCGGCGGCCCGCGAAATTATTCTGATCCGTGCCGCCGATATCCTGGAAGCGAAACGGCAGGAGCTTGTGGATGTTCTGATCGATGAGGCCGGATCCACGTTTGGCAAGGCGCAGTTCGAAGTTTCATTTACCGTCGGTATGCTGCGCGCATCTGCTGGAGAAGCGCGACGGATTTTCGGACAGACGATGCCGTCGGACATGCCAGGTTTGATTTCGCTCACCATTCGACGGCCGCTCGGAGTTGTCGCCGGAATCGCCCCATTCAACTTCCCTCTCATCCTGAGCACGAAAAAAGTCTGCATGGCCCTGGCTGCCGGCAATACATTCATACTGAAACCGTCTGAAGAAACGTCGCTGCTTGGGCTGAAAATCGCCGAAGTTTTTCACGAGGCAGGTTTACCGCCTGGTGTCTTGAATGTCGTTCCGGGAGACGGCCCGTCTCTGGGCGAAGTTCTGATCAAGGATCCTCGCGTCAAGCTGATATGGTTCACCGGGTCATCTGCCGTGGGACGTGAACTTGCGATCCAATGCGCCGCCAACAGGAAGAAGATCACGCTGGAGATGGGAGGCAAGAGTCCTCTCGTCATTCTCAAGGATGCGGATCTCGATTACGCAGTCAACACGGCAAGTTTCGGAATGTTCATTCATCAGGGACAGATCTGCATGGCCGGATCCCGCATCATTGTGGAAGAACCCATCTACGACGCGTTTGTGACAAAGCTCGTGGCAAAAGTGAAAACACTTCAGGTCGGGAATCCACGCGATCCACATACGGTCATCGGCCCGCTGATCCGCGCTTCGCAGTGCGGTTTTATCGATACGCGGATCAAATCTTCAGTGGCCGCCGGCGCGCGACTAATGTGCGGCGGCACTTATGAGGGTAATTTCTTCCAGCCCACTGTCATTGCGGATGTGATTCCGGGAATGGATGTGTTCCGCGACGAACTCTTCGGCCCCGTCGCCAGCATCATCAAAGCCGCCGATGCCGATCACGCGCTGAAATTGGCCAACGACACTCAATACGGGCTCTCTTCCGCCGTGCTGACCAACGACCTTCAATTGGCATTGAAGTTCGCCATGGAACTGGAAGCGGGAATGGTGCACATCAACAGCTCCACAATCCACGACGAACAACACATTCCATTTGGCGGGGTGAAGAATTCCGGGCTTGGCCGTGAAGGCGGCCAGTGGTCGATGGAAGAATTGACGGAAGTGAAGTGGATCACGATACAAATGGGGCAAGCCCACTATCCGTTTTAAGGAAGAATCGGGAAATCGAAATCTCGAAAGCGCACGATTGCTGCAATGTAAGTCCGAAATCGGAAATCTCAAATTGGACGCGGACTTGTAATTGGGCGAGTTCGATCTGAGATTTTGAATTTCGAGGGTTGAATTGCAGGAATTGCACTTTCGAGAGTTTCGATTTCCCGATTCAGAACGTCCGGAAGTTCGTGAACTGCAGTTCCACTCCGAAATCCGACTTCTTCAACAACTGCATCACTTCCTGCAGCACGTCACGGCTCTTGCTGCTCACGCGCACCAGGTCTCCCTGTATGGAAGCCTGAGCCTTCGCCTTGCTTTCCTTGATTGCCTTGACGATGTCCTTGGATTTCTCAATCGGTATGCCCGATTGAATGGTGATCTCCTGGCGTGATGTGGAGCCGGCAGCGGGCTGAATCGGACCGTAGGTGAAATTTTTAAGCGGCACCTGCCTCTTTGCCAGTTTCTGCTGGAGCACGTCCACGACGGACTTCAGCTTGAAGTCATCCGAACTGGTCACCACCAGCTTGCTGTCTTTTTCGTTCAGTTCGATTGCGGATTTCGTGTTCTTCAAATCGAACCGATTGAGGATTTCTTTGGTGGCTTGCTGAACCGCATTGAGCACTTCAGGCATGTCCACGATGGATACGACATCGAAGCTATTGTCAGGCATAGCGAGTAGTATAAGAGATATTATGAACTTGCGAAGTATCCTCACACTTCAATGCCCGGTGTGCGGTAGGGGAAAACTCTTCAAGAGCCTGCTGGACACGCCGGAGCAATGTCCCGAGTGCAAATATTATTTCATGCGAGAGAGCGGTTATTATCTTCCTCACTTCCCGATTGCTTATCTCGCCACTGCCGGAGCGGCGTTGGGGACCTGGCCTCTGTTGAAGTACGTCGTCGGTGTGAAATCCGACAACATCATTCTGACCGTGATGATTATCGTTGGACTGGTTTTCGGCGTCTGGTCGATCCGCTATGCCAAAATGATCTGGCTGAATATCGACCTGACGATTCATCCACCCAATCGTGAAGATTATGAGCAGCGCAATCGAAAAGCGTCCAGTTAGCGGATAAGCCCGTCGAGCGGAGAAGACGCAGACGCATAAAGCCGGCGCTGTATCCGCCCAGAGGTGAATGCCAGCCGACCCGCCTTCACCGCGTAATTCATCGCCTCAGCCATGTCGGCAGGATTCGCCGATCCGGCAATGGCGCTATTCATCAGGACTCCATCGGCTCCGAGTTCCATCGCCAGTGCTGCATCCGATGCCGTGCCCACCCCCGCATCGACGATGAGGGGTACCTCCGTAATCCTCTCTCGAAGAATTCGAATCGCCGCAACATTCTGGATACCCATTCCCGAACCGATCGGCGCACCCAGCGGCATGATGGCAGAAGCGCCTGCGTCAATGAGCCTCCGCGCAACCACGAGATCGTCGTTCGTGTATGGAAGAACCACAAAACCTTCCTTCACGAGAACGCGAGTTGCTTCGATCAACGCAGTCGTATCTGGAAACAGAGTCTGTTCGTCTCCGATAACTTCCAGTTTTACCCAATGCGACAGTCCGGCTTCCCTGCCCAGCCTTGCCGTACGCACCGCCTCATCCACCGTGTAGCACGCTGCCGTATTCGGAAGAATCATGATCCTGGTCCGGTCAATGTAATCAAGCAACGAATCGCCTTTACCGGCCTTCAAATCGATGCGGCGAACGGCAACGGTCACCATGTCGGTGCCTGAACGCTCGTGACATTGCTTCATCACCAGGTGGCTCGGATACTTCCCGGTACCCACCAGCAGGCGCGATCGAAAAGTCTTGCCGGCGATAATGAGACTGTCGGAAGCTTCGCCTCCACCGACGAAGTGCACGACCTCGACCTCGTCACCAGAGCCCACGGATTCGGATTCCCATTTTGCCTTCGGAACAATCTCGCGATTGCGCTCCACCGCCACCCGTTCCTGAGGCAATCCAAAATGCTCGAGCAGTTGCAAAACGGTAAGGGATGCCGGAAGTTTCTGCGCTTCTCCGTTGAGCCGGATCTCAATTGTCATAAGCCCAAAATGTTATCACGGGAAAAATTGGTGTCAGGCATCACGTTCCCCCATTTCTTCGATGAAAAAATGAAGGAACGTGGTGCCTGACACCAATTTCTTGCGTTGACAGTCGTAGCTTCGGCTTACTATAGTCATTGATTTGGTTGGCCACGGAAGTTATTGACATAGCAATTGCTTAGATGGTGCTGAAGGGGTATTGGATGCTGTCAAGCTGGGCGCCGGTTCTTATATTTTTGATCCTCGTCAGCGGCTTCGCTGCCGTATCGGTGATCGGCTCATACGTGGTCGGCATGCGAAAGCCCTCTCTGGCCAAACTGACGCCGTACGAATGCGGTATGCAACCGGTGGGGACGGCGAGAGACCGATTCTCCGTGAAGTTCTATCTTGTCGCCATGCTCTTCCTGCTCTTCGATATTGAAGCAGTTTTCTTATTTCCGTGGGCGGTGGTATATCACGACCTCAAACTGTTCGGATTCTTTGAAATGCTCCTCTTTATTGCAACGGTTCTCGCGGGATACGTCTACGTCTGGAAGAAAGGCGCTCTCGAGTGGGATCGTTGATGTTCTCCCCCGAAGGTGAGGCGCGTCTCCAACATCTTGTTTCCATTTATCCGCAAAAGCGGTCGGCCCTGATTCCCATGCTGCTGCTTGCCCAAAAGGAACAGGGGTATGTCACCATGGAAGCCATGGAATACATCGCCGGAATCCTCGACTTATCCGCCTCTGAAGTGGAATCGACGATGTCGTTCTATACACTTCTACGTCGGAAACCAGCTGGCAAGTACCACATGCTGATCTGCACCAATCTCGCATGCATGCTGCGGGGCTCCGACGACATTGAAGCCAGCGTGAAACGCAAGCTTGGCGTCGAACTGGGACAAGTCACCGTTGACGGACTCTTTTCCGCCATCGAATTTGAATGTCTGGGCTCCTGCACGACCGCTCCGGCCATGCAGATCAATGGCGAATTTCACGAAAACCTCGATGTTCCCAAAGTCGAAGCGCTCATCGACGAACTGCGCAAACGCGGATGATCGACTATCTCACCAACCGGGATTTCCTGATTCTGATGGCGAAGATGTTTTCCATCTTCGGAGGCGTCATGACCGCCCTCGCGTACACGACCCTGCTGGAACGGCGCGTCATCGCCTTTGTCCAAATGCGACCCGGCCCGAACCGGGTAGGCCCCATGGGGCTGCTCCAGCCGCTGGCCGACGGCTTGAAGTTCCTGTTAAAGGAACAGGTCGTCCCCACCAACGCAAACGTCCTGCTGTATTACGCCGCGCCGATTGTATCGCTGGTCCCCGCGATACTTTCCTTTTCAGTAATACCCTTCGGACCGGACCTGAAGATGTCCGACGTCAGCGTGAGCCTGCTGTTCGTCTTTGCGATCACGTCACTCGGCGTTTATGGAATCGTTCTGGGTGGCTGGGCCTCCAATTCGAAATACCCGCTCATGGGAGCCATGCGCGCGTCCGCTCAGATGCTCAGCTACGAACTGAGCCTGACGCTTTCCGTTGTTGGCGTCCTCATGATCGGGCACACGCTGAGCCTGGCGGAGCTGGTAACCAGCCAGCAGGGCACATGGTTTGGATTCATCCCGCGATGGAATATTTTCCTGCAGCCCGTCGCATTCATCGTCTATATCGTCAGCGCGGTTGCAGAGACAAACCGGCTTCCGTTTGATCTTGCCGAATCCGAACAGGAGCTGGTTGCAGGATGGCATACCGAATACAGCGGAATGAAGTTCGCCATGTTTTTTCTCGCCGAATACGCGAACATGGTGACCGTGTCGTCGATTGCCACGATACTGTTCCTCGGCGGATGGAACGGTCCGTCATTTGGTCCGTGGTGGCTTCAAATGGCGCTGCCCACCGTCTGGTTCATTTCAAAGATCTTCTGCTTTATTTTTGCTTACATCATGGTGCGAGCAACCGTTCCCCGAATCCGATATGACCAGCTGATGCAATTCGGCTGGAAGGTTCTGCTTCCGCTGGCCGTCGCAAACATCCTGATCACCAGCCTGGTGGTAGCGCTGTCATGATCCAGATTCTTTTTTTCCTTTTTGCAGCCCTTGCGGTCGGAGCCGCCATCAACGTTCTTGCGCAGAAGCATGTGCTTTACAGTTCGCTGGCGCTGATCGTGATGCTCACGGCAGTGTCGGCGCTGTTTATTCTGCTTCAGGCGGAATTTCTCGCTGTAATCAACGTCATCGTTTACGCGGGTGCCATCATGGTGCTCTTCGTGTTCGTGATCATGCTGCTGAATCTTCCCGCGGATCCCGCAGGTGAAGACGGCTCGGATCGCCTGCGTTGGCTGAAACTGATCGGCATTCCTCTTGGCATCTTTCTGCTGCTGATGGTCGGAGCCACCGTTTGGAATGTCAGCAATTCGACCAACGCGACGCAAATGACCGGAACGGCCCAGGCCATCGGACAATCGTTGTTTACCGATTACCTGTTGCCGTTTGAACTCACATCGCTATTGATATTGATTGCATTGATGGGGGCGGTGGTTTTCGCCAAGAAGGATCTATGATTCCGCTGCACTGGTATCTCATCCTTGCCGCAGTGTTGTTCCTCATCGGAGTGCTGGGATTTTTTCTGAAACGCAACATCATCACCCTGCTGCTTTCCGTGGAAATCATGTTGAACGCCGTGAACCTGACATTCGTGGCGTTTTCCAGCCAGCACGGACTGATCAGCGGCCAGATATTCGTTTTCTTTGTGCTTGTCGTTGCCGCAGCGGAAGCCGCCGTTGGCCTGGCTCTTGTGATTGCGATGTTCCGCAATCGAGAATCGCTGAATGTCGATCGAAGCAATCTCTTGAAATGGTAAATGGATTTTTCTAACTGGCTCTGGCTTATTCCCATCTCGCCGCTTCTGGGTGCCGTCATCAATGGCATTCTCGGAAGTCGGCTGTCCAAATCCGTGATTGGCATCATCGGAGCCGGGACTGTCGCGCTGTCGTTTGTGATTTCACTCGGCGCCTTCCTGCAGATGCTTCAGGAGCCGGCTTCGGCAATGCCGATTATCCGCAACTATTTTGTATGGATTCAGGCTGGCGAGTTTCACGCGAACTTCGGATTCCTGCTGGACCATCTCTCTGGCCTGATGATTCTGATTGTGACCGGGGTTGGATTTCTGATTCACGTCTACTCCACCGGCTACATGCACGACGATTCCGGGTTCTATCGATTCTTCGCCTACCTGAACCTGTTCATGTTCTCCATGCTCACGCTCGTGCTCGCGAACAACTATCTGCTGATGTTTGTCGGCTGGGAAGGCGTGGGCCTGTGTTCGTATCTGCTGATCGGGTTCTGGTTCGGTAAGAAATCCGCGACCGACGCCGGGAAGAAAGCCTTTATCGTGAACCGCGTCGGCGATTTCGGGTTCATCCTGGCAACGATGTTGATTTTCTGGACGTTCAAGTCCGTCGACTACGGTCAGGTTTTCGCGGCTGCCGCATCATTTCCTCTGGAACCTCTCGGGATGATCGGCACTGTAACGGCGATCTGCCTGCTGATGTTTGTCGGTGCAACAGGAAAGTCCGCACAGATTCCCCTGTACGTCTGGCTGCCGGACGCGATGGAAGGCCCGACGCCAGTCAGCGCACTCATCCATGCGGCAACGATGGTTACCGCTGGGGTTTATATGATTGCGAGATCGGCGTCATTGTTTGATCGCGCTCCTGGCGCATTGCTGGTAGTGGCGTGCGTTGGCGCGGCAACTGCGATCTTTGCCGCGTCCATCGCGCTTGTCCAGACTGACATCAAGAAGGTGCTGGCTTATTCCACTGTCAGCCAGCTCGGCTACATGTTCCTTGCATGCGGGGCCGGAGCTTATGCGGCAGGCGTCTTTCATTTGATGACCCACGCGTTTTTCAAAGCTCTCTTGTTCCTCGGTGCCGGCAGTGTCATTCACGGCATGGGTGGCATCCAGGACATTCAAAAAATGGGCGGCCTTCGCTACAAGATGCCCTGGACGTTTCGAACTTTTCTCGTGGGAACTCTTGCCATCGCCGGAATTCCCGGACTGGCCGGCTTCTTCAGCAAGGACATGATTCTGGCAGCAGTATGGGAGAGCCCGAATTTTGGGCACATCCTCTGGGCCGTGGGTCTGCTCACCGCCGGGTTTACATCCTTCTATATGTTCCGGCTCCTGATCCTCACGTTCTTTGGCGAGGCTCGATACACGCACGAAGACGTCCATCACGTGCATGAATCACCGGCAAGCATGCTGATTCCACTCGTCATTCTGGCAATTGGTTCCATCGGTGGTGGGTACCTGAATATCCCTGGTTATCTTGGATTTGAATCCGCCGAAGCCGCTTCAGCTTCCGTGGAACACCTTTTGATGGGCGCCTCCATTGCAGCGGCCCTGACTGGACTTGCCGTTGCGTGGCTGTTCTATGTGGCTCGACCGGAATGGCCGGCGCGCATTGCCTCCGGCGCCGATGCCTTGTACTCGATACTGACTCACAAGTTCTACATCGACGAAGTCTATGACGCAGTCATCGTGTTGCCGTTGCTGGTGACATCGCGTGAGTTCCTGTGGAAAGTCGTCGACACTCTGATGATCGATGGAACCGTTAACGGAATAGGCCAGCTCATTCGCTCATCTGCAGACGGCCTGCGTCACATGCAAAGCGGATATGTCCGAACCTATGCCGCATGGATACTGGCCGGCGGTGTACTGGTGGTCGCGTGGTTTTTAAGATGATGAATAATCTTATCCTGACCATCGTCACATTCACACCGGCCCTGGGCGCATTGCTGCTGCTGTTCCAAAACCGCGTGAATATCCGTGTCCTGCGCACGATCGCAGTTACGACTGCGCTGCTGTCGTTTGTGTTTTCGCTTCATCTGATCGCTCAATTCGATTCGGGATCTCCGGACTTCCAGTACGTCATCAACGCTCCATGGATACCTTCGTTCGGCATCAGTTACCACATGGGCGTGGATGGCATCAGCCTGTTCCTGGTGTTGCTGACGACACTTCTTACGCCGCTGGCCATGCTCGCATCGTGGTCCATTACAGAACGGACGAAGGAATACTTTATCTTCATGCTGCTGCTGGAGACGGGCATGATCGGGGTTTTCTGTTCCCTGGATCTGTTTCTGTTCTACGTGTTCTGGGAAGTCATGCTGATTCCGATGTATTTCCTCATCGGAATCTGGGGCGGCGATCGCCGGATCTATTCGGCAATGAAGTTTGTGCTGTACACGATGATCGGCGGCGTGCTGATGCTGGTGGGCATCCTCTCGTTGTATTTCCTGCACGGCAATGCGACAGGAACCTACACGTTCAGCTATACCGCCATACTCAACGCACTGGCCACAGGCCAGTTGATACTGACGCCGACGGTGGAACGGTTGATCTTCCTGGCGTTTTTCATAGCATTCGCCATCAAGGTGCCGCTCTTCCCTTTTCACACGTGGCTGCCCGACGCGCACGTTGAAGCTCCAACGGCGGGATCCGTGCTGCTGGCGGGTGTTATGTTGAAGATGGGAACGTACGGACTTGTGCGATTCAGCCTTCCTTATTTTCCGCAAATGAGTCATCTGTTTGCTCCGGCCATATCGATGCTCGCGATCGTCGGCATTATTTATGGCGCGTTCGTCGCGATGGTTCAGCCGGATATGAAGAAGCTCGTCGCGTATTCGTCGGTGAGCCATCTGGGTTTCATCGTCCTGGGCATTTTCAGTTTCACGACGCAGGGAATGGAAGGCGCGGTGTATCAGATGTTGAACCACGGCGTATCGACGGGTGCGCTTTTTCTTCTCGTTGGCATCATCTATGAACGTCGTCATACGCGGTCAATAGCCGATTTCGGCGGATTGGCTCATCGCATGCCGTTGTTTGCGGGAGTCTTTCTGATTGTCAGCCTGTCGTCGATCGGCCTGCCTGGCCTGAACGGATTCGTCGGCGAGTTTTTGATTTTACTCGGCACTTTT
>Ga0070664_100001365_pt1 | contig 19452 bp, 16 predicted proteins | sample KBSC73metaG_FD_65863 | JGI IMG/M metagenome (GOLD analysis project Ga0070664, IMG submission 65863) | Corn rhizosphere microbial communities from Kellogg Biological Station, Michigan, USA - KBS C7-3 metaG | ecosystem: Host-associated > Plants > Roots > Rhizosphere > Soil ... | reverse complement strand
CTTTCGGAGCGACACCTTGGAAACTCATGGCCCGCTCGGCACTCTCTGGGTCGGACTCGGACTCTGCGCCTTCTACATCGCGCTCGTCTGGATCAATACGCTGCTCGGCTTCGTTCTGACGCCGCTGTTCATCGTCCCCGCCACCTGGCTGCAGGACAAGGTGCTCGGCAAGGCTCGCGTGCGTGACTGAGCGGGCGGTACGCCTGTCGAACGTCGTTTCACGGGACGCGCGCTTTCGGCGCGCGTCCTTTCGTTTTCCGGTCCGCGTCGCCGCGACCTGGCTCGCCGCCCTGCTCCTCTCCGCGCCACTGCACGCCCAGGGTCCCGCGCCCCGACCCTGGCTCGAGTGGCACACCGTCGAGACCGAGCACTTCACGCTGCACTATCCCACCGCGTACCGCGAGTGGAGCCTCTCGCTCGCGCAGCGCATCGAGCGAGTCCGCGCCGAGGTCGTCGCCCTCGTCGGCTATGGTCCGACGCGCCGCGTGCACGTCGTGATCGACGACCCGATCAACGCTGCCAACGGGTACGCATTCACCACGCTCGACGCCCCGACGATCGTGCTGTGGCCCGTGTCGCCCGATCCCCGCTCGGATATCGGAGACTACGCCGTCTGGCAGGATCTCCTCGCGACCCACGAGTTCGCGCACGTCGCGCATCTCACCCGCCCGTCGCGCAATCGCTTTCAGCGGCTCCTGCAGTCCGTCTCGCCCGTGCCGCTCGGACCGATCGCTACCAGGGCGCCGCGGTGGGTCATGGAGGGCTACGCCACCTACGTCGAGGGACGGGTCTCCGGTACCGGCCGTCCGAACAGCGCCTGGCGCGCCGCGATCCTGCGCCAGTTCGCGCTCGAGGGTCGGCTCCCCTCGTACGGACAGCTCAGCTCCACCGGTGGGTGGATGGGAGGCGATTTCGCGTACCTCGCCGGATCCGCGTACCTCGAGTGGCTGGCGCGTCGCGAGGGGGACTCGAGCATCGTGGCGCTCTGGCGTCGGATGACCGCAAAGACCGATCGCTCCTTCGCGGCGGCCTTCACGGGCGTGTACGGCGGATCTCCCGCCGAGTTGTACGGTCGCTTCACCGTCGACCTCACGGCGGACGCCGTCGAGATCGCACGCCAGTTGCGCCGGCAGCAGCTCACCGAGGGCACGCTGGTCCAGCGCCTGCGCCGCAGCACCGGCGATCCCGCGGTCGCCCCCGACGGTCGCTTCGTCGCGCTCACGATCCGGAAGGAAGACGCGCCGAGCACGGTCGTCGTCTGGAAGTCGGCCGACGAGCCGGACACCGCGGCCACTGCGCGCCGCGAAGCGCAGCGTCGTCGCGATCCCGAGGACGTTCCCGATCGCTCCTTCTATCCGCCGGCCAGACGGGTCGTCGCGTCGCTCGTCGCGAACGATGGGTATCCCTTCGAGACGCCGCGCTGGTTCGCCGATAACAAGCGGCTCCTCCTGACGCGCAACGTTCCCTCCCGCGACGGCACCATCCGCCCCGATCTCTTCGTCTGGAACGCGGAGGACGGAAGTCTCGCTCGCATCACACGGCGCGCCGCGCTACGCGACGCCGATCCTTCCGTGAACGGGACGTGGGCCGCGGCGGTGCGCTGCGAGCACGGATGGTGCGACCTCGTGCGAGTCGATCTTCTGACGAAAGACGTCCGCGTGCTGCGCGCCGGAAGCGTCACTCGCAATTACTACCGGCCGCGCGTCTCGCAGCGCACGGGCGAGATCGTCGTCTCCGAGCAGTTCGGCGACCGTTGGCGCATCGCGCGTGTTTCCCCGACCACCGGGCAGCTCCGCTATGCCGATCCCGACGACGGGGTGAACCGCTATGACGCGACCTTCGACGTCGATGGCGTGTCCATCGTGACCACGTCGGAACGCGGCGGCTTCATCAACCTCGAACGGCTCTCCGCCGACGGCAGTGAACCGCGGGAGCTGACACGCGTCACCGGCGCCGCCGTCGCCGCCGATGTCGCGCCCGATGGTGCGGTGTGGTTTCTCAATCTCCAGGCGTCCGGCTTCGACCTGCGTCGCGTTCATCCCGATAGCGCGCGCATCGACACGCCGCTCCCGGTGCCGGTGCTCGGCGACACCGTCTCCGGCGTGATGCCTCCACCGCGTGCACTCGCCTCAGTGCGCGATACCGCGGGTGGGCGGCCGCTCGGCCCCGTGCCCACGGAACGACGCTACGGATTCGGCCCTTCGCGCTTCCGCATCGTGCCGAGCGCCAACTCCGGCTTTGGCGGTACCACGCTCGGCGTCGCGATCGCGCGCAGCGACCCGGTCGGGCGCTTCGGCTTCCTGGTGCAGGGCCAGGCGGGAGCGGGCGCGCCCCCCGCTGGAGGCTCCATCGCATTCATCTCGCGCGCGCGCCCGACCTTCCTCGGCGTCAATGCGTGGTCGTCGCACGAGGCGCCATCGCGCGTGCTGCCTATCGCCGTCGAAGAGGGACTCGATCTCTCCCGTGCCGGCGGGGCACTTCGCCTCGATTCCCGGCGCTTCCGAGACGGCGGCGAGCTCACGGGAACGCTCGCCCTCCTCGCCGAGAATCAGCGCGCGACCTCCTTCCCCGATGCCACGCGTGCCGCCGCCCTCTTCGCCTTCGGCGCGACCGTGCGCCGTGTCGACGAGGATACGCGCTACCTCGTCGCCCTCGACGGACTCGGAGAGCTTGGTGCCACTGCGAGCGAGCGCTACGCTCGGCAGCGCAGCAGCCTCCTGTTCGGCACGGCGCGCGGGAGCCACGCGCTGCTCACCGCGCGCTTCGCCTATGGAACCGTCGGCGGCGGCGACGGCTCCGACCGGGAGCGGTACGCGGTCGGCGGCTTCCGCTCGACCCTCATCGAGCCGCTGTTCGACGCGCGTCGCGTCGAGGCGCCCGCGTATCCGGTCGGGAGCGCGAGCGGCCTGACCTTCGCCTCGTACCGTCTTGGCGTGCCAGTCGACCCGATCGAGTTGTACTACTCGGGCGTGACGACGGACTTCTTTCAGACGCAGGAGCGAAGTTACGGAGCCGAGGTTCGCACGCGCGTGCCGGCGATCGCCGCGCTTGGCACCCCGGAAGTCGCGATCCTCGCGGGATTCGCGCGCGCCCAGGACGAGCCGGTGCGCGGAGACTGGCAGTACTACGTGGGTCTCGCGCTGCGCCCCTGATCACCGCCGCACGCGCGCACGACTGCTCTAGCCACTATGTGGTTCCCGCGCTCTATATTATCGCCCTGCCGGTCGCTCCCAGAACCGCGCGGCGTGGCCCTGTCCGAGTGAATGTCGACCCCCTTCCACTCGCCGCCACGATTCGACGCACCATAGGAGGATGGAGATGACGCTTCACCGTGTGACACGGTTCGCCCTCGCCCTCGGATTGCTCGCACTTCCCGCCACGGCCCGAGCACAGGCGTTCGGTTTGAATGAGATCGGGTCCTGCGCACTCGCTCGCGGATTCGCCACCACGAGCGCGCCGTGCGACGACGGTTCGTCGATCTACTGGAATCCGGGCGCGATCCCGAAGACGCAGGGGCTCACGGCCCTCGCCGGCGTCGCCGCGATCTCGCTCGACGGCGACTTCACCCAGGACACTACCCTCAAGCGATATGGGATGGATGTCTCGACGGAGTGGGTACCGCATGTCTTCGCCAACTACCGCACCTCCGGCAGCTTCGCCTACGGGCTCGGCGTCTATGTGCCGTACGGCCTCACCTCGCAGTGGCGCGATGATTTCCCGGGTCGGTTCTCGGCGCTGAAGGCGTCGCTCCACACGGTCTACGTCCAGCCGAACATCAGCTATGCGCTGTCGGACGACTGGTCCGTCGGCCTCGGCCCCGTCTTCGGCTTCTCGAGCGTGGAGCTCGTCCAGGGCGTGGATCTCTCGCAGCTGAAGACACCAGTCGGCCCCACCTTCGGTCAGCTCGGCATCCCCAAGCGCACCGAGTTCGCGCGGGCGACGCTCAAGGGCAACACCACGGCGTTCGGTGTGAACCTCGGGATCCACGGCCGCGTGAACCAGAGCTGGGAAGTCGGCGCGCGTTTCCTGTCCCAGATGTACTTCAAGTACGACGACGCCGACGCGACCTTCCAGCAGATTGGCACCGGCCTCGTGCTCGCCGCGAACAACCCGCTCGGACTTCCCGGAGGCACACCGGTGGACTCCGTGCTCGCTCCGCAGTTCAGGTCGGGGGGCGCTCTCGTGGCACAGAAGGTCCAGACCCGGATCATGCACCCGGCGCAGGTGCAGTTCGGCGTCGCCTACAATGGTTTCCAGAACACAACGATCAGCGTCGACTACGCCTGGGTCGGCTGGAAGTCGTTCAAGGAGCTCCCCGTCGACTTCCAGGGCGGCGCCACTGACAAGGTGCTCTTCGAGAATTACAACAACACTTCGGCTCTCCGCCTCGGCGTCGAGCATCGCTACACCGGCGGTGCTGCCATTCGCGCTGGCGTCGCCGCGACGGCGTCCGCTGCGCCGGACGTCACGGTCACTCCGCTCCTTCCCGAGCAGGATCGCGCCTACGGCTCGATCGGCGGCCGCTATCCCATCAACAAGACGCTCGCGGTCGACGGCGCCTTCTCGCACATCTTCACGCCAGGCCGGCGCGGGCGTATCGATGAGCGCACCTCGCCGACCCAGACCGCCGATCAGCTCAACACCGGCGCCTATTCGCTGCACGCCAACATCCTCTCGATCAGCCTGAGGGCTTCCCTCTAATACGAGCCCGGAGACCATCTGATGTATAGCCTGACGAACCGTACCCGCGCGCTCGCCATCGGTATGGGCACCGCCGCGCTGCTCGTCGCGTGCGACGCCAACCGCGACGCGGTCGGCCTGACGAACCTCAATAACGACATCTTCCGCAGCTACGTCGCGATCGGGAACAGCATCACGGCCGGCTGGCAGAGCGGGGGCCTCAACGACTCCCTGCAGCAACTGGCCTATCCGCGCCTTCTGGCGACCCAGATGGGGACGCCGTACAAGTTCGCGTCGCTCGTCAATCCGGGCTGTCCGCCGCCGGTCGCCAACTTCCAGACGCAGGCGCGGGTCAAGATTCCGAATGACACGACCCCCACGACCGGTGGCACTTGCCTTCTCCGCGCGCCGGCCTCCGTTACCGACGTCCTGAACAACGTCGGCGTCCCCGATGCCCGCGTGCTCGATCCGATCTCGCCCACCACGGTCGCGTCGAACGCGCTCACCACCTTCATCCTCGGCGGCAAGACGCAGGTCCAGCGGGCCCTCGACGCTCGCCCCACCTTCGTCACCATCTGGATCGGGGCGAACAACGTCCTGCAGGCTGCCTATACGGGCATCCTCACCCCCACCCCGGGCGTGTCCAACGGCATCGTCGGCACCCAGGCCGAGTTCCAGGCGAGCTACGACGCGATGATCAAGCAGCTCCTGGACAGCATGCCCGGCCTCAAGGGCGTGTTGATCGGGGTCCCCGACGCGTCGGCCATCCCCTTGATGTCCTCGGGAGCCCTCATCGCGTCGAACCCGCAGATCCAGGGAGCGATGGCGCTCGTCGCCGGTCAGCCCGTCGTCGTCGACCCGAACTGCGTCGGCTCCGCGGCACTGGTCAGCACCCCACTGCTGCTCAACATGATCAAGGCGGGCACCCATCCCCCCTTGCTCTCGTGCCAGGCCGATCCCAACCCCGCCAATCCGGTCGGCAACATCTTCGTCCTCGATCCCACGGAACGCGTCCAGCTCTCCGGGTTCATCGCCGGACTCAACGCCTACATCAAGGGCAAGGCGGACGCGATCGGCTTCGGCTTCTGGGATCCGAATCCGACCCTGACCGGCATCCGCAACTCGCCCCAGAGCCTTCCGTTCCCCAGCTTTGCGCCGACCGGCACGTTCGGAACGGCGTTCAGTCTGGACGGCGTGCATCCCTCGGCTGAAGGCCAGAAGCTCATCGCCAACAACCTGATCACCGTCATCAACCAGAAGTACGGGACCTCCCTGAAGGCAGTCCCGTAGAGTTCCTTCCACTCTTGGATGTGAAGAAAGGGGCGGCGGCCAGACGGTCGCCGCCCCTTTCTCGTTCGAGTCAGTCTGGCAGTCGCCGCACGAGAACCGGTGCCGGGCGACGCGCCCGCTACGCAGCGATTGCTGCGCGCCGATCGGCGGCTGAGCGCCGCACATGACGCCTTGCCCACGGCGTCCGTCGATCCGGCGATCTCTCCTCCGCGCGACGACATACTGCAGCGTGGCCGCTCGCGCGACGTCGCACGAGGAGGATGACTCTGGAAGGCGCGCCGGCCGCCCGTATCGCCGACTGTACACGCACAGATAATATTTGTGATCAGCCCGTAAGTGCTATATCACGTTGAGACTTGCGAGCCATCTGATGAGCTGCTTCATCATGCGGTTTCCAACAGGTGCTTCTCCGACCCACGCCCTACTTGTAAGGCCCGTCTGACCTGCCGGATCGTGGCTTGTTGCCGCCCTGACCTCCCTGCGGACGGCCTCCGCGGCGACGGCGACGCCCCGTTCCGCCACCGCCGCCCTCCCGCTTCCCGTCCGTGCTTGCGGCCGGAGCGTGCCCCCGCGGGGCGCGGTCGCTCGCTGCGTGAGCAGTTCTCTGCCCCGATGTGCGACCACCGCCTGCCGAGTTGGCGGCCCGCCGTTCTGCCTTCTCCTTCGCGCGCCGACGCTCTTCTGCCTTCCGCGCGCGGATCTCGGCGATGCGCTCCGCGATCGGCACCTCGAACCGCTGCGCCGGCTTGCTCGCGTAGTCGAACTCCGGCACCACGACCCGCGGCAACCGCCTGCCGATCGCCCGTTCGATCGCGGTCAGGTCCTGCTCCTCCTCCGGCGAGACGAGCGTGAACGCGTCCCCCGTCGCCTCCGCTCGCGCCGTCCGGCCGACGCGGTGGATGTAATCCTCGGGGAGGTGCGGGACGTCGAAGTTCACCACGTGCTCGAGCTGCTCCACGTCGATCCCTCGGGCCACGATGTCCGTCGCCACGAGGCAGCGATACCGACCCGACTTGAACCCTTCCAGCGCGTCGGTGCGCTGCGCCTGGGATCGATTGCCGTGGATCCGGGCGTTGGACACCCCCTGGCTGGTGAGGTATTCGGCCAGCCGGTTGGACCGGTGCTTCGTTCGCGTGAAGACGATCACGTTGCCGATGTCCCCCCGCCGAAGCAGCTCCACGAAGAGCGCCGGCTTGAGCTCCTCCCGCACGGCGTAGACGGCCTGCCGGATGCCGACCGCCGGCGCCGACCGGCGCTCCAGGTTGATCGACGCCGGATCGTGAAGCAGCTCCCGTGAGAGCGCCTGGATCGGACCGGGCATCGTCGCGGAGAAGAAGAGCGTCTGCCGGCGCGCCGGCAGGTGCTTCAGGACGCGGCGGATGTCGGGCAGGAACCCCATGTCCAGCATCCGATCCGCCTCGTCGAGCACCAGCACTTCCAGGCGGTCGAGCTTCGCATAGGGATGCTTGAAATGATCGAGCAGCCGACCCGGCGTGGCGATGATCACGTCCACCCCGCTGCGGAATGCGTGCTCCTGCGGGCCCATCCCGACGCCGCCGAATACCGCCGCCCCGGAGAGCGGCGTGTGTACGGCGAGCTGCCTCAGATGCTCCTCGATCTGGGCGGCGAGCTCGCGCGTTGGCGTCAGCACGAGCGCACGCGTCACACCGCGCGGCTTCCCCATCAAGCGATTCAGGATCGGGAGGAGGAACGCGGCGGTCTTTCCGCTCCCCGTCATCGCGCAGGCCAGCAGATCCTTGCCCTCCAGCGCCGGCGGGATCGCCTGGTCCTGGATCGGGGTGGCGCGCGTGAACCCGAGCTCGCGCACACCGCGGAGCAGGTCGGGATGGAGTTTGAACTTGGCGAATGGCATCGAGTCGACGGTCTGGGCTGGGCCGGGGGGAGCGCGCAAGTTAGCCCCCCACCTTCCCCCAGGGCACCGGACCTTCGGCCGTCACATCAGCACGGCCACGTCGTAGAGGGCGTGCGTCCACGCCGTGATGCCGAAGCCGCGCGTCAGATAGAGCCCGCTGAACGCCAGGCCGGCCAGCGCTCGAAACACGAACGATTCGAGCTTCAGTGGTTCTCCGAGTGGTCCGACGTAATGGAACGCCGAGAACAGGAGCGCGCCTCCGATCGCCGCGATGACCCCGGCCGGGACGCGACCGATCCCGAACAGCAGGCGTGATCCGTTCGAGAGCAGCGCCACGATGACGACCCGGAACAGCAGTTCCTCGTACAACCCGGCGCCGAGCGAGAGCGTGAGCTTGGACAGCGGGTCACCATCGAGACCGCGCCCCGCAGCCAGTGACCGGAGCGGCCCGACGAGATGCACCGTCGCCGTGCCGACCACGAACCCGAACACCAGCGCCAGCACGACGGACTCCGCGAACATCGTCGCGAGCGTGCCGGCGCTCACGCGGCCGCCGCGCTTGTCCCGGATGATGAGCCAGAGCGCGAAGCCGATCACCAGCGCCATGAACACGAGTGGCCCGCGCGGCCCCAGCATCCATGTGAAGAGGTCGGTCAGGAGCACGTCTGCCCCGTTCCGCACGACGCCCCCCGCCGCACGCACCGGCGCGACCGCCTCGAGCAGCTCGTACGCGAGCAGCAGAGGCAGCGCGAAGAGAAGACTGTGGCGGTGCGACTTGCTGGTGCGCCAGTACTCTTTCGCCTGCGCGCTTATGGACGGGATGGGGCCACCTTCCAGAAGTCGATGCCGCCCGCCTGCTGTCCGACGTCGATCGTCGCCACCTTCCGCAGGGCACGCAGATCGATCACGTCCACCGCGCCCGGCTCCGCTCCGACGCCTTCCTGCGAGATGAAGGCGTAGCGGTCGTCGCTCGACACCGCCGCGCCGTGCACGACACGGCGCGTCGTCGGGATCCGCGCGAGCTCGGTCCCGCTGGCGATGTCGATCACCGATGCCGACTTGCCGCGCTTGTTCGTGGCGACCAGCCGCTTGCCGTCGTGCGTCACGGCCAGATTGTACACGCCCTCTCCTGCCGGGATGCGGCGCAGCAGACGCCAGCCCGCCACGTCGATCTCGACGATGTCGCTGCTCTTGTTGCAGGCGACGAAGAGCCGCGCGCCGTCGGCGGATGGCTGCGCCCACGTTGGCGAGCAGCTCACGTCCCCTGGTTTCGGCGGCTCCATGCCGTGGCCAGCCATGTCGCGCGAGGCGAGATTCGCCGTGCCGCGTGTCGGGGCGCCCTGCATCCCCTGCTCTTTCCCCTTGCCGACGACGAAGTGGCGCGACACGCCGAACGTCCGGGTGTCGATCTCCACCGCCATGTCGTCCATCATGCACGCGGAGTACTGCTTCGTGCCCTGTGGGTTGATCCGCGATCCGTGCGGCATGGTACACGTGGTCACCCGCGCGACCTCGACCATCTCGTCCGTCGCGACGATCGACACGCTCGACGGAACCATCTCGCCATACAGGTTGAAGTTCACCACATAGGCGAAGGCGCCGTCGGGCGTGATCTGGAGCGTCGCCGGGAAGTTGCCGAGCATGACTCGGCCGACGAGCGAGTCGTTCGACAACGCGTACTTCCACAGGAACCCGTACGGCGTCCCGTGCGCGGTCGACACGTAGTAGTACTTGCCGTCGGGCGACAGGGCCACGCCGTGCGGACCGTCGACGTCCGCTGGCATCATCCCCGTCGTGGCCGTCCGTTCGACCCGGATTCCCGACGGACCGAATCGCACCACGGCGATCTGGTCGACCGCTTCGGACGCAACCAGCGCGAGATAGTCTTGGGTCGGCGCCGCCGCGGTGGGCAGAGTGGCGGCTCCGCCTGTCGGCACGGGCGCCTGGGTCGTCGAGGTCTGTGAACTTCCCGCGCACGCGACACAGACGAGCGAGCACAACCAGGCGGCGAGACGGTGATTCATCGGTGGGGCGCGACGGGAGAGAAGAAGACGAAATCTCCTCCAACTTCACTCTCTACGCGGAGCGGCCGCAAGCGTGTTTCACCCACCATCACCCGGCGACTTGCGTTGGTGAACACCGCTGGTGAAGTTGGGTATAACGTTCGTTCGCCCGAAAGTCGAACCCGAAAACTGAGGAGGTGATCCATTGTCTAGTTCTTCCCGGACCAGCAAGGTCACCGTAGCTCGCTAGTTCCAAGGAGCAACGCGGACCACGATTGATCTGGTCCGACCCTTCATGAGCGACGGGCATGCACGGGCAGCCCGGCACCATGAAACGCGAAGCCCCCCAGGATAACCTCCTGGGGGGCTTCTTCATTGCGCGATGTGCGTCTGCTCCCCGTCGGGAGCGCCCTAGTGCTTGCCGGTGCTGCCGAATCCGCCCGCGCGCTCGCTCGTGCGATCCACGAGCGACAGCTGGAACTCGGGCGCGACGAATCGAGAGAACACGACTTGAGCGATCCGCTCGCCGTGCGCGATCCGCCGCGTCACGGGAGCATCGTTCCGGACGATCACCATCCATTCTTCGGCGTAGTCCGAGTCGATCGTGCCCGGCGAGTTCGGGACGGTGAGCGCGTGCTTGAATGCCTGGCCGCTGCGCGGCCTGATCTGCGCCTCGACGTCGTGCGGCAGACGCGTCCGAAAACCGAGTGGGATCAAAGCCATCTCGCGCGGTGCGAGTTCGATCCCCCATTCGTCTCCGGCACGGTTCGCGCTCCTCTCGTACACTGCTTCCCCGTCGGAGAAGCGGACGAGTCGATCTCTGAGATGCGCTCGAAGATCGAACCCCGCCGAGCCGGTCGTCGCTCGTACGGGAAGGCTCACGTCGTCGTGCAGCCGCTCGAGAATGATCGTCGGCGATTCCTGCACCTCGCCGCGCGCGCCGTTCTCTACACTCATCTGCTTTCTCGCACGAGGCCGCTGGTCGACGGCCACGCACTCGTCCGGTATCTCATGAGGGGTAACCTTTGGCGGGGAGGGGCGTATACGGGACTATGGATGGATCGTAAAACTACAGCCAGGATGCCGCACCCATGAATCGACGCGTCGCTTTCCTTTTCGCCGTCATGCTACTCGGCACTCTTCCGCTCGGCGCGCAGGAGGTCGAGTACGCCGCCGGCACGACGCGCTACCGCGTGTCCACCACGAGGAAGGGAACGCAATCCACGCCGATGGGGAACACGAGCTTCGAGCTGGGAATGCGGCAGCAGCTCACGCTCAATCTGGCGCGGCAATCCAAGGACACCATGCTCGCGACCGTCACGCTCGACTCCATCGCGCTCGACGGTGCGGACGACGCAGCGGAGATCGACGCCCTCAGGGGTGCCAAGTTCGTGTCGCTGGTCTCTCCGACGGGCCGCGTCTACTCCACGCAGAGCCCCGAGAATCAGAACCCGCTCGCCTCCCAGATCGTCGAGGGGATGACGCGATTTCTCCCCGCATATCGCGCCCACTTGAAGACGGGGGAAACCTGGGCCGATACGACCGCGGGAAAGGTGAATCAGCAGGGCGTCGAGCTCGACCGAACGATCGTCTCCAGCTTTCGGGTGGAGCACGACACGACCATCGGTGGCGTGAAGGCGTACAAGGTGGCCCGCACGACCTCGGTCAGAGCCGCTGGCACCGGCTCGGCCCAGGGGACCCCGATCTCCATGGAGTCCTCAGGCACCAGCAATGGCGCCTTCTTCGTCAGCACGACGGGTGTCTTCCTCGGCGGCTCGTCGAGCGACGACGTCGACCTGAAGCTCAAGATCCTCGCGCAAGGCGCGGAGATCAGTATGAAGCAGAACGCTCAGACGAAGATCGAGCCGATCCAGTAGCGACCAGCGCTCGGCTCAGCGCGCGGTCCCGGCGGGCACGGGCGGGGGCGTCGTGTCGCGCAGCGCGGCCCACAGCGGAAGCGCGACGCATTCGTGGAAGTCGAGCCCGGAGCAGATCGTGCGCGCGTTCTCGTTCACGCGGCGACGCACCTTTTCCGGATAGGCCCGGCAGTCGCGAGTGTTCGTCCCGTTGACGCAGCCATTGTACCGCAGCAGCGCGACCTTGGTGACGTTGGCTGCGTCCAGCGTGTCGGCCGTGCGCTTGGCGAAGTGCTTCAGGATGTAGACGCCGTAGCGCAGGTTGGTCTCGTCATCCTTCAGGTTGCGCCCGAGGATCGGTCCGAGGTTGGGCATCCAGACGCGAGGCATGATCTGCATCAGCCCCATCGCGCCGACCTTCGACCGCGCGTTCCGCTTGAACTGGTCGTTCTCCGTGAGCATCACGCCGAGCACGAGAGCGGGAGGAATGCGACGGTGATAGGCTTCGCGGACGGCGACTCGGGCGATGGAGTCGGCGCGGCCCTCGTCGAGGTTGCCCGTACGGCGGAGATCCGTCGCGAAGGCATTCACGTCCCGGATGAACTGCGGGTGCCGCAGCGCCAGTGGCTCCGGAAGGCTGAGCCACGGTGCGCGCATCGTCGACGAATCGACGTACGCCGCTGCGAGTACGCGACCCGCTACCGGCGCGCGGCCGAGGTAGACGGGCCGCATGCGATCGGCTGTGACGAGCACGGTCGATGCGGCGACAGCAGCAAGCGCGATCTGTCGAGCGAGCGAGGGGATGCGAATTGCAGGCTCCGGTCTAAGGCAATTGGCCGAGGCCGGCACCAGACAGTCGCGCGCGTCAGGCACCGATTTGCGTCTCGGATGGTAATATGGATCACCAACCCGAGACAAGCTCGGCAGCAACGTTTGTTGCATTTATACCCCAGGGCGGCGGCACTGTTCTTCCCATGAATCCGACGTCTTCACCCGCGATCCGACGTGTCTGACTCTCCGCGACCCACTCCCGCTGAAGGTGCGTGGAGTGGCGACCTGGCCGACTTGCCGAACTGGGACGCCATGCCGCGCCGCAATCGGCGCAAGCGCCGGCGTGCGCCGTATCCCGTGTGGATCAAGTACGTCGTCATCTCCGTTGGCCTGGCAATCGTCGTCACGCTCGCGCAGATCGGCCTTCACACCTACCGTGCCGACCCGCGCGACTCGCGCGTGTTCGCCGAGCGCGAGCTGCGGCTCAGTGCCCTCCGTCCGAACGAGCGCGTCATCGCGGAAGTCAGCGTGTGGCAGCGCCCACTCATCGACTACTTCCGTGCGACGCGCGGCATCCTCGTCGTGACCGACGCGCCTCCCGACAAGACCCACCCCATCGGTGGCCGTCTACTCTACCTCGGGCTCCAGCCGAGAGACCCCCTGAGTCCTCCCGACGCGCCCCCCACCTTCGATCAGCGCGACTGGCCAATCGACACGCTCGTGAGCGTCACGCCAACGCGGACGTTCTTCTTCGTCGCCAATGCGCTGGCCATTGCCGCGCCACGCGAGCCGAAGCTCGTCGTCGGGTATCCCGCTGGTGCATCGGAGCATGCCGATGCGCTCCGGAACGCGATCGCGAAGAAGTACGCCGCGCTGCGATTGGTCGGCTGGCAGCGTCGCGAGGAGCGTCGCGCGCGCGACCGCGCGCGCCTGGTCCAGGAGTACGAGGGCCGACGCGCCTGGTACCACACGGTCAAGCGCGGCGATGCGCTGTCCTCCGTCGCCACGCTCTATGGTGCCACTCCCGATTCGGTGCGTCAGTGGAATGGGATCGTCGGCGATCGGATCAGGATCGGGCAGAAGCTGCTCGTCAAGCCATGGACGAAGAAGTCGGCACCGTTTCCGGCCGGCGTCGTTCCCGAGCGCGCATCCGCGCCGGCGTCCGCATCACCCTGAGACGACTCCGCGACAGTCGCCAAAGCCGATCGCACGGAAGCCCGCGCGCTCGCATCGCCCCCGCATCGACACCTCGTCGCCGTCCTCGAGAAAGCGGCGCGTCTCACCGGTCGGAAGGGTCAGCGGCTCCGTACCTCGCCACGTGCGCTCGAGCAGACACCCGCGCGATTCCGGCGTCGGCCCGCTGACCGTTCCCGTCGCCAGCAGATCACCCGGCCGCAGATTGCAGCCGTTGCTCGTGTGGTGCGCCACCAGCTGCGCCGGCGTCCAGTAGACGGAGGACTCGAAGCGGCCCGTACTCACGAGGAAGGGCCCTCGGCCCTCCTCGCGCATTCGAGCGCTCGTGAGCCACACCGTCAGCTCGATCGCGAATGCGCCCTCCGAGCGATCAGTCGCATCCGCGAGGTATGGCAGCGGCGCCGGATCCTCACTCGGCCGTTCCGCCAGTGGAACGCGGAACGGCACGAGCGCGTCGAGAGTCACGAGCCACGGGGAGATCGTGGTCGCGAAGCTCTTGGCGAGGAAGGGTCCCAGTGGCTGGTACTCCCACGTCTGGATGTCGCGCGCCGACCAGTCGTTGACGAGGCACAATCCGGCGATGTGTGTATCTGCCGCGGCGATCGGGATTGGAGTGCCAAGTGCGTTGCCGCGCCCGATCACGGCCCCGACCTCCAGCTCGTAGTCGAGACGTCGGCTCGGACCGAACACGGGCGCGGCCTGTGCATCGTCACGCGTCTGCCCGAGCGGACGGTACACGCGCTGTCCACTCGGAACGATCGACGACGCACGCCCATGATACCCGATCGGAACCCACTTGTAGTTGGGCAGGAGAGCGTTGTCCGGGCGGAACATGCGCCCCACGTTCGATGCGTGGTGGATCGAGGAGTAGAAGTCCGAGTAGTCGCCGATCCGCACTGGCAGAAGCATCTCCGCATCGGAGGCCGGCACGAGCAACGCCGCCGCGCGAGCTCGCGCGTCACGTCCCTCACTCGAGTCGTCGCGCAGCAGTCGGCTCAGCGCCTTCCGCAGCGCCTGCATCGGTTCCCGCCCCGCTGCGATGAGCGGGTTGAGTGCGCCTTCGTTCGCGCACGCAGCGATGAGTTTCACACTGATGCCGTCGCGTAGCAGCGACTCCGCGGCCCCCATCAGATCGAGGATGCGATCCCCGATCGCTACGCCCGGTCGCGCGCGGCCGCCACTCGTGCGGAAGATGCCGAGTGCAAGGTTCTGGATCGGGAAGTCGGTCGTCGGCTCGTTCGCCGAGTCGACCCAGCTGCGTAGCGCGGGATCGTGCGTCTCGTCGATTCGCGACGTCACAGCAGTCCCAGCTCGCGCAGGCCGGCAACCGGCTCCTCGAACGAGCAGGAGCCGAACGAGAGGCCGAGCGACGCGCGTGCGCGCGCGATCTGCGCGGTGGACGCGGTGTGCTCGCGCCAGCTCAACGCATCGTCGGTGAACCGAAGGGCGTCGGGGCGCTCCTCGTCTACGAGCTCGGTGAGCAGCCGCTCGTGCACGTGCGCCTGCGCGAAGACGGCCGCGGCGAACACATTGAGGAAGCCGAACATCCGGCCGTGCGGGGGCGTGTCCGCATACGTGAGCGGATACGTGCCACAGAGTGGGTGATGGAGTCCGGCCGTGGCCTTGAATGGAACGATCAGTTCCGCGGCACGCACCAGGAATCGCGCGATCTCGCGTGCGGCGGGAAAGGCCTCCGTGGTCACTCCTCCCGTACGGATCTTCGCCCACGCCCCTGCCCCCCGGATCTCCAGCAGGCCGCTCCGCGGATCGTCCGTGAGCGGAAGCTCGACGAAGATGCGCATCTCCCCGGGGAGCGAGCCGATCGTCGCTGCGACCGATCCGCGAGCGATCGGCCGACATTCGACGACGTCGACCATGAGCCGGCCGCGATGCGCGCTGTTGAACGCGCGGATGCGTACGCCCGCATTCGCTTCCTTTCCTACGAGCGCGCTGATGCGCCACGCTTCGCCGCCATCACGCAGCAACGGGGCTGCGCAGGAGGCCAGCTCGTCGAGCCGTTCCAGCGGCACGACGAACCTGCCGACCATCCACGCGTCGGGGGATCGCAGATACGACGCGTAGCGCGCCGTCGCGTCCGGCATGGACAGCTCGGCGGGCTGAAACAGCCCCGCGTAGTCCACCAACCTGCGCATCATGGCTCGGAGGGTGGCTGCGGGGGCGGTCATGTCACCCCTTGGTTGCGACTGGTGCCAGGATGGTCCCGCGGCACTTCGGCGAGCCACACCGGCACCGATAGAACTTCTCGTCCTCGGCGGAGTGGTCGTCCGTTCGCTCGTACTGATAGTCGTACACGAGCTCCGTGCCGGCAGGGATCGTCTTGACCGCTTCGATGTAGATGCGCTTGCGATCGTTGATCGCCTCGCAGTTCGGGTCGCACGAATGGTTGATGAACCGTGCGTCGTTCCCGTTCACTGCGGCATCGATCACGGTCTTGTCGTCCACCGTGAAGAGGAACGTGTGGTGGCGCGACATCTTCTCGTCGTCGTACCGCTTGTCGGCGGTTCGCCACGAGATGCGCTGACCGAGATACTCGATGATCCGCGTGCCCTTCCGGATCGTGCGAATGGCGAAGGCACCGGTCCCCTGGATCTCCGACGTGCGGAGCTCGAAGTAGGGATTCGGTTCTTCCTTCCAGGGGTAGCGAGCGGCGATGCCGCGCTTCGCCCGTGCGGGGCGCTCGCCGCTGGATCGCGAGCGGCTTCCGCGCTTGCCCGCCTTCTTGCTCTTGCGCTTCGTCGCCATCTCCTCAGATCAGTTCTGGACGGGTCTTCCGATAGGCCTCCGCGGCATGGCGGAGCGCCAGCAGCGAAGATGCCTCGAGCTCGTATTCCATCTGCATCGCCGCAAGCTGGTCGGGCGAATGCTTGGTCGCCAGCCGCTTGGAGAGCGCATCGCACCCTGCATGTCGCCGCTGGTACTCGCGACTGGCGTGCCACAGCGCGTTCGCCTTGTGCCACCAGCCTTCGGCTTCAGGGGGATGCACGTGCGCCGTCGCCGTCTCGTAGGCGGCCGACAGCTCGGCGAGCGAGCCGTCGCACATCGCGCAGAGCGCGTCGGCATGCTTGTGCTCGAGCTCCGGATCGGAAGCCGAGAAGAGCTTCGCCGAACGGTCGTGCTGGCGGCAGCACTCGACGGCAGCACGGTACAGCGCATCGGCGCGCGAGCGCACGAGTGCGACGGGGTCGACAGTGACCACGTCGGGAGCAGTGGAACGACGGGAAGTGGGCATCGGGGACGGCAGGTGGGCGGGGGCGGCCGGCCATGAAGCGCATGGGCCGCGCACTAAAGATGCCCGGCGACCCTCACTTCTCCAAGGCCCGGCGCTATGCTGGCCGGCGGCCTCGCCCCCGTGCCTCGATCGGCCAGCCTCGCTCGAGGTGCCCGCCGCGCACGCCGTACACATAGTCATGCAGGTGCACGGCAACGCACACGTGATTCGGCACCACTTGCACGACGTCACCGACGCTCGGTCGCCAGGCACTTTCACCGAGATCGAGCACGCCGTGCTCCTCCGACATGCGCTCGACGACCACGTCGGGATGCTCCAGCAACTGGCCGAACCCTTCACCGGGCCCGCGCATCGGCTCGCGACCGAGCGCCTTGGAGCCCGCATCGATCACGGCCTGTCCGGAGACCGACGTCGATATCACCGTCGCGAGAACGGTCAGCGCGCAGTCGTCCGACGTGCACGCACCGGTCGTGACGGTCGTGCGGTCGTTGTACACGTATGTCCCCGGGCGCATCTCCGTCACGCTCGGCACCTCGTGCGTTCTCCACATGGTCGGCGTCGATCCGCCGCTCACCACGCGCGGCGGCAGTCCCGCGTCGTGGAAGCGTTCCATCGCGCGAGCCAGCGTGTGCTCCAGTGCTTCGAGCTTCGCGTCCTGATCGGTCATCGCTTCGCGGATGTGACCGGGATAGAACGCGATGCCATCGAACTGCAGTCCGTCGATCTCGGAAACGTGGCGCGCGAGTGCCACCGCGGCGTCTACGCTCGGCACGCCGACGCGATGCATCCCGAGATCGAGCTCCACGTACACGCCGACCTCGCGCCGCGCGTCCCGCGCCGCACGCGCGAGCTCCGTCGCCGCCTGTTCCGAATCCAGCGCGACGGTCAAGCGCGCCGTCGATGGCAGCGCGGCCAGCCGCCGCGCTCGCGGGCTCGCGATCGGAGGATAGGCCACGAGCACGTCGTCGCACACCTCCGACATGACCTCTGCCTCACGCGGTGTCGCGCAGGTCAGCCCTCGCGCGCCGCGTCGCAATTGCGCGGACGCGACGAAGCTCGACTTGTGGGTCTTCACATGAGGTCGCAAGGCGAGCCCGTATCGAGCCGCATAGTCCGCAGCGCGATCCAGGTTCGCTTCCAGGCGGTCGAGATCCACGACGAGCGCGGGCGTCTCGACCGCCTCGAGTCGGCTCGGCAGCTCGTCGGACATCGCCTGAAGGTAATCCCGTTCGCCGGAGCGCTCGAGCGCGCCCTACCAGGCGCCCGAGACGCGCGGCGAGATCGGGAGATCGAGGACGAACGAGAAGCGCGTTCCCTTGCCCAGCTCTGTCTCCACCTTCAGCTCTCCACCCATCGCCTGCACCAGCTGCTGACAGATCGAGAGGCCGAGCCCCGCGCTCGAGAACGCATACTCGCTGCGATTCGCGCGCTGCCGAAAGGGATCGAACAACGTGGGCAGCGCGTCGGCCGGAATACCGCGACCTGTGTCGGTCACGGAGAACTCGAGCTTCGTCCGCGAGCGCGGCTCGCAGGAGATCGTGACCGAACCCTGCTCCGTGAACTTGACCGCGTTCGTCGTGAGGTTGAGCAGCACACGGCCGACCGCGACGCGATGCCCCACGCGCACGTCGGCCTCGGGCCCGGTGGCGGTGAGCGTGATGCGCTTCTCGGTAGCGAGCGGCTGCACGAGGTCGCCGACCACCTTGAGCACGCTGGACAGCGAGAAGGGCATCGGCCGTTCGTCGACGAGACGATTGCCGCCATGCGCGAGCTCGATCACGTCGTCGGCGAGTGTCGTCAGCCCGAACGCCGCGCTGTGGACCAGATCCATCTGGCGTGCCTGGATGTCCACCAGGGGACCGCTCCGTCCACTGCGCAGCTGTTCGGCGAGCAGAAGGATCGCGTTCAACGGCGAGCGCATGTCATGCACGACTTCGATCAGCAGCTGCAGCGCATCGGGACCGGTGAGCCGGCCCGCGAACTGTTGCGCGCCGTTCTGCTCCAGCTCCGCCTGCAGCCGCTCGATCGCCTTCATGATGCGCAAGACCTCGCCCATCTCGGCGCTGCCGGCGTCACCGGACAGCTCCTCGACGAACAGGCGGCGCACCAGTGCGAGCAGCTGATGGGCGGCGGGACCAATCGAGATCGCCGCCTCGGCGACGCCCTCACCCTCCACCGCGCGCTCGATCGCGTGAGCGAGCGAGTCGGCGGCAACGGCATAGTTCACTGCCTCGCCACCGCGCGGCACGAGGATGCTATGCTCGCCTTCCGAACGAAGCCGTCCCAACGCTCGGGCCATGATCTCCCACACCGGGCGGGTCGTCACCCGGTAAGGCATCCTCAGCATCGGACTGCCCGAGGAACGTGCCGTCATTCCATCGTGCCAGATGAGTCGTCGCGTCGGAACCCGTGTTTTTCCATGAGCCGATACAGGGTCGTGCGATCGATACCCGCCAGGCGCGCGGCCTTCGACATGTTGCCGCCGGCGCGCACCACCAGCCGGGAAAGATACTCCTTCTCGAAGTCGGCGACGAG
>Ga0070664_100001362_pt1 | contig 19494 bp, 15 predicted proteins | sample KBSC73metaG_FD_65863 | JGI IMG/M metagenome (GOLD analysis project Ga0070664, IMG submission 65863) | Corn rhizosphere microbial communities from Kellogg Biological Station, Michigan, USA - KBS C7-3 metaG | ecosystem: Host-associated > Plants > Roots > Rhizosphere > Soil ... | reverse complement strand
GGCCTCGGGTCCCGCATTATAGAACGCCAGCCCGTCGATCTCGGTAAGCCCGATCAGGAGCGCCTCACAGTCTTGTTGGGTGAGCTGACATTGTTGATCTTCAAACGCTCGAGTGACGATCAACAAGTGATTTTCGACCACGTGGAATTTATTCAGCAAGACCATATGTGTGGGTGAAATGCGCACGACAAACAGCTCGGGATCATACGGAAGAAATGGATTGACATTCGAGGGAGTGGCTTTGACGCGTTCCTTCTCCGCCAAGGCTTGCAGAAGCCGGACCTGAAACAGGATACCGTTCTGCTCGATCACTTCCGTGGTGGTAGGGAGACTGTGGATAGCGCCGCACCGTCGGGCGTTGGCCGTGCGTTCCAACAGCGTGCTCTGCAGGGTTCCTGGTATGAGCTGTACTTCCTTTTCCGTCATCTCAATATGGTACGAGAACCGGAGGGAAGAAAAAAGGGAAACCGCTGGTCAGGTCACGCTGTTACGCCATATGAAAGGGCACATCAGTGAGGACGACACGATCCTTAAAGAGCAGTGCACCTTTTAGCAGGAGTGCTCGTTGGTTGTGCAGAATGTTCTGCCACCAGTGAGCGGGCAGGATCTCCGGTAGCACCACCGTAATCCAACAGTCGGGATCTTTCTCAAGCTGCTCTTCAACGTAGCTTAAGAGGGCACGAAGGATAGACCGATAGGGTGAAGGAATAACAATCAAAGGCACTCCGCAACCCCACTGCGCCCACTTCATCTCCACCAAGGCAGTTTCTTCCTGGTCGGTGTCCACGAGCACTGCGCGAACATCTCCTCCTCGGCTTCTCGCGTAATCGACGGCCCGCAGCACCGCTTTGTTGACACCCCCGATGGGGATCATGACCATATTCCGCTTCGGGCGGGATGGTCGTGCATCGCGAGACAAGGCAATTTGCTGGCTAAGGTCGAGGTAATGCGAGTGGATGCCATGAAATATCACAATCAATAGCGGTAGGAGTACGATCACGATCCATGCGCCGTGAATGAATTTGGTGCCTGCGATGATGAGCGTGGCCGTGGCCGTTGCCGCTGCGCCAATCCCATTGACGGCCAGCTTCTTGCGCCAGTGAGGACCTCTCATGCTGATCCAGCGCTGAACCATACCAGCCTGCGAGAGCGTAAAGGAGAGGAACACGCCGACCGCATAGAGAGGTATTAACGCATGCGTCTCGCCTCGAAACACCACGATCAGAAACCCAGAGAACGCGCCGAGAATCATGATGCCGTTGGAAAACACTAAGCGGTCTCCCATTTCGGCCATTTGGCGCGGCATAAATCCGTCACGGGCCAAGAGAGAGGCCAAGCGCGGAAATCCGGCAAAAGCGCTATTGGCAGCCAAGATCAGAATGGCCATCGTGGCCGCCTGAATGAAGAAGTACATCGCGCCTTCCCCGAATGTGATTCGTGCGATTTGGGAAACCACCGTCTCGTCCTCCCTGGGGACGACTCCATACTGTAGGGCAAGGACACTTGTGCCCACGAAGAGAAGACCGAGGATCATCGCCATGCCAAGCATCGTGATGGCCGCGTTCTGTGGTTCAGGCTTTCTGAACGCCGAAACGCCGTTGGAAATCACTTCGATCCCGGTCAATGCTGTGCATCCGGACGAAAATGCCCTGAGAATCAGGAAGAGACTGACCCCCTCAATCGCGGCCGTGTTCAAGGCACTGCCTGCGGTGGCCTGCGATGTGCCCAGATAAAGCTGGATCAGGCCGGTGCCGATCATGATGAGAAAGGAACCAATGAACAAGTATGTGGGCACGGCAAACACTCGACCTGATTCCCGCACACCACGCAGATTGAGGACCACAACGACGAGAATCGTGAAAAGGCATAATGCTTCCCGGTGGGGAAACAGCGCAGGGATCGCGGAGGTGACCGCTGCGATGCCTGCGGCGGTGCTCACTGCGACCGTCAGGACATAGTCGATGATCAGGGCGGCTGCCGCCACGAGGCCGGCCCACGTTCCCAGATTTGTCTTCGCGACTGTGTAGGCGCCTCCGCCACCTGGATAGGCGTAAATGATCTGGCGGTACGACACGGTCAGGATGATTAATAGCAGCACAATGGCCAGACTGACGGGAACAGACAGCCACACGGCGGCGGCACCGGCCAGGATAAGGACCAAAAGAATTTCCTCGGTCGCATAGGCGACAGAAGACAGGGCATCCGAGGAGAAGACAGCGAGGGCGACCAGTTTAGAGAGACGCTGGTGGGCAGCTTGAGAGGTTTTCAGAGGATTTCCAACAAGCCAACGCTTTAGCATTGCTTGATATCCCCCATGGCTAACGGCTCTATAACTCTACACCTCCCAATGAGATGTTGTTCCGGTATTTGGTCCTCCAGTCTTTGAACGAAAGACCTAGCGAACCAAGGGTCCAACGGCTGATGTGATGGGGCAAAGAATTGCAGATTCGCGGACTTCCCGCTGTTCGACCGTGGCCACTGACCCCTTATCTTCGCTGGCTAACCGCGAAGTGAGCGCCATCGGGATGGTCTATAGGTCCTTACTCTGATTTGCAGTGGCGCTGCGTACGCGACAATAGCCGTGTCGTTGGCCAACGATGATTCGAGGTCTTGGAGCGCCTGTAAAGCCTCCGCCTGCAGGAACGCAGGTTCAAGGTAGCGGCACAACTGCGCGCGAAGCGGGATGAGAGCATCCTTACAGGTCTGATAGACAATGGAATGACAGCGATGAATGCTATCGAAATGTCCCAGTGATGCGGGCAGTGGATCTTGTGGTACCAGCAAGGAGGAATAGTCAAGGTGCGTGCACTTTGCAAGCACGCGAAGAAACGGGTAGCTTTCGAACAGCTCGTTCATGAGGGGATTGCCCGGCCAAAAAAACCAGGGCATTCTACATTTTCAGGTGAGCCGGGTCTATCGCAATGTGGTGTGCGATGGTTCATGCAAATCTCTCATGAGCGAGAGCCGTTCGTCTGGATCAGCGACTTCGCCGAGACTGGTTGTCCTCTTCTTCTAGCCTTCACGCTTCAGCTTCCTCGCGGCGCGCGAGCTCGGGAGCCGAAGGCTCGAACTCGCCGCCGACGGTGGCGGTCTTCACCTCGCCATCGCGCACGTACGTCGCGGCGATGAGTCCGTTCGACGAGACGGCGCTGTGCGTCAGTTTGAACGCGCACGGCTGGCTGTCGATGCTGAACAGCCGTTTGCCCTTACCGAGCAGCAGGGGGAAGGTGAATGTGCAGATCTCGTCGACGAGGCCGGCGGCGAGCAACGCCTGCACCAGCTCCGTACTGCCTTGTGTGAGTAGGACGGGACCGTTGTCCTGTTTCAGTTTCGCGACATCCTTGGCGGCATCGCGCAGCGCCACTGAGTCGTGCCAGGTCAGGTCTATGCCTTTGCGCGTCGCAACGTACTTGGTGATCCGGTTGAAGATCTTGGCGATGCCGTCGGCCGCCCCGCCTTCGGCATAGGGCCAGTATGCGGCGAAGATCTCGTAGGTGCGCCGCCCGAGCAGCAGGTCGAACGGCTCTCCGAACAATTTCTCGAGTGCTTCGCCGAACACCGGATCGTCCCCCAGTGTCGCGGTCCAGCCGCCGAACGTAAATCCGCCGGTGGGATCTTCTTCCGGTCCGCCGGGGGCCTGCATTACGCCGTCCATTGAAACCATCGCACCCACAATGACTTTCCTCATGACCAGTTTCTCCCTACTATAGACAGGATTCAGAACTCTTCCTGGCTGAGTGCCTAGCAAACGCTGTGCTTACTTATGGTCGTCCCCAACGACAAAAATCGACATCGCGATGCAAAGAAGACCCTGAGGGGGAAGAGTGTCTGCGTCGAATGAATCGCTTGTAACGACGCCGGCGAGAAGCGCTAATGCCACGACGACGCAACAAGCATTGTAGCGGGTAATTGGCAGGCCCGCCACGCGCCGCGAAATGGGTCCCGACACGTATCTCGTTTACGTGATCATCGCCTCCACGACACTCACTGCGGAATCCGTGGGTACCACCTTGATAAGGCGAAGTCCCGCTTTGTTGAGGAGGTCGGCATATTCCGGCTCAGTCCGTTCCTGCCCGCCGGGCCCGACGAGCATCATCATGTCGAGCATCTTTCCCGGGTGCGGCACATTGCCGGCCGGCAACACCATCTCGATAATCAGCACACGGGCGGTGGGCTTCATAACGCGCCGACAGTGGGCGAGGATCGTGAGGCACTGCTCCTCGCTCCAATCGTGAATGATGTGCGAGAGCAGGTACGCATCTCCTCCTTCAGGCACTCGCTCAAAGAAACTGCCGGACACAATGGCGACACGATCAGCCAGCCCGCGCTTCTGAATCAGGGTAGGGGCGTCTCGCACGACGTGTGGAAGGTCATACAAAATACCCCGTGATCCTGGATACTGATCCAAAATGGCTGCTAACAGATTGCCTGTTGCTCCTCCGACATCAACGACCGTCGTCATGCCGGAGAAATCATATGCGGCTGCCACTGCGGCGGGTTCAGCGCCATGGAAACTGACCATCGTCTCGCTGAAGAGCGATGCCTCTTCGGGGTGTCGAGCCAGCCAGTCGAAAATAGGCATGCCCAGGGCTTGTTCCAACCCGGGTTTTCCGGTCTGGACCGACTCAAGCAAGCGCTCCCATCCGCCCGTGATCCATGGACTCGCCAGCGTCAGAGTCGCCGAACGAGCTGCGCCTAGGGCACCGGTTTTCAGCGCCTCCCCGAGCGGTGTCAACGCGAATTGGGTGTTCTGTACTGTCACGAGTCCCAGGTGTGCGAGTGTTCGCATGAAACGGCTGAGAGAAGGTGCATGGGTTTTCGTGGATACTGCTAACTCGTCAGCGCGTTTCGGTCCGCTGGCCAGATGGTCGGCTAGACTCAGTTTGGCAGCCACATAGAGGATATGAGACACCCAATGCGCGGTGGCCATTTGAACCAGTTGCCTATGAGGTGGAAGGTCTGTGTGACTGGCTGGATTAGCAGGCATTGTGATGATCTCCCGGTTGGCAGATGGACAAGTTCAGGTTGGCCAGTTTAGCGCAATGTCGAAGGGGTATCTATCGCTCGGCAGGTGTGCGTCGTCCGTGCCTCACCACTTTTGGGGAATTGTCGTCATTCGGCGTGATTGCCTATTCTCGGGTAACAGTCTGAGGCGTTCATGACATCCATGCCTCAACACCTGACAACATCGTTGTCCCGGCAACTGGCACTGACGTTCCTGTTGGTGCTCGGAATACCCAACATAGCAGTTTCTGGTCCAGATGAGCAGAGCGTTGACGAACTGATAGAGCTGTCCGGACTCAAGCAGCAAATCCCCCGTCTGCCAAACCAGTATATGACTCTCGTTGACCAGATACTGGCGGGGCTTGACCGTCGCCATCCGATGCCCAGGATGGTGCGACGCGACCTCCGCCAACGCTTCGTGGATGCCTTGGCCTTGGACAGCCTTGAATCACAGATCCGCTCACGACTGCTCGACGGACTTTCGCAAGATACGACGGCTGCGACGGTGAATTGGCTCCGTTCGGATTTGGGCAAAAAGATCACCGCCGCTGAAGTCAACGTCGGTTCACCGGAAAGGTCTGTCCAGCAAGCGACCTTCATGTTGCGCTTACAATTGGAGCGGCCTACGCCGGAGCGGCTTCAACTCGTGCGCCGTATTGAGGAAATTGCCCAAGGGAGCGAAATGGCGACGGAAGCGTGGGAAGCCATCGTCGGGGCGATCGCCCGTGCTCTTGAAGGCGGCTTTCGCGGCAAGAATCTGGAGGGAAAAGAGAAATTCGAAGAATTTATGGCGTCAATTCGTGGAAGTATTAAGGGCATGTTTCAGCAAGGCCAAATATTCCAAGCACTCTTCACGTACGAAACAATGACAGACGAGGAGTTGAAACAGTATGCAGAATTCTTGGAAGCGCCGGCGGGGAGAGATGTGACAAAGATCATAAACAGCGCTGTTCAGGGAGCGGCGATCGATGCGATCAAGCACATCCGGCCTTTGCAGTTTAAAGATCGCCAGGCTCCTGCCGAGAGGGCGTGACGAGCGTAGGTGAATAGCGGCTCTTCACGTGCCACGAAACGGTTCCTGACAGCGTTTTCATCAAGCTTCGCCAATGACATAAGTGCTTGCGATCTTGTCATGCCAGCCTTGTTTTGTGCTTGAGAATGCGATCGCCAGAAACCCCAGGCATAACACGCACCATGAGAAGAGCTTAGCCCAATTCCTCGCCAAGGCATTTTTCAAGGTGAGTCTTCCACCGACAGCATTAATGACCTTGATGTGGAATACGAGTTTTCCGACCGTAGCTTGGTATCGCGAAGACTCCATGAAAGACGCGTAGAGAATATAAACGAGGAAGGATGCCTCGCTGACAAGTTTCTGCGCGATGAGGAATTGAAGTCTTCCTGCAAGATTCCTCCTATCGTGAACATGGTTCGCCAGGACGGCGTCGAATTCTCCGATCTGATACGCCACTGCGACTACGACTGCGACAATTGGAACGATGTCGACGCAATACGCGGCAACTCTTCGCCAAAAACCAGCATACGGATTTCCGTCTGAAGCATCCGAATCAGTGATGGTAGCCGTCCGGTCCTGTCCCGCCATCTCAAGACGTTCCTTCAGAAAGCATCCGTGACGAAGCTGAAACGAAAGCGCTGCTCACAGCGAGTAGGCGCTTCATGTCCGCATCGTAGCGCCAGGCGGTGAAGAAACGGAGATAATTACACTTCTCAAGCGGCGTGCCATGAGAATGTGATGAGCGAGGGAGGCGTCTGACCGATCGGCTAGGGGGTGCGGTGCATTCTATTCGGACGGGTCTCGACTCATTGGGGCGAGAGAGGAATCGGATCCGATAGTGTAAACGTCAGACGCGTGCCCGATGGGACGTTGACGCGCGATCCGGTGACCACGACCTCTTGCGCCTCGAGCCTTGACCGGAGCCTGTCGGCGCGCGGACCCGCGGAGGCAATGGCCTGCTCCATCGCCGCATTCCTCGAAGCGGTCTGTGCATCCAGGGCAGCAGGGGTCGAGCTCGCCGCCAGCGTTCGCCCGTTAAGCACGAGCCCAGTCAGAGTGAGGCCAAAACCCTCGTTTCCCTGCCCGAGCTGCATCGTCACCTGCGTCCCATAGGGAAGCAGCGGCGCACCGTTGACGATGACCGGTTGGACAATTGTGCCGCGGAAGTTGTCACCGGCGTGATTGGTCGTCGAATTGATCGCTCCGGACACCATTACGGTAATGAGAGTGCCTTGCGGAACCTGTGCAGCCGCTGCCCCGGAAGCGTGTGCGGGGGCCTGCGGTGGCGTGGACGCCCTCATGTTGGGATCGAAGGTCGGTCGAACAGGAGGCGGCGGTGTGACGGGCTGTGCGGTCGGAGCACTTTTCTGCGCCTCTTGTCCTGGGACTACCGAAGGCACGTGAAGCGCAAGGATCGGCGCAATCTCTAACACCGGCTGTATCGGCCCAATGGCGTTGGGCGCCGCAGCCGCTTGGAACGACTCAAGGAGCGTCTCCCGAACACTTCGGCCATAGGTGCAGGCTTTATCTATGGTCTTGCGGACGAGGCCACCCGGCACATCGTCGCTCGTCCACGTGGTGATAATGGTCGGGCCGCAATTGGGCTGGTTCACACCAACCTGCACCGCCTCCCAATGGGTTGCGATCTTTGTGCCTCGAATCTCGAGCGTCTCGTCGCCCGACTGAAGTGACGTGCCGGCAGCAGCTTGGCCTCTTGGCGACAGATCCGCATTGATGTGCGCCGGATACGCCATTTCCGTATCTCGCGGAGGATGCGCCGCACCACTGAGCATCGGCGTCCTTGGCGACGGATTGTCGTAGGCGATGATCGTTTGATACAGAGTCGCGCGATCGTTATCGATTGACATGAGTAGGTTCCGCGATCGTGCATTCACCGCGCCGGTTGTCAGATCGCGCTGTTGCGTTATCTGGCTCAGAATGCGGTCGATATATGATGCATTGGCCCCCGGGGAAAAGCGCTTCCAGGCGAGGTATTGCGGCGAGTCCTTTTGCGGCGCTTGCGGCCGCTCCACGGTCGGGGTGGTGATCTCGGCATCGATAAATTCGAGCTCGCCTTTGTACGTCAGTTGCGGTTTGTTGAGCGCCCGACGATGCGCAGCCTCAAGGACGATCTGTTCACCCTTTGCTTCCACATATGTCCGGTAGGCCGAATCGACGGCCGTGGCCGTGTCGAGATCTTTAGCGAAGACCAGCGCCGCCTTCACATGGCCGCGCGCATCCTTCTGCGCCAGGAGATCTTGGAACGTTTCAATCGGCTCTGTCCGTTTCACTCCCAGCTCTTTCACCGTCATCACGCCGCCGGAGTACAACCGCTTAGGCGCGAGCCGGACGGCGTGCGCCGACCGTAAGACTTCCGGTTCACCGAAGGCGAGGACCAGCCGTCGATACGCGGTGTCGGCAAATGTCCAGGTGGTTGCCGGATCGAGCCGGCGCAGGTCAGACGCGTGGTTGTGAAGCAGGTAGAGGAGATACCGGCGGTCGTCGTCCTGGGTGGCCAATAGTTCCATCGCCCGTGCAGGATCTGCGTAGACGCCGATCACGCCCTCCGGCGTTGGCATATCGTAGTCGATCATCTCTCCGCCGCCGGGTCCTTTCTTGTATGGATTGGCGGTCACCATGAGAGCGCCGTCGTCGGCTTTCGGCGCATCCATGACGCGCTTTGCCGCCGCTTGGACACGCTCGATGCCAAGGAGTTCTGTCATCTTCTTGTAGTTTGAAGTGGCCGCCGGCAGCGGAACCTTGCGGAACCTTGCATAGAGATAGACGCCATATGTCGCCGGGGTATCGAACCCAGCGGGCATGCGATTCACGTGATCGAATTCCCACCAATCCCTCAGTGTCACATAGGCATCGTACTTTGCGGTGTTGGCGGCCACGGCGTCCCAGAATTTCTGCCCCGTCCACGTGGCGAGCAGAGCTTGCATCAAGACGTCGTCGGTGCTGCTCGACGTGTGGCCTTCGAAGAGCTTGTCCCGAACGGCCATGGCCCAGTCTTCGAATTCGCGCAGCGCAGAGGCACGGATGCCGTCGTCGATTTTTTCGTCGAATCCGCCGAAGGTGTCGAGGAAGTTGGCGCCGGCCGTCGCCGTTCGCCGGCCGTGCTCATCCTTCACGACCGGCGCCTTCAGGTGTTCCCGCAAGTAATAAATGTCCTTGACGGCCAGCCAATACGAGAAGTCCTTGCGGGCTTTCTCGGCGCGGGGCTTGTCGGGATATGTCGCCCAGAATTGCTCCCGAGCTTGTTGGATCGCCGCTCTCGCCTGCGCACGCTGTTCACCGGTCTTCCGCATTTGTTCCAGCATTACCTCGTTCTCGATCGCCCGCGCCTGTCGGTTCTCATACGCGCGCTGGCATTCCGAGTAACTCCCGCACGAAATGAATTGTGCGGAGGCTGTCACCGGCACCGCTAGCAGGAATAGACTCAGAAAGGCGAGAACGATACGCCGAAAACGCATAGCGGCCTCCTATGCTCTTCAGAGCGTCGTCCCGGCACCGAGGTGTGCCGGGAAATGTGGGACTGCAAGTATGACTGCGTTTTCGACTCTACGCTCGGTTGAACAAGCCGGAACATTCTACTGTTTCACCTGGGGCAGGGTCTATTGGTGGAAGGTGAGGGATGGGCGGCTGCTGCCAGCGCTCAACATCCAATGTCTTAAATAGTGAGAATAAGATGACAATCACCGCAGTCGTTGAGAGACTTCTAGGTAATGGAGGCGCTCATGAAGAGCTGGATGATGGCTATATACCTGACACTCTGGTGCCTTGGGCAGAGTGCTGCCCTCGCGCAAATGCCGATGAGCGGACCAAGCCAATCCGACATTCTCAAACTCATGAGCGAGCTGCCGCCCGAGACGAAGAAGAATATTGAGCAACTGGGCAGGCTTCTGCAGCAAGATCTGAATGAAGGAAAGCTGACTGAAGCACAAATCCTCCATGAACTGATGTCAGGCAATTTCCAACAGAAGTTACGAGACCTCCACCCCGAGGCAGGTCCGCTCCTTGATGACCTCACCCGAGCAACGAAACACCACTCCCAACCCGAAGACCTGAACCGCATACTCGACGGCTTGGCTGGGTCTGTCCGGTAGGCCACGAACCCCTAGTTCTCTACCTCTCTGCCCACCTTGATCTTTGCGCATGATTGTGGCCTGAATGTGGGCGGGCGGAGTTGCTGCAATGGCTCGACAAAGCTGGGACAGACCGCTCGTCCTGTATCTCGTCGTGACCGCCGGAGGCCTACTTGCCGGCGCCACCATGCATGCCCTATGGCCTGATTGGCATTGGCACCATGAGCCGCTCCACTCCGCAATGGAAGCGGTCGGGGGCCTCGTGGCCATGGCGATGGCCGTCGTGCTGCTCCAGACGCCTGTCGATGCCGGCATGGCGAAGTCTCGAGCGCTCGCCGCCGGCTTTCTCGGCATGGGGATCCTCGAGGAATTCCACGCGATCGTACGGCCGGGCGATGGCTTCGTGCTGTTTCGCAATATGGCCAGCTTGGCCGGCGGCATCGGATTTGTGCTGGCCTGGAGGTCACAGGCCGATCGTCAGCACGTGCGGTGTTGGGAGCCCTGGTGGATCGGGACCGGAGCCTTGGCTCTCGGTTTCTGGTTTCTGATGTTCCCCGCTCTCATCCCTGAAATGGTTCAGAACGGCGAATTCACTGCGACAGCGATTGCACCACAAATCTTAGCCTGTCTCTTCTTTCTGGCCGCGGCCGGACGCTTCCTCTATGACTATCGGCACTCGGGCCGGTCGGACGATGCGCTGTTTGCGAGCGTCGCTCTCTTGTTCGGCCTGGCGGAGGGTGTGTTCCTGTACTCGATTCCATGGGACAATCGGTGGTGGTTCTGGCACTCCTTGCGGCTGATGGCCAGCCTGCTTGCGTTGATGTACATCAGCCGCAGGTACCTGCAGATGACCTCCGCTGTCCAGACCTCTCTCGCACAGATGCTGAACGCCCAGGAGACCCTGCGTCAGAGCGAGGGGAGGCTCCGCCACATGCTTGGCGAGCGTGAGCGTATGGCGGAGGATCTACACGACAGCACGATCCAGTCACTGTTTGCCATCGGTCTCAATCTCGAACGATGCCAACGTCTTGTGTCGTCCACTCACCAGGAGGTCGGCACGCAACTGAGCGCGGCCGTGAGCGGCCTGAAGGCGGTCATCCGGGACCTGCGAGGGTATATTCTTGGGATGCGGCCTTCCATCTCAAATGGCCGGGCACTCGAAGGGATGCTCACCTTGCTGGTCGACGACATGAACCGTTCATCTCCGCTTCGTTTTCGCGTACACATCGACACTCTGGCTGCAGACCGGCTGACGGCTGAACAGGCGACACAGGTCGTACCGATCGCGCGAGAAGCCATGAGCAATAGTGTCCGTCATTCCGCCGCGCAGGAAGGGATCGTGTCCCTTCAGATCCACGATGGCTTCGTTCGTCTCGTTGTGGAGGATGATGGAGTCGGTTTCGATGCCGGAATGGTGGCAAGTTCAGGCCATGGCCTGAGGAACATGGCCAGGCGGGCGAAAGACCTGGCCGGCCGCCTTGAAGTCGCGTCAGCGCCGGGCCGAGGAACACGGGTCATCTGCGACCTTCCACAAGAGCGTGATCATGCCGCGATCTGACGTAACACCGATCAGGCTTTTGCTGGTGGACGACCACGAGGTGCTTCGCATTGGACTGCGGACGCTGTTTACAGAAGCCGGAGGATTCCAGGTCGTAGGCGAGGCCGGTACGATGGCTGCGGCGGTCAGTGAAGCAATCCGATTCAAGCCCAACGTCGTGCTGATGGACGTCCGTCTTCCGGACGGCAGCGGCATCGACGCCTGCCGGACCATCCGTACCGCGCATCGTGACACCCGCGTGCTGTTCTTGACCTCCTTCGCGGATGATGATGCAATTCTGTCCACCATTCTGGCGGGAGCCGATGGCTTTCTCTTGAAGGAAGTCAGCGGGGAACAGTTGATCGACGCGGTGAAAACGGTCTCGTCGGGGCGCTCCATCCTGGACCCTTCCGTCACTCAGCGCGTGCTTGCCAAGGTGCGGTCCCTCTCGAATTCCGCCCCTCCTGAAAGGCGTGAGCCATTGTCCGCTCAAGAAGAACGAGTATTGGCATTGGTCGCGGACGGGAAAACCAACAAAGAAATCGCAGTGTCTCTGAATTTGAGCGACAAGACCGTCGGCCACTACCTCGAGAATATCTTCCAGAAGCTTCAAGTCTCCCGTCGTGCTCAGGCGGCCGTCTATTTCACCCAACAGCATCCCAGGCAGTAGGGGCATTTTCCCCTACCGCATAGGGGAACAATAGGCCCCGTAGCGGAGCAGCTTCCCCTACAACGTCTTTTCCGACATGCGTACGGTGGGGTGTGCGATGCGGGTTACGATCATCTCACCAAGGAGGATGTCATGATGGGCACTTCGAAATACGTGCGATTGTTGGTAGGCATGTTGGCAGTCGCGGCCATGTGGGCCTGGCCGTTGAGCCAAGATCCAGCCATTGCGGCTGATGGAAAAGAAAAGGTGAAGGTCCTTTACCACGTCGATGGAAAAGATCCGGAGGTGGCCAAATACGCGCTGACCCTTATCAATAAGCATATTGATGCGGAGGGCGGACCGGACAAGATCGATGTCGAGTTGGTTGTTCATGGACCTGCCCTGGAGTTATTCGAGAAGGACAAGATGGATCCGGAGATGACGAAACGTTTCGATCAGCTCATGGAGAAGGGGGTCAAGGCCGAGATGTGCCAGGTCTCGATGAAGGCGTTTGGAAAGACCATTGAGAATTTGGCGAAGGGGTTCGTCGCCACGTTGCATCCGGTGGCCGTGAAGCGCATCGCGGATCTCCAGAAGGAAGGGTATTTCTATATCAAGCCATAAGGGTAGGGGATCATCATGAGCCGGTTCTTTGCCAGTCTAAGTCTCGGGCTGTCCCTGTTCCTGCTGACCAACCCCACGCTCGTGCGAGCGAGCCAAGCCGGTCAGCCTGCGCCGGCGTTTGAATTGGTGAGCTTCGGCGGCGAGTCGTATAGTAATGAGTCGCTGAAAGGGCGTCCGGTCCTCTTCGTCTTTTGGGCGCCCTGGTGCAATGTGTGTCAACGTGAACTGCCGCTGCTCAGCGCCTTCTCTCAACAGGAGAAGCCCGCACAGCTCGCCATCGTATCGATCGGATTTGCCGACAGCAGGTCAAACGTCGAACGATTCGTGAAGGAACGACCCGGCACGTTTATCTTTCCCACGGCGTACCACGAAGACCGCTGGCTGGCGCAGACTTTCAAGATCAATGCGACTCCGACGTCTGTGCTGGTAGATGGACAAGGCCGTATCGCACTCGTCCATCGAGGAGGAGGCGTGCTCCACAATAACCAGTTTCGTGAGTTCCTGACGAGATTGAAGGGCTGAGACCGGCGATGGTGTTCAGTTGCCGTGTTGCTCGGTCTGTTGGCAGGGGATCGGCGGCTTCATGTGCAGTCCGTCGACGACCCCGTGGCAAAGGTCTGGATCAGGAATCCTGGCGGGGCGATTCGTCGCAACGACAGGATTGTCGTTCGCCCTGCTGTGTCAGGCAGACTCGCTCGTGTGTTCGGCTCTGTCAATGTGCTGCCAACCAATTCAGTGGAAGCCATCGCCAATGGGCTTGAGAGCCACGCGCCTGGCTCTGCGGGCAAACTGTCACGCCCCGCAACGGTGAAGCTGCTGACATTTTCATGGGCGAGTGCCGCGCACCGTTGGCTCAAGAGCGCGGTTGACATGAGGGGCTTCTGAGCAAGGGGAGTGATTTTTCCGCTCGCTGGAGAAATCGGTGATTGAATTGTGATGGTACCCTGCTGGCCAAATTGGGAGCTGGCCGAAATCATGCTGGCCGTATCCGGCAGCAAGAGATTCGTCGTAATGAAGATGTTCCCGCCTGGCCCAAAGACGGAATTCGCGAGGATCTGACTGTTCTGCAAGACCACAAACTGCGGATCGATATTGACGCTCCCGCCACCTCCCGTACCGTCCAGCACTGAGGCACTGATGAGGCTGTCGGCGAGCACAACGCTGCCATCGGGGTTCGTCGTGATTTTGATTGCCCCGCCGCTCGACTGGTGCGCCTCCGTGGTGATGGAGCTGTTCATCATCGTGAGCTGATTTCCGGCGTTGATCGTGATATCGCCTGCCTTGCCGATGCCTGTACTGCTGCTCGAAAGCTGAGCCCCGTTCTGGAGCGTAACCGAGTTGGCAGAGAGATGTATATTTCCACCCGCACCATTACCCATGGTGCTCGTGAAGAGGCCGCTTCCTTGACCGGCAATGGTGACCGGCCCAGACGCGTTCACCGTAATCGTCCCGCCGGCGCCATTTCCCACCAGCTGGAAGCCTCGTCCCGTATTGAACCCCAATCCACTGCTACTGGAGATCGATGCGCCACTGCTCAAATTAATCACGCCGGCATTGACGATAATGGAACCGGCCGTGCCGTCACCACCAGTCGTGGTCGAGATTTGCCCGCCATCGAACATCGTCAGTCTTGGGGTGCTCACGGTCACAGCGCCGGCCCTTCCTGGCCCGAACGTACTTGCGGAAATCACGCTCGTGAAATCCGCGGCTGTCAACTCTCCGAAGCTCACCGATTGCCCGCTACGTCCGGAAATAGACAATTGGTCGGATGCGGTCACCGACACACTGCCGCCTGGCCCTGGACCAAAAGTGGAGGTGTCAATCGCCGCTCCGCCGGTCAAGGTGATCGTCCCCGCTTGGACGTTCACGTCACCGGCTCCACCGGAACCAAGCGAACTGGATGCGATACTCGTAGGGCCGTTCATGGTGAGGGATGGGGTCGAGACGAAGACATGGCCAGCTTGTCCCGAGCCAAAAGCGCCGATGCTAATGTTGCTTCCAACATTTTGCAAAACCACCGGCCCGATCTGAACCGTTCCGGGAAGGAAACCTGACATGTTGATTGCGTCCGATGCCGTGACGTGTATATTCGCCGTGTTCCCTGCCCCGAACGCAGCGCTGCCAATGAATCCCCCATCTTTGAGCGTCAACTGCCCAAGGAGTAAGGAGATGTCTCCGGCAGCACCTGCACTGAATGTGTGAGAGCCAATTTCACCGGGCTCGAGCGTCAGGCTCGGTGTCTGAATCACGATACGGCTTCCGGTATTTGCTGACACGTTTTCACTATAGATGCCCGACGGCATATTCGTGAAGGTCGGTAGCCCCGGAACAGACGGGAGGAAACTGGTTGTGCCCGCACGTTGGCCGGTGACGACTATCGAATCAGTTGCCGTGATCGCGATCGTACCGCCTCCCGGTTGTTCAGGAATGAAAGGATTGGAAACGAGCATGGTATCGATGATGGCTCCATCGGTCATGGACAGGCTGGTGGAATTGATCTGAATATTTCCGACCGTTCCCGGGCCGAGACTCGCGGTTTGGACCTGTCCTCCGTGTATCTGGACGCTTCCGGCCGTACTGGAGATCGGTTCTCCATCGAGCGCGGCGGTGATCGAGATGTTTCCCCCTGACCCAAATCCTGTGGTCAGACTCTCGATGAAGACCCCATCCAGCAGCACGTTCAAGGCGATGAGCTCCACATTCGCGCCAGCCTCTGCTCCCGCGTTCGACGAGATCATCGAGCTGCCTGGGCCGAGCGAGATGGTTTCCGAAGGGCCTGGGCTTTGAGCCGTACTGAGCGCCGCGTTGTTCACCGAGATCACGAATTGCCCGCCTCGAATCGCGACCGTCTGCTCACCGTTAACGTTGATGTTTGAGCCGGGTGCCAGCGAGGCGGACCCGAAGGAGGTGAACGACGTCTGATTCAGGTTCGGCAGCGGCTGGAGCGTCGCGGCATCGAACTCACCAGGCGATGCGGCACTGGCCAATTGAATCTTGCCGTTCGGTGCGGAGAGGCGAGCGGGTTGCGCGGTTTCCCCCTCCGGGGTGCCGGATTGAATCGTGATGTTCCCGCCGACAAGTGAAATGCCGGTCGCGTCACCCACCGTGAATTGACTCCCCTGAACCTTTATGGCGCCCGGGTTTGACCCCAAGAATCCATATGCCGCCACAGGTGCCGTGGAGAGAAGCGCATCGGTGGCTGCATCCGGGACGGTATTGAAGCGAACTCCGTCGGCGAGTCGAAGATAATCCGCTGAAGTAAAACTGACCATCCCCCCGACATTCACTGTGGCGTTAGGGCCGAACAGGAATCCGGCCGGATTCATCAAGAACAGATTCGCGTTTCCGAAACCGGTCGTTTGAACCGTCCCGAAGATGCTTGAAAGGTTTCCTCCTGTCACGCGACCAAGTATGTTCGAGGTCGTCAGGCCGGAATCATTGAGGAAGTTGGCGATGTTGTTGGTGGGCACGTTGAAGTTGCCGAAGCTGTGATACAGATTCAGTCCGCCACCGGGTCTCGTGCCACCGGTGATGTCGTATTGGGTCTTGCCGCCTGTGGTGAGAAAGGGGTCGCTGACCTTGGTGTTAAGGCCAGACGGCGTGATGGATGAGGCCGCTTGGACTGAAGAGGTCAGGCAAGCGAATAGCAGAACGAGCGAGAAACCGAACATGAGGAAGGGGATCAATCGCAGGTCTTCCGCATGTTGCTGGTTCAACGGCAAACCTCCTCTCGGAATAGGTGCTTTCACCCTGCAAGCTTTGACTGCTGGATGATCCTTGAATGAGGCGCATATCCCGTCCTCTAGCGATGATGGGCAGACAATTCTAGGAGTGCTTTGTAGGTGAGGCAATAGGGCCGAATGGCCGTGTCTAAATACGTGCAATTAAGAGTTTTCACGTTGGGTATCAAAGTTCTCGTCAGCGAATGGCACATTGGTAGATAGATACTGAAATCATCGCGTCGGCGTTTGTGGCGTGGTCTCTCTTTTTCAAAAAGCAGCATGTCCCGGTTTGCTGGTCGCTAGTGAAGGCGGATCGGAAGCACGATCGATAGTTCGAGGAATCGTATAGAATCGCCACCAAAGAATGACCTAAGGAATGAGTCATGAGGATAGTTGTGCTCATCTCAGTCGGCGTCGTGTGGGCGGTAAGTTACATTCTAAATTCCTCGTCACTCGCGGGGGGAAGAATTCAAGGCACGGCTAACGAAATGGTCGCTGAATCACAGCGGGAGCGCAAGGAGACTGAACCACTGCCGGGCACTACTTTCGGGAATCCTCCCGGTCTTGAACAGGAACGGAAGCGTTTGTCGGAAGCCGCTGCAGGCTTCGGCACTGACCCGACAGCCATCGTCGGCTACTACCAAGTCATGTACGCTCACAGTACGGGCACGAACAATCAGCGCCTCGATACTGTCACTGCCACCATCCGACTACCGGTCACTCCGAATGTAGGCGTTCAGGTCAATATGCCCTACACCTGGGCCGCCTTAGGCCAGACAGGAGGGTTTACACCGAACGGGACCAGCGACATGACATTCCGCGTCGGAGGGCGCGTGTACGCTATTGACAAAATGGCCCTGTTTCTTGGGGCCGACGGCTCTTTCCCGACGGCTTCTGAACCACTGCTCGGGACAGGGAAATATACAATCGGACCGGGAGGCGCCGTGGCGATCCCCCTACCAAGAATACATTCGCTGTTCTTTTTGGTGATCGAAGACTTCAATTCAATTGGAGGCGATCCCAGCCGCACGAATATTCACTATACACAGTTCAAGCCCTCCATCAACACGATCTGGGGCGAGCGGTGGTGGACTGAGGTGTTCCTGTACGCGTATTCGGACTGGGCCCATGAACGAAAGACCACGATGAACTTGCAGGGAGAGGTCGGCCACCGACTGAGTAAGCCCTGGGCCCTGTTTGTTCAGGGGGGCGGGGGAGTCCTCGGCAGGGATTCCTTCTTGGGCCTCGACTGGTTTTTGCAAGCGGGTGTGCGCTGGGTGTTCAAGACCCCTCTGCTTCCCGCATCGAGTTCGAAATGGAGCACTCAAACCGACAAAATGCCCCTTCTTTACCACCTGTACGGTCCATAAAGACTGGGTCGCTAGGCCGGCGACTTACACATCGAGCCTCCGGTGTGCCGCCGGCGGCGGTGTTGAGAAGGTGTTTCGTCAACCTGCATACCGTCGTGCAAATCTCGCCAACTCGCGATTGAATCGTTCAGGCGCCTCCACGTGCGGACTATGTCCGATTCCCTCATACCGCGATGCTTCGGCATGTGGAATACAGGCCAACAGATGCTCGGTGTGGGATGGCATCACGACGGCATCGACGTCTCCTTTCGTGACCAAGACAGGGACCTTGAGCCGCTGCATGACGGTATCGCGGTCGATGGTGCGGGAGAGCATCCCGAAACGTCCTGTTGGCGGCACAACCATACTGGAAGCGAGCAATACCTCGATATCTTCCTGTGCCGGCTGCTTGTGAAACAGGATTCGCACTAACTCGCGCACGGCTTGGATGTTGTCTTCGAGATTCTCTGAACACATGCCAGGCGCCGTCTTCATAAAAGCGCCGCCGATCATATTCTTCGCTTTTGCGCCACCCATGACCACACCCGCGCAAACATAGATGATGCCCCCGATCTCGCCATCGCCATGTTTCGCGAGATAGTCGTTGATGATGTACCCTCCATACGACCAGCCCACGAGGATGGGATTGCGTAGCGATAGCGCAGAGAGGACTGCATGGACATCATCGGCCCAAAGGTCCGCTTGGCTGTAATGTTCAGGACCCGTTGGTTTTTCTGACATGCCATGGCCACGGATATCAAGGCACACCAACCGGAACTCTTCGGCTAAGGCGCTCCTGTATTGCCTCTGCCACACGAGCGAACATTGGTTGATGCCGTGGATCAGAACAATCGGCTTGCCCTCGGGGGAGCCGTATTCGTGCACAGCCAATCGAAGCGCGCCACCACCAGTGATGTTGTGTACGGCCATGTGGGTCTCGCTATCGACGTGGTTCCTGACTCCCTTGTCGATGCCGGTCTACGCTGATTCGATCCGTCACTTGCCCTTCTCCTCGTGGATCTCAAGCCGAATCGGAATCACCGGTTTCCTGGCTGCCACTTAAACGGGGACATTGTACTTTGTCAGTTGCACAGGGTCTATCGCGTGGGGTGTCATGAGGGGGAAGTGGCGACGGCCAAAATATATGACCAGGTTGCCAGGTAGAGGTCGAGTAGAACAGCGGGCGCATTATCCTGAACGACGGCGTTCTGCGCGAGGATGAGGAACCCACCCGCACCGAAGAGCAGGACAAGGGGGATGCTCGTACTCCATCGAATCCGCTTGCACGTCATGCAGTCCAGCATGGCGCCCTCCTTGGATAATCCATTAGGGTTCTACCGGGAGTCTATTCTACTGCTTCTGATCAGTGTGATCTATGTAGATGAAATGGGACTGGCGCGGAGGGGAACGGGGGGGCCGCCACGCGCCGGCGAGGGGCCGTCGGCGTGGACTGCCGGCGGATGCGGTCAGCGGCGGTTCGGCATTAATTCGTTCAATTGCTCCACTTCA
>Ga0070664_100001353_pt1 | contig 19550 bp, 14 predicted proteins | sample KBSC73metaG_FD_65863 | JGI IMG/M metagenome (GOLD analysis project Ga0070664, IMG submission 65863) | Corn rhizosphere microbial communities from Kellogg Biological Station, Michigan, USA - KBS C7-3 metaG | ecosystem: Host-associated > Plants > Roots > Rhizosphere > Soil ... | reverse complement strand
CCCGACGGTTACATTGTGACGAACCATCATGTCGTCGACGGCGCCACCGATATCAAGGTTGCGTTGAGCGACAGGCGCGAATATACGGCGCGTGTGATTGGAACCGACCGCAAGACCGACCTTGCGGTGTTGAAGATCGACCAGACCGATTTGCCTGCGCTACCTCTCGCGGATTCTTCGAAGGTTCAAGTCGGAGACATTGTGTTGGCCGTCGGAAACCCTTTTGGTGTGGGCCAGGCAGTTTCAATGGGTATCGTCAGCGCCACCGGGCGCGGAGGTTTGGGCCTTGAAGACTACGAGGACTTCATACAGACCGACGCTGCGATCAACCCGGGCAATTCGGGCGGAGCCCTGGTGAATGCAGAAGGACGGCTGATCGGCATTAACACCGCGATCATGAGCCGATCCGGTGGCAACCAGGGGGTCGGATTTGCGATCCCGACCAACATGGTGCGAAATATCACCGATCAGATTATCCATTCCGGCAAGGTGTCTCGCGCCTTCCTTGGAGTGATGATCCAGCCGGTGACACCGGACCTTGCGAAGTTCTTTAAGTTAGAGAAGTCCGAGGGCGCGTTAATTTCCGACGTGAGCCCGAACAGCCCCGCAGAACGCGCTGGCTTGAAGTCTGGTGATGTAGTGACAAAGATCGATGATCGATCCGTGGTCGACTCCCGTGCGCTGCAGCTGATGATCGGAGAGATGTCGCCCGGTCGCAATGTTCAGTTGACGGTCGTTCGCGATGGCAACGAGCGGCAGTATCCTGTCACGCTCGGTGATCAGCCCGGCACCTCGAGTGAAACGGTTGGAAACGGCCGCAAAACATCGGCAGATCGAATTCTTGATGGCGTTTGGCTTGATGCAGTGACGCCCGAATTCTCCCGACAATATGGAGTTGCGGGAAATCTCAAGGGTGTGGCCGTCCGTCGTGTGGATCCGAACTCCGCTGCTGCGGAGGCAGGACTGCAGCAGGGCGACGTGATCCTGGAAGTCAATAACCAGCCGGTCAGCAGCGTGGAACAACTCCACCGGTACATCAATGGAGGGACGACCGACACCGCGCTGCTTTTCGTCAATCACGATGGGCGGACGCGATACCTCGCAATCCCGACAAAGTAATCTCCGACGTGGCGGCGTTGATTCTCCATGAGTCAACGCCGCTTGTGCGCGTTAGCGTAGGGGCGCCGGCGCGGGGCCGGGCTCGATTCGAATCAAGGCGCCGTCATTTTCTGCCGTGAGAAGGTAGAGGAGCCCGTCGGGACCCTGGCGCACATCGCGAATGCGTTGCGCGAGATCACGGAGCATCCCTTCGCGGTGCAATTCTTCCCACTTGTCGTTGAAGTCCAGCCGTTCCAGGTGTCCGGATCGTGGGACCTCTCCCGTTCGCATGCCACCCACGAACACGCTTCCTTTCCATGCTGGAAGTTTGTCGCCGGTGTAAAACGCCATCCCGGAAATCGCAATCGCGGGAACCCAGAACACCAGCGGCGGCTCCATGCCTTCTTTCCACGGATTTTCGGAAACGCGGGGACCGAGATAGAAACGGCCGAAGCTGACAACCGGCCATCCATAGTTTTTCCCGGGTTGGAGGACATTGATTTCGTCGCCACCGTTTGGGCCATCTTCGTTTTCCCAGATCTCGCCGGTGACGGGATTGAGAGCGAGTCCCAGCGGATTGCGATGACCCATCGTGAAAATCTCCGGCCGATATCCAACTTTGCCAAAGAATGGATTGTCATTCGGAACGGAGCCATCGTCGCGGAGGCGCAGTACTTTTCCGGCGAGGTCGTTGGGATCCTGCGCGCGCGTGGCGTTCGGCGGATCGCCGATGCCGACGCTCATGTAGAGCATGCCGTCTTTGCCGAAAACAATTCGCGACGCGTTGCCGGTTTGAATCGCAGTGAAGATGTCCTGAACAGCCGTGAGCGCTCTGTTCACCCATCGGCCGCGCGCAAGCGTGATCGTGCCACCACCGGCAGCGGCAGCAGGCTTGTGATACGTGAGATAGATGAGCTGGTTTTCGTTGAAGCGCGGATGAAGCGCAATATCCATCAGTCCAGCCAGGCCCGTTGCCGCCACTGCGGGAACTCCCGCGATCGGCGTGGGATCTAATATTCCGTTGCGCACGATTCGCAACCGCCCGGCGCGTTCGGTCACGAGGATACTGCCGTCTGGAAGAAATGCCATGCTCCAGGGTTGATTCAATCCCTTCGTCGGAACGAGGCGGATCGGTCTCTGGATCGCGGTATCCATCACGATCGGCTGATCGGAAAGCGGAGGAGATGGCCAGGTAATTGGCGGGGGCGATGTGGCGCCGCGGCCACCGCCGCCCGGAGTTGCAGGCGGGTTCTGTCCGACCATGGAAATGGAAGAGAGGATAAGGAATCCAGCGAGTGCTCGGGTGTTCATGCGCACATACAATCATCGCGCGCCCATTCCGTCAACTAAAGATCGCAGGGGTGGCGGCGGGTGAGGGGTACCTTTCCGTTGCGAACGGGATTTGCTCCAAAAACTTCTTCCAATTTCGGCCCCACGGCCTGGCCGGCAGGGCAATTGATCTATAATCGTCGCCGATGAAACTGGGAAGGTTCGTGATCGGGGGAGGTTTATGCCTGGCGACACTGCTGTGGCAGAGTTCGCAGAACTCCGGCGCCCAGACCGAAACACCTGCCGCTCGCGCGACGCTCGACCAATACTGTGTCACCTGTCATAACAGTCGCACGGCGAGCGCTGCCACGGCGTCTGGCGTCGTGCTCGATCGCGCGGATCTGAATCTCATCGCGAACAATGCCGCGCTGTGGGAACGCGTGGTACGCAAAGTCCGAAGTGGTTTAATGCCGCCCGCGGGTTTGCCGCGACCCGACCGCGCGTCCCAGGATGCACTTGTTGGCTTCCTCGAAACGCGACTCGATCGCGCCGCCATCGATCATCCCAACCCCGGTCGCCCCGGCGTTCACCGGTTGAACCGTGCGGAGTACGCCAATGCCATCCGCGATCTCCTTGGCCTCGAAGTCGACGCATCCACGTTTCTGCCGCCCGATGATTCGGCGGACGGATTTGACAACATCGCGGATGTGCTCAGCGTGTCGCCGTCGTTGCTGGAAAGCTACCTGTCGGCTGCGGCAAAAATCAGCGCGCTCGCCGTCGGCAGCCCGAAGATCACCGCCAGCTCCGAAACCTATCGCGTTCGCGGGGACATGTCGCAATCCGAACACATTGAAGGCTTGCCGCTCGGAACGCGTGGCGGCGTGTCTGCGCTGCACACGTTTCCACTCGATGGGGAGTACGTCTTTCGCGTAAAGCTTGTGGAAACCAATCTGGGTACGATCCGTGGTCTTCAGGAAAAGAACCAGCTCGAAGTGACGGTCGGCGGTGAGCGTGTGATGCTCGCGCCGGTCGGTGGCCACGACGACTACATGATGTCCGGCAACAACGCGACCGACGCCGTCAATTCGCTATACACGCGGTTGCAGGCGCGCGTGCCTGTTAAGGCCGGGCAGCGAATAGTCACCGCAGCTTTCCTACAGCAATCGTCGTCGCTCGGCCCGATCCGTCTGGAGAATTTTCTATACGACGCGATCGTTGCTACGGATCATCTCGGTCTTCCTCACGTCGAGTACATGACCGTCAGCGGTCCGTTCAATGCTGTCGGTTCGGGCGACACGCGCAGCCGTGAGCGTGTGTTCACGTGTCGACCTTCAAAGACGGCCAGTCGTGACGAGGAGCGAGGGTGCGCCAGGTCGATTCTTGCGAAACTGGCCCGCCGCGCGTATCGCCGGCCGGTGACGGACGCGGATATGTCGGGCCTGTTGCGCTTCTATGACGAAGGCCGGCTTGACAAGACGCGCAGCGGCTTTGAAAGCGGCGTCGAGATGGCGCTGCGCGCCATGCTTGCGAGTCCGAAGTTTCTGTTCCGCGTCGAACGCGATCCCGCGGGAATCGCTCCGGGCAGAGCGTACACGCTGACGGATGTGGAGCTCGCGTCGCGGTTGTCCTTCTTTCTCTGGAGCAGCATTCCCGACGAAGAGCTTCTCTCACTTGCCGAAGCCGGCCGGCTCCGCGATCCGAAGACGCTGTCACGGCAGGTCGTTCGCATGCTGGCGGACCCGAAATCCCAGGCGCTGGTGACAAACTTTGCAGGCCAGTGGCTTCAGATCCGCAACCTGCGCAGCGCAACGCCAGACAAAAACGATTTTCCCAATTTCGACCACACGCTGCGCGTGGCGTTCGCACGAGAACTCGAACTTTTTGTCGGCAGCATCATCAGCGAGAACCGCAGCATTTTCGAACTGCTGACGGCCGACTATACGTTCGTGAACCAGCGGCTGGCATTGCATTACGGAATCCCGAACATCGCGGGCAGCCACTTCCGGAGAATTTCGGGCATCGATGAAACGCGCCGCGGATTGCTGGGCAAGGGCGGCATTCTTCTGCTGACTTCCCACGCGGATCGCACATCACCTGTGGTGCGCGGCAAATGGATTCTCGACAACCTGATGGGCTCGCCGCCGCCGCCGCCGCCGCCCGATGTTCCGCCTCTTCCGGATACTCCTGGCGCGAAGCCGTTGACGATGCGCGCGCGGATGGAACAGCATCGCGCGAATCCGGCGTGTGCGGGCTGCCACAAGCTGATGGATCCGCTCGGACTGGCGCTTGAAAATTTCGATGCTGTCGGCGCCTGGCGTACAAGCGACAATGGAGAACGCGTGGACACTTCCGGACAATTGTCGGACGGCACAACGATCGAAGGAGTCCGTGGCCTGCGCGAGGCACTGCTGAAGCGGCCCGAAGTGTTCGCAACGACGGTCACCGAAAAGCTGATGACTTACGCGCTTGGCCGCGGTCTGGTGCCGCAAGACATGCCCGCGGTTCGCGCCATCGTGCGGCAGTCGGAACGCGAAAATTACCGATTCGTATCTCTGATGGAAGGCGTTGTGAACAGTACGCCCTTCCGCATGCGTCAAGCTGAGGACAAGCAATGAAATTGCCGATGTTCGTGACCAAACGCTCGTTGTCGCGGCGCACCTTTCTTCGCGGCGCCGGCGCGACGCTCGCTCTGCCGTTTCTCGACGCGATGGTTCCGGCGCTGACCGCGGCGACCCCACCGCGCAAGCGTCTCGGGTTTGTGTATGTACCGAACGGCGTGATCGTGGAACAGTTCGTGCCGGCAAAGGAGGGCGCCGATTTCGAAATCACGACCATCCTCAAACCGCTTGAAGCTTTCAAGGATCAGCTTGTCGTCATCAGTAATATGGTGCGTGCCGAGCCGAGCAACAATCATGCGGTGTCGTCGGGCAGCTGGCTGACCGGCACGCGACCGAAACGCACGGATGGCCCCGACTTTCGTATCGGTACTTCGATCGATCAAATCGTCGCGCAGAAGATTGGCCAGGATGCGACGTTCCCGTCTATCGAGGTAGCGACCGAGGATTTCTCGGGCCTGCTCGGCGCGTGCGATCCCGGCTACAGTTGCGCCTACATGAACACGCTGAACTGGTCGTCGCCGACCACGCCGCTGCCGATGGAGATCAATCCGCGCGTCATGTTCGAGCGGATGTTTGGCGGCGGCAGCACGGCCGAAGAGCGTTTCGCTCGCATGAACACGAACCGAAGCATTCTCGATTTCGTTGCCGCCGATTTGAGAGATCTCCAGTCCGGCCTCGGCGCCAGCGACAAGGTACGGCTCAATGGGTATCTCGAAAATGTGCGCGAAATCGAGCGGCGCATTCAGCAGGCAATGACGCAGACGGACGTTCAGGCCGATGCGCCGGCGCAGCCCGTGGGCGTGCCCGACTCGTACGAAGAGCACGTCTCACTGATGTTCGATCTGCTTGCGGTTGCATACCAGGCGGACCTGACGCGCGTGTTCACGTTCATGATGGCGCGCGAAGTGAGCCAGCGGACGTATCCCGAACTGGGACTCACCGAACCGCATCATGCGATTTCGCACCATCAGGGCCGGCCGGAGCAGATGGTGAAGCATACGAAACTGAACGTCTATCACGTGGGACTGTTCGCCCGATTCATCAACCGGTTGAAGTCGACTCCGGACGGAGAGGGCTCGTTGCTGGATCATTCGCTGATTGCGTACGGGCCGGGAATGAGTGATGGCAACGGGCATACTGGGGGGCCGATACCAATGGCCATCATTGGCGGCGGCGCCGGAACCATGCGCGGGAATCGGCACATCAAGACCGCTGCGAATACGCCGCAGGCAAACGTGATGCTGAGCCTCGGGCAGAAATTCGGCGCGGATGTTCCGACGTTCGGCGTGAGTACCGGGACGGTGGACCTGTGAAATCGGCAAACGGCGGGAGAGCGCGATCCCGGCCAGGAGCGGCAATTATTCTTTCCTTGATCCTGATGTTCACCATGCTGGCGGTGGCGCAAAACACGGCGCGTCTCGCAGAGGTTGTTCATTCCGGCGACTCCGCCGCCGCCATGGACTTGCTGAAGAAAGGCGCAAAGGGAAATTCCTCCGAAGCCGATGGCACGACCGCTCTTCATTGGGCCGTCCAGCACGATGATGCCCGTCTGGTTCGTGCGCTTCTCACCGCGGGCGCACCAGTGAGAGCGGCCAATCGCTATGGCGTCACTCCACTCGCACTCGCCGCCGTCAACGGGAGTGCTTCCATGGTGGACCTGTTGCTGAAAGCCGGAGCCGATCCGAATGCCACATCCGGTGAAGGCGAGACCGTCCTGATGGCAGCCGCACGCTCAGGACAGCCGGAAACAATCAAGCTTCTCCTGAAGGCCGGCGCCAATCCGAACGCGACCGAACACCAGTTCGGAGAAACCGCGCTTATGTGGGCCGCCGCTCACGACAACGGCGATGCGGTTGGCGTGCTTATCGCAGGCGGCGCAAAGCCCGATGCCATCTCCAAGGTCATCAATCTGCCAAATGCCAAAGTCGATTTTTCGTTTGCCGTCGCCACGGCGCTGCCGCGCGGCGGCATGACTGCGCTCATGTACGCCGCACGGGAGGGCCAGCTTAAAGGCGTGACTGCGCTCGCCGATGCCGGCGCGAACCTGAACATCGTCGATCCTGAAGGTTCGACCGCGATGGTCATTGCGATCATCAATGGCCATTACGAAGTGGCGGCGCGCCTCGCAGAGAAAGGGGCAGATCCCAACATCGGCGATGCGGCGGGAATGGCCGGGCTCTACGCCGCGGTGGACATGGTGCATCCGGCGTCCTTGACGAATCGGCCTCCGCAACCACGTACCGGACGCTTGTCGCCAGAGGAACTGGTGCCCGTACTCCTGAAGTACCACGCCGATCCGAATCAGCCGTTGAAAGCGCCGCTGCTGCTGCGGCAGCACACCGGAGGCGATGCGTCGCTCGGCGCCGGTGCGACACCGCTGATGCGCGCCGCCAAAGCGCTGGACCTCGGTTTGATAAAGGTTCTGCTCGATGGCGGAGGTGATCCGTTGCGTGCGATGTCGAACGGAACGACCTCTTTATCTCTCGTGATGGCGGGCCGGGGTGTGCGAGCGTTGACGCCCGATGCGCCGATATTTCAGGCGGTAAAGATGATGCTCGATCACGGTATGAATGTGAATGCCGTCGGCGCCGGCGGTGCGACGCTGTTGCATCAGAGCCTGGATCGCGGCGAAATGTTTGTGCGCATGCTCGTCGAGCACGGCGCGAAACTGGATATTAAGGATGCCACCGGACGCACGCCACTCGACATCGCGCTCGGGGTCGCACCTGCAACCCCAGCGGCAACTCCCGCAGCGGCTCCGGTCGGCCGCGGCGGCCGTGGCGGTCCTCCCGCGGCGGCTCCTCCTCCGGTCGTCGATGCCGCGACCATCGCGTACCTGCGCGGTCTGACTTCGTCTGCTTCGGATAGCCGCTGAAGTTCGCTATTCATGTCGCAACGCGGCGATGGGATCCATCCTGGCAGCCCTCATCGCCGGGAGTGTGCCAAAGACCACACCGACGGTAACGCAAACCCCGAATGCCATGATGATCACGCCGGGTGTGACAAGGGGGTGCAGCGGTGAATACTTCTGCACCAGCACGCAGAGTCCGGCGGCCGCCGCCACACCGGCAATCCCGCCCAGCATCGAAAGAACCATGGACTCCATAAGAAAATGCGCGAAGATATCGCGCTTCCTCGCACCAACCGCCTTCCGGATGCCAATTTCAAAGGTCCGTTCTGAGACCGTGACCAGCATGATATTCATGATTCCGATTCCGGCGACGAAAAGCGAAATCGCGCTGATGCCGGTCAGCAGGGAAGTCGCCAGCGCAATCAGCCGATAGATGGTGCGGAGCAGCTGCTTCTGAGTGAGCACGCCAAAATCATCGCGGCCGTCATGCGATTTCTGCAAGGTCGCTGAGATTTCCTCAATCGCCTGCTCGGGCGCGATCTTCGGATTGGTCTGAAGAACAATGCGATTGATCTGTGCCTGGATTTTGCGCTGCACCGCTCCGGCAGGGAGAAAGATCATGTTTTCAAACGATCCGTCGCTGAACAGCGTATCTCTCTGTTCTCCCTGCAATACACCGATGACGCGGAATGAAACGCCTTGAATGGCGATCGTCTCGCCGACTGCCGGACCGCTTCCGAATATCGCGGTGCGCGGACCCTGTGCCAGCACACAAACATATTCGTCTTCCTCGTCTGTTTTGAAGAGGCGTCCTTCCGCCAGTGGACGCGGCCTCATGGCAAACCAGGATGCCGTCGTTCCCAGGACAAATGCGCTCTTCAGTTGCTGATGGTATTCGGCTGTTCCTCCGACAAAAAGGAATGGCGCCACTTCGGCGACTGATTCCATGCGCGAGAGGGCCTGCACATCGCGGTCCTTCAATGTCGAGACGCCGAGCATTGCCAGCGGATTCGCCTGCATGTTCTCATCGAGCTTGCCCGGTACGACGAAGACGAGGTTCACTCCCAGGTTTTGCACTTCTTCCGTTACCTGCTTTTGAACGCCGAGGGCGATCGAAATCAGAAGCCCCACCGATCCCACGCCGATCAGAATGCCGAGCATCGTCAGTGCCGTGCGTAACCAGCTCGACGACAAGGAGCGAAGGGCGCTCCGGAAGTTCTCAATGATGGACTGCATGCCGGCCCAGTATAACTCTCGTACTGGAGCGGAAGTGTTGACGTTCCACAGGTGTGAGGATAGGATCTGTTCCAATTTCGTAACCTTTCAGAGGAGAAACCCATGAAGCGAACCGTTTGGGTATTGGCAATCGCAGCAATCATGATCACAACACTGACGTACGTGGCGATCGGCCAGGCGCCGGCACCCGGACAAGCTCCCCCAGCAGGCGCCGCACGTGGCGGAGCGGCCGGAGCGCGCGGCCCCGTCATTGCGGGACCGCCTCAACCGGTACCGCCGGAGGTTGCCATTCCACGTCCGACGGCGGCGGAAGTCGCCCAGATGAATGACGAAATCGCAAAGATGATCGATGCGAATAAGTCCGCGGCCAGACCGCTCCTGAACAAGTATCGTTCGCTGACGGTCGTGCAAATTCCCCGAGACAATAGTGCCATTCGCCCTGTGCCGCGAAACGCAGCCAAGCATGACTCGTACGTTGAACTGGCAAAGAAAGGCGACATTGATCTGCTGCTGGTTGGAGATTCCATCACCGATCTCTGGCGGAACTCGACCGAAACCTACGCGACTTACTTCGGGAAGTACAAGGTTGGCAACTTCGCAATTTCCGGCGATACCACGCAGGGCGTTCTTTGGGGCCTCCAGAACGGTGAAGGTACGGGATTCCAGCCCAAAGCCATCATGATGATGATCGGCACCAACAATTCCGGCACCAACACGGGTCCGGAGATTGCGGAGGGTGTGGGATCCATCGTGTTCGAACTGCGCAAGGACTTTCCGAATGCGAAGATCCTGCTACTTGCAATCTTTCCGCGAAATGCACCGACGTCGCCCGCACGGAAGGTGAATGCGGACGCCAGCGCGATCTATTCGAAGCTCGCGGACAATAAGAACGTCTTCTATATGGATATCGGCCAGAAATTCCTGTCTCCCGATGGGACCATTTCAACCGACATCATGGCCGATGGCCTGCACCCGACCGCAAAGGGATACGTGATCTGGGGCGACGCCATTAAGGACAAACTCGCCGAATTGATGAAGTAGTTCGGCTCGAGCGGAGATTCATCTGTTTTTGCCGGGGCTCGTAAAGGAACATCGTCGGAACACGGCGGTGTTGGCGACGGGATGTTCGGCGAGTCGTACGCAACAATACCGCTCACAACGGCACATCAATTGCTCCGCTAAAAACGTTTCTGCGCAACGTTCGGAAGCGTCTGTGGAGTATCCGGATTCAGTTCGGAAACCCTTGGGAGTTATCGATGTCGCCCGGAATCGCCGCGAAATTAGATCTCATGAAGGAAGCCTACGGCGAGTGGAGCCGGGATAATGCACCCAGGCTGGGTGCCGCGCTTGCGTACTATGCGGTATTTTCAATTCCACCGCTGCTTCTTATCCTGATTGCTCTGGTCCGCGCCGTATATCACGGGGATATTTCCCGAAGTCTCGAGTCCGAATTCGCAAACCTCGTCAGCCCGGATGCGGCCCACGCGATGTTTGCTGCGGCGTCGAAGAACAGTCCTCGTTCCGGGACCCTCGGCGGAATCGTGGGATTCGCCCTGCTGATATTTGGAGCATCCGGCTTTTTCAGAGAGCTCCGCGATTCGTTGAACCTGGTTCTGGGTGCGCGGCCAAAGGCATCAGCGGGCGTGGTCGGATACATTAAGGATACGTTTCTCTCCTTCGTCACAGTCGTCGGTTCGAGTTTTCTTCTGCTGGTGTCTCTGGTGATCAGTGCGGCCACGGCGGCAATCGGCCAAGGTATTCACGGATGGTTGCCCGGTGGCGAGGCGGTGGCACATATCATCGACAGCGGTTTGTCGTTTGTGATCGTGACGGGAATTTTCGCCATGATGTACCGATTGCTGCCGGATTTGAAATTTAAGTGGAATGATGTGTGGATCGGCGCCGCGGCCACGGCCGCATTGTTTACAGTAGGGAAGATGTTGATCGGTCTGTATCTGGGAAAAGCGGCTGTGGGCTCCGAATACGGAGCTGCCGGAGCCGTCATCGTTCTCATTGTGTGGATTTATTATTCCGCGCAGATCTTTTTCATGGGCGCGGAATTTATCAAAGTGTATGCTCGGTCGCGACAAACCCCTCTTCCGAAGAGAGAGGGGATGCCGCGTCAACGGGCCGGGTGAGAGAAACCGTCACAAGGTCCCGCTTCCCACCATTTACGCCCGCGCCACTTCTCCGGTTTCCATCAATTGTTTGAATCGCCGCAAAGCGTCTTCGATGATGGCCCCTGGCCTGCTGCCAAAAATCGAAGCCAGTGCCGCGCCGATTTTCCCCGCAGGAAGACTGTATTCCAAAGCGACACGAACCACGGTTCCGTCGCGACCCGGTTCAAATCTCACGTAGCCTGCGGTTTCAACAGGGGCCCCTTCTTTCGAACGCCAGCCGATCATTTCATTTTCCCGGTCGACGGTGACTTCCGATTCCCAACTCAATTGAGTGCCGGCTCGGTGTATCGTCCACCGGGACCACGGCCCTCCGATGCTTTCCACGGATGTCAGCACGTCTGCGAGTTTCGGCAAATTTTCGACCTGACGCCAGAACGCGTAGAGTTCCGCCGCGGGACGGTCCACTTCGATGGATCGTTTCAATTTCATTCCGGAATAACGCCGTGGCCTTTTCGAGATGGAACGGACTACAACAGCGGCCGCGACGGCGCCGGCAACGAACAAGAGCTTCCGATTTACGATTTTTCTATTGCGTATACGCATTGGGTAGTTCCTCGGATAGGCCGTCTTCGTTGTTTCTCGCAGTGGCCTGATCTGCGAGCTTCGTCAGTGGAGATGGAGACCATTTGGATGTGCTTTCCCAGCCGGAATGTTGCGAAGCGTCCGTAGTGGGTGCGGGTAACAGCGCATTCGTAAGCTGAAGACTTCGCGTCACCAGCGAAGGTGCGATGGCATTGACAAGAGCCGCAAGTTTGGCGGCGGGTGTAATGATCAGCTCTGTTCTGCCGTTTCGGCAGGCTTCGACAATCTGGCTCGCGGCCCGTTGTGAATTGATAGTGAGGATCGGCATTGCCGCGGCAATCGAAAACCATGCGTATTCACCGCGATAGTTCCCTTTGAACCGCGCGTTGACATGCGATCCGGTGCGCATCAATCCCGGATAGACGGCCGTAACACGGATCCGATCCCGCGCAAGTTCGGCGGCAAGCCCCTGCGAAAGCCCGGCCAATGCAAACTTGCTGATGGTGTAGGGAAGAAGATGGGGGACTCCCACTTTCCCTCCGATCGACGAAATGTTCACGATGCGTCCGCTCTGGTTTTGCCGCATGTAGGGAACAACCGATCGGATGGTGTTTAGAGAACCCCACAGATGCGTCGCCATCGCATTCTGGTAATCCGCTCTTGTCATTTGCTGAAACGGACCAACCTCAATGATACCGGCATTGTTGACAAGCACGTCGATGCGTCCGCGGCGATCGATGACTTCGTTGACCGCGGCTTGTACGTTGTTCGGGTCTCGGATATCACAGGGAATCGCCAGGACCTCGTTGCCGTAAATCTCAAGTTCGAGCTGCGCGGCCTCAAGCGTGGTCTGGTTTCTCCCGACAATGGTGAGCAACGCGCCTTCCCGCGCAAGGATACGTGCGATTTCCAGTCCCAGTCCGCGCGATCCTCCAGTGATAAAGACAGATTTTTCGCGGAAGGTATATGTCGAACGTTTTGACGATCGCAGCAGCAGCGCGGCTGCTCCAAGCGTTGCTGCCCAGAAAACGGCCTTTGCTGGTTTCATGGCTTCATGACGACCTTGATGCATTCGTCTTCCTTTCGTTGGAACATGTGATATCCGTGACCGGCGCTATCCAGATCCAGCCGGTGGCTGATGACGAATGACGGATCGACCTCGTGATTTTGAATCTTTTCAAGCAGCGGTTTCATATACCGGTGGACGTGAGTCTGCCCCATGCGGAGAGTCAGGCCTTTCGCGAAGGCGGCTCCGATGGGAAACTTATCGATCAATCCGCCGTATACGCCCGGTATGGAAACAGTCCCTCCTTTGCGGCACGACTGAATCGCCTGACGCAGGGTATTGGGACGGTCCGTTTCCAGCATCAGCGTTTGTTTCGCACGATCGTAGATGGCGCCGATGGTGTGGCCATGCGACTCCATCCCCACCGCGTCAATGCATCGGTCCGGACCCCGGCCAGCGGTCCGCTCCTTAAGGCCTTCGAGTACGTCGACTTCGTTGAAATCCATAGTTTCCGCGCCGGAACGCTCCGCCTTTTCCAGACGTTCGGGAATCGTGTCAATTGCGATGACGCGTCCGGCTCCAAGCAGGAATGCGCTCTTGATAGAGAAAAGCCCGACGGGACCACACCCCCAAACGGCAACTACGTCTCCGGCCTGGATGTCACAGTTTTCCGCAGCCATGTACCCGGTTGGAAAAATATCGGAGAGGAAAAGCGCCTGTTCGTCGGAGATCTCTTCGGGAATCCGTAGCGGGCCGACATTGGCGAACGGAACTCGGACATACTCTGCCTGCCCCCCGGCATAACCTCCGTAAAGATGCGAGTAACCGAAGAGGGCAGCGCCCGAATGCCCGTAAAGCATATCGCCCATTCCTGCATTGGGATTGGTGTTGTCACAGGCGGACCACAGTTGATTGCGGCAAAAGTAACAGGACCCGCAGGCGATCGCAAACGGGACAACCACTCGGTCCCCTTTGCGCAGGTTATGGACGCTGCTGCCCGTCTCGATGACTTCCCCCATGAACTCGTGGCCGAGGATGTCTCCTTCTTTCATGGTGGGGATATAGCCGCCATAGATGTGGAGATCCGAGCCGCAAATGGCGGTCAGAGTAATACGGATGATCGCATCATGGGGATTGAGAATCTCCGGATCCGGAACTTTCGAAACCTCGATCTTTTCCTTCCCCATCCAGCGAACGGCGCGCACCGGTCAACTCGCTCTTGCAACGGGTCCAGAGCCACGCTGACCCGTGACTGCGCGGTAGACATACAGAACCAGGACGGCTCCGATCACTGAAGCGATAAATCCGGCCGGTTCTCCTTCACGGTACCATCCGATTGCCCTGCCCAGAAAACCAGCAACAATCGAACCGACGACGCCCAGAAGAATCGTGATAATGATCCCCCCTGGATCGCGCCCGGGCATCACCAGTTTTGCCAGTGCGCCAACAATCAGGCCGACAATAATCATCCAAAGCATTTTTCAATCTCCTTTCCGGGAACTGATTCTGGTTTTGCAATTGAAGTGCCGTGATTGTGGGGTGGACTTTGCAACGCAACTGTAATGAATTGTGGATGTGACCGGGCAGGTGTAGGCAATGAAAGACCACGGATTGTCCCAAGGAGGATATCCGTCGTGACGGCACCTCCGATGCGATGTTGGTGTCGCTGCGCCTCCGAGAGTGATTTCCGAAGCGGCGGAAGGAGCGTGGAAACTACGAGAGATTGACATCAGGGAGATTTAAACGAGGGAGTTGAATTACCCGAATATCTCTTTCAGCTCCTGGGGGACTATATCTTTCCACGAAACCATTCAGCGTTTGAAGAGCAGGCAAAGAGAATTCCACGGAAGCGAATTCAATACCGAGCTCTTTTCGATACCGGCCCGCCGAGCCTGGTCCACACCGTAGCGGGCTGTTCGGAAATCTCCTATCGCGTGGGCGTCCGTGGATATGGCGACTTTGACTCCGGCCGCCGACACGATACGAGCATTCTCGGCAGACAGGTCGAGGCGGTCCGGACTGCAATTGATTTCAAAAAAGCACCCGGCTTGCCTGGCGTGGGTGGCAAGACGCTCGATGTCAATTTCATAACCGGGGCGTTTGAGCAACAGGCGACCTGTGGCGTGTCCCAATATATTGAAGTATCGGTTATCCATTGCGCGCAGGAGGCGTTCGGTCTGCTGCAGTTTGTTTTGACCAAAGCGGGAGTGAATGGAACAGACGGTGTAATCGAGTTCCTTCAGAAGGTCATCGGGATAGTCCAGGGAACCATCTGCGAGGATGTCGACTTCGGCGGACTTCAATATGCGAACGGCGCTGGACTTCTCATTCAGGCGATCAATGAATCGGATCTGCTTCCATAATTCGTCCGCCGGGACACCATTGGCGATCTTCAAGCTCTGGGAATGGTCGGTGATGCCGATATATTCATAACGGACAGAGGCCGCCCCTTCGGCCATGTCGAGTATGGAAGCAGTTCCATCGCTGGAAAGCGTGTGGGCGTGCAACTCTCCTCGAAGATCGGTCAAAGAAACCAGCACGGGCAGTCGACCTTCTGCGGCACGTTGGACTTCATCGTAACCTTCGCGCAGCTCCGGATCGATCCATGCCAGTCCGCCGGCACGATAGAAGTCGGCTTCGGTTGCAAAAGGGCCTTTGGACTGAATCAACGCTTTCAAGCCGCCGGTCGCCGCACCAAGTTTTCGCAGATGTCTTCTTGAGCCGGTACTTTCGATCAGAGCCTGCCCCCAGTCCTCCTCCGATGCGACACGAATATCCAGAAAGATTTCCGACGATAGGGCGAAGCGAGCACTTCGATGGTCCGAATGAAGAAGAGTGCTTCGTCCGCCGAATCTCTCGATTTTGGAAATGATTGAAGGAAAATCATCTGTCTCGATCAGAAAAGAAAGTTCTTCGATCAGTTCCGTTCGACGCCGAATGCTGCCAACGGGCTCGGCCCTTTTGACCTTGCATTTGTCGATGAGGAAATCCTGCACCGTGGAGCAAAGGCGATCGGCCTGGTGCAGCAATAAAGCATGAGTTTCCGAAAGTCCCTGTTGAACATGCTGGGCCATCCGCAACCCGAGGACGTTTGCGATTTCGCCGCTCTCGAGTTTTTCTTTCAACGATGAGATAGAGGCAATATGAAGCTTCTTAAAGATGCGAAGAACCCGCTTCGGATCCAGCCGTGGGTAACGACTGATATCGAGAAGAGGGTCGGGCGATTGAGATCGAAGAATCTCGAGTTTCCGCAGCGTACCGCTTCGAACAATCTCTTCGATGGCATTTCGAATCCCTGGCCCTATTCCTGGGAACTGCGTCAAATCCGCATTGTCGCGAACCAGATCTTCAATGCTTTCGGACATCGACCGCAGCTGAATGGCCGCCCGTCGATAGGCCTTTCTCTTATAGAAATTTTCTTTGTTCGCCGGCAGCAATTGGGAGAGAGTCATCAGCCGGTCGGCGATTTCGGAATTGCTGAGTGCGGCATTTCCTGAATCCATAAATCCTTCATCGGACTACCAAAAGCCGGTCGGTCATGGACCGTACTTAACAGATAGATGCACCTGGACTGCCAATTGGGAATGCTCTATGTTTCTCCAAGGTGCTTCGCATAGATCTTTTCAACAGCGGCCATCGTGTCGATGTCTTCGCATTTCTTATCGTGACGAATGCGTATAATTCGCGGAAATCGCAACGCAAAGCCGCTGTTGTGACGTTCGCTCTTTTGAATTCCGTTGAATGCCACTTCCAGAACGACAAGCGGTTCGACCAGACGAAAGCGGCCGAGGTCCTGAATGGTGTGAGCTTTAAAGAAGGTCGTCATTTCCGAGATTTCGGCATCCGTCAATCCCGAATAAGCCTTTCCAATATTGAGCAGGCGGCCGTCATTCCGGACCGCGAACGTGTAATCGGACAGGACGTCCCGTCGGCGCCCATGGCCAAGCTCCACGCCGGTGACGACAACATCCAGCGTTGCGAGCGCTTTCTTCCATTTCATCCAGCTGATTCCACGCTTGCCAGGAACATAGAGCGAAGCGGCATCCTTGAGCATCAACCCTTCGTTTCGGCGCTGCGCCGATGCTTCGAAATAGGATTCCAGGGGAACGCGATCGGCCAGTAGAAAGGACGGCGCCATGACCAGTCTTTCCGGCAATGAAATGTTATTGAGAAGGCCCTTTCGTTCGGACAGCGGGAGGTCGATAACGGGACGCCCCTCGTAGTAAAGAAGATCAAAAATCATCAGACGGACCGGTACCTCCGCGAGAAGACTCGCGGATGGTTTCTTCCTCCCCAGGCGTTTTTGGAGCATTGCGAACGGCAGGACGCGGTCATTCGCATAGGCCACCACTTCTCCGTCTGCGACAATGGACTGATTCACCTCGCGAGCGAGTTCTTCGCCGGCCTCCACGATTTCCGGGAATTGATTCGAAACATCATCCAGTGTTCTGGAATAGACCGCTGCACGGGGCGGTTCCACGTGCAGTTGTGCACGAATGCCGTCGTACTTGTCTTCGATGTAGAACGGCCCGGTGAAATTCGAAAAGATTTCATCTTCGGTTTCAGCAGCGGTGGCAAGCATGAATTTCATGGGACGAAAGAGGCGGGTTGTTGTTTGTTCGAACTCGCCTTTCCTGGCGATGATGGCGGTTTCGCCAATATCCCCCAGCGCCATGTTGGTACGCCGGACTGCCTCGAGAGGACGGTCAAACGCCTTTGCAATTGCTTCCTCGACTGTGTTTTCCTTGAGTCCGATCCGCATGTCGCCGGTGATGATCTTAATCACATACTTCGCTTCTCGCGGGGCGAGCCTGCTCAGCAGATCTGCAATCGCGGCGAGCTTCGGCGCATTCCCGGAGAGTACGACAATGCTTTCGAAGACGGAAAATACCTGCGACGGCGTGATATCGGTAGCGGTTGGATGCGGCAAGAGCTTCTCGGCAACATCTCCGAGATCGGCAACCTCCATGTAGGCGTTGTCTATGGCTGTGGAATCCGCGCCTGAAATCTGCTGAATGGCTCGCACCAGGATAGATCCGCCGAGGTTCAGTGTGCGGGAATCAAATGATGGAAAGGGGTGACCCGTGAAGAAAATCGCGGCCGCTCGTAAATCCGGGCCAGAAAGGGAAGACAGATAACCGGCTAAGATTTGAATCTTCGCCAGTCTGGATCGGGTGGCTGAAATCGAATCAGCTGTTTCCGCGAAACGGTGCATGTCTGATTTTATCCGTGCAATTGAAACACCATCCGGCAACCATCCTCGATTTATAACTGGGATTTATAACTGGGCATCAGACTCCCGTGGCAAACCGATTGCTATTTCCGTGGAATGGAGTGCGATGTCATTGTCATCGGGGCTGGTGTATCGGGACTGACTGTCGCGTCAGAGCTTCAGCGCGCCGGCAGGGATGTCCACATCCTTGAGGCGACGAGTCGCATTGGAGGCCGGATCTATACGATTCGACCGTGCATGTCCGAACTTCCAATCGAACTCGGTGCTGAATTTGTTCACGGGCGTCCCCCTGAAATCTGGAACTGGATTCGAACCGCGTCCCTTTCGACCTACGAGCACGAGGCGCGCGCGCTCCATATCGACCATAAACGGATTATTCATTCCCAGGATGTCGGCACCATTGCCGACAAGGTTCTTTCGAAAATGGCCCGGTCATCGCGACGCAGGGATGAAAGCTTCGAGGATTATTTGCGCCACTCGCGAATTTCATCGGATGCCCGGAAATGGTCTCGAATCCATATCGAAGGATTTAATGCTGCGCGGAAAGACTGGATCAGCGCAACGTCCTTGACGAAGGATTCCGATGCTGCCAAAGCCATTGATGGAGATCGCACGTTCCGGATTGTGAATGGATACGACGCTGTGCCCGAAGCCATTCTGCGTTCGATTCGCGAACCCCAAATGAGGCTCCATTTGAGCTGCGTTGTCGAAGTCGTGAAGTGGCGTCGGCACCGTGTGGATGTGCACTATCGTTCCGCGTTGGATGGCGAATCATTGCACATGCGGTGCCGGCAATTGGTTGTCACCATTCCGTTGGGCGTTCTTCAGGCAATCGGGGGGAATCGACCGGATCGGGGACTCATACAGTTTGAACCGAGTCCGGATCGCGTTCTCAAAGCGGCGCGAGTGTTGAAGTGTGGACATGTTTATCGAGTGACGTTCCGATTCTCAAACGCATTCTGGGAAAGCGACGGGGAATACAAACGAGTCGGCTTTATTGTTTCGAGAGACAAGAACTTCTTCACCTGGTGGACCACGAGTCCTGTCGCGACGCCAATGTTGACGGGTTGGATGGCAGGGTCCAGTGCCGATCGCTTTCGCCACGAGAACGAGTTCGAAATTGCACGTGAAGCCATGAATTCGCTTTCTCGAATCTTCCGTCGGAAAGTTCCACGTCCCGAGGCGTTTTATTTTCATAACTGGCGGGAAGATCCGTTCTTTAGGGGTGCGTACAGCTATGTTCCGGTGAACGGACTTCGTGCACGGAAAGCATTGAGTTCGCCAGTCGAGGAGACGTTGTTTTTTTCAGGTGAGGCCACACATACAAATGGTTTCAGCGGTACGGTCCATGGCGCGATTGCTTCAGGAATTCAGACAGCAAACACCATGGTCGATTGCGATAGGCGTTGTCTATGAAGCTGTGAATGAATTGGAGGAGAAGGAGAAGCAACTCCCCTCCTGGAACAGGAGGGGTGGCCCGAAGGGCCGGGGTGGTAGTGAGGTCAAAATGGTTGTCTTTGAATCTACCACCCCGTCG
>Ga0070664_100001350_pt1 | contig 19582 bp, 17 predicted proteins | sample KBSC73metaG_FD_65863 | JGI IMG/M metagenome (GOLD analysis project Ga0070664, IMG submission 65863) | Corn rhizosphere microbial communities from Kellogg Biological Station, Michigan, USA - KBS C7-3 metaG | ecosystem: Host-associated > Plants > Roots > Rhizosphere > Soil ... | reverse complement strand
CAACCACGGGTTCCGTTGCCGAGCGTCGGCAACAGGAGATGGGGACCCAGTCCTCGCTTCTTCGCCGCCGACGTCGTTGCCGATGACGGCAGAGCCTCCGGGCCTGATGCTTGGCGGAGTCGCGTCGAGCGCCGCACGATGGTCGGCGCTCGCGGACGTTTCAGGCGTGGCGCAGGCCCGTGCGGCCAGCGCACTACGGCGACTGAGCCGGCAGCCCCCCGCTTCGAAGCCGACGGAATGAATCCGAAGACCGGCATGCCGGTTGGCCTCGACCGCGAACTGCGCGCGGGATGTATTTTCGTCATCCGGCGGTGCACCCGAGGAACCGCGGCCACGGCGAGGCGGCGCCTCACACCGGCTTGGCGTCGACCGGCGGGACCGCCCCGGATCGAATGCTAGTCCATGCGGTCGCCGTGACGCGGGTACTCGTTGCGTAGATCGGCGTCCATGTTGCGGTGCACGACGTAGCTGACGACCAGCAATACGACCAACGTCGCGATCAGCACGGCCCCGATCCCATAGGTGATTAACAGGGCAGCGGCCATCGCGCCGAACACGATGATCGCCAATGCCCACGCGGATGAATGGTTGTGGACAAGCATCAGAAACCTCCTTCAGTATCCAGACAGGTTCCGCCGTCAGGGCTTGAAGGGTTCGGCGCTGAACGGGTGTGTGCGGTGGATCCGGGACCGGGCGAGGATGGTGTCGTCGAAGTCGTAGTGGACGTTGTCGACAACGGCCACGACGCCGGGCACCTGCCCGGTCAGGCGTGCGACGATGGCGGCCGTGGTTCGCCTTCCGACAGCGCCGGTGAGTGTCGCCACCCCGGCTGCGACATCGACCTGTACCTCGTTGGGGCTGATCCACATGATGCGCCGCAGGACGTGATCGATGATGTCCTGGCGGATGGCCGTGTCTGGGCGTGTGTAGAGGCGCAGCAGGTCGGCGCGGGAGACGATGCCCAGCAGTCGGCCGGATCGTCCGGTGACGAGGAGCCGCTTGACCTTCTTGGCCCGCATCTTCTTTGCGGCCGCGGACAGCGTCGCGTCCGGGGCGATGCTCAGCGCTGGTGCGCTCATCAGGTCCCGGGCGGAGGTCGCGGCGGCTTTCGCTGCCCCACGGCGGCGCGTCCGGCGAGCACCCGCATCGGTGGCCGCAACCCTTGGCAGTAGGTCTGCCTGGGAAACGATGCCCACGACGCGGTCGTCGCCGACGACCGGTACTGCGCTGATGCGGTTGGTGGACATGATGTCGACCAGTTTTCCGACCGATGTGTCGAGCGGCGCAGTGACCACGTCAGTGGTCATTACGTCGCTGACCCGCCATTGTTGCACGGTCTGTGCACCTCCAACGTGCCGTAAGCCCGAACGCACAACAGCGGGCGGGGTGAGTGGATGATTGTCTGGTTCCAGCATGTCTGCGTGGCCCGGTTTGGACCAGGGTCGGCGACGGCGAGCTTCGCTGTTGGTGGTTGCCGACGGCCGGCAATTGCCACGGCGGCGTCGACCATGCGTGTCGACTCAGCACGGCCCATGCCGTGCACGAGACGTGCCCGGCGCCTCGGATGGCGGCAGCATCAGCCAGGGATGTGTAGTTGCTCCCGGGGCCAGTTGAGGACCTTGGCGCCGAGGACGGCTGCCTGCAGGGTGAACCGGTGGGCCGGGTCGGTCGGGTTGTATCCGGTCAGTGTCTTGACCCGGTCGAGGCGGTAGGTGACGGTGCGCACCGATACGTGCAAGCGTTTCGCTGACTCGGTGGCCACTCCACCGGTGGCGAAGTATGCGTCCAGGGTGTCCAACAGCGGTCCGGCACCGCCGCGGGCCTGCACGAGCGGGCTGAGCACGGCGTGCACCAGGTCGATGCCCTGTTCGGCGGCCCGCCGGCCGAGCAGACCGACAGCGTCCAACTCCCGCGTTTGGGTCGGCGTCCGTGCACACCTGCGTCGGCCAGGAGCGACAGGTACTCGCCGAGCAACTCCACCGGAACCCCGCCGGCGTCCCGGCTGGCACCATCGGCCACGGCAGCCAGCGAGCGACTCGACCGCGCCGCAGTGGCGACCCTGCGTTACGGCGGTGTCGTGTACGCCGTCCCGGCACCCCGCATGCCCTCCACCGACCCCGTGGCCGCGACCCTACGGTACTGACCGCGCCCGCCGCCAAGACCGGCCAGTGAGCCCGGTTCACAGCCGGCACGCCTGGTCCGAGGTTCCCGTGCTATTCGGCGGAGCCTTCGGTGTTGCCGGGCGCGGCGGCGCCGATCTCGTTCAACCGGTACAGCTCAATGGCTTTGGCGGGCGCGGACCCGTCGATTTCTCCGCCGTCTACCAGTTGCGTGAGTACCCGCAACACGATGGAGTGCGCGTCGACGTGGAAGCGGCGGCGCAGCGCCCCGCGGGTATCGGACTGGCCGAATCCGTCGGTTCCCAGTGACGACCAGGCGGCGGGCACGAACGGTGCGATCTGGTCGGGTACCGCCCGCATCCAGTCGGAGACGGCTGTGACCGGGCCTGGTTGTCCGGTCAGGCGGCTGGTGACGTACGGGATTCTGCGGGGTTCATCGGGATGCATGAAATTCCATGCGTCGGCGGCGAGGGCTTCGCGGCGCAGTTCGGTCCACGAGGTCACCGACCAGACGTCGGCGGCGACGCCCCAGTCGTCGCGGAGGAGGCGTTGTGCCTGCAGCGCCCATTGCACGGCGATCCCGGAGGCGAGGATCTGTGCGCGCGGCCCGTCGGTCTTATCGGCGGGGGAGTAGCGGTGCATTCCGGCGAGGATGCCGTCGACGTCGACGTCGGCGGGCTGCGCGGGTTGGGTGATCGGTTCGTTGTAGAGGGTGAGGTAGTAGAAGACGTTGGAGTCTTCACCGTCGCGGGTTTCGCCGTACATGCGGCGTAGGCCGTCGCGGACGATGTGGCCGAGTTCGAACGCGAAGGCGGCATCGTAGGCGATGCAGGCGGGATTGGTGGCAGCCAGCAGCAGCGAGTGGCCGTCCTCGTGTTGCAGGCCCTCGCCGTTCAGCGTGGTCCGGCCGGCGGTGGCGCCGAGGAGGAAGCCGCGGGTCATCTGGTCGGCGGCGGCCCACAGACCGTCGCCGGTGCGTTGGAACCCGAACATGGAGTAGAAGATGTAGACCGGGATCATCGGTTCGCCGTGGGTGGCGTAGGAGGTTCCGGCTGCGGTCCAGGACGCCACAGATCCGGCTTCGGTGATGCCCTCGTGCAGCAGGACGCCCTTGGTGTCTTCCTGGTAGCTGAGCATGAGTTCCCGGTCGACGGCCAGGTAGGTCTGCCCGTGCGGTGAGTAGATCTTCGCGGTCGGGAAGAGCGCGTCCATGCCGAAGGTGCGGGCCTCGTCGGGGATGATCGGCACGAAGCGGTGGCCGATGTCGGGATTCTTCATCAGGTCCTTGAGCAGCCGGACGAACGCCATGGTGGTGGCGACCTCCTGCCGGCCGGAGCCGCGGCCGGCGACCGCGTACGCGGCGGTGTCCGGTAGGGCGAGAGGTTGGCGTGGCACCGTGCGGGCGGGTAGGTAGCCGCCCAGCGCCTGGCGCCGCTCGCGCAGGTATTCCAGCTCCGGCGAGTCGTCGGGTGGCCGGTGGTAGGGCGGCAACTTCTCGTCGAGGGCCGAATCAGGGATGTCGAGGTGGAGCCGGTCCCGGAACGAGCGCAGGTCGTCCAGGGTGAGCTTCTTCATCTGGTGGGTAGCGTTGCGGCCCTCGAAGTGGGAGCCCAGCGTCCAACCCTTGATGGTCTTGGCCAGGATCACGGTCGGCTGGCCGGTGTGCTCGACTGCCGCCCGGTACGCCGCGTACAGCTTGCGGTAGTCGTGACCGCCGCGCGTAAGGCCCCAGATCTGATCGTCGGACAAGTGCTCGACCATGCGGCGGGTACGCGGGTCACGCCCGAAGAAGTGCTCCCGCACGAACGCCCCGGATTCGGCCTTGTAGGTCTGGTAGTCCCCGTCCGGCGTAACGTTCATCAGGTTGACCAGCGCCCCGTCGGTGTCGGCGGCGAGCAGCGGGTCCCATTGCCGGCCCCACACCACCTTGATGACGTTCCAGCCGGCGCCGCGGAAGAACGCCTCCAGTTCCTGGATGATTTTTCCGTTGCCGCGCACGGGGCCGTCGAGGCGTTGCAGGTTGCAGTTGATGACGAAGGTGAGGTTGTCGAGTTCCTCGCGGGCGGCGACTCCGATTGCGCCGAGTGCTTCGATCTCGTCCATCTCACCGTCGCCGAGGAATGCCCACACCCGCTGCCGGCTGGTGTCTTTGATACCGCGGTGCTGCAGGTAGCGGTTGAACCGGGCCTGGTAGATCGCATTGATCGCACCCAGGCCCATCGACACGGTCGGGAACTCCCAGAAGTCCGGCATGAGCCGGGGATGGGGGTAGGACGGCAGGCCACCACCGGGGTGGGACAGCTCCTGCCGGAATCCGTCGAGCCGGTGTTCGGACAGCCGGCCCTCCAGGAACGCCCGCGCGTACATGCCCGGCGAGGCGTGCCCCTGGAAGTAGATCTGGTCACCGCCGCCCGCGGCGCCGTGGCCGCGGAAGAAGTGGTTGAACCCAACCTCGTACAGGGAGGCGGCCGAGGCGTAGGTGGAAATGTGGCCGCCGACCCCCACCCCGGGCCGCTGCGCCCGGTGCACCATGATCGCCGCGTTCCACCGGATGTATGCGCGGATGCGCCGTTCGATCTGCTCGTCGCCGGGGAATGGCGGCTCCAACGCCGGCGGGATGGTGTTGATGTAGTCGGTGCTGTGCAGACCCGGCACCCCGACCTGCCGTTCACGGGCCCGCTGCAACACGCTGAGCATGAGATACCGGGCCCGGTTCGGTCCGGCGTGCTCCACCACCGCGTCGAGGGACTCCAACCATTCCTGGGTCTCGGCCGGGTCCAGATCGGGAAGCTGGCTGGGTAGCCCGTCGCTGATCAATGCCTGGCGTTGGGTTTGTGAGTTCATGGTGTCGCCTTCCGAAGGCTCGAGCTTGGCGCAGCGGGATCGGCTGGTCGGGGACCTCTCGGCACCGGTGGCGGGCTCATGGCAGGAGCCGATCGGCCAGCAGGAGCCCGAGGGTGGGCAGGAGCGCGACTTTGGCGCACTCGGCGGCGATGTACGCGAGGTGCTGATGTGATCGCGGTGGATGCTGCCCGTGGATCAGTTGCTGCGCGCGACGGTCCAGGCGCGGTCGTAGTAAGGCTACCTGCACGAGCAGCAGCGTCCAGACAATGAGCAGCACGATCGTCGCGGCGCCGCCGAGGTTGCCGTCGCCGGCAGTGCTCGCGAGCAGCGCCAGGGTCAGCGTGCCGGCAAGGGCAAGTTCTGCGGCGTTGAGTGCCCGGAAGACCAGCCGGCCGATGCCGAGTCCGAGTGGCAGGGTGATGCCGGGTGCGCGGAACTTCAGTGGCGTCTCCAGGAACGAGATGGCCAGCACCATGCCGAGCCAGATGAAGGGGACAGCGAGCTGCACGGCGGCGAGGGCAGTCACGGCTGATCTCCGACGCTCGGTGAGGGCGGGGCCTGTTGGCCGTCCACCTGTTGCTTGGCGGGGGCCAACCGGGCCAGGCACAGGTCGGGCCGGACGAACGGCTCGAGGCTGACGGAGGTGGGTGGGGCATCGAAGTCGGCCAGGGTCCGCCGGAGCAGACCCAGGTGGATCGAGCACACCACCTCCGGATGTGTGACGGCGACGGTGCGAAACGGGCAGGCGTGCAGACGGATCTGCAGGCTTTCCCCGTCGTGGACGAGTTCGGGGTCGAAGCCGAGCTCGGCAAACACGGCGTTGACGTGTACCGCCGCCTGGTCCAAGGACGTCTCGTCCGCGGTTGTCGCTGTGGCCGTCGGATCGAGCTCCCGCCGGCCGGCCCACGCCCAACCGGCCTGTTCGGCCCGCAGCGCGCGTTCGTCACGGCTCCCGGCCCAGTGTTCGGCCAGGATCCCCGAGAGCAGTTCGTAGCCGGCGTGTCCGCCGGCCGCGACGGCACGGCTGGCCGGGGCATAGAGACGTCGGGGGCGTCCCCGCGTACCGGACTGGCCGAACTGGCTCGTCACGAGGCCCGCGTCGGTGAGGACGTCGAGGTGGAACCGGACGGTGGTGACGTGTAGCCCGCACGTCGCGGCCAACTCGCGCACGTCCAACGGGCGATCGCTGGTGCGTAACGCGTCGAGCAGCCGCAACCGGCTGGCGACGGCGAGCGCCCCGTGCGTCTGCGTTCGCTCGTGAGCCATGTCGTTGTCCACCTCACCAGCATAATAGAAATGATGCTGATAGTCTAAAATCGAATTGGTGAGGAAGGATCTCCATGACGTACGTGATCGCAGAGCCCTGCATCGACGTTGTCGACCGGGCGTGCGTTGAGGAGTGCCCGGTCGATTGCATCTACGAGGGCGCGCGGGCCTTGTACATCCAGCCCGACGAATGCGTGGACTGCGGTGCCTGTGAGCCGGTCTGCCCGGTCGAGGCGATCTTCTACGAGGATGACGTGCCCGCAGTCTGGTCGGCGTTTACAGCGGACAACGCGAGGTTCTTCACCGAGCCGCTACCCGGTGCGGCCACGGCGCTCGACTCGCCAGGTGGGGCGGCCAAGCTCGGCCGGGTCGGCATGGACACCGAACTCGTCGCCGCGCACCCGGAGCACCTCTGAGGCCGCCACGGCGGACTGAGCGACGACGAACCTGAATCAGCAGGAAGAAGGTGGTGTGAGATGCCGAACGTGGCCATCAACGGCCTGGGCCGCATCGGTCGAGCGGCACTGAAGGTCCTTCTGGACTCCGATGGGCTCGACCTCGTCGCGGTCAACGACATCGCCGACCTGGAGAACCTGGCCTACCTCCTCAAATACGACACCGTCTACGGCCGGTACCACCGTCCGGTCAGCGCTACGGACGGGGCACTGCTCGTCGACGACAGGCGGATCGCCGTCTATGCCGAACGCGACCCGGCGAACCTGCCGTGGGCCGATTTGGGCGTCGACCTGGTGCTGGAATGCACAGGTGTCTTCAAGGGCGAGGACGACCTGAAAAAGCACATCCAGGCCGGTGCCTCGTACGTGATACTGTCCGCACCGACGACCTCGGAGACCGTGCCCACCGTGGTTCACGGCGTGAACCGTCCCGACGGTGAACCACAGATCATCTCCTGCGCCAGCTGCACCACCAACTGCATCACCCCCGTCATTGAGATCGCCCACCGCCACATCGGGGTCGAGCGGGCCATGATGACGTCGATCCACGCCTACACGGCCGGTCAACACCTCGTCGACGGCCCTGCCAAGAGCTTCCGACGCGGCCGGGCAGGTGCCGCCAACCTGGTGCCCACCTCGACCGGAGCGGCGCGGGCAACCACCCGCGCCATGCCCGAACTGGTCGGCAGGTTCGACGGGATCGCGGTGCGCGCACCGATCCCGGTCGGGTCGATCGCCGACATCGTGTTCGTCGCGAACCGGCCGACCACCGTGGAGGAGGTCAACGACGCGTTCCGATACGAGGCCGCATCCGCGCAATATGAAGGGATTCTCGGCGTATCGGAGGACCCGCTGGTCTCCTCCGATATCGTCGGTGACCCACGCGCCGCGGTCATCGATCTGGACCTGACCAGAGTCGTGGACACCACGCTGGTCAAGGTGATGGCCTGGTACGACAACGAATGGGGTTTCACCCACCAGATGGTCCGCGAGGCCCGCAGCGCGCTCGGCGTGGCAGCGACCTGACAATGCCGTGCCGGAGCGGCGGCCGGGCGTCGGCTTTGCCGGCGACCGGCAAGTTCGGCCGTCTCTTGTTGTGAGTTGTGGACATACCGCCGGCGTTGCGTGCGAGGCACGCTGAAGCCAGGCGCCGGACCTGAGGATGCCGCACCGACCGCCGCATGTATCGATCGCCCGGGCTCCGACCGTGATGGCAACGCACAGGAAGGTGCCTTCCCCCGTGCACCCGACAGTGCGTACCGTCGCGCGCGTGATGCCCCGCCGGACGGCTGCGGCGTTCGTGTGGCGAGATCGGAGGGGGCGGCCAGGTCCGGCGCTCTATGACCGCCGCCGTATTGGGACGGCCTTCCCCGCTCGCCGCCGTGCCGGTGACTGGGGGCTGGCGTTCGTCTCCGGGAGGTGATTTGACGGTGACTCCGATGGCACAGATGCCTTGTTGCCGACGGTCGGCGAAGGCCTCCGTCGATATTCGCCATCGCCCGTCGTGTCAGCGGACGCTGCGGTCCGAAAAGATTGATGGGCCGTCGAGCGGATGTTGAAGTCCGGCTCGCCGGAGCACACTATAGGAGCGAAGGAAGGGGGCCGGTCATGCTGAGTGAGGCCGAACGACGGAAGCTCATTGAGATCGAATCGCAGCTTGGGGCGGAGGATCCCGCCTTCGTGCAGCGGTTCGACGATAGCGCGAAGCCGCAGCTGCGGTCCGGGCGAGGCGGCCGCGTCGCGTTGCTCGTCGTCGCTGTCGCAATGACGGTCGCGTGTGTCGGCCTCATCCTGGGCAGCGTTGGCATTATCGTCGTTGCGTTGACCGGTATCGGCGCCGGTGCCGGACTGTGGGTTACCTACCGCCTCGGCCCGTGATCTTGCCAAACGGACGCGTCGGCGTCTGCGATCTCTACCTGGTCACCGGGAACCCGACGACCCGCAGTCCATACCGCACGTTACGTTCCCGCTGACCCGGGTGGGACCCAGGTCGACGGTCCGGCGGATCTCGGCGGCTCGGCCGGGCGCACCGGTTGCCGACGCGCCCACCTCGGTATCTGCTGGCGGGGTCAATACCGCGCGTCGACCACCGGGGTCGGGTTCGGCTGGCATGCGGCGTCACGCGACGGTGAGGGGCGTCCGGCCCCGCTTGCCTGGCAGATCGTGGCTAGCTCGCGTGCGCTGGGGCGGTCGAGCGGATTGCGTGCCAACGTCGCGCGGATCACCTCGTGCAGACCCTCGGGCACACCGGACAAGTCGGGTTCGGCCGACAGCACGCGCAGAATCCACTCCTTGTCGCTTCCGCTGGCGAACGGGTGTACCCCGCCGGCCAGGTACGCCAGGAGGCAACCCCACGCGAAGACATCTACCGCCGGGGTCGCCGGTGCAGCCCTCAGCTGTTCGGGTGCGGCCCAGCCTCGGGAGCACTCCACGAGCCCGTCGCAGCCGCACCGCTGGCCCACAAAGCGGGCGATTCCGAAGTCGATCAGCCGAACGTCGGGACCGCGGACCAGCAGGTTCGACGGCTTGACATCACAGTGCACGACACCGCGGGCGTGGACCACGGCGAGGACCCGGGCCAGCGCCAACCCGAGAGTCCACAGCTGCCCGGCCGGCGATGCCCTGCCCTCCAACGTGGTGCCGCACCGGTAGCCCGCGAGGTAAGCGGTCACCAGGTAGGCACCGGCTGTGGACACGCCGTGGCCGAGGGCCCGTGCGGTGCACTCCGCGTCCATCGCGGAGACCAGCCGGAACTCCCGCAGGCACGCCTCGGGCCCTGCGCCGCCAGGACGGAGGATTTTGACCGCGACCGGCCGGCCAGTGGGCGCCGCGGCATAGAACACATCGGCCATTCCGCCTTCACCTAGACGGGCCACCAACCGGTAACCGTCGACCCGGACCGGGTCGCACGCATGGAGCGGCCAGGTGTTGACCGGGCATTGTGCGTCTGCCGACCCCTGGGCGGCCGCAAGGCGCAGTGCACCGCGGCCGGGTTCGTCCGTCGACCGGCCGCCGCGGGTTGGGGCAGCGGTGTATACGGCGGTGCGCTGCTGTTCGGGGTGCCTGGCGGCGGAGGTAACCGCCTCGACGGGATGGGTGGCCGCCACGATGGTCGTCGCTGGCTCGGCGGGAAGGGTCATGCTGATCCACGCCTCCTGTAGGACACACCGCGGGTGTGCCGGCACGGACGGCGCCACTGCTGCAGCGCCGGACACATACGTCGAGGACCGCGGGTCCGGGCGGCGAAGGATGCCAGCGCGAACGCTGACTGAGCGCGTCGGCGGGTGATGCCCGATCGCACGATCGAGACTACGCCGTTTTCCCGACCGGCGTCAGGGCGTCACGAGGGCCGCGTCAGCCGGCCATCAATCGGTGTCGATCAGGATTTGTCGGGGGAGCGGCCGCTCGGCGGTGGGTCAAGCTCGGGCTGTGCCAGGCCGCCGCCGACCATGAGAGTCCCCGGGCCGGTTTGACTTGTGGCCGGTCGGGGAGGTGGAGGTTGGGTGCCGGTTCCGCTTGCCGGTCTCGACGGGGTCGGCCGTGGTCACCTGTTGGACGCCGGGAGACGCCTCACGTCAACCAACGCTGAAGGAGCGCTCAATGATCGGGCAGCCACGACGGAATGAGGACCGCTTCTACCGCTACCCGAGGCGCCGGGTCGTTGCCGTCATCGACGACGAGGTGTGGTTGGACGCCGCCGCACGCGACCGTTGGCGTTCGGCCACGCGGGGGCGGATCCCATCGTCTGACGCCGTAGTCGGCCTCCCGCTGCCCTCCCGACTCGCGATCGATCCACCGGCCCACCGTCAGGTCGACGAGACATCCCGACGTTCAGAAAGGAACGCTATGCTGCATTTGCGCGTACGAGACGTGATGAACACAGAGGTGCCCATCGCCGACAGATTCGACGTCCTGGTCGGCGTGGTCTCTTGGACCGACCTGCGCGACGCGATCAAAATCGATGACCCGGACAACAAAGTGCGCGTCGGTTGGGCGACCGGTTCGGCGGCGTCGCGATGATGCCGCCGCGGGCGGCCGCACCGCGAGCCGCTGTGACGCCGCGTGCGCGACCCGAACAACACGACTCGGACGCCGCCTCTGCCGACCTTGCATCCGACGTTCGGGCATCCAGGGACGCCGGTGCCAGTGTCGGCGGCTTCAGCGGCGACATCGTCGATGAATGGGGGAGGCAGTCGTTTCCTGCCAGCGATCCGCCGGCCAACTGGTGACAGCGCAAACGGCTCCGACAGGGAATCGGCTGTCGGACACGACCGGTCCGATCGCCGGCGCAAGTCATGCGCGCTGGCCTTCGGGCGTCGCTCCCGCGTGAAGACGCCCTTCTTGTTGCCGTCGACCCGGGAAATGCCCGACGCGCTGCGCCTGCCTCACTCCACGGTCAGTGTTGACGTGTGTGGTGTGTTGTCCGCCGAGTTGCCGACGTGCACGGTGTAGTTCCCAGGCTTGGTCGCGAAGCGGCGGGTGCAGTGGTCCCAGACGCCGAACGGGTGGTTGGTGGCCGCCGGGTCGATGGTGATCGTCACCGGCGTGGACGCTCCCGGTTCCACGAACACCTTCTGGAACCCGACGAGTCGCTTGGGTGGTTGTCCCGCCACGGGTATGCCGAGGTAGACCTGCACCACCTCCGCGCCGGGCACGGCGCCGGTGTTGGTCACCGTCGCGGTCACGGTCACCGGCGCATGCGCGCCGTCCGGCGCGTTCACGGACACGTCGGTGATGTCGAACGTGGTGTAGGACAGGCCGAACCCGAAGCCGAACAGCGGGTCGATGCCGTGCGCCTGGAACCAGCGGTAGCCGACCTCCAACCCCTCGGAGTAGCGGATCACGGGGTAGCCGTCGCCCTCATCGGTACCCGGATACCGCTCCGGCCTGCCCGCGTACAGCGTGTCCTCCGCCGATTTCGGGTAGGACGTGGGCACCTTGCCCGACGGGTTCACCACGCCGAACAGCAGGTCGGCGACGACGTGTCCGTCCTCGGCGCCCTGGTTCCACACCTCCAGCACCGCTCGGGCCTTGTCGATCCAGGGCATCAGCACCGGGTTGCTGTCCTTGAGCACCACGACCGTGGTCGGGTTCGCGTCCAGCAGTTCGGCCAGCATCCGGTTCTGGTCGTGGAGCATGTTGGCGTCCGACTGGTCGACGCCCTCGGTCGCCACCAGGCCCGCCATGAGCACGACGACGTCGGCCTCGCGGGCGGCGTTCCTGGCATCGTCCAAATTGGACAGATCGTCGGCGACGGTCACCTTGGCGACGGTGGCGGACGACCTCAGGTCGCGTAGCACGTCACGCATGCCGGAAAGCGGCGGCACGGTGTACAAGGGGTCGACCTTGGACGAGCCACCGCCGCCCAGGCAGGCATCGTCGACGAAGGCGGACTGGCCGATGATGACGATGGAACCGCAGTCGTGTCTGAGTGGCAGCAACCCGCTGTCGTTCTTGAGTAGGACGGCGATCTGCGAGCCGATGGTCCGAGCGACGGCGCCGTGGGCCTGTGCGTCGATCTCGCCGGGCTCGTAGGGGCGCTCGAACTGTCCGAACCGGAACATCTGCGTGTAGCGGCGGACCAGGGCACGATCGACTGTCTCGATCTCGAGGCTGGTATCCCGGAGGGCTGCCTTGACGTTCGTCTCGTTGAGCCACTTGGCGTCCGGCATCTCGTGGTCCATGCCGGCGTTGAGGGACGGGGCAGCGGAGCGACACGACCAGAAGTCGGACTGGACGTAGCCGTCGAAGCCCCATTCGGTGCGGAGGATGTCGGTCAGGGTGTGCCGGTACTCGGTGGCGTACACGCCCCGCACCCGGTTGTAGGCACTCATGATCGCGGCGATCTCCGCGTCCTTGACCAGCATCTCGAACGGCAGCAGATAGAGCTCCCGCAGCACGTGTTCGTCCACCTCGACGCTGGTCCGGAACCGTTCGTACTCCTGATCGTTGACCACGTAGTGCTTGCCCATGGCGATCACGTCGTGGGCCTGGATCGCCCTGGTGACCGCGACCCCCATCACGCCGGTCAGGTACGGGTCCTCGGAGAAGTATTCGAAGTTGCGCCCGGCGATCGTGGTGCGGTGCAGGCACACGCCGGGACCTTCCAGGACATGCTGGCCCAGCGTCGCCGTCTCCGAGCCGATGATGTCGCCGTACGAGCGCGCCAGGTCCGGGTCGAAACCGGCCGCGAGGCCGATGGTCATCGGCAGCGACGTGGCGGGCGGGCTGGGAGTTCCGTCGCCCATGCCGACGCCCACCGGGCCGTTGGTGATCCGGAAACGGGGGATCGCCAGTTCCTCGATCGCCGTCACGTGGCGCTCGATTCGGATCTGCGCGGCGAGCTGATCCATGTCCGTTCCGGCCTCGGCTGCCTGTGCGGAAATGGCGTAGATGTCGATGGTGTCCATGGCGCCGTGCAACTGGGCGATCTTCTGCTCCAGCGTCATGGCCGCGACGAGCTTGGCGGCCCGCTCACCGGGTGACAGCGACGTGTCCTGCCAGGCGGACGTGGTGACGGACAAGGTCGGATCTCCTTTGCTGCGGGTCGGCCCTATCGCTCGATTCACGACGCGGCGGCGCCGTGCAGCCCAGCCTTGATCCGGCCGGCTTGCACGATGATGTCGACGCAGGTGTCCAGGTCCATGCGTCCTGTGTTGACCACCAGGTCGTACCGGCTGGTTTCCCGCGGATCCCAGCCGTAGAACTGGATGGACATGTCGGCGCGGACCTGGTCTTCGCGCTTCTGCCGCTTCGCGGCCCGTTCGATGTCGATGCCGCTGTCCTTCGCGGCGCGTTCGATGCGCTGACGCAGGGGGCCGTCCAACATGACGTGCAACGTCGCCGGCTGGTTGGCCAGGATCAACGCCGCGTTGCGTCCGACGATGACGCCGCCCTCGCGGGCCTGCTCCGTGACCACGCGGGTGTTCTCCAGGACACGGTCGTGGTCGTCCGCCTGTGCCATGGCCACCGACGGACCGTCGAGACCGGCGTATGAGCCGCCCACGGCGGAGAGGATTCGCGACAGGGTGCTCTGGTTCTCCCGCTGCGTCGTGGCCGCCTCGATCTCCTCTGACGAAAAGGCCTGCGGGTGGAACGGCACGCCCAACTCCTGCGCCACGCGCGGGCCGATGTAGCCGGCGCCGGAGCCGTAGGACTCGAACAACGTCACGACGGGCGCCGGAGTTCGCCCCTGTGCACGGGTGGGATCGGACATCTCCTGCCGCCCCCGCGTGCCGGGATCGGGCTGATCGTGCTCGGGTGCGGGGGTCCGTCCGGACGCGGTGCGCATACTCATGTCGCTGACCTCCCAGCCAGTTCTGCGCTGACGTCGCTGAGCCGATGACGCGGATGAGGCTGCGCTGCCGGGTCCACGGTGCTCACGCCCCCGTTTCGGAGTCGTGAACGTCGGCCATCCGCGCCGCACGGCGGGCGGTGACCTCGGCGACGACGTCACGGAACACCTTCTCCGTCAGCGGGTAGAAGAACATGATCACCAGCGCCAGGACGATGAACCCCGCCGGCACGAAGCCGGCGGCGGCCTTGATCGCCATCTTGGCGCTGTCGGTCTGCACGACACCTTTGCCGGCGACGTAGCCGCCGAGCCCGATGGTGAAGGCGGCGGCCGCGCCGCCGAGCGCCTGGCCCATCTTGCGCGTGAAGGAGAACAGCGCGTAGGTCGTGCCTTCGGTACGCACCCCGGTCTTCCACTCGCCGTACTCCACGGTGTCGGCCTCCAACGCCCACATCAGCGTGTTGACCCCACCGATGCCCACGCCGAGGAGGAAGAAGAAGAACAGCGCGATCACCGGCGTCGAGGCCGGTGCCAGCGCGATACCCGCGCCGGCGACGATGGCGACGACGCCGAGGCTGAGGTACCCCGACTTCTTGCCGATTGTCCGCACGATTCGGGGAATGAACAGGGCGACAACGAAGGTGCCCACGGTCTGTACCAGCGTCATGTAGATGAACAGGTTGGCGTCGCCGAGGACGTCGCGGGCGTAGAACGCGCCGACGGTGCCCACCGCGATCATGCCGGTGAGGAACATCAGGCTGGAGACACACAGCATGATCAGCGGCTTGTTGGTCTTCAGTGTCGAGATGCTCTGCCGGAGGCTGACACTGGGGACGTCGCGCTGCACCTGCTCCCGTGCTGTGAAGAAGGTGATCAGATACAGAACCGCGCCGACGACCACGAACGCGCCCGTGGTGATGGTGAGCGAGCGCTGCAGGTCGTCCGAGCCCTTGATCTGCGGGGCCACGACGAAGGCGAGCATCAGGATGGTCAGGTTGGAGCCGTAGACGCGCCAGGTGGCCAGTTTCGCCCGCTCGGTCGGAACCTGGGTCATCGCCGCGGCCAGCGAGCCGTACGGAATGTTGACCAAGCTGTAGAGCAGACCCAGCATCGCATAGGTGATGTAGGCGTACACCAGGCCACCGCCGGTGCCGTGCAGGCTCGACGGCACCGTGAATGTGGCCATGCTGAGCAGCAGCAGGGGGAGCGCGCCGAACAGGATGAAGGGCCGGAACTTCCCCCACCGGGAGGAGGCCTTGTCGACCATACGGCCGGCGAAGAGGTCGGTCACGGCGTCCCAGAACCGGACGAGGAGGAACATCGTGCCGACCGCCGCGGCGGACAGGCCGACCACGTCGGTGTAATACAGCAGCAGGAACAGTGAGGACATCGAGAAGGCCAGATTGTTGGCGGCGTCACCCGAGGCGTAGCCCGCGTACTGCGCCAGACCTAGTCGTTTGGTGGCAGCGGGTGCCGACGAGGTGGTTGCGCTGATGACTGCCATTACTCATCCTTCGGAAGGCCAGACCCTCGCCCACGCCGAGTTCGTCCAGGACCGGATCCCCGCAGGCGGGGTAGTTGCGTGCCCGTCGGGAGAAGCGAGCGCGAAGGGCACAACGCTGAGGGCTACGTTCACACGACTCGGGTGGCTCATCACGGCTCGGGGCCTGTTGCGCACCTGCCCGGCGCGATGATCCTGCTGACGCGGCCGCTTGTGGACCTGTGCGGCATAAGCCCCCCTGACGTGGCTGACTCCCATGCCGAGGTCCGGGGCAGCGGCCACCACGGACCGCACCTGATGACGCTACGCGCCAGAAGCCTACCGGTCCATATGTGGGCGCTGCCGGACGAAACCGCGGGAGGACGACAGCGCTCGGGATGGCCGCCCGCCCGACATCAGCACAGGACCTGGGCATGAAGCGCTAGGGTAATGACGTCCCGCACGTCGCAGCGCCGGTCCGGAACGACGCCGCATCGAGGGAGGCGAGACCGCGACCGACACGCGGCAGATCGACGTCCCGGTCGACGGCTGCGCCTACGGGTCGCTGTCCATGACGGCGTACCCGCTCTGGCTGCCCTGCCCCCGGCCGACCTGCCGTCCGACGGGTCCAACATCCAACCCACGCTGGTGCCGGGTCGCCAGCCAGAATCTCGAGCAGGGGCGGTGTCCGATGACCGAGCCACGCGACTGGCCGTTCGAACGGCCCGCGACGGGAACGCTGCGGCCATGGTTCCTGTCGGCGATGGGATATCTCGCCGTGCTGTTCAGCGACGGCGTCGAAGCCGAACGGACCCGGAACGGTCTCGTCGAGAGCGGCGTGCCGAACGCGGATCTGCGGCTCTACCCGTCCAGTCGGACCCTGGAGATCCTGGCCCACCAACGGGAGGAGCGTTCTGCGGTGGCGCGAGCGGTGGAAGCATTGGCCGCCGATCCAGCGGCGAAGAAGAGGTACGTCGACAACGCCGAGGCGGGTGGCTCCGCGCTGTGGCTCTACGCACCCACCGCGGATCGAGCGGACCAACTCGTGCGGCTGCTGGCGAACTACAACTATGAGTCGGCCCGCTACTACGGCGACGACGGCGTGCAGGACATTCTTCGAGATCCGGGATGACGGGCCTACCGCCGCCGGCGCCAATGTGGCGGTCCCATCGCGACCGCGACGCCGGGGCGCGGCAGGAGATGATCGACGCAAGGCCCGCCGCGCGCACCTGCACCCGCGAGCGCCGACATGCTGGGGATGGCGGACTGGACCTGGCCGGGCTGAGAGCCGCGGACCCACCGGGGACAGCGTCATGCTCACCCGGGCCTGGCCTACGTTCGCCGAGATGCCGGCCGGCGACTGCCCGGATAGGGTGACTGTCGACGCCGACGGCGCGTTCATCACAAGCTCGTCGGCGGCGGAACTGCTCGACCGGGCCGCGTTCTTGCAGCCGGCGCCTCGCCGGGCCCGGGGCAGGGATGGCGCAATCCGCGTTGTGTCGGCTGTAGCTGCAACCAACGGTCCACCTGAGGAGCGCTCCATGGCACACGTCAGCATCATCGGCAACGGCAACATGGGCCAGGCCATCTCCGGAATTGTCACCGCCAGCGGCAACACCGTCGAGGTTCTCGGCCATGGCGACACCAAACCGGTCACCGGTGACATCGTCATCCTCGCCGTCCCCTATCCCGCCGTGTCCGACGTCATCGCAAAGCGTGCTGACCAGCTCGCCGGCAAGGTCGTCGTCGACATCACCAACCCATTGAACTTCGAGACCTTCGACGCCCTGGTGGTCCCGGCGGACAGCTCGGCGGCCGCCCAGATCGCCGCCGCACTGCCGCAGTCGCGGGTGGTCAAGGCCTTCAACACCACGTTCGCGGCCACACTTGCCGCCGGCAAGATCGGTCCGCTGCCCACCACCGTGCTCATGGCCGGCGACGACACCGACGCCAAGGCGCTGCTGGCCGGAGTGATCACCGCCGGCGGCCTGCTCGCCCTCGACGCCGGCACCCTCGCCCGGGCTCGAGAACTCGAAGCACTCGGCTTCCTCCAACTCACACTCGCCGTCAACGAACGGCTGCCGTGGACCGGCGGCTTCGGCGCCGTCGCCTGACCGGCCGCAACCAAGTTCGGGAGCGTCGGTCCACGACGGCGACGGGTCATAGGTCGTCGCGCCAGCGGCGGCGCCGCGGTCTCGGTCCGCGCCGGCATGCGGGTGGATGGACTGCGTTCAGAGCGCATATTCAGCCCATTCGAGGTTGATAACCGGTCCCGGTGGGCAGTGGTGGACCGGGACATAGGAGGTTGTTATGACCACTCCCGCACAGATTCCCGGGCCAGGCACCCCCGTGGCCATGGGGCCACCGACGACCGGTGGCCACCAGACGGACAGCGTCCGGCCGACCGTCACGATCGCCGCCTACCCCGACTACGCCGCAGCCCAGCGCGCCGTGGACTACCTGTCCGACAACGGCTTTCCGGTGTCGCACGCGGCAATCATCGGCACCGACCTGCGCCTCGTCGAGCAGGTTCTGGGCCGGATGACCGTGGGCCGGGCGGCCCTCGCCGGCGCCGGCAGCGGCGCATGGTTCGGCCTGTTCATCGGGCTGCTGTTCGGCCTGTTCAGTTCGTCAGGATGGCTGGCGGTGCTGCTCACCGGTCTGATCATCGGTGCGCTGTGGGGTGCGGCGTTCGGCGCGATCGCCCACGCCGCCACCGGCGGCCGCCGCGACTTCTCCTCGCGCAGTTACCTGGCCGCCGGCCAGTACGCGGTCACGGTCGACGCCGGTAACGCCGACCAGGCGGGCCAGCTTCTGACGCGAATGACCTGGCGCGAGTCAGGCGCCAGCTAGTTCGCTGCCGCGCGATAGCACGCACAGGCGTTGTCCAGGACCGCGACAAGGTCCGTGCACTGTCGTCGCCGGGTCGCCGGGGCCGAAGCGGCTGCGCACGGACAGGCCGACCTCGCACTCTGGCACGCCCGGCGACCCGGCGCCGCATGGCTACGGCTTGCGACGGAGCCGGCCCGCTTGCTGCGCCCGTAGACTGGCAATCCCAGGCGAATTCGGGGATCACTCGCCCTGTGACCTTGCGGTGCTGCGGGTGGGAGCGACGGATTGGCCTTCCTCGACCTCATGCGTCGGCCGTGTGGCGGACGGCGGTTGGTTGACGGTTCTCGCTGTCGCTGGGCACGCTGCGGTGGCGCTGCCAGTTGTCCGGGAGGGTCAGATGACCGACTACGGCCATGAGTTGTCATTCGGGTACTTCCTCGTCCCCAACGCCGCCGACCCGCTGCTGGCTACAGCCCAGGAGGTGGAGCGGCTGGGGCTGGACTACGTAGCGGTGCAGGACCATCCGTACCAGCGTCGGTACGTCGATACCTGGGTGCTGCTGAGCATGATCGCTGCGACGACCTCGCGGTTGCGGATGTTGCCCGACGTGGCCAACCTGCCGCTTCGGCCGCCCGCCGTGCTGGCGAAAGCGGCCGCCAGTCTGGACGTGCTCAGCGGCGGTCGCTTCGAGCTGGGCCTCGGTGCGGGCGGGTTCTGGGACGCGATCGAGGCGTTCGGTGGTCCGCGGCGTACCCCAAGCCAGTCGTTGGCGGCCCTTGCTGAGGCGATCGAGGTCATCCGACTGATCTGGAGCGGTCAGCGCAACCTGCGCTTCACCGGCGAGCACTATCGGCTCGCCGGAGCGCAGTCCGGCCCGGTGCCGGCGCACCCCATCGGTATCTGGCTCGGGGTGTACGGCCCACGCGCGTTGGCGCTGACCGGACGCAGCGCCGACGGCTGGGTGCCGTCGTTGCGGGGCGATCTGCGCTCACTCGGTGAGATGACGGCCCGGCTCGACGACGCAGCCGGGGCCGCTGGGCGTGAACCGGCCGCGATTCGCCGGATCCTCAACGTCAACGGCACGATCACCGACGGCGCCAGCACCGGAGTGCTGCGTGGACCGGTCGACCGGTGGGTGGAGGAGCTGACCGATCTGGCGGTCGGGTTCGGGTTCGACACCTTCGTGTTGTGGGGTGAGCGCCCGGACGATCTGCCGCGGTTTGCCGCGGAGGTGGTACCGGCCGTCCGGGAACAGGTACGCCAAGAGCGCCACGCACCGGACCAGAAAGGT
>Ga0070664_100001348_pt1 | contig 19587 bp, 15 predicted proteins | sample KBSC73metaG_FD_65863 | JGI IMG/M metagenome (GOLD analysis project Ga0070664, IMG submission 65863) | Corn rhizosphere microbial communities from Kellogg Biological Station, Michigan, USA - KBS C7-3 metaG | ecosystem: Host-associated > Plants > Roots > Rhizosphere > Soil ... | reverse complement strand
GGCCGTCCATGATCACGTTGATCTTGCAGTTGTGGTGCCAGGATTAGTGCTGTCTTGCCCCGCTTTGGGAGGCACCACAACTGCAAGATCGTTGCGTGGAGCGCCGGGCTCAGCGGAGAAGCACGCGCAACACGGCCTCGGCGCGCCGCGCGTCGGGCTCCTCGCCGGTGATGACGCGGGTGTGGATGTACGACTCGGTGATCCGTACGGCGGTGTACGCGAGGTCCTCCAGCGGCACCTCGTCGGACATCAGGCCGGCCGCGCGGTCGTCGGCGATCAGGTCGCGCACGAGCCCGAGGTAGCGGTGCTGGTAGTCGCCGGACGTGCTGGTCAGCAGCGTGAGGGCGAGGTCGGGTTCGTCGCGGAGGAACTGCTGCATCCCGCCGTGCTGGTTGACGTCGCGCACGAACCACGTCAGCGCGGAAGCCGCTCGCGGGCCGCGACCGAGGCGGGCGCGGTACGCGGCGAAGCTCTTCTGCGTCGCCTCCCAGAGCACCTCGGTGATCAGTTGCTCCCGCGAGCCGACCCAGCGGTACAGGGTGACCCGGTTGACGCCGAGCTCCTCGGCGACGCCCTGCATCTCGATGCGTTCACCGGCGGCGAACCGGCGGCGGGCCACCGCGAACGCGTCGAGCACACCCGGCCGACGTCCGGCGCCGTGGCGGAGCGCCTGCTGCAACGCGGTCCCTTCGGCCATCTTGTCCTCCCCGTGCCCGCATGCAACAGTGCAACATATGGCGGGTCGTGTTGCAATCCGTGGCACGAACGGCCCGCCTTTCGATGAAGGAGGCCGGCCATGTCGCAGGTCCAGGGAACGTGTGACCCGACGTTCGAAGCGGTGCGCGGCGCGCTCGCCGAGCAGCTCGAGTCGGGCAACGAGTTGGGCGCGAGCATCGTCGTGGACGTCGACGGCCGCACCGTCGTCGACATCTGGGGCGGCTGGTGCGACGTCGAGCGCACCACGCCGTGGGCCGAGGACACTATCGTCAACGTCTGGTCGACGACCAAGACGATCCTGAACCTCGCCGCGCTGATGCTCGTCGACAGGGGACTGCTCGACCCGTTCAGCCCCGTCGCGAAGTACTGGCCCGAGTTCGCGGCCAACGGCAAGGAGAACATCGAGGTGCGGCACCTGATGAGCCACACCTCGGGTGTCTCCGGGTGGGATGCGCCCTTCGCCGTCGAGGACATGTACGACTGGGACGCCTCCACGCGCCGGCTCGCCGCGCAGGCGCCGTGGTGGGAGCCGGGCACCGCGTCGGGCTACCACGCGCAGAACCAGGGCCACCTCATCGGTGAGCTGATCCGCCGGATCACCGGCAAGCACTTCAAGAGGTTCGTGGCCGAGGAGATCGCCGGCCCGCTCGGCGCCGACTTCCAGGTCGGCGCGGTGGAGGCCGACTGGGGCCGCATCGCGCCCGTGGTGCCGCCGCCACCGCTGCCGTGGGACCTGGCGGCGCTCGACCCCGAGAGCCCGCTGGTCAAGACGCTCACCGGCCCGGTCGCCGACGCGAACAACGCGAACACGCCCGGCTGGCGGCACGCCGACATGGGCGCGCTCAACGGACACGGCAACGCCCGCTCGGTGGCTCGCATCATGAAGGCGGTCTCCCTCGACGGCGAAAGCGAAGGAATCAAGTTCCTGTCGCCGGACACCATCTCGCTGATCTTCCAGGAGCAGAGCCACGGCGTCGACGTGGTGCTCGGCGTGCCGCTGCGCTTCGGAATCGGCTTCGGATTGCCGGAGACCGACACGGTGCCGTACATCCCTCAGGGCCGGGCCTGCTACTGGGGCGGCTGGGGTGGCTCGTTCATCCTCATGGACACCGATTCGCGCACCACGATGAGCTACATGATGAACAAGATGGCCCCCGGCATCATCGGCTCCGACCGGTCCGAGGCCTACATCACGGCGATCCGCGCCTGCCAAGCCTCCTGACTCTTCGGCGATCGTGCCCGGAGGCCCGGCGAGCGCTGGCCGAGGCCGGCGGTCACGTGCCCCGCGCCCGGGTCTGCTCAACGGCAGCGCGGGGTAGGCTTCCCGGGTCGCCTGCCGAGGGGGAGCCGCGATGACGAAGCCGATCCTGCGCGCGCCGGTGCCGGCGAGCGTCAGCGACGCCGCCCAGGAGATCCTCGCGGTGCCGCCGTTGCCCCGCGCCCCGCTTCCGGCCCCGGACGACATGGCCGGCTGGCTGCGGCAGGTCGAACAGACGAACGCGTACATGGCGGCCGAGTTCGCCGCGGAGGAAGTGCCGGTCGAGGTCGAGGATCGGGAGATCGCGGGGGTGCTGACCTACGTTGCGGGCGTCGACGACGGCGGCCCCGTCTACCTCGGCATCCACGGCGGCGCGCTGATCTACGGCAGCGGAACGTTCTGCCGCTTCGTCGCCGCGATGGACGCGATGACGAGCGGGATGCTCGCCTGGGGCCCCGACTACCGAACGGCGCCCCGGCATCCGTACCCGGCGGCGCTCGACGACTGCGTCGCCGTGTACCGCGCACTGCTGGACATCCGCGATCCGGCCGACGTGTTCGTCGGCGGGGTGTCGGCCGGTGGCAACCTGGCCGCCGCGCTGATGCTGCGCGCCAGGGACGAGGGGCTGCCGATGCCCGCCGCGCTGATGCTGGGCACGCCGGAGGTCGACCTCACCGAGTCCGGCGACTCGTTCAACGTGCTCGATGGCGTCGACAACACGCTCGGCAGGCTGCTGGAGGTCAACCGGCTGTACGCCAACGGCCACGACCTCGCCGACCCGTACCTGTCGCCGCTCTTCGGCGACCTCACCGGGTTCCCGCCCACGTTCCTGCACACGGGTACTCGCGACCTGTTCCTGTCCAACACCGTGCGGATGCACCGCCGGCTGCGGGCGGCCGGCGTCGACGCCGAACTGCACGTCTTCGAGGCGATGCCGCACGGCGGCTTCCGCGGCGCGCCCGAAGACGAGGAACTGCGCTGCGAGATCCGCCGCTTCCTCGACCGCCATCGCCGCTGACGCATGCCGTTCGGGGTTGCTGTGCGCACGTGCGCGTGCAGACACCCGGGCAGGTTCTCCACTCGTGCGTATCCGACGATCTTGCATGCCCATAGGCCGCAAAGCGCGACAGTATCGGGCGAAATTCGACGCTGCGACTGCAAGATCGGCGAGGACTGAGTTGGGCGGCCCGACCCGCGATCTTGCAGTCGTGCCGTTGGTGTTCGCGGCTATTTGCCCGACCTTGGGCGACCCCACACCTGCAAGATCGGCGTATAGCCACGAGCGGGTAGTGCCTTGCCAGCCGCGCGTGAGCTAGCCGGCGAATCGCGTCGTCACGTCAGGTTCACCACCGTGCCGGACAGTCGGGCCCGTTCCGCGGCCCACACCACCCGGTGGCTCGCGAGGCTCGTCGCGGCGTCGGAGTGGACGTGCGACGGATCCCCGGTCGCGACGGCGGTCACGAACGCGTCGATGAGCCCGGCATCGCCGCCGTCGTGCCCGGACAGTGCGGGAGTGTCGATCCGCTCCTCGGCGCCCGTGCGGAAGTCGACGACGCGCAGCGTCCGGCCGTCGCCCTCGACGTAGCCGTGCGTACCGAACAGCCGGGTGCGCCGGCTCTCCATCGGGGTGAACGCGGTCACCGTCAACGAGCACGTCGCACCGTCCACGAAGGACAGATTGACCACCTGTTGGTCCACCACGTCGTTGTCGCCGAGGTAGACGCACCGACCGTACGGCCCCGTACGCAGCGCCGCGCGCACGCCGTCGGGTGTGGCGTCGTCGGTGACGGGGGAAAGCGGCCAGAACTCCGTCTTCGGGTCGCCGAGGCAGGACAGGTACAGCCGGGGCGCCGAGTACGGACAGGTCGGCTCGACGGCGCAGTCGAGGCACCGGTCGGCGGCGCCGGCCGGACGCTCCTCGGGCCGGAAGTGGTACAGCGACCCGAACGAGCTCACCAGCCGGGGCTGCCGGCCGAACAGGTACAGCAACCAGTCGACGTCGTGGCAGGCCTTGGTGAGCAGCATCGGCGCCGAGGTGCGGGTGTTCGCCCAGTGCCCGCGCACGAAGGAGTGCGCGTGATGCCACCAGCCCACCGGCTCCAGGTGCTGTGCGCTCACCAGCCGGCCGATGCGGCCCGCGTCGAGGAGGCGGCGCAGCGCCCGCGTGTACGGCGTGTACCGCAGCACGTGGCACACCGCGAACACGGTGCCGTGCCCGGCCACGGTCGCCGCGATCGCCGCGGCGCCGGCCTCGGTCGGCGCCATGGGCTTCTCCAGCAGGATGTGGTACCCCAGGCCGGCCAGCGCGATCGCCGGCCCCTCGTGCAGGTGGTCCTGGGTCGTCACGACGGCCGCATCGGCGATCCGGCCGGCGTCGACGAGCTGCGTCCAGTCGGCGAACGCGCGATCGGCCCGCACCCCGAACTCGGCGGCGAACCGTTCGCGGCGGCCGGAATCGGGCTCGGCCACCGCGACCACCCGGGCGCCGCCGACCACCGCGTGCCGCGCATAGGTGACGCCGCGGACGCCGGCGCCCGCCACGACAACCGTTACCGTCACGGGATCGCGTCCCAGTCGTAGCTGTCCTGCAGCACCGGTTCGTCTTCCGTGTTCGGCTGCGTGGAGTACCCGGCGACGAGGACGGCCTGCGCCACCGTCGCGTCGATGTGCTGGAGGATCGCCAACAGGAGCGCCGCCCCGCCGGAGTGCGGGCGCTCCACCGCGAACCCGCGCTCGGCCAGGCGCCGCCCCAACCACGGGTACCAGGCGACGTCCGGGGTAGCGCCGGTGCCGTGGAAGATGATCGCGTTGCGCTGCAGCACCCGACAATGATGCCCCGACGGCGTCGCGCCCGCTCGTCGGGCTGGTAGAGATTTCCGGGAAAAGTCATTGGTGTGTCAGCAGTCCGGCGGTGATCGCCGAGCCGGGGATCGCCGGACCCTTCCGGGCGGCCGATCGGGGGAGTAGCTTCCCGACGCATGCGGTATGAGGAGGTTCCGGTACTGATCGTCGGTGGCAGCCTCGTCGGCTTGTCCACGTCACTGTTCCTCGCCCGGCACGGAGTCGGGCACCTGGTGGTCGAGCGCCACCCGGGCACCGCCATCCATCCGCGGGCCGCGTTCCTGATGCAGCGCACGGTCGAGTGTTATCGCGGCGCCGGCATCGAAGCCGACGTGGTCGAGGCGGCCCGCCGTGAGTTCGTCCAGAACGGCGCGATCGTCGCCGTGGAGTCGCTTGCCGGCCGGGAGCTGCAGTACTTCTTCCGCAACGTCAACGACGGCGTGGAGGTGCTCAGCCCGTCGCCCCGGATCTTCGTGACCCAGATCGGGTTGGAGCCGGTGCTACGCGACCACGCCGCGCGGCTCGGCGGCCGGCTGCGCTACTCCGCGGAGCTGACGTCGCTCGAGGTGGCCGACGACGGTGTCACCGCGGTCGTGCGCGACCGCGGTGACGGCGAGGAGACGACGGTGCGCGCGGCATACGCGGTCGCCGCCGACGGCGTGCGCAGCCCGGTCCGCGAACAACTGGGCATCGGGATGACGGGACACGGCACGTTCTCCGACAGCATCACCATCTACTTCCGGGCCGACGTGCGGCAACTTCTCGGCGAGCGCAACCTCAGCGTCGTCTACGTGGTGAACCCCGCCCTGCAGGGCTTCTTCCGGTTCTCCTTCGACGGGCTGTCCGGCTTCCTCGTGGTCAACTCCGCACTGGATGAGGAGGGTCGGCGCACCACCACGATCGGGCCGACCGCGACCGACGAGAACTGCATCCGCTACATCCGCACCGCTTTGGGCGCGCCCGACATCGCGGTCGAGGTCGAAGACGTGCAGCGGTGGAACGCGGCAGCCGACTGGGCGCGGCAGATGCGGTCGGGGCGGGTGTTCCTGGCCGGCGACTCCGCGCACGTGATGCCGCCGACGGGCGGATACGGCGGCAACACCGGCGTGCACGACGCGCACAACCTGGCCTGGAAGCTGGCGTACGTGCTCGACGGGCGGGCCGGCGCCGACCTGCTCGACACCTACGAGGCGGAGCGGCTGCCGGCCGCCCGGTTCACCGTCGAGCAGGCGTACACCCGGTACGTGACGCGCCTCGACCCGGGCCTCGGCACCGACGGGCTGGAGCCCGTCGTCGACGACGCACCGATCGATCTGGGCGTGCGCTACCGGTCGGCCGCGATCTCGGCCGAAGACGACGAGGACAAACTCTGGGAGGACCCGCACGCGCCGAGCGGCCGGCCGGGATTCCGTGCGCCGGCGGTGCCCGTCCAGCGCGACGGGGCCGAAGTGTCCACTGTGGACCTCATCGGCACCGCGCCGGTGCTGTTCGCCGGACCGGACGCCGACGCGTGGGAGCGCGCGGCGTCGGCGGCGGCCGACCGGCTGGGGGTGCCGGTGGACACGCACCGGGTCGACGTCGAGGGGAGCGGATTCGGCAAGGCGTACGGGATCGGGCCGGCGGGCGCCGTCCTGGTCCGTCCGGACGGCTACATCGCCTGGCGCGCGGCCGGCAGGGGCGATGGCGCGGACCTCGACGCGGCACTCGCCCGGATGCTCTGCCGAACGTAGCGGCAGCGGGCATGATCGGGGGCATGGTCTATGTTCCCGATCCGGCCCGCTACGACTCGATGGAATACCGCCGCTGCGGCCGCAGCGGCCTGCACCTGCCGGCGGTCTCGCTCGGCCTGTGGCACAACTTCGGCCACGACCGGCCGCTGGAGACGCAGGCGGCGATCCTGAGGCGGGCCTTCGATCTGGGGGTCACCCATTTCGACCTGGCGAACAACTACGGCCCGCCGTACGGCTCGGCGGAGGAGAACGCTGGGCGGCTGCTCGCCACCGAGTTCCGCGGCTACCGCGACGAGCTGGTCATCTCCACGAAGGCCGGCTACGACATGTGGCCGGGCCCGTACGGTGACCACGGGTCGCGCAAGTACCTGCTCGCGAGCCTCGACCAGAGCCTGCACCGGATGGGCCTGGACTATGTCGACATCTTCTACTCGCACCGGTTCGACCCGGAGACCCCGCTCGAGGAGACGATGGGAGCGCTCGACACCGCCGTGCGGCAGGGCAAGGCGCTCTACGTCGGCATCTCGTCCTACTCGCCGGCCAAGACCTTGGAGGCGGCCGCGGTTCTGCGCGAGCTCGGCACGCCGCTGTTGATCCACCAGCCCTCGTACTCGATGCTCAACCGCTGGATCGAGCCGGAGCTGCTCGACGTCCTCGGCCGCGAGGGCGTCGGCTGCATCGGATTCTCGCCGCTGGCCCAGGGCATGCTGACCGACCGCTACCTGGACGGCGTCCCGGCCGGATCGCGCGCCAGCCGGGACAGCTCGCTGTCGACCGAGCTGCTCTCCGAACAGAACATGGCCAAGGTGCGCGGGCTCAAGGCGATCGCCGACCGGCGCGGGCAGTCGCTCGCCCAGATGGCCCTGGCCTGGACGCTGCGTGACCCGCGGATGACCTCGACGCTGATCGGCGCCAGCAGCGTCGCGCAGCTGGAGGACAGCCTCGGCGCGCTCGACAACGTCGCGTTCACCGACGACGAGCTCGCCGAGATCGACACCTACGCGACGGAGTCCGACATCAACCTGTGGGCGACGTCGAGCGCGCAATGACCTACGGCAGGCAGTGGACCTCCACGTGCTGCGCCGCGTTGTTGGCGAAGCCGCCCCGGTTCCAGGCCTGCGCGGTCGGCTGCTCCTCGCCGTCGGCGGTGAGGGCGCGCGCGGTCAGCACGTGGGCGCCGGGCGTCGCGGCCCAGGTCGCCCGCCAGCGGCGCCAGGCCCAGCGGTGCGGGTTGGCCGGCTCCACGTCGGCCGGGAACCAGGTGTCGCCGCCGTCCGCGCTGACCTCGACGCCGGTCACCGGTGACCGGCCCGACCAGGCCCGGCCCTCCAGCGCGACCGGGCCGGGCCGTACCACCCGGACCCGGGACATGAAGTCCGGGAACCCCGGCGGGATCAGCAGCGCCCGGGGCGCCATGCGGGTCACCGGCTCGCCGGGCTCACCCGCATCCTGCCGGAACCGGTAGGCGAACTGCTGGAAGCCCTCGAACGGTGTGGCGACCGCCTCGATCCGCACCAGCCACTTGACCTGTGCCATGCCGTACCAGCCGGGCGTGACCAGCCGCACCGGGGCGCCGTGCTGCGGGGTCAGCGGGGCGCCGTTCATCGCGTAGGCGAGCAGCACGTCGGGCTCGCTGGCGTCGGCGACGGTGAGGCTGCGCTGGTAGTCCTGCTCCACTCCGCGCTCGACGCCGTGGTCGGCGCCGGTGAACACCAGTTCCACCGCCGACGGGTCCACCCCGGCCGCGGCGAGCAGGTGCCGCAGCGGCACGCCGGTCCACTCCGCGGTGCCGACCGCCTCGACCAGCCACGGCTGGCTCACCGGACGCGGCTCCAGCCGGGCCCGGCCGTTGCCCGCGCACTCCATCGTCACCCGCACGGTGTGTGCGGGCATCGTTCGCAGGGCCGCCAGGTCCAGCTCCAGCGGCCGGTCCACCAGACCGTCGACGGTCAGCCGCCAGGTGTCGGCCGGCAGGTACGGGATGTCGTAATGGATGAGAAGGTAGTGCAGGCCGGGCGGCGTCAGGTCGTAGCGCATCGCCTCCAGCGGAAGGCCGTGATTGCGCGCCGCGAGTTGCAGTTCGTGCAGCGTGATGCCGGTGCCGGGCTCCGCCACCCGGCCCGGGGTACTGATCTGGTCAAGACTCACGGCTACATCCTGCCCTGCCGGGCGGCCGGCACAACGCGCGCCGCGGGACGGGCCTGAGCGAACGCCCGGAAACGCTCGACGGGCCGGATCCCGTGGGATCCGACCCGCCGACCGGGGGTGGATCAGTAAACGCTCATGCCGTAGACGCTGAGCGGCTCGGTGACCGGCTGGAAGAACGTCGTCCCGCCGGAACGGCAGTTGCCGCTGCCGCCGGAGGTCAGGCCGAGGGCCGCGGAGCCGGCGTACAGCGAACCGCCGCTGTCACCGGGCTCGGCGCAGATGTTCGTGCGGATGAGCCCGCTGACCGAACCCTCGGCGTAGTTCACCGTGGCGTTCAGGGCCAGGATCGTCCCGCAGTGGATGCCGGTGGTGCTGCCGCGCCGGCAGGCCGACTCGCCGACCCGCGCGGTGCGGGAGGAGGTGATGTCCTGCGACCCGACGGCGCCGGGGTTGCTGATGCTGGTGCTGCTGTAGCGCACGAGCCCGTAGTCGTTACCCGGGAAGCTCGTGCCCGCACGCGGCCCGAGCACCGTGGTGCGGCTCGAGTTGGCGTACCAGGTCGAGCCGATGTTGGTGCAGTGGCCGGCGGTCAGGAAGTACCGTGCGCCAGCGCTGTTGCGGACGTTGAACCCGAGCGAGCACCGTGCCGAGCCGGTGTAGATGGCGTCGCCGCCGGAGATCAGCGGTGACAGCGTGCCGGCCATCCGCTCGATGCGGATCGCGTTGCCGTTCTTCTTCGCCACAGCGATGACCTGCTGCAGCTTGGCGCCGGTGACGGTCTCGTCGACCGAGACGACGACGGTGTTGCTCGCCGAATCGACCGACCAGGCGGTGCCGGCGATGCGGGCGGAGTTCTCCAGGTCGGCGGTTGCCGAGGCGAGTTGGGCGTCGGTGGCTGCGGGTGCGGCCAGCGCCGCGGTTGGCGCCGTCAGGATCATGCCGGCGACGAGTCCCGCGGCGGCCAGGGCGGTGGCCGCCGGGCGGACGGACCTGATGAGTCCCATCCGTACCTCCATGTCGGGGGAACTGGACCCGTCGGTCGACGGGTCCTCGCGGACCGGGCACCGAAGGTGTCGAGGGAATTCGATGTCCGGTACCTGCGGATTCTTCGAGATGCGGAACAAACGGGCAAGGGGAAGTTGTGCCAGTCGATGATCACATCGTCGGCGAATGCGGTTTTGTGCATTGGTTTTGAGCACTTCGTCCTGATCTCAACGGCGGCGCTATAACCGGATTGCTATGCCCGCACGGGCAGCCACCTTGCTGTGGGAGCGCTCCCATGTAACGATGACTGTCACTGGAAGAACCGCCCGCTTCCAGAGGGAGTCGCCATGTCCTCGAGATCGCGCATCCTGTCCGCCGCCGCGTGCGTCATCTTGATCGGCGCCGTGCTCGCTGTCGTCCGGCAGAGCGCCGCGGCCGCCCCCGCCTTCAGCTACGGCGAGGCCCTGCAGAAGTCGCTCTTCTTCTACGAGGCGCAGGTGTCCGGCCGCAAGCCCGCCTGGAACCGGGTGTCCTGGCGCGGCGACTCGGCGATGCGCGACGGCTCGGACGTCGGCCTCGACCTGACCGGTGGCTGGTTCGACGCCGGCGACCACGTCAAGTTCGGCCTCCCGATGGCCTTCACCACGACGATGCTCGCCTGGGGAGCGGTGGAGAACCGGACGGCGTACGCCGACTCCGGTCAGCTGACATACCTGCTCAACAACCTCCGCGTGCCGAACGACTACTTCATCAAGGCACACCCGGCGCCGAATGTCCTCTATGGACAGGTCGGCAAGGGCGATGACGACCACCGGTGGTGGGGGCCCGCCGAGGTTCTGCCGATGGCACGGCCGGCGTACCGGATCGACGCCAGCTGCGGCGGATCGGAGCTCGCGGCCGAGACCGCGGCCGCGATGGCCGCCAGCTCCATGGTCTTCCGGCCCACCGACGCGGCCTACGCCGACACGTTGCTCACCCATGCGCGCCAGCTCTACACCTTCGCCGACACCGTGCGCCGGATGTACCACGAGTGCATCACCGATGCGACGGCCTTCTACCGCTCGTGGAGCGGCTACACCGACGAGCTGGTCTGGGGCGCGATCTGGCTGTACCGCGCCACCGGCGACGCGGCGTACCTGGCCAAGGCCGAGAACACCTACGACGCCCAGGGCAACGAGAACCAGTCCACCACCAAGGCGTACAAGTGGACGATCTCCTGGGACAACAAGCAGTTCGCCACGTACGTGCTGCTGGCCCAGCTGACCGGCAAGCAGAAGTACCTCGACGACGCGAACCGCTGGCTCGACTGGTTCACCGTCGGCGTCAACGGCGAGAAGGTGCGCACCTCGCCGGGCGGCATGGTCGTCGTCGACTCCTGGGGCGCGCTGCGCTACGCCGCCAACACCGCGTTCGTGGCGCTCGTGCACAGCGACCACATCACCGACGCGACCCGCAAGCAGCGCTACCACGACTTCGCCGTGCGCCAGATCGACTACGCGCTCGGGGCCAACCCGCGCCAGTCCAGCTACGTGATCGGCTTCGGCGCCAATTCGCCGAAGAACCCGCACCACCGCACGGCGCACGGGTCGTGGTGGGACAGCCAGCAGGTGCCCGTCGAGACCCGGCACGTGCTGTACGGCGCGCTCGTCGGCGGCCCGTCGGCACCCGACGACGCGTACACCGACAGCCGCGGCGACTTCGTCATGAACGAGGTGGCCACCGACTACAACGCCGGATTCACCTCGGCGCTGGCCCGGCTCTACCGGGAGTACGGCGGCGCGACGGTGGCCGGTTTCCCGCGCGCCGAGACGCCGGACATCGCGGAGCTGTCGGTGGAGAGCACCGTCATGCAGAACGAGACCCGGGCGACGGGCGTCAAGCTGATCGTCTACAACAAGTCCGCCTTCCCGGCGCGGGCGTTGACGACGGCGAAGTTCCGCTACTACTTCCGGCGTGACGGAGACGCCGCGCTCACCGTCGGCTCGCCGTACACGCAGGGCTGCCCGGCGCCGACGACGGCGCGGCAGTACTCGGGCGACATCTGGTACGTCGAGGTGGACTGCACCGGCTACACGATCGCGCCGGCCGGCCAGTCGGCGCACCGGATGGAGGTGCAGCTGAAGATCGGCGTGGTCGAGGGCGGCACCTGGGATCCGACCGACGACCCCTCGTACCAGGCGGCGGCCGGCCCGAACCAGGGCGTCACGCTGTACGAGGGCGGAACCCGGGTCTGGGGCAACGAGCCCGGGACCGGGCCGGGCCCGAGTCAATCGGCGTCGGCCTCGCCGTCGGCGTCCGCATCGCCCTCCGCCTCTGCCTCGGCTTCCCCGTCGGCCTCGTCGAGCGGGTCGCCGGTGCCGCCGGTGCCGTGCCGGGTCACCTACACCACCAACGACTGGAGCAACGGGTTCACCGCCTCGGTGACCGTCACCAACACCCGACCGTCCACCATGGACGGTTGGTCGCTCGTCTTCCCGTTCGCGAACGGGCAGCGCGTGACGCAGGCGTGGTCGGCGACCGTCACCCAGTCCGGCACGCAGGTGACGGCCGCGAACGCGGACTACAACCGGGTGCTGGCCCCGGGTGCGTCGGCCACGTTCGGGTTCAACGGCACACACACCGGCACCAATCCACGGCCGGCATCGTTCACGCTCAACGGCAACGTTTGTGCGGTGACCTCATGAGACGCGCGGTCGTCGCGGTGGTCGCTCTCGCCTCCTTCGGCGTGGCCGCACCCGCCCGGGCCGCCGTGCTGCCGTACCAGGATCCGACGCTGCCGGTCGCGCAGCGCGTCGACGACCTGCTCGCCCGGATGGGCCTGGACGACAAGATCGGCCAGATGACGCAGGCCGAACGCGCGTCGATCACGCCGGCCGAGATCACGCAGTTCCGCGTCGGATCGGTGCTGTCCGGCGGCGGTTCGGCGCCCGCGGCGAACAACCCGGCGGGCTGGGCCGACATGTACGACGCGTTCCAGCGCGGGGCGATGGCCGCACCGCTGCAGATCCCGATGATCTACGGCATCGACGCCGTGCACGGCAACAACAACGTGCTCGGCGCGACGATCTTCCCGCACAACATCGGGCTCGGTGCCACCCGCGACTCCGACCTGGTGCAACGCATCGGCCGGGCCACCGCCGAGGAGGTCACCGGCGCCGGCCAGGACTGGACGTTCGCGCCGTGCGTGTGCGTCGCGCGCAACGACAGGTGGGGACGCACGTACGAGTCCTACGGCGAGAACCCGTCGCTCGTCTCGTCGATGACGACTGTGGTGACGGGCCTGCAGGACGGTCCGGCGCGGGTGCTGGCCACCGCGAAGCACTACGTCGGCGACGGTGGCACCACCGGCGGCGTCGACCAGGGCAACACCCAGTTGAGCGAGACCGATCTGCGGGCCATCCACCTGCCGCCGTTCCGCGCGGCCGTGCAGCGCGGCGTCGGCTCGGTGATGATCTCGTTCAGCAGTTGGAACGGCCAGAAGCTGCACGGCCACCGGTACCTGATCACCGACGTGCTCAAGGGCGAACTCGGGTTCACCGGTTTCACCGTCTCCGACTGGGCCGGCATCGACCAGCTCGACGGGCAGCGCGGCTTCACCCAGGCAGAGGTGGCAACGGCGATCAACGCGGGCCTCGACATGATCATGGTGCCGAACGACTGGCGCAGCTTCCTGACGCTGCTGAGGGCGGCGGTGCAAGCGGGCCAGGTCCCGATGTCGCGCATCGACGACGCCAACCGCCGCATCCTCACCAAGAAGTTCGAGTACGGGCTGTTCGAGCGGCCGTACGCGGACCGGTCGTACGCGGCCACCATCGGCAGCGCCGCGCACCGGGCGCTCGCCCGCGAGGCGGTGCGCAAATCGCAGGTGCTGCTCAAGAACAACGGCGTGCTCCCGCTCGCGAAGTCCGGCGGGAAGATCTTCGTCGCCGGCAGGAGCGCCGACGACATCGGCAACCAGAGCGGCGGCTGGACGCTGTCCTGGCAAGGGGCCAGCGGCAACACGGTGCCGGGAACGACGATCCTGCAAGGCATCCGGGCCGCCGTCGGGTCCGCGGCCACGGTCACCTACCAGCGTGACGGCACCGGCATCGACGGCTCGTACCGGGCCGCGATCGCTGTCGTCGGTGAGACCCCGTACGCCGAGGGTGCCGGCGACCGGCCGGGTTCGATGGCGCTGGACAGCACCGATCTGGCCACCCTCAACCGGCTGCGCGCGGCCGGCGTGCCGCTGGTCGTGGTGCTGGTGTCCGGCCGGCCGCTCGACATCGCCGCCCAACTCGGGGACTGGAGCGCGCTGCTCGCCGCGTGGCTGCCGGGCAGCGAGGGCGCCGGCGTGGCCGACGTGCTGTTCGGCGACTACGCCCCGACGGGCACGCTGCCGATGACGTGGATGCGGACGGCGTCCCAACAGCCGATCAACGACGGCGACGGGCAGAGCGCGCTGTTCGCGTACGGCTTCGGCCTCGGTTACCCGGCAACGCCTCCGCCGCCTCCGCCGCCTCCGCCTCCGCCGCCTCCGCCGCCGTCCTCGTCGTGCCGCGTCACGTACACGTCCAACGACTGGAACAACGGGTTCACCGCGTCGGTCTCGGTGACGAACACCGGCACCACCGCTTTCGACCCATGGCGTCTACAGTGGACGTTCGGCGCGGGTCAGCGGGTCACCCAGGCATGGTCGGCGCGGGTCAGCCAGTCCGGTGCCGACGTGACGGCGACGGGGGAGAGCTGGAACCCGTCGCTGGCACCCGGAGCGACGGTGACGTTCGGCTTCAACGGCTCGCACACGGGGAGCAATCCGCGTCCCACGTCATTCACCGTGGGCGGCGCGGCCTGCGTCGTCGGGTGAGAGCACGGCGTCGAGCGTCTGCCGGGCGCCGTCGAGGGACCGGCGCAGGACGACCGAGCGGAACTGCGCGTCGAGTTCGGTCGCCGCGTCGCGGACCCGCCGGTCGGCGCCGGCGACGGCGGCCCCGAGCGCGGCCTCGACGCGGACCCAGAGCCGCCACCTGTCCTCATCCAGCAGCTGCCGGGCGGCGCGGTCGACGCGGGTCAGGACGGTGTCGACGGCGGCCTCCTCGCCGAGTTCGGCGACCCACGCGAGGTCGGCCGGGGCGGGAACCAGTGCCGGTGACTCGTGTGTGACGACGACGTAGAGCAGGCCCAGCACCGTCGCGCGGTGCTCGCCGGCAGGCGCCTGGAACCGCTCGGTGAGGTGGACGGCGCGGCCCATCGGGAGGTCGGCGGCGAGCCGGGTGTCGCGCACGCGCAGGTCGAACCGGCGGCTTTCGCGCAGGGCGAACAACCACGCGCGGTGATCGCCGCCGGGGGCGGGCGGATCGGCGGAAAACCCGATCGACGGCCGTGACTTCTGGGCCGCGAGCAGGCGGGCCGCCACCGAGTAGGACACCCCGAGACGTGCGGCGTACGCACGGATTTCGCGCCGGCGGGCCCGGTCGGGCACTGAGTGTCGATGCGTGTCACGGGTCATCGCGGTCCTCCCTCGTTCCATCGTAGGTTCGGGTCCCGACATGCGTTGTACGCTGTGGAAGCCGTCGCGCCGGCACGAGCGTAGCGAGGCCCACCACGCGGGTCCCGCCACACGCCAAGAGGCTCCGACTCAGCGCACACCGTCCGCCGTCGCGCATGCGCGTCCATAGCCGGGTGGGGTTGCGTGGGCCTCGCCGTGGGGACGTGAGTGCAGTGTTCGAGCGGTTCACCGACAGGTCGCGTCGCGTTGTGGTCCTGGCCCAGGAAGAGGCCCGGTTGCTCAACCACAACTACATCGGCACCGAGCACCTCCTGGTCGGCCTCGTCCACGAGGGCGAGGGTGTCGCGGCGGCCGCACTGGAGAGCCTCGGCGCCACGCTTGCGCGGGTGCGCGAGCAGGTCGAGGAGATCATCGGCCGGGGCCGGCAGGTGCCGGCCGGGCACATCCCGTTCACGCCCAGGGCGAAGAGGGTGCTGGAGCTTTCGCTGCGCGAGGCGCTGCAACTGGGGCACCACTACATCGGCACCGAGCACATCCTGCTCGGCCTGATGCGGGAGGGCACCGGCGTCGCCGCGCAGATTCTGACCAAGCTCGGCGTCGACCGGAACCGCGTGCGGGAGGAGGTCCTGCGGCTCCTCAACGGCCGGCCGGCCGAAGTCTCCGACGTCGCCGACCCGTTGGGCAGCGAGCCGGCCGCGCCGAGCCCGGTGCTCGACCAGTTCGGTCGAAATCTCACCCGGGCGGCCCGCGACGGCGGTCTCGACCCGGTCATCGGCCGGCAGCGCGAGATCGAGCGGGTGATGGTGGTGCTGTCGTGCCGGTTGAAGAACAACCCGGTGCTGATCGGTGAGCCGGGCGTCGGCAAGACGGCCGTCGTCGAGGGCCTGGCGCAGCGGATCGTCGGCGGCGAGGTGCCCGAGACGTTGCGCGGCAAGCAGGTGTACACGCTCGACCTGGGCGCCCTGGTGGCCGGCGCGCGGTACCGCGGTGACTTCGAGGAGCGGCTGAAGAAGGTGGTCAAGGAGTGCCGCACGCGGGGCGACATCATCCTGTTCGTCGACGAGATCCACACGATGGTGGGCGCGGGCGCGGCCGAGGGTGCGATCGATGCTGCGTCGATCCTCAAGCCGATGCTGGCTCGCGGTGAGCTGCAGACGATCGGCGCGACCACCACCGACGAGTACCGCAAGTACTTCGAGAAGGACGCCGCGCTGGCGCGCCGGTTCCAGCCGATCCCCGTCGACGAGCCCACGTTCACCCAGACGATCGAGATCCTGAAGGGGCTGCGCGACCGCTTCGAGACGTACCACCGGGTGTCGTTCACCGACGCGGCGCTCGTAGCGGCGGTGACGCTCGCCGACCGCTACGTGCCCGACCGGTTCCTGCCGGACAAGGCGATCGACCTGATCGACGAGGCCGGCGCCCGGATGCGGATCCGCCGTTTGACGGCACCGCCGCACGTCAGGGAGTTCGACGAGGTGGTGGGCCAGGTCGACGATGAGCAGGTCGCCGAGGTGTTGGCGAACTGGACCGGTATTCCGGTGTACAAGCTGACCGAGGAGGAGACCTCCCGGCTGCTGCGGATGGAAGACGAGTTGCACAAGCGCATCGTCGGCCAGGAAGACGCGGTCAAGGCCGTGTCCAAGGCGATCCGTCGAACCCGCGCGGGCCTCAAGGACCCGAAGCGGCCGTCGGGGTCGTTCATCTTCGCCGGCCCGTCGGGGGTGGGGAAGACGGAGTTGTCCAAGGCGTTGGCGGAGTTCCTGTTCGGCTCCGAGGACTCGTTGATCCAGTTGGACATGTCGGAGTTCCATGACCGGTACACGGTGTCGCGGCTGGTCGGTGCCCCGCCCGGGTATGTGGGGTATGACGAGGGTGGGCAGCTGACGGAGAAGGTGCGTCGGCGGCCGTTCTCGGTGGTGCTGTTCGACGAGATCGAGAAGGCGCATCCGGACGTGTTCAACACGTTGCTGCAGATTCTGGAGGATGGGCGGCTGACCGATGGTCAGGGCCGGATCGTCGACTTCAAGAACACGGTGATCATCCTGACGACGAACCTGGGTACCCGGGATGTGTCGAAGGCGGTGACGCTCGGGTTCCAGGTCGGTGAGGACTCCGAGAGCAACTACGAGCGGATGAAGAACAAGGTCAACGACGAGTTGAAGCAGCATTTCCGGCCGGAGTTCCTGAACCGGATCGATGACACGATCGTGTTCCACCAGCTCACCGAGCAGGAGATCCTGCAGATCGTGGATCTGATGATCGGGCGCATCGAGAGCCAGTTGAAGAACAAGGACATGGGTCTGGAGTTGACGGAGAACTCGAAGCGGTTCCTGGCCAAGAAGGGTTATGACCCGGTGCTGGGGGCGCGGCCGTTGCGGCGCACGATCCAGCGGGAGATCGAGGACTCGTTGTCGGAGAAGATCCTGTTCAACGAGTTGCGTCCGGGGCAGATCGTGGTTGTCGACTGCAACGGCGACCCGATGGACATCGAGAAGTCGACGCTCACCTTCCGGGGAGCCGACAAGCCGGCCCTGGTGCCGGACGCCGTGCCCGTCGACCTGGGCAAGACCGCCGACGAGTAGGGCTGTACGAACGCGGAACGCCCGCTGCCGCTGACGCGGTGGCGGGCGTTCCGCTTTCCGTGGCCCGATCTCCGCCGCGATCTTGGACGCCTGCTGTCGCTGGAGGGGCGTCTGGGGCTAGGCGCCGGTGCGGGGCAGGGTGTAGTGCCCCGGCGCCGGTTCGATGGCCAGACCGTCGGCCAGGAGGCCGGCCAGGGCCCGGGTGCGTTGGGCGGCGTCCGGCCAGACCGTGTCGAGTGCCGGGGCGGGTACCGGGACGTCGGCGTCGCGCAGCACGGCCATCAGCAAGCCGCGCACCTGCCGATCGGTGCCGGCGTAGGTCTGGGCGCGCGGGGCCGGCACCGCCGAGGCGGGTGAGCCGGCGAGCCGCCAGGCGCACGACGTCACGACCGGGCACACCCCGCACCGCGGCGAGCGGGCCACACAGACCACCGCGCCGAGTTCCATGAACGCGATGCTGGCCCGGGCCGCGTCCGGAGGGTTGGCCGGCAGCAGCGCCTCCACAGCGTCGAGGTCGCGCTGGGTGGTGGCCGGTCCGGCGTCGGCGAGTCCGCTCACGGCGCGGGCGACGAAGCGTCGCACGTTGGTGTCGACGACGGGGTGCCGCTGCCCGAACGCGAATGCCGCCACCGCACGGGCCGTGTACGAGCCGACGCCGGGCAGCGCCAGCAGGTCGGCCAGGTCCGCCGGGATCTCGCCGCCGTGCCTGTCGACCACGGTGGTCGCGATCTCGTGGAGGCGCAGCGCCCGCCGCGGATAGCCCAGCCGGCCCCACATCCGGATCGCCGCAGCCGGCTGGTCCGGATCCGACGCCATCGCGGCCGGCGTGGGCCAGCGCGCCATCCAGTCCCGCCAGGCCGGCGCGACGCGGCCGACCGGTGTCTGCTGCAGCATGATCTCGCTGACCACCACGCCCCACGGCGTGGTTCCCGGTTCGCGCCACGGCAGTTCCCGGGCGGCGGATTCGTACCAGTCCGAGGCCGCGGCCGCGAGCGACAGAGTCGGCGGGGCCGCACGCGGCCCAGCCGACTCTGTCGCCGAAAATTCAGACATCGTCCGCGACCGTACATCGGCGCGCCGCCACAACTGTCACCACTGCCGGGACTAACGTGAAAACATCATGAGACTGACGGTTGGTCCGTTGTCCCCCAGCGTGTATTGGCGGCGCCGCGCGATGGTCGCCGGGGCGATCGTCGCCGTCATCATGATTCTCGCGTATTCATGTTCGGGCGGGGACGATCCGGCGAAAAAGCCGAACGCACAGCCCACCAACGCGCCGAGCGAGACCGGGATCGGGGCGGGCGGGGCGTCGCCGGTGCCCTCGGTCATCACACCCAACCCGTCGGATCCGTCGTCCGGGTTGCCGCCGAACGCCGGCAACGGCACGAACACCGGCGTGTCGGGCGGCGGCGCCACCGGGGAAACCTGCACCGATGCCGAGCTCACCGTCGTCTCAGCGGCCGAGAGCACCTCGGTTCGGCAGGGTTACCCGGTGAAGTTCTTCATCCGGATCAAGAACGTCTCGGCCCGGACCTGCGTGCGCGACGTCGGCGCCGCCATGCAGGAGCTGTACCTGGAGCAGTCCGGCACCAAGCAGTGGTCTTCTGACGCGTGCGGTCACCAGGGCGGCAACGCCGACGTGCGATCCCTGCAGCCCAGCCTCGAGCTGGAGTACTACCAGGTGTGGGAGGGCAAGAGCACCGCCGCGGGCTGTACCGCCCAGCCGCTGGCAAAGCCCGGCACCTACCAGCTCCGCGGCCGCCTGGGCAACAAGATCAGCGAGCCCGTGACGGTGACGATCACCGCCTAGCTCCCGGGATCTTGGAAATTCAGGGC
>Ga0070664_100001346_pt1 | contig 19603 bp, 12 predicted proteins | sample KBSC73metaG_FD_65863 | JGI IMG/M metagenome (GOLD analysis project Ga0070664, IMG submission 65863) | Corn rhizosphere microbial communities from Kellogg Biological Station, Michigan, USA - KBS C7-3 metaG | ecosystem: Host-associated > Plants > Roots > Rhizosphere > Soil ... | reverse complement strand
CCAAAGACCTGAACCACGCCATCGATGGTGCCGAGGTGTTGTTCAAGCAGCACGGGATCGAGACCGTTGCGACCTACGATACGGTACCGATGGAGGCTGAGATTGGAATCACGTCAGCACTCGGCCGTCGCTACTTCGAGTTGATCCACAAGCTGGATCAACTGATGCCGCTTCTGCAGACGCTCGAAATTGAAGAGGTCATCACCGAACGGCAGGTCGAACACCAGAGGTCGAAGAGCAAGCGCCTGGTCCTGGCCATGGCCTCGACTGCCAGAAACTTCGCCGCTGGTATTCGGCGGCGCATGAACGAGATGGATGCGAAGAAACTGGAGGGCGAGGCCAAGCGCGGCTCAGCTCAGTCCGAGGGCGTGGACGCTCCAGTTGGAGGAGACGGCGGTGAACCGGCCCTGGATCGAGCCGGGGAGCCGGCGGCCATCATTGATGTCGCGCCGGAGACGGTGGAGGAGTGAGACCGAGATCGTTGCGGAGACGCCCTGACTGCAGCAACGTAGCGGTCGCGCGGTGAGTTGGCGCTCGTCGAGGCCTGAGGGGCCTCCTAGGAGGCTGTCGGACTTGAGCGGTGTCGGTGCGCTACAGCGGCAAAGTTGGGCCTGTCCGAATTTTCGTGTGTGAGGCTTGAGAACCTTCACCGATCGTGAAGCCGGCTGGTGATCTTACGTGCCCGGTCTTGTGAAGCGATCAGCGTAGAGGATTGCGAATTGGTTCATTGCTGATTTCCCCCGATGGCCACCCCAAACTGCTCCACTCATGGCCACCCAAACTGCTCCAGGCAGGACGGGGTGATTATGCGGGGTCTGAGGTGATGGCCAAGCGGGCGGCGGCCTCCTTGAGGCGGTAGCTCTTGCCCTCGAACTCGAGCATGGCGCAGCGGTGCATGAGGCGGTCCAAGATGGTGGTGGCCATGGTGGCGTCGCCGAGGTATCGGCCCCAGTCCTGCACGATGCGGTTGGAGGTGATGACGATGGACCGGCGCAGCTTGTAGCGCTGGTGCACGAGAGCCTGCAGCAGCTCGGCTGCGTGCTCGCTGATGCGCCGGGCCAGGAACAGGTCATCGAGGACCAGAAGGTCTGCGCCCACCCAGGCCTTGAGTTGGCGGGCCTGCTCGTCGGCGTCAGCGATGCCGTAGCGCGCGAACTCGCTGTCGGCCTCGACGTAGTTGACGTCGTAGCCCTGCAAGGTGGCTTGGTAGGCCACGGCCTTGGCGATGTGGCTCTTACCAGTTCCGGGCTTGCCGACGATCAGCGCGTTGGCCCCTTCGCCGAGGAACTTCAGGGTGTGCAGCTCGAAGCAGGCCGCACGCGGCAGCTTGGGGTTGAAGCGCCAGTCGAAGTCGGCCAGCTGCGGCCGCTCGTCCAGCCCGGAGAGCTTGAAGCGGCGCGCCATCAGCCGGCTCCGGCGGCGATCCAGCTCGTCTTGCAGCAGCGCGGCCAGCGTGTCCATGAAGGGCTCCTGGGCGGCCTGGGCTTGCATCACGCGGGTCTGCAGCGTCTCGGCCATGCCCGACAGGCGTAGCTTGCGCAGGGTGAGTTCGATATCGTTCGTGTTCATGCGAAGAGGTCTCCTTGGGGGATGGATGCGGCGGCCATGGCGAACAGCTCGCCGTACTCTTGCGGGCTGCGGATGAGGTCGTGGGTCTGCGTGGTCACCGGGGCCTGCTCGGCGGCCGGGGCGGCGCCGTCCATGCGCTGCAGCGCGTCGGCCACCAGTCGCTCGGTGATGGCCTTGACGTGGCGATAGCTGTGCAGCCCGTCATCGAGGGCCCGCGCGCAGGCAGCATCGACCATCTGGCGCGGGTAGCGGTCGGCCAGGTGGACGATGCCCCACAGCTTGCGCTGGCCCACCCGGCCCTCGATGGCAAACAGCAACTGGCACAGCCGGGCGGCCTGCGCCCCGATGGCATCGGCCTGCTTCAGGATGAAGCGCGTCTCGCGCGAGGGGTTGAAGACGCGTTCGGCCTCGGGCAGCACCACGGTGCCGGGCCGCTCGGCGCGCGCGTGCGTGCGCAGCAGCGCCTGGCTCTGCAGGTCGCGGATCTCCAGTCGGCGCGCGTACAGCCGCACCAGCACCTTCGAGCCGATGGTGGCCGGCCGTGCTGCATAGCTGCAGTGGTCCACGCGCACGCAGCCGTCGTCGCACACCGTGCGCTGCAGGTCGGTGAAGTACTGCATCGGCATCACGGGCAGCGGCTGCAGGTGGGCGCGTTCCTCCTCGAACATGGCCTGCACCTGCCGGCGCTCGGAGCCATGGATCCGCGCGGCCGCCCACTTGCTCTCCCAGTGCTCCAGGTAGGCGTTCTGTTCCTCGATGGATTCGAAGCGCTTGCCCTTGAGCGCGGTGGCCTGGGTGTGGCCGATGGCGTTCTCCACGGTGCCTTTGCGGTTGGCGTCGCGTACCCGCGCCGGATCGGCCACGACCTCGTAGTGGGCCAGCGTGGCGGCGTACACCGGATTCAGCAGCGGCTCGTACAGGTCGGGCTTGATCACGCCCTCCTTGAGGTTGTCCAGCACGACGTAGCGGCAGGACCCACCGAAGTAGCGCCAGGCCTGCTCGTGCAGCTCGGCCCAGACTTGCTGACCCGATTGCCAGACCACGCGGCGGAAGCTGCGCCGGGAGTAGCGCAGCGTGGCCACGAACAAGCGCGGCTTGCGCCAGCGGTCCGGGCCGGGCACGCGCGTGGGTGCGCCCTCACCGTAGTCGACCTGCATCTCCTCGCCGGGCAGGAACGACAGGCGGTCGAACTGCTCCGGCTCGCGCACGCGGGTGCGGGCCACGAAGCGCTTGACCGAGTTGTAGCGCCCGGCAAAGCCGTGTCCATCGACCAACTCCTGGTAGATGGCCATGGCGTTGCGGCCCAGCCTGAGCTGCGCCTCGATGAAGGCCCGGTGTGGCTCGCAAAACGAGCTGGCAGCCCCTGTTAATCCCGGTGGCCGGGGTGGAGCAGTTTGCGCGGCCAGGTCGCCGACCGGGTCGGTGTCCACCCCGGGGCAGTTTGGTGGGTCATCCCCGGCAGCAAAGCGCTGGGCCCAGGACCGAATCGTGTGGCGGGAGATGCCGGTGCGCCGCTCGATCTCTCGCTGGCTGTTGCCAGCCTTGAGCAGCGTCCAGATGGTGATTTGCAGATGTGGCTTCAAGACGTTCACCTCGTTGACTCCCCCCTCGTATCCAAGGGGGCGAAAGTTACGTCCTGCTCGTCAGGGCTGAGGCGCCTGACTCACCGTTCTCAGTGCTTCAGTTCACCCCGGCCAGGTGGAGCAGTTTGAGTGGCCACAAGTGGGGCAGTTTGGGTGGCCGCCGGGGTTTCCAGTTGTTTGCTGCGCGCCCCCAGTCCTCGGTGATGTTGCGCAGTGCCAGCCAGATCAGCTTCATGGCCGCGTCGTCGCTGGGGAAGTGCCCGCGCGTCTTGATGATCTTGCGCAGTCTCGCGTTCACGCTTTCAATCGCGTTGGTCGTGTAGATCACCCGCCGCACCTCGGGCGGGAAGGCGAAGAACGGAATGACCTTGTCCCAGGCTCTCCGCCAGGCGCCGACCACCGTCGGGAACTTCTGACCCCAGGGGCCGGCCTCAAACGCGTTCAATTCGCTCTCAGCCGCCTCGGCGCTCACGGCCGTGTAGATCGGCTTGATGGCCGCCGCCAGCGCCTTGCGGTCCTTCCAACTGGCAAAGTCCAAGCTGTTGCGGATCAGGTGGACGATGCAAGTCTGCAGCGTGGTGGCCGGGAACACCGCGCTCAGCGCCTCTGGCATGCCTTTGAGCCCGTCGGTGACGGCAATCAGGATGTCGCCTACTCCTCGGATCTTGAGGTCGTTGAAGACCTTCATCCAGAACTTGGCGCCCTCGGTGCTCTCGATCCAGATCCCGAGGATGTCGCGGCTTCCGTCAGGCAGCATGCCCAAGGCCAGATAGACGGCCTTGGAGCGCACGACTGCGTCCTCGCGGATCTTCACACGCAGTGCATCGAAGAACACGACCGGGTACATCGCCTCCAGCGGGCGCGTCTGCCAAGCCGCGACCTCGCTCATCACCTCGTCGGTCACACGACTGATCAGGTCGGGCGAGACGTCCACCGAGTACATCTCGCTCAGGAAGCCTTGGATCTCCCGCACGGTCATGCCGCGGGCGTACATGGCGATGATCTTGTCGTCAAAGCCGGTGAAGCGGCGCTCGTGCTTGCCGATGATCTGCGGCTCGAATGATCCCTCGCGGTCACGCGGCACCTCGATGCGCAATGACCCGGCGTCGGTCAGCACCGTCTTGGAGCTTTTGCCGTTGCGGTGATTCGGCGCGCCGTCGGGCTTGGCCTGCCCGGGCGTGTAGCCCAGGTGATGGCTCATCTCGGCGCCCAGAGCCCGTTCCATCACGGACTTCTTGAACTGCTGGAAAATGCTCTCCAGCTCCATAGGCGTGGTCGGCCCGGGAATCAGCTGCTCAAGTAGTTCTGCTGAAATTTGCGGCAGTGCCGCCTTGTCCGTTGCTGCGGTTGTTTTTGTTTTGCGTGGCATTCATGTTCCTTGTCGACATGTTATGCCTCACACACAAAGTTTCTGACAGGCCCGCAAAGTTGTCGGCCGAGTGAACTTGCGATGAAGACTTTGGCCTTGTAGCTCGCGAAAACTGCTCGAAATTTGAGCAAGTGCGTGGCGGGCACCGAAAGTCCGACAGCCTCCTAGACATCATGGTCGCCGCCGACTAGACGGCCGGTCCCCCCCAACCGGCCGGTCCCCCCCCAACATCGTAGGTTGCGCGCCACGCGCGTAGAGCTACATGCTGTCACTTGCGTCGTCAGCAACCGGGAGACCGACCATGATGTCTAGCCTATTGCGTCTGTTCCCCCGGTGAAGCGCAGCGGGAGCCTCCGGCTTGAGTTGAGCATGTCTACGGCGCCCCCGTCGAGCCAGTGGGTGCTCGTTCATCGCGGACATGTGCGGCAGGCATTATCCTCCGTGATCACAGGCGGCCAACTGCGTTCTGATTGGGGCCCTGCGCACCGCATAATGGATGTTTCAAAAGAATTCAAGAAATTCGCTTGTCGCTGTCGTGGGGGTGGCGACTAGGGAGAAACAATAAGCGGGACTTGCATGTCGAATCAGTTTTTTGAGAAGCCGATTCTCAACTCGCCCTATGGGTACCCTGGCCGTCATTGGGAACTCGACGGCACCGGACAACCGACCCAGCAGATCGTCGAGACTCGCCGTCGCGCCGAGTTCATCACCCCCATTCCCAAGGCTAAGAAGCAGAAGGGCACAGCCAAGCAAGATGCTTTGCTGTTCGATGACGAACTGTCCAGCCAGAAACAGGCATACGACCACACCGCCGTAATCAACTCGGTGCGGCAAGAAGTGGACAAGTGGCGCGCGCTCAAGAACCCAGCCGATTGGCGGGTCACGCCCGAGACTGCGCGCCTGCTGCAACACTGGCGGCATCATCCGTTCAGCAGTATCCGCCCGTTCTTCTGCCAGGTAGAGGCTGCCGAAACAGTCATCTGGCTCACCGAAGTCGCTCCGCAGATTGGCAAGACCGGCCAGACCTTTCTCGACCACCTGTCCAGCGCCAACAACGATGCCAATCCAGAGTTGATGCGGTTGGCCTTGAAGCTGGCGACCGGTGCGGGCAAGACCACGGTAATGGCGATGATCATCGCCTGGCAGACAGTCAATGCGGTGCGCCGTCCTGGCAGCAAGAGGTTCACGCGCGGCTTCCTGGTAGTTGCGCCGGGTCTGACCATCAAAGACCGCCTGCGGGTTCTACAGCCGAACGACCCCGAGAGCTATTACGCGAGCCGCGAGCTGGTGCCCAGCGACATGCTGGACGATCTGAACCGTGCCAAGATCGTCATCACCAACTACCACGCCTTCAAACTCCGAGAGCGCATCGAGCTGTCGAAAGGCGGGCGCCTTCTGCTGCAAGGCCGTGGCGGCGATGAACTGAACACTCTCGAAACTGAGGGGCAGATGCTTCAACGTGTCATGCCTGACCTGATGGGCATGACCAATGTGCTGGTCATCAACGATGAGGCCCATCACTGCTATCGCGAGAAGCCAGACGCCGAAATCGAGGCGTTGAAGGGTGACGAGAAGAAAGAGGCCGACGAGAACAACGAAGCCGCTCGCATGTGGATCACCGGCTTGGAGGCTATCAACCGCAAACTTGGCGTCGCCAAGGTAGTCGATCTGTCGGCCACGCCCTTCTTCCTTGCTGGTTCAGGCTACATCGAGGGCACGTTGTTCCCCTGGACGATGAGCGACTTCTCTCTGATGGATGCCATCGAGTGCGGCATCGTCAAGCTGCCCCGCGTGCCAGTGGCCGACAACATTCCCGGCGGCGAGATGCCGAAATTCCGCAACCTGTGGGAGCACATCCGCACCCGCATGCCTAAAAAGGGGCGAGGTGCTGCGAAATCGCTCGATCCGCTGAGCCTGCCGGTCGAGTTGCAAACAGCATTGGAAGCTCTGTACGGTCACTACAAGAAGACATTCGACCTTTGGCAAGCCGCTGGCATCAAGGTGCCGCCTTGCTTCATCGTGGTGTGCAACAACACCTCCACGTCCAAGCTGGTCTATGACTTCATCTCCGGTTTCAACCGGGAGAATGAGGATGGAAGCTCCACCCCAGTCCCTGGCCGGCTGGAGCTGTTCCGCAACACCGACGAGTACGGCAACCCCTTCGGCCGCCCCCGCACGCTGCTGATTGACAGCGAACAACTGGAGTCCGGCGATGCGCTGGACGACAGTTTCCGTGCAGCCGCAGGCCCAGAGATTGAACAGTTCAAGCAAGAAGTCTTCGAGCGTGGCGGCCCCTTGGCTGACGAACTTCGCTCGGGCAAGGACTTTGACGATGCACGCTTGCTCCGCGAGGTGATGAACACCGTTGGCAAGGCCGGCCGCCTGGGCGACTCGATTCGCTGCGTCGTCTCCGTGTCCATGTTGACCGAGGGTTGGGATGCCAACACCGTTACCCACGTGTTGGGCGTTCGTGCCTTTGGCACGCAACTGCTGTGCGAGCAGGTGATTGGCCGGGCCCTGCGCCGTCAGTCATACGACCTGAACGAGGAAGGCCTGTTCAACGTCGAATACGCCGACGTGCTCGGCATCCCGTTTGACTTCACTGCCAAGCCAGTGATCTCCAAGCCCCAGCCGCCGCGGGAGACTGTGCAGGTGCGCGCACAGCAAGACCGAGCCGCATTGGAGATTCAGTTCCCTAGCGTGCAGGGCTACCGGGTCGAGTTGCCCGACGAGCGTTTGACGGCGGAGTTCACCGCCGATTCCGTGCTGGTGCTGACGCCTGACTTGGTTGGCCCCTCCATCACTCAGAACGCCGGTATCATCGGTGAGACTGTTGACCTCAGCCTGGACCACTTGGCTGACATGCGGCACTCCACCCTGCTGATGCACCTCACCAAACGTTTGCTTATCAACCATTGGCGCGACCCGGGTGACGAACCCCAGCTGCACTTGTTCGGTCAGCTCAAACGCATCACCAAGGTGTGGCTGGACACCTGCCTGGATTGCCAGGGCGATACCTACCCTGCGCAGCTGATGTACCAGGAGCTGGCTGACGAGGCGTGTAACCGCATCACGGCGGCCATCACCAAGGCTGAGCAAGGCAACAAGCGCCCCATCAAGGCGGTGCTGGACCCGTACAACGCCACCGGCACCACCCGCTTCGTCAACTTCAACACTTCGAAGACCGAACGTTGGGAGACCAATGGACCGCCACCCAAGTGCCATGTGAACTGGGTGATTCTTGACAGCGACTGGGAGGCGGAGTTCTGCCGGGTTGCCGAACGCCACCCGCGTGTTGTTGCCTACGTGAAGAACCACAACCTGGGTCTTGAAATTCCGTACCGCTACGGCTCTGAGACGCGCAAGTACCGGCCCGATTTCATCGTGCGGATCGACGATGGCCATGGCCCAGACGATCTCTTGAACCTCATCGTTGAGATCAAGGGTTACCGAGGCGAAGACGCCAAAGACAAGAAGCTGACCATGGATACCTACTGGGTGCCCGGCGTCAACAACTTGGGCGCTTACGGTCGCTGGGCCTTCGTCGAGTTCGTCGACGTGTACCAGATGCAGCATGACTTCGTTAAGAAGGTCGAAGCCGAGTTCAACAAGATGATCAACGCCGTTGCCCCGGCCGCCGAATCAGTACCCGAGGGCGCACTTTGATATGGCCACCAAGAAGAACACCGCGCTGAGCGTTGAAACGCTCAAGCACGAAGACGCCACCCGCAAGAACATCCCCACGGCCGAATACCAGTCGGTCATGAAAGAGGAGCAGCAAAGCCCGGTGCGCGTGGCGTATTTGCGTGAGCGCGAATGCCGCAACCGCGATCTGGACCCGCAACTCGTGTGGCGCGGCAAGGACGAGCAGGATTGGTCCGACCTCGTGGTGCACGCGCCGCCGCTGTACATCCAGGAGAAGGTGCACCCCAAGGTCTTGGTCGACGACCTGAAGCGGCAGACCGAACGGGCACAAGGCACCGACGCACCGCAGGTGGACATGTTTGCCGACTTCAACGGCCTGCCTAACGAAGACGCCAAGACCGAGTTCTACGCTCATGACGCCCACTGGGCTAATCGCATGATCTTGGGTGACAGTCTCGCAGTGATGGCGTCACTGGCCGAACGCGAAGGGCTTCGCGGAAAGGTGCAGTGCATCTATTTCGACCCGCCTTACGGCATCAAATTCAACAGCAACTTTCAGTGGTCAACAACAAGCCGTGACGTTAAGGACGGAAACGCTGGGCACATTACGCGCGAACCTGAGCAGGTCAAAGCTTTTCGGGATACGTGGCGGGATGGCATTCACTCCTACCTCACCTACTTGCGCGACCGCCTGACGGTGGCGCGCGACCTGCTGACCGACTCGGGTTCGATCTTTGTGCAAATCGGAGACGAAAACGTGCACCGTGTGCGGGCGGTGATGGATGAGGTATTTGGGGATGGAAATTTCGTCTCACAAATAGTCTTTGAGAAGACGAGTAGCACATCCACCGAGGGATTGGCTTCTATTAGTGACCATATTCTTTGGTTTGCCCGCAACAAACCAAACTTGAAATTTCGCCCTATCTATCGCAGCAAGGTATTGGGGGAGGCTGGAACCACTCAATACACTTGGCACGATGAAGGCGGTGGTTACGACAGAAGACTCACTGCATCCGAAACGGCCAGTAATGCATCAGGGCTTAATCGTTCAAAGGTTTTTGCCTGCGACAACTTGACAAGTCAGCGCCCGGCCCAAGGAACAGACGTCACGGCTTTCCCTTGGAACGGGGTGACGTTCTCTCCGGGAAAGGGAACTTTTAAGACAGACGCACGTGGCCTTTTGAACATAGGACGAGCCGGTCGACTGCGCCCTATAGGCAAGTCTCTTATGTACAGGCGCTTCCTCGATGACTTTTCGGTAGTTCCAATTGCAAACTACTGGAACGACGTCAAGATGACTGGCTTCTCAGAAGATAAGACTTATGTAGTTCAAACAGGACAAAAGGTAATTGAACGGTGCATTCTGATGGCAACAGACCCAGGTGATCTTGCGTTGGATCCTACTTGTGGGTCAGGAACCACCGCCTACGTCGCCGAACAATGGGGCCGCCGTTGGATCACCATCGACACTTCACGCGTGGCCCTGGCCTTGGCACGCGCCCGCATCATGGGCGCCCGCTACCCTTACTACCTGCTGGCCGACAGCCGTGACGGGCAGATCAAGGAAGCCGAAGTCACGCGCAGCGCGCTGTCCAGCGCACCCACGCGCGGCAATGTACGTCAGGGCTTCGTCTGCGAGCGAGTGCCGCACATCACGCTCAAATCCATTGCCAATAACGCTGAGATCGACGTTATCTACGACCAACATCAGGCGTTGCTGGAGCCTCTGCGAGCGCAACTCAATCAGGCTTTGGGCAAGGGCTGGGAGGAATGGGATATCCCGCGTGAGCCTGATGCCAAGTGGCCGGATGCCGCCAAAAAGTTGCACGCCGATTGGTGGAAGCAGCGCATTGCGCGCCAGCAGGCCATAGACGCCTCCATCGCCGCCAAGGCCGAGTTTGAATACCTCTACGACAAGCCCTACGAGGACAAAAAGAAGGTGCGCGTGGCCGGGCCGTTCACGGTGGAAAGCCTGTCGCCGCATCGCGTGCTGGGCGTCGATGAAAACGACGAGTTGATCGACCCCAACGATCCCAAGGTGGCCGAGCAGCAAGTCGAATACAAGGCCGCGCGCAGCTTTGTGCAGATCATTCTGGAAAACCTCAAGACCGCCGGCGTGCAGCAGGCGCACAGGGAAGACAAGATCGTCTTCACGTCGTTGGTGCCGTGGCCTGGCGATCTGGTCTGTGGTGAAGGTTTGTATGAAGACAGCACGGGCGAGAAGCGTGCAGCCATCTTCATTGGCCCTGAGTTCGGCACGGTGTCCCGTCCTGACTTGGTGTCCGCCGCACGCGAGGCTGGCGACGCGGGCTTCGACGTGTTGATCGCGTGTGCCTTCAACTACGACGCGCACTCGTCCGAGTTCGAGAAGCTGGGCCGCATCCCGGTGCTGAAGGCGCGTATGAACGCCGACCTGCACATGGCCGAAGACCTCAAGAACACCGGCAAGGGTAACCTGTTCGTGATCTTTGGCGAACCCGACATCGACATCCTCGACGCCGCCGAGGGGCAGGTATGCGTCAAGGTCAACGGCGTGGATGTGTTCCACCCCAACACTGGCGAGGTGCGCAGCGATGGTGCCGACGGCATCGCCTGCTGGTTCGTCGACACCGACTACAACGAAGAAAGCTTCTTCGTCCGCCATGCTTACTTCCTCGGTGCCAACGACCCCTACAAGGCGCTCAAGACCACGCTAAAGGCCGAGATCAATGAAGACGCATGGGCGACTTTGAACAGCGACACGTCTCGCCCGTTCGACAAGCCGCAGTCCGGTCGCATTGCCGTGAAGGTGATCAATCACCTGGGCGATGAGGTGATGAAGGTGCTCAAAGTCTCATGATTTCGTCCAACCCATTGCCAGCACCAGCAGGTGGTACCGCTGCGTCAGCAGACGTGGTGGTCACAGGCTTGCCCATTCCGCCCATCGAGCGGATACGCATCTTCAGCGATAGCCAGTGGGAGGACTTTGTTCTTGAGTGGGCCGATTCGCTGCGAGATCAATACGGCACCGTCGAACGATGCGGCGGCGCTGGAGACATGGGGCGAGACATCATTGCCTTCGACAAGGCCACCCCGGCGATCTGGGACAACTACCAGTGCAAGCACTACAAAGCGGGCCTGGCGCCTGGTGACATATGGGTGGAGTTGGGGAAGCTGGTCTACTACACCCACGTCAACGAGTACACGTACCCACGAAAGTATTTCTTCGTTGCACCGCAAGGGGCTGGAACCAAGCTTTCAAATCTGCTTCGGAAGGCAGCCAATCTCAAGGCACAATTGGTCGAAAACTGGGGAAAGCATTGCAAGCACGGCATCACATCGACGGCCGTTGTTGACCTGGATGCGCCCTTGCTCGCATACCTTGATGGGCTGGACTTCTCGATCTTTGAGGCCGTGCCGCCACTGCGCATCATCGACCAGCACGCGAAGACGCGCTGGTACGCGACAAGGTTTGGGGGCGGTCTGCCAGCACGGCCAAAGATGGTGGCGCCTCCCGCAACAGTTGCGGACCATGAGGTCACGTATGTGCGCAGCCTGTTGGATGCCTACAGTGATCATCTGAAGTGCGCGGTGCCTACGGTGGCTGACCTGGGCGCGCATGACGATGTGAGAGAGCATTTCAACGACGCCCGACTTGAGTTCTACAGCGCAGAAGCTCTGCGTGCGTTTTCTCGGGACACCTTGCCCCCTGGCGCTTTCGAGGAGCTTCAGAGCGAGTTGCACGGAGGCATTAAGGACGAGATACGAGGTGCCCATTCGGACGGATATCGGCGTGTGTTGTCGGTGGTAAAGACTGCGAAGCTGTTGCCTATTACTGCCCATGCACTCAAAGAACGTTTATCTAGCCATGACCGAGGGGGCATCTGTCACCAGCTTGCCAATGACGGAAAGGTCAAGTGGGTCAAATGATTGAATCCCATGACACCAGAAAGTTGCCACCGTTCAATGGCCCTATTGAGATCGGTCTTCGTGCTCTGTCGTTGTTGAGCGAGGCATTTCCGGCACCGTATTCGTTTCAACGGCTAGTGGTCTCAGACTACTTGCTCGTGCATTCCGACGACTTGCCCGGCGGTCCGCCTGGCCTACATCCGAAGACACCGCATCGAGGTGGTGAGCTATTGGTGCGCCGCGCTGTACTCGAACAAGGTCTGATGCTCTACCAGAGCCGAGGTTTGTTGGAGCGCCATTACACAGAGACGGGCGTGATGTTCGCAGCGACAGAGCGAACCGCTGGTTTCTTGGATGCGTTGTCCTCCGGCTATGCCGCCGAGCTTCGAGAGAGGGCTGCGTGGCTGGTGTCGTTGTTCGGTGAAGTCACGGACGGCGAGCTGTTGAAGATTGCCAACTCTCAAGTCGGCGAGTGGGGCGCAGAGTTCGCGATGGAGTCTGTGCTGAATGTGGAGGACGCCGAATGGCAATAACAGGATTTCAAATCCGCCGATTGACCTTGGTCGGGCTCGGCGTACCGAACGCCGAAGTGCAGTTCCGCGAAGGACTGAACGTTGTATCGGGCCCCTCGGATACGGGCAAGACGTTCATCGTGCAGTGCATCGACTACATGCTTGGCGGAAAGGATGTACCGGAGTCCATACCTGAGGCAGCTCAGTATGAGACCGTGCGTCTCTCCTTGAGCGTGTCGGTTGATGACGACGAAGTCGTCTTGGAGCGTTCGATCCGAGGCGGTGACTTCAAGCTGGTCAGCGCGGGAAAAGCGGATCAACACCTCTCTGCGAAGCAGAGTGCAGCCGACAAGGATTCTGTATCCCAGTACCTGCTCGGTCTGGCGGGACTGGCGGAAAAGAAGGTCCGAACGAACAAGCAAGGCAAAACCCGTGAGGTCAGCTTTCGAGATTTGGTTCGGCTGGTGCTTGTTGAGGAAGAAACCGTCATCAGTAAGACCTCTCCCATTCTCACAGGACAGTACACAACTGGCACAGCGGAAAGCGCCGTTTTCCGTCTGCTTCTGACGGGTGTCGATGACAGTTCATTGATCTCCAGTGAAGATCGCAAGGTTGCGAAAGGCAAGAAAGCTGGGAAAGTTGAGATGCTGGACTTGCTGCTGAATCAAACCAAGGGGCGCATGGCCGAGATGCAGTTGCCCGGCGACGTGCAAGCATGGCAAAGCCAATTGGCCGAGATCGAGACACTGTTTGAAGTAGCCCAAAAGGAACTGGCCGTTGAGCAGCAGAGTGCAGCACAACTTGAGGGCAAGCGCCGTGCCGAGTTGAGCACTCTTCGCCAGCTTGAGTCCCGATCGGGCGTCTTGCGAGAGTTGCAGCGCAGATTCGCTCTGCTTGAGCAGCAATACATGTCGGATCTTCGCCGCCTTGAAAGCATTGCGGAAGCTGGCGCACGCCTGGGCCAAATGAATGAAGAGCGGTGCCCGGTTTGCGGCGCGACGGCGGAGCATCAAGAACATGATCGTCAGACGGCTGATGCAGCACCTGAAGATGTGGCGCAGTCCTGCCTTGCCGAGGCTGCCAAGATCAGATTGCTGATCGCAGATTTGCATATGACGCGATCCGACAACGACCGCGAGATCGCGCGACTTGAAGGGCTGACACTGGAGGCAAAAGAGCGGACTCGCACTGTGGCAACGCAGCTCTCGGAAATGCTGAAGCCCCGCGTAGAGGTCGCCTTACTGCGATTGCGTGAGAGCCAGACGCACCGCGACACCTATCGACGTGCACTTGAACTGCATGGCCGTGTGAATGAACTTCAGGGACTGTTGGGGGAACTTGCGCTTGTGGCTCCCGGGCAGGGGTCGGAACTGGAGTCAGCCCGCGTGCGTTCGGATGAAGCCGAGGCGTTCAACCAGGAGGTTGAATCCCTATTGCGTGCTTGGCATTTCCCAGGTCTTGACCGCGTCACCTTTAGCGAGAGCGATCAAGACATCGTGATTTCTGGTCGGACGCGCGCTAGCCACGGCAAGGGTGTTCGCGCCATTGCTCATACCGCTTTCAATCTGGCATTGCTCAAGTTCTGTATCAAAGCCGAGATGCCGCACCCGGGCTTTGCGTTGATTGATTCGCCACTCGTGGTCTACCGTGAGCCTGATACGGACGAAGGTGGCTTCTCACACGATGTGAAAGACGCGTTCTACCGATCGATTGCAGAAGATTTCCGTGCCTCCCAAGTGATCATCTTTGAGAACGAAGACCCGCCTTCGGACCTGGGCGCTGACGCGAACTTCATCAGGTTCACGGGCGCGTCTCATGGGCGTCAAGGGTTCATTCCGAAAAACGCTTGATCAACGACCGAACACTTCGCAGACCACAAGGACAGACATGCTCGTCTATAGCAGCCGATTCCACCTTGAACCCAAAGATGGGCCCCAACAAATCGTGGAGTGTGTTGCCCGCTGGATGGGTAAGCGCACGGGTGGTTATGTTGAAGGGCGGCAACTTGGAGCCGGTCTACGTCAGCGGTTGAGAGACGGCAGCATGGTGGTTTCGCGGGCGACCTATGACCCGGAGAGCGGTCCTGCATACCCTTTGTTGTTCTGTGCGCAGCTATCGCATGGCGATAACGAGGTTGCTGGGCGCCGTTGGTTCACCGAGGTGGGACTGCGACAACTGGATGAGAACGGACCTGTCGAATGCACCATCTTGCTGCGCACCGACGAAATCAGCGCCCGAGTAACAGCGCCTATTCAGGTCACACTGGAGTTGCCCCACTTCCGTGGACGGGTAGTAGCTTGATTCTCAAGCGATAGCTGGCTCGCGCTGAGCCTCGGTATGGGCGGCTGGTTGGTGGGCTTGCTGGTTCCTTTCGAAGTTGACTGGTGATTGGTAGCCGAGGCCGCTGTGGCGCCGCCGCGGGTTGTACCAACCCTCGATCCAGGTGAACACGGCCATGCGAGCTTCGGTGCGTGTCTTGAACGTGCGCCGGTCGATTAGCTCGCATTCCAGGCTGGCGAAGAAGCTCTCGGCCATTGCGTTGTCGTAGGCATCGCCCACGGTGCCCATCGACGGTCGCACGCCCATCTCCTTGCATCGAGTGCCGAACGCCACGCTGGTGTACTGGCTTCCCTGGTCGCTGTGATGGATGACGCCGTCGGGCCGGCGTTGCTCCAGCGCCATGTTCAGCGCGTTGAGCACGAGTTCGGAGGTCATCTGCTCGCCGATGGACCAGCCGACCACTTTGCGGCTCCAGACGTCGATGACTACGGCCAAGTAGATGAAGCCCACCCAGGTCGGCACGTACGTCATATCGGCCACCCACAGCTGGTCGGGCCCCCTGGCTCGGAACTGGCGATTCACGAGGTCCGCGGCCGGCCGCTGCCGCTCGTCTCGCCGCGTGGTCACGATGAAGCGCCGACGGCTGACCCCGCGTATGCCGGCCACTCGCATCAGCCGGGCAACGCGCTGTCGACTGATGCGAAGGCCCTGGGCCATCAGCTCGGCGCGGATACGCGGCATGCCGTAGGTCTCATCGGAGTCGGCATGCGCCTGCCGAATGCGCTGCGTCACGACGGCGTTTTCCACCTCTCGGGGCGAGGGCGAGCGATCACGCCAAGCGTAGTAGCCGCTGGCCGATACGCCGAGGACGCGGCACTGAGTGCGAATGCAATGGGCGGCCTGGTTTGCCATCACGAGTCCGAAGACGGCGTCGACGTCGCGCCGTTTCTCGCGGCAAACCAGGCCGTAGCCTTTGCCAAGATATCGCGTTCCTCCTGAACGCGCTTGAGTTGTCTGCGCAGGCGAACCAGTTCCTCACGCTCGGCGGTCGTCAGGCCTTCCTTGCCCGGTAGTGGCAGGCCGCGATCACGCGCGGCTTGCGCGACCCAGTTCGAGATGGTCTGGGCGCTGACGTTGAACTCTCGCGACAACTCTGCCGGCGTTCGGCCGGCGCCAGCCAATTCGATCATCTGCTGGCGAAACTCCGCCGGGTACGGCGGTCTGGTCTTGGGCATTCTTGACTCCTGGATCACAAAGGATGATGTGTCCACGGAATCGGGTCAACTCCACACGGCCCCGACTCGTGCAGACCTTGATGGAGTCGTGTGAGCCCTCTGGTGACACCCCCGGCCTTCGGATCAAGCGGTTGGATGAATCTAGTGCAGCGGCGTTCTTGGTGGAGGTCGAGCGCGAAGCGCGACAGTACCCCATTGTGGTTGTCAGTGCCAATCGTGATGGTGTCTACGCAGTGCAGCCCAAGCGCCTGCGCACTTTGTTGGTGGGTATCGCCGAAGTAGTTGAAGTGCCTGCAGGGGTCGATACCTTCAAGATCGAAGAGGTATTGAGTAGTCGCTATGGCGCTTGGGGCGGTGCGATCAATGTGCTTTTTGAAGCAAGGAGTGGCGACCGCGGTGTTTACTGCGACCGAACCCTTTATCGCCCCGCGGACTTGGCCGATTTGACAGCCGACGGAAAGAACCTTGATTCTGAGATCCTGGCGACAGTTACTCACCGCACGAATCTACCGTATTCTTGGAAGCACATCTCGTTGGAGGTGGTCAGTCAGGCGGCACTGCGCAGTCAACTCACGGCGAGCATCCAAAAGGCCAGGAATAGCGACGAGGCCAATGAATACGCAGCATTGCTTGAGGAAGCCGACAAAGAGTTGCTTGCCAAAGACGCTGAAGTGGCGGCCCTTCGCCAAGGCCTGGAAGACAAAGCGTCACTGGCATATCGTTTGCAGGCTGACATTGACGGCCTGAAGCACGCGCTGAACGGCCGCGAATCATCGGGTGATGCCTCTGAAGACGAACTTGCTGCCATCAAGCCTTTGCGGGACGCGGTAGCTTCTCTGGTGGGTGGCGAACCGAGTTTAGAACACTCACTAACCATCATCAGCACGTTCTTCCCGGATCGAGTCGTCGTGTTGGACTCTGCCTATGAATCTGCGCAGGACTCCAAGGAGTTCATGTATGGCAAGCGCGCTTTCGACTTGCTCTGGAGCTTCGTCAACGACTATTGGTCAGCACTTGCCGGGGGGCATGGTGACATGGTCGGTAAGCGCGCTTTCGGGGCAAACGACTATGCTCAGAATGAAGGTCAGGCGCTGAGCAATCCGGGTAAGAGACGCCGAACTTTCAACTACCGCGGCACTGACATCTTGATGGAGAAGCATCTCAAGATTGGCGTTAAAGACAGCGTGGCGGAAACGCTCCGAGTTCATTTCGAGTGGATTGGCGTTGAAAAGCGGCTTGTCATTGGACACTGCGGCAAGCACCTTGATTTCTGATCCCGGAAGCCAGCACGATGGACTTCCGCATTGCCGATACCTTTACCGACAGCCTCACCAAACTCACGGGTGATGAGCAGAAAGCGGTGAAAACGACCGCGTTCGACTTGCAGCTGAACCCGGCTCACCCGAGCATGAGCTTGCATAAGATCGAGCAGTCAAAAGACAAGAATTTCTGGTCGGTCAGAGTCAGCAGCGACATTCGCCTGATCGTGCACAAGACGGCCACCAGTTTTCTTCTCTGCTATGTTGATCACCACGACAAGGCCTACAAGTGGGCCGAGCGTCGAAAACTGGAGGTGCATCCCAAGACTGGGGCTGCTCAGTGGATCGAGATTCGCGAACGCGTTGAAGAAATCGTAGTTCGCGCTGGCGAAGTGGTCGCTGCGACTGATGGTGTCAAAGCAAAGGCACCAAAGCCCCTTGGCGAGCCAAAGGCAAAGGCATTGCTGTTTGACGGGCGCTCTGATGAAGAGCTGTTGAGCTACGGCGTTCCTCCCGAATGGTTGGCTGACGTTCGCAAGGTGGATGAAGACAGCCTGCTGGTGCTGGCCGACCATCTTCCTGCCGAGGCTGCTGAGGCCTTGCTAGAGCTGGCAACGGGCGGAGCGCCGAAGCCAGTTGCAGCGATCCAACCGGGTGCCGATCCATTCAGCCACCCGGATGCACAACGCAGATTCCGGGTGATGAAGGATGTCGAGGAGTTGGAGCGTGCGCTCGACTTTCCATGGGAGAAGTGGACCGTCTTTCTTCACCCAGCACAGCGGCAATGGGTAGAGCGCGAGTACGCCGGACCAGCGCGGATCTCTGGTTCGGCCGGTACTGGCAAGACCATCGTTGCATTGCACCGTGCGGTTTACCTGGCTCACCAGAACCAAGACAGCCGAGTACTGTTGGCGACGTTCTCCGAGACCTTGGCCAGTGCTTTGGCCACCAAGCTGCAAAACCTGATAAGCAATCAACCAAGGCTCGCCGAGAGGCTTGAAGTTCAGTCTATGTCGGCCATTGGCGCTCGCTTGTATGCGGCGCATTGGGGCAAACCGAAACTTGCATCCCATGCTCAGATCGTTCGGATGTTGCTCGACGCAGCAAAGGTCGATCCGACCTTGAAGTTTGGACCAAGGTTCCTGCTTGGTGAATGGAATGACCTTGTTGATGCTTGGCAGTTGAAGACCTGGGAGGCCTACAGGGATGTGAAGCGCCTGGGGCGCAAGACCCGGCTTTCGGAATCCCAGCGTGTCGCCCTGTGGGCTGTTTTCGAACGAACACAAGCAGCGTTGAAGCAAGCGGGAGTGATTACACATGCAGAGATGTTCAGTCGCCTGGCAGAGAAGGCTGCGACTCTGCTGCACCAACCCTTTGACTTTGTTGTGCTCGATGAAGCGCAGGATGTGAGTATTGCGCAGCTCAAGTTTCTGGCAGCTTCAAGCATAAGCCAAGGAAAGGTCCGACCGAACAGCTTGTTCTTCGCTGGTGACCTGGGGCAGCGCATTTTCCAGCAACCGTTCTCTTGGAAGTCACTGGGCGTCGATGTTCGTGGGCGATCACGCACGTTGCACATCAACTACCGGACCTCCCATCAAATCCGAGCCCGAGCCGATCAATTGTTGGGGCCGGATGTTTCAGATGTGGACGGCAACACCGAGGACCGCCGAGGCACGGTCTCGGTCTTCAACGGGCCAGCTCCCGACATTCGTTCGTTCAAATCCGAGGTGTTGGAGTGCAAGGCGGTTACTGCATGGCTTATCGAGCGGGCGAAAGAGGGGCTCGCCCCACACGAGTTGGGCCTCTTCGTTCGTTCGGAGACTCAAATACCAAGGGCGGTGGCCGCTGTCACTGCTGCAGGCATTCCTTTCAGCGTACTGGACGAGCAAGTGGAGACAAGCAATGGGCAAGCTAGTGTTTGCACCATGCATCTCGCAAAGGGGTTGGAGTTTCGGGCGGTGGTTGTGATGGCTTGCGATGACGAGGTGATCCCCTTGCAGGAACGTGTCGAGGCGGTCACAGACGATGCCGACATTGAAGAGGTCTACAACACCGAACGCAATCTCCTGTACGTGGCATGCACACGGGCTCGGGATCGGCTTCTTGTGACGAGCGCCGAACCAGCTTCAGAGTTTCTTGACGATCTGTGAATCGCCCCGGGATTGAACTGACCCACAGAAGTTGGACACACTTCAAGTGGTTGCATGAAGAAATACACAACGGAGTTCAAGCTCGAGGTCGTCCATTCTAGCGTGGCGAGCTA
>Ga0070664_100001343_pt1 | contig 19621 bp, 13 predicted proteins | sample KBSC73metaG_FD_65863 | JGI IMG/M metagenome (GOLD analysis project Ga0070664, IMG submission 65863) | Corn rhizosphere microbial communities from Kellogg Biological Station, Michigan, USA - KBS C7-3 metaG | ecosystem: Host-associated > Plants > Roots > Rhizosphere > Soil ... | reverse complement strand
GGAAGAGGATGTCCCCCGGGTTTTCGTCTATGACTTGCGCGTTGGTGGCCGTTGAGCCCTGAGGCCCGGTATAGAAGGCGCGCTTCCCGAACCTGACCGCTTGCGGCAGGCGGATTCTGGCTTCGGCGACGTCGATCGGGAACTGCCAACCGTTGCCGGTCGCGTTCCAGTACAGCTCGTCAAAGTCCTTGAAGCGGCCGACCTGACGCGTCGTGTGGTACCGAAGCACGAAACTATGCTCGCCCGGCGCAATCGTCCGGTCGGGATCGCCGATCTTGATACGAACGCCATTGGCGAAGGAAGAGACCTTGGCCGGGATCGGCAATCCGTCGAGGGTCGCACCTTCGAGTGCAAAGCCAACCCGCATGGCGCTCCCGTCGGGCCGGCGGTACCGCGTCGGGAAGTCGCGAAAGATCCCATGGTCGATCGCGATATTCTCAACGTTGACGTCAATGGTCTCGATGACTTGGAGCGACGAATCCTTCTGGATCTGAACATCGCTCAGAAAACGCCGAATGCGTTCGTCCGCCCGCGCCGAAGTCGCGGTGAAGACGAGCAGCGCGAGAAGGACGCGCAGACTGCGGATCATGCTCAGGCCGCGGGCTGGGCAAAAGTTACCTTGGGCGCGGTCTGGATGGTCTGATCGTCGTCCTGATAGAAGGGCTCTTCATGGAACCCGAGCGGCCCGGCGACGACGACCGCGGGGAAGCTCTGAATGCTCGAGTTCAGATCGCGGACGGTAGCGTTGTAATAGCGCCGCGCGCCCTGAAGCTCTCCCTCGATCGCCGACAATTGATCCTGAAGCTGGAGGAAATTCGTATTGGCCTTGAGCTCGGGATATGCCTCGGCGACCGCGAACAGCCGCCCGAGAAGACCGGTCATCTGCATGTCCGCCTGCGCAGTAGCCTCCACACTGCCGGCGGTGAGCGCCGCAGACCTGTTCTCGCTGACTTGCTCGAACACTTCACGCTCGTGCGTTGCGTAGCCTTTGACGGATTCGACCAGGTTCGGGATGAGATCGGCGCGGCGCCGAAGCTGGACCGTGATGCCGCTGAACCCCTCTTTGACGAGTGCCCTCAAGCGTACCAATCGATTGTAAAGGCCGATCGCCATCAACAAGAGCAGGACGACGACGCCCAGTAGAATCCAGCCAACCATCCCCATGTGAACCCCCCATTCTCGTTTTGGAGGGAAAGCATAGGGCCGTTCAAACCGGCCTTCCAGTGGCCGGCGAGGGGCTTCGAACATGTACGGCGAGGCCACCGCCGTCTTCACCGACCAATAGAGTTAATCTAAAAAGCGCTGAGCCCAGTGATCGCACGGCCCATGATGAGCGCATGGACGTCGTGTGTGCCTTCATAGGTGTTCACGGTTTCCAGGTTGGCGGCGTGGCGCATGACCTGGAATTCCGCGGAGATGCCGTTGCCGCCGTGCATGTCGCGGGCGATCCGCGCGATATCCAGCGCCTTCCCGCAATTGTTGCGTTTGATCATGCTGATCGTCTCGGGAATCAACTCCCCGGCTTCTAGGCGACGGCCCACGCGGAGCGCTGCCTGCAAACCCAGCGTGATCTCGGTCACCATGTTGGCGAGTTTCAGCTGGACCAGTTGGTTGGAGGCAAGGGGCCGCCCGAACTGCTTGCGGTCCAATGTATATTGGCGCGCCGCGCGATAGCAGGTCTCAGCGGCGCCCATTGATCCCCAGGCTATGCCGTAGCGCGCGCGGTTGAGGCAACCGAAGGGGCCCTTGAGGCCTTCGACATTAGGCAGAAGCGCGTCCTCGCCGACCTCGACATTGTCCATCACCACCTCGCCGGTGATCGAAGCGCGTAGGGAAAGCTTCTCCTTGATCTTCGGCGCCGAGAGTCCCTTCGCACCTTTATCAAGCACGAACCCCCGGATCTTTCCGCCATGTTCATCTGATTTCGCCCAGACCACGAAGACGTCGGCGATGGGCGAATTGGTGATCCACATCTTGGTGCCGGAAAGCAGATATCCGCCCTGCACCTTCTGTGCGCGGGTGCGCATGCCGCCTGGATCCGACCCCGCGTCCGGCTCGGTCAGACCGAAGCAACCAACCCATTCTCCGGTCGCAAGCTTGGGGAGATATTTCTTGCGCTGGTCCTCGGTGCCGTAAGCGAAGATCGGGTACATCACGAGGCTCGATTGCACCGACATCGCAGAGCGGTAGCCGCTGTCCACGGCTTCTACCGCCTTCGCGATGAGACCGTAACTCACATAGCCAAGGCCCGCGCCGCCATATTCATGCGGGATGGTCGCACCGAGCAGGCCGAGCTCGCCCATTTCGGTGAGGATTCCGCGGTCGAAATTCTCCTCCAGATAGGCGCTGGTGACGCGCGGCTGCAGCTTCTCCTGCGCGTAACCCTCTGCCGTATCGCGAACGAGACGCTCCTCGTCGCTTAGCTGATGATTGAGATCGAACGGATCCGCCCAGTCGAACGGAAGGATGGCAGGCTCGCCCACTTTGAAATGCCCCGCTGCTGTAAGAAGTCGGGGCGCTCTTAGCCGCGAGGCGGCAAACACGCCACCCCGCGAGCCGACTACTTCGACGCGATCTTGGTCGTGCCGCCGCCGAAGCTCTGCTTGAAAGTGATCTGGAACGCACGATGGCGGTTCCGATCCCGGAACTCGTCGAAGATGAATCGAGGGTCGGCGCGGTTGGGTCGGAACAGCAGCCGATCACGCGCGGCATGGGTGCTCAGCGCATTGTCGACATCGAGCCGGATCGCCGTTCGTGCCGAGGGCCGATATTCGAAGAATGCGGTCATGAAGGCGCTGCGATTCATATTCGTGTCGAACTCATCCGTCCGATAGAAAGTGAAGTGCTGATTATCGCTGAGCTCGAACCCATAGGAGGCCGGGCCTGCGTCGCGACGAACGTTCAGATCCCACTGCCAATCGGGGAAGAAGCCGCTGAACTTGCGCGGATCCCCCGTGATCGGATCGTCCACGCGTGTCCGCTGCAGCGTGCCGGTGAACTTCGCACGAAGACCGCTCCACAACTGGCCGAGCGGTGCATCCAGCGTCAGGTTCGCGAAGTAGCGGGTGCCTTTGCCCAAATTGCCTGGGCCGCTAAAGACATTTCCCTTGTCGTCCACGATCAGGATCTGGTCCTGAACCTTGCTGATTAGATCGGCGCCAACGTCAAGCTTGAACAGGCCGTCACCGAACAGCGGATGCTCCGCACTCGCGCGCATTTCCCACGCGCGCTGAGGCTCCAGGTCCGCGTTGCTGCCCGTGACGCGCCGGGCCGACAAATCGCCCACACTGATGAAATCGTAGAAGTTGAGCTGCGCGACCGTTCTCCGGATCGTGAACTGGCTGTGCCAACCGCCCCCGGGTTTCCAGTCGAGCGTCAGGTTCGGCTTCAGAAACTTCAGCGTGCGGTCGGCCTCGGCGTCGCCGGTGACCTTCAGATTCGAGAATTCGTAATTGAGGCCGCCGTCCAGCCGCAATGCCGGCGAGAGCGTCTTTCCAATGTTGACGTAAACCTCACCGCGCTTCTCTTTGACCTGGGCGTCGGCGATGGGGAGAGGCACACGGACTCGCTGGCCGTGCTCGTCGATGCCAAACAGGTCCACCTTGTCGTCGAGCGTGTTGTAGGAGGCTTCCGCGCCTGTCTCGAATGAGACGCCGAGCAAGTTCGAGCGAGTCCAGCTCAGGCGGCCGATGGTCTCGTTCCGCTTCGCGCGCACGGTTTGCTCGGATCCGCCGTTCACGACGGTGCCGGCATCGTCGAGCAGCCCGCTGTGCTGGATATAATTATCGAAGTCGTTGCGCTTTCGGCGGGTCGCTAGAGCAACGAACTTGATTGCGCCGCCGGCCAGAGGCCGGGTGACGTCGCCGCCAAGTTCGATCACGGGGTCGCGGTAGCGCTGGATGAGGTTGTCGTCGTGGGCGACCCCTCCTGTGGGCGTCACCCTGTTATCCTGGAAGAGGTCGAAGCTGCTCGGCTGCCAGCGGCCATTGACGCGGATCGCATTGTCCGACCCGCGTTCGAGTGCCCAGCTGGCCGCGACGAAGGGGTCCTTGTTGAAGTAGCTGTTGTGCTTGCGCCGATGCTCGACGAGCTGGCCGGTGGCCGTATTGACGAGGTTGTCGGTGCCTTCCTCGAGCTGGCGGTTGCGGCCCGTGCCCGCCGACAGGTTGATCGTAGAAGGACCGCGGCGGAGCAGCGCGGATCCCTGGATGTCCGTGTTGACGTAACCGGTGAACCAGCGCTTGGCGGCCGCAGTGACGTTGGCATCAATGCCGGCCTCCTGCGAGAGAACGACGTTCAGCACCTGGCTCTTCCCCGCAAAGTCGGAACCGTAGAGGTCGCCCGGACCTAATTCGACGCGGATGACACGCTGAGCCGGAATGCGCGCCAGCATGGTGTTCAGCGTCTCGGCCTTGCTGCTCGGGCGCGCCCCGTTGATGACGACATTGCCCGCAGTTCCCGCGAACCCTCGGACATCCTGACCGTTCGCGGCCTGATTGTTTCCCAAATCCAGTGTGAAGCCGGGAACTCGCTGCGCGATGTCGAGCGCCGTACGCGGCGCGAACTGCGCGAAGAAAGCCGCGTCATAAGTGGTGGTGCGCTGACCGGGCGAACCCGACGCCGGCTGAGGGGCAGCAGCCGGCGCGGGAGTCGCTTGCGGCGTCGTTTGGGCCGACGCCGATGTCGCAGTAATGAGGGCGGCGGTCGCAACCGTCGCGAAATAGGCGGCATTGGGCATTGGGCGGTCCCCTGGGGTGGCACCGCCCCGAGCGTTAGGTGGCCGCTTCAAACGCTGCCAATCGCGTTCGACCTATCGGCAGACGGTTCGACAGACCCCTCCGTTTCACCTGCAAAGGGGCGAAGGGACTAACGGTCGGCAGCAGCCCCGGAGGCCCCGAAGCTCTGCTTGAAGGTCAAGCCGATACGGACGTGACTGTCGCGATGCCGGTAATCTTCCAGGGATGGAGAGGGCGACAGGCGGTTCGGGAAGAACAGCAAGCGATCGCGATCGCCGCCCGTGTCCGAAATATCCTCCAGGTTCAGCGTCACGGTGCTTCGGGCCGTCGGGCGGTATTCCGCGAATCCACTCACATAGACTCCGGTATTGAAGTTTGAGTCGAACTCGTCGGTCCGGAAGAAGGTGATCCGGCGCCGATCGGTTATGAGCGCTCCGTAGGCGAACTTGCCCGCGTCGCGGCGGATGTCCACGTCCCACTGCCAGCGGGGATAGAAACCGGTCCAGTCGCGCTGTTTGTGCGAAATGGGATCCTTTACACGAGTGCGCTGGATCTGGCCGTGGAGGCGAACGCGCAGGCCCTTCCACAGCTGGTCGAGCGGAGTGTCGATGGTCAGGTCGGCATATTGGCGGCGTCCAGTGCCGAGATTCCCAGGCGCATCGAACGGAACATTCTTATCGTCGAAGATCAGGACGCGGTCCTGCAGCTTGCTGACGAGGTCGTAGCCAAGTTCCAGCCTCATTTTGCCTTCGCCCAGTATCGGGTGCTCGACGAGCAGGCGTCCTTCCCAGGTCCGCTGCGGCACGAGGTTGGCGTTCCCTCCATTGACCCTGCCGACTGACAGTTCGGCCGAGCTGACGAAATCGAAAAAATCGAGCTGGGCGACCGTGCGGCGGACGATCGCCTGCGCATGCCAGCCACCTCTCGGCTGCCAATCTAGTGTGATGCTCGGCTTCAGGAAGCTCAGCGAACGGTCGGCAAGCGCGTCGCCGCGAACCTTGAGCTTCGACATTTCGTAATTGAGCGCGGCGTCCGCACGCAGATTCTTGGACAAGGAATGACCGGCGTTCACATACATTTCGCCCCGAGTCTCGCGAACGGTGGCGTTCTCGATCGGAAGGTCGATCGGCGATCGGCCGCCGCCTTGTTCGAGCTCAAAGAAACCGAGATTGTAATCCAGCGTATTCAGCGCCGCTTCGCCGCCCACCTCAAAGCGGAAACCGAGGAGGTCTTGGCGAGACCAACTCAAGCGGCCGATGGTTTCGTTGCGTTGCGACTTGGTGAGCTGCTCGGAACCGCCGAAAACCTCGGTGCCGCCCACACTGCGGAAGAGGTACGTATCGCGGGTTGTGCGGTGCCGCCGGTTGGCAAGTCCGAGGAGCTTGATGGCGCCACCGCCGAGGGGACGGGTAACGTCGCCGCCAAGCTCGAAGACCCGGGTTTTATAATTCTGGACGAGGTTGTCGTCGCGCTCATCGTCGCCGACCGGAGTCACGTGATTGTCTTGGCGCAGGAAGAAGGTGCTGGGGGCGAAGCGTGCGTTCACATGCGCCGACTGGTCATCGCCTTTCTCCAGCCCCCAGCTGCCCGAGACATAGGGGTCGTGCGGGTGGATGCTGTTGAACTTGTCGCGGAACTCGACAAGGTCGCCGGTCGCATAGTCGGTGACGCGGTCGTAACCTTCCTCGAAATAGTCGGTACGCCCGAGATCGCCGGAGAGGCTGAAGGTCGATGGACCGCGGCTCAATAGGACTGACGCGCCTGCGTTCGGGATGACCTTCCCGAACCAGTGCCGGACGGCACTCACCGTCGCATTGCCCGCAAGGCCCCGATCGGACGATAGCTGGAGGTTCGCGACCTGCGTCTTACTGGAGTAGTCGGCGCCGTACAGGTCGCCGGGCCCAACCTCGACCTTTTTAACCCGGCTCGCCGGAATACGGGCAAGCAGCGTCTCCAGGGTTTCCGACTTGGAGCTCGGCCGGGCTCCATTGATGACGACGTTGCCTGCGGTTCCCGCAAAGCCGCGGACGTCCACGCCTGTTGCCGCCTCGTTATTGCCGAGATCCAGGGTGAAGCCCGGAATGCGCTTCACGATGTCGAGCGCGGAGCGCGGGGCATATTGGGCAAAGTAGGCCGAGTCATAGACCGTCGTCCGGCCGCCTTGCGTGGGCGTTGCCTGAGGCAGCTCTCCCGAGCCCGGAGTTTGGGCGAGGGCAGGCGATGCGGCGAGCGCGGCAAAGGACACGGTGACTAGGAGAATTCGAGGAAACGCTGACATCGGACGCGGACTCCGCAGGGGTTGACCAGGGCGGAGTAAGTGCGCGGCGTCAGGCCACGTGCGGGCAGACCGTCAATTCCTCGTCAAAAGCGTTTTGGGATCGCTGATCCAGGCATCACGGCTGATCGGCTTGAGCCCTGCCTTGGCGCGCTCACCATTGACGGCGATGCGGACCCTGTCCTCGATCGCGGGGAACCGCGGGTCGGACGCGAGCCACCCGAACACCGGGTCGTAGCGCAGCGCCATTGCCGGGATTGAAGCGAGGCGGAAGGGTTTCTCCCTTGAGCACAGGTCGAGCACCCGAATGGCGACGTCGCGGTTGCCCGCCAAAGCCGCGATGATGCCTCTGGAGAAGCGCTTCTCATCACCCATGATTCCTTTGTCGGGAAGGCGATCGACCTCCCGCTGGAATTGGGCGAGCAGCCGATCGGCATCTGCTGTGCGACGTGCTCTACGTAGGGCAATGATCGCTTCGGGCTGCGCGACCCGATCCAGCGACATGCGCCCTGACGCGACGAGGGGTCGCGCGGAATCGTAGAGCCTGACGATGGTATCTGCATGGCCCGTGTTGATCATCAGCCCGGCCGCGTTCCAGAAATCGTACTGATCCCAATATTGCGCGCCCATCGCTTCCGCAGACTTGGCGAGCGCGGTCCAATTTCCGGAGATCGCGGCATTGCCGAGACCGTCGTAGATGAACCGGGCCGCCGCGCGATTTTCGCCCATCACGGCCAGAACGGAACCGAGATTGAGCCTCATCTGCCGCTCATTGGGATAGGCGCGCTGGAGCGCGGTGGCCGTCTTCAACTGGCCGGACATGTTCTGATCGAGTTTTTGCAACGACAGGAGAAGCAGCAGCTTGGCGCGCTGATCGGCGCTTAAATCAAAGAAACGGCGGACATAATCTCGCGCCTCCGCCTCGCGACCGACGAGATAAAGCGCTCCAATCAAATGGTCGTAATTAAGCCCCCATAGTGGATCGATCTCGACTGCCCGCTTGAACTCAGTGATCGCATCGTCGTAGCGCAGCTGGGCCTGCAAGGTCTGAGCGTGCCAGCGATGGAATTCAGGCCGCTGGGGGCTGAGTTGCACGGCTTTGCGCAAATAGGGCTCAGCCGTTCCGTCGAGACTCAGTGCGAGAAATCCGACCGCCGCGTAGCCATCGCCCAGATTCGGATCGAGCTCCACGGCCTTGCGCGCGAACGGCTCAGCCATGGCCCGCGCCTGCGCGAATGGGATCGCCCCGTAGGATGTCGGGTGGTCGGACTCGAGCATGATGAGCTCGGCAAGCTCGGCATAGGCGGGCGCGTATCGCGGGTCGCGAGCGATGGCTTCGCGCAGTAGTCGATCGGCTTCCTTGAGCGTCGGCTCGCGTCGCTCGCGGATCAGCTGGCGCGCGGCGAGGTAGCGGTCATAGACCTCGGGCAAGGTTTCTTGTGGCCTGATTCCCCCGAATGACTGCGCTACGCGCGATGCGACGGCGCCCGCGATATCTCCCTGGACCGCGAAGATATCCCCGACCTTACGCTCGTATCGCTCCGACCAAACCTGCGCGCCGTCCGACACGCGCGTGAGGCGCGCGATGACAAGCACGCGGTCGGCCGCCGTGCGCACGCTTCCATCAAGGAGATAAGTGACGCCAAGCTTACGCGCGGTTGCGAGCGAGGCCGACGGGGCCCCCAGCTGGGCTGACGACGCGCGTCCAAGCACTTTCACCCGCTGCTGACGGCCAAGGAGGTTCAGGATCTCGTCGGAAACGCCAGACGCGAAATAATCCTCATCCTTCTGGCCAAGGTCGTCGAACGGAAGCACGGCGACGGTCGGCGTGGCTACTGCTGGCCCAGACCGGGTGAACAGGAAAAGCGCTGTGACTGCAGCGACGATGGCGAAAATGATCAGGATGGCGGGTAGCAGCCGGCGCCGCCGTGATGTCGGTCCGGGTAGACTTGTGACCGACGGGGGCGGGACCGACGGAGCCACCTTGGCTTTATCGAGCAGCGCCTGGGTTTCCGCAGCGGGACGAATTCCCAGCTCCTGGTCGAGTCTCCCGGACAAGCGACCGTGCCGTCGCATGGCCGCAGCCCGATCGCCTCCAGCGATGTCTGCCACGATCCCAAGCTGCGCGACGCGCTCATCCAGTGGATCCAGTCGCTCGAGCTGGTCGGCGATCCGCCTGGCCGACGCAATATCGCCCAGCTGAAGGCACCGCTCGGCTACTCCGAGAGCTCCATTGACCAACGCCGCGCAAATCCGTGGCCGCTCGTCACGCAGCCATTCGTCGAGCTCCGGCGTGATGTCGTCGAGACCCGCGAGCGGCGGGCACTCCACGTCGTCCAGCGCGTCGGCAAGCTGTTCCGCCTGATTGGACTCGATGAGTTCTTGAATAACCGTCACGTCGGTGGCGAGCTTCTTGGTGCCAGCGCCTACGGCTTGGCGATCGGCAACCATATAGCCGGCCGCGGATAAGGAACGAAGTTCGTAGAGCGCCTGTCGAAGGCTCGCCTTGGCTTGGTCCTCGCCGCGATCGCCCCAGAGAAGGTCGCTGAGGCGAGCACGCGAAAGCGGCGTCCGAGACAGTGCGAGCAGTGCGAGCAGTGCCCGCGTCTTGCGTGCCTTGGGAGTGAGATCGTCACCTGCAGAGCTGACCAGGCGCACCGGGCCGAGCAGTCCCAGCGTGACGTCGCTAGTCCATAAGAGATCGGCGTTGGGCCCCTGGTCCGCCATCAGGTGTATCGCATAGCTAAAACAGTATGCCTTGGCCAGACGAGCGATGCCTCGGTCGGCCTATCGGCGATGGTCGAAAATCTTCATTTGCACCAACTCGCTGACCGGCGGAAGCGGGCCCCGCTGACCGATCGCCCATTGCGCGAACTCAGGCGTTACATCGAGCGCCTTCAACTGGACCAGCTGATCGACCGGCAGACGCGCATAGCCGATGCGTTGGAATCCCGCGACATAGGCAGGCGTGACATCGAGGGCCTTCAGCTGAACCAGGTCCTCGGCGGGGATGCGGCCATAGCCGAGCCGGTCGAAGCCAGCGACATAGTCCGCCGTGATATCGAGGGCTTTCAGCTGAACCAGCTCGTCAGCCGGAAGGTTCGCATAGCCCATGCGTGCGAACCCGCCGATCCACTCCGGCGTGATATTCATCGCGCGGAACTCGACCAGGTGATGCACTGAGCTTGGCCGATAACCGGCACGTGCCAGGTCCGCGATATAGCGCCCGTCCACGCCCACGGCCGTCATTTCCATGAGGTTGTCGATCGTTGGCGTCGGATAGTGTGCCGCCGCAACGGCATCGATCAGCGAGCGCCGTACGTTGAGCGAGATCAGACCGAATGCCTGCTCGCGCGTCGGACGTCCAATGCCGCGACTATCCAGCAACCGGGCAAAGACTGGATCGGGAGTCAGGTTGCAATTGCCGGCGGCATAGGATTCCCCGCCATGACCGCTGCAGTCCAGGCGCCCGGCTTCCCGCACTATGGCGAAGCGAAGCGGGCGTGTCCCGGAAGCGCGAAACCCGGCAAGGTCGAGTCCGGCGAGGTCGGATGGGCGAAAGGAAGACGACCAATTGTTATGGTCGCGGCCTTTGCTTTCGTCACGAAAGTCGGCGCGAAGGTCCGAGCTGCCCCTTGATGGCTCAAGCGTGAAATGCACCCAGTCGGTGGGCTGCGCGATGCAGGCCGACGAGACCGACAGGAAGGCGCAGCAGAGGGCAAAGAGGAAGGCGACGCAGCGGTTCATGGTGGCTCTCCTTGATCAAAACTAGGGCAAAGTTCGCCCGTTGGCCCGGGCCGGGCACAATAAATCTTGTCGCTAAAGAGGTTGTTCGAAGTGGGAGCGGCTAGCCGTCGCCGCCCGCGTCCGGATCCACAGTCGGATCCCAATCCGTCGGCGGGACTCGCGGGGCCTTCGGCGGTTTCGGCGCCCTCGGCGGGGCGACAGGCAGGTCTCCCGGTCTGACCCCTACCGCCCACATTTCGACGAGCTTGTCGGCGCTCCTCACGACATAGCCCTGGCGTCGCAGCGATTGGACATATTCAGGTTTCACGCCGACGGCGCGCAGCTGAACGAAGCCGTCGAGGTCGGCGACAACACCAGCCGACCGAAGGGCGCGAACGTAATCGCCAGTGACTCCGACGGCGCGAGCCTCTGTCAGATCGTCAGAGTCAATGTTTGCGAATCCGGCTGCGGCGAGCGACCGAGCGAATTCGGGGGTCACGCCGACCGCTTTCATGCCCGCGAATTCCGACGGGCTAAGTCGCGCGAGGCGAGGGGAGACGGAGCGCATCGCTGTCACATATTCGCCCGTAACGCCGATCTGCTTCATCTGGATGATGTCGTCGATCTCGTCGTCGCTCGGCGCGTAGACCCGCACCGCGGCGCGGGCTTTCTCCTTGGCGCGATCAGCGGTCGCAAGTGCAATCTCTCGCGTCCCGTCTGCGGCGGCAACGGCCCGCGCCACGGCTTCCGCACGAGCCTCTTCGGCACTGATCTGCTGTTCCGGCGCAGCGGCCGCGACTGCCGCGGCGACCGACGTCGAAACGCCGCTGGCAATGATGTGTGGAAGATCGGTCGGAACCGTCGCAGGTGCATAGTAAGGCGCGAATGCGGATGCTTTGCGGCCTTTGGCGGGAGCAGCCCCTTGCGCTGCCTTCGTGCCTCCCGGTGCGAGCGTCAGCGCGGCGAGCGGCGCAGCGATCATGACTGCCCCGACGAGCACGCCGAGAGCAAAGGAGCGGGCCACCGGACCGCGCACCGACTTGCCGTCGAGGACGCGCGCAACGCGGCGAGCAAGAGAACTTTTGGAGGGAGCGACGCCATGCGCGCCGAGGAGCAGCCCCGGGCATTCGTGCCTCGCAACGCCTACAAGCAACTGGGCATAATCGGTGTCGACGATGTCGGCCGCGAGCACTGCGTCGTCAGCCGTTTCCTCGCGCAGCTGGTGGGCTTCGCGAGCCAGCAGCCAGACCAACGGATTGAACCAGAAAAGCGCAGTCGCGACGCGACCCAAAAGCAGCTTGGCCCAGTCGAGGCGCGCCACGTGAGCGAGCTCGTGGGCAATGATCGCCTCCGCCTCGCTCGATGCCTCGACCGCGCGGGTATTGAGCAAGATCACCGGCCGCACCACGCCCCAGCTGATCGGTGACGACAGCTCGTTGCTCGTCAACAGCGCGGTGCCGTGCTTGAACCCCATCCGGCGCTGGGCGCGCGCGAGGGCGCTTAGCCAATGCCCGTCGACCAGCACCTCCGCGCGAGCCATCAGCGCAATCAGCCGACCCAAGGCAAGCAAGGTGATGAACAAGAGAATCGCCGCCGGAACCGCATAGAGCGCCATGGTTGCCGCCGTTGCGCTGAGGGATACGCGTGGACCTACCGACGCAGGAGCGAGCGCCGTCGGCGCTGCCGTGCTTGGGCCCGATGACGTCACCGACGTCATCATCGTGCCCGCCGCTTCGGTCTGCGGCGCAGCGACCTGGCCGAGAAGCGTGGGGGTTTCGACGGTCCAGCTGGGAAGAACAAGCGGCGCCAGCGCCAGCATCACCAGCGCAAGAAGCCCAATGTGCGCGACCCACGAGCGTTCCGCCGCCGACCGCTGCTTCATCAGCGACAGGAGGCCGAGCGAGATGCCGGCGATCAAAAGCGACTTCAGTGCAATGGCGATCAGGACATGCATTACTGACCCCCTTTAGCCTTCCGCGCCTTGGCGATCATCTTCTCGATTTCGTCGAGATCATCCTCTTTGAGTCGATCCGACATGCCGAGCAGGGCGCTCGCGGCGCTCGCCGGCGAGCCGTTGAAGAAGACGCGGACGATCTCGCTCAGCGCCGACTTCTTTGCAACCGAGTCGGACACGACGGGGCTGTAAAGAAAACCGCGTTCAGACTCGCTGCGTTGCACGAAACCCTTGTCCTCGAGCCGCTTCAGCATGGCCCTGACTGCGGAGCCGCTCAGCTGGTCCGGCAGCGCTTCGCAGATATCGGCGACCGGCAAAGATCCGCGCTCGTACAGGATATCGACAATCTGGCGTTCACGCGGCGGCAGTTTGCTCAACATGTTTCAATTCCTTCGGCACTGGCGGAGTCGCCACGCTACATTTGTAGACAGTGCTACATTTGTAGCGTGAACGCAAGATGAATATTTTCAGTCGGGCCGAATCTGGGTGATCACCATCGACACATTGTCCGGCGCGCCTCTCCCCAGGACAAGCTCCACCAGTTTGTCCGCGGCGGCCTCGGGCGAGTTCTCCGACAGATGCTCGAGAAGCTCCTCGTCATCCACGACGCGGGTTAGCCCGTCGCTCGCGAGAAGGAACAAATCGCCGGGCGCGGCCTCACCAGTGGAGGTGTCGACCTCCAGTTTCTCGGAAACGCCGACAGCACGGGTGATGACGTTGGCGCTTTCATGCCGCTCGGCATCCGCCGAGTTCAGCATTCCGGCGTCAACGAGATCCTGGACTAGGCTGTGATCCCTCGACAGCCGGCGGATCTGGCCGTGGCGGACTCGGTAGGCGCGGCTGTCGCCGGCCCAGAAGCAGCGAAACTGACTACCGGCAATTGCCAGGCCGACGACGGTCGTTCCGATTGTCCGCGAGCCGTCCGCGGATTGCGCGAGGTCGATGAGCTCGCGATTGACCTTCTGCAGCGCCTCCATCGCCGTATCTACGATGTCGTCGAGGCCATAGACGATGGGCAGATGACGCAGCGCGTCGACCACCTTCGCGCTGGCGACGTCCCCGGCCTCGTGGCCGCCCATGCCGTCCGCCACTGCCCATAGCCCGCGCTCGGTTCGGACAAGGATGGAGTCCTCGTTGACCTTTCGGCGAAGTCCCACGTGCGTACGGCTGACACAGTCAAAGCTCATCGCCTGCCCCCTCGGCGTCGCTATGGCGGGCAGACTAGCAATTGAGTAACGTGTGTGCGATTTGATTTTTGTTAACGCTGGTCGGGCGGGGGCACTCGACGATGAACAAAACGTATAGCAACAAGGCATTGCCGGCGGGCACGGTGCTTCGCGAATGGCGCTTGGAGGAAGTCCTCGGCGTCGGCGGTTTCGGCATCGTCTATAAAGCGCGCGGAATCTATTTCGACGAGCTCGTCGCCATCAAGGAATATTTCCCGAGCTCGATTAGCGACCGCGATTCCGAAGATACGGTGGTGCCGATCGATTCCGACGCTGAGGAAGTTCACGCCCTCGGCCTCAAGAAGTTCGTCGAGGAAGCCAAGCTTTTGTGGAATCTCTCGACGCCGACCCGTCATCCGAACATCGTCAGCGTCCGCAGTCTTTTTGAGATCCACGGCACCGCTTACATGGTCATGGATTTCGAGGACGGCATTTCGCTGTCGCGGATGCTGAAACAGGGGCGGCGGTTCAACGAGCGAAGCCTGTGGAACATCCTTCGCCCGATCGCGCAGGGCCTCGACCGCGCACATCGCGTTGGCGTGCTTCACCGCGACATCAAGCCGCCGAACATCCTCATCAACGAGGACAACCGGCCAGTACTGATCGATTTCGGATCGGCGCGGTTCACCACCGCGGAGGCGACGAGCACCAACGTCACATTCCACACGCCGCCCTACGCCGCGGTCGAGCAGTACGTGAAGACTTATGAGCAGGGCCCGTGGACCGACATCTACGCGCTCGGCGTCGTGCTTTACGAATGCGTCACTGGCGAAAAGCCGCCCGAGGTGCTCGAACGGCTCCACGCTGGTCTCGGCAATCCGCTCGCGTCCGGCAAGTGGCCCGGATACGGCAAGAAGTTCCTGGCGGCGATCGATGCCGCGATGGTCGTGAAGCCCGAGGATCGCCCACAGTCGATCGGCGATTGGCTCACAATGTTCGGCAAGAGCCTCGAGGAAGACACCGACACCGATGACGGGTCGGAAGATGCTACTCGTTTCATCGCAACGCAGGTCGAGTCGGACGAAATCATTCCCGTCGGGAATACCGACGCGGGCAATCTCGTCGACACCGGCGTTCCCAAGGACCCCAAGCAGGTCAAGTTCAAGCGCATTGGGCGGGAGACCACAACATCGAAGAAAGTCGTCGCACCGCCTGAGCCCGTCACCGAGGAGCCCGAAGTCGACGAGGATCTTCTTGAGGCGGACGAGGAAACCGCGGAAGCGGAAGCAGCGGCCGTTGCCCCGAAGCCAGTCAAACGGCCTAAGAAAGCAGTCGAGGCGAAGGAACCCGGCACTAAATCAAAGACTCCGGTTTTCGTAGGCGCGGGTGCCGCCGTGCTGCTGGCGGTCGGTGCTGCGGCCATGTTCATGCGCGGTGGCGGCTCCGAGCCGGCAGCCATGAATGCCGTGACGACCGACGCAGGCGGCAATGCCGACATCGTCCTCGGCAGCGCAACTCCCGACGCGAATGCCACGGACGCGAACGCCGCTGCAGCCGAAGCCAATGTGGCAGCCGTCGAACCCACCCAAGAAGCGACCCCTCAGACAAACGCCGCCGACGCGCTTCGCAAAGAGCAGGCCAAGGCAGCGGCCGCGGAAGCGAGGCTGGCCGCAATCCAAAAAGCGCAGGCCAAGGCGGCCGCGGCGCAGAAGTCCGGCGCAACTCCATCCAAGACCGCGAGCAAGGGAACGTCGCCTGCGACGAACACTGCTGCCGCCTCCTCAGAGTCGAGCGGCGGTGGGGTATCTTCGGCGAAGCTGTCGCAATTCTATGGCATCGTCGACAGCGCGCGGAGCATGGCGAAGCAAGTCATCCGGTCGGGCAACGGCCAGAATGCCCAGCTGGCGCGGAGCTACGATGCGAACCTGAAAACGCTTCGCGACTCTATTCGCGGGGTCAATTCAGACCGCGAAGCCGACCGGCTGATCAAGCAGGCGTCGCAGACGCGTGCCTACCTGCAGTTCCTGGTAAAGCAGTCGCAGTAAGCGCTCCGCGGGCGCTAAGAGCCCCTCGCAGCAATCGGTAATAAGACGCGGGCGTGAGGTGTGAACCTCGTTTGGGTTCGATCGCCTTGTCGCCGACGAGCATTCGCGTCACGATTAGGTCAGACGACCAGTCGACATCGATGTGGATGACCGGAACTGAGCGTTGACGAGCCAACTCGACCACGTGAGCCGTACCGCCCGGTCCGCGACCCGTCTGTCCATCCCAGATGGCGACGATGACGTCGGCCTCGTCAAGCATGGCCTTTCCAACCAGGACATATGCATCGTCGGCGGCGGCGCGGTCGCCGGGCAGCGCCACGATTTCGTCGGCCGCGAAGAGCGCGCGCTCGAAATCGTCGAGCTCGTCGCCGATCTCGAAATCGTGCCGATACTCGTCCGCGGAGAAGGGTAGGAGTGCACGGACAAAATAGCCGCTCAATCGCGCGCTATCCGCCGCCAGCTGATCGGCACCGCTGGCAAGGCCGGTGTGCAGGCGGAGTTCTGCGGGCATCCCGCTGCAGAACCGGGGCTCTGACTTCTGGACCTTGAGCGTTGCATTGCGCAGTTCGCGGAAGACCTGATCAACCACGCCTTTCAAAGCGCCCGTGCCGAGATCGCCCAGCATATTCGCGCGATGGCCGGTGATGCCCACGTTCAGGACCATGGGTGTTTGTGGGCTATGGTCAGGCAAATGGCCGCCGATCGGCGTTAGGGCGCCGTCGCGAGGCGCGCCGGCCGCATTCCTCCGCGCCGGCCGCTCCCAGGCGTCCACCGCGAGGCCTCAGCCCGCGACATAATTTCGTGACTAAGGGACACCTGGCCCACCCTGAGCACCGAACCGACAGGCAACAGCGCAGGCCGGCTGACCCGCTGATCATCCACGTAGGTGCCGTTGGTCGAATTGAGGTCGGATACCAGGAGCTCGTCGTTGGCAATACCGACGACGCAATGCTGGCGCGACACGCTCGGATGAGCGATCACTGCATCCGCCGGCGCAGTACGACCAATCTTGAGCCCTTGGTGTTCGACGATGAAGAGCTGCTCGTCGTCGATGCCATCGGTGATGCGCAGAACGTGCACGTCTTCCTCGGGCACCTCACTGGCCGCCGGTTCAAGCGGCGCTGGCGGTGGCGCCATCCGTTGCCGTGACGGTTTAGGAGTTGCCGCGGCGAACACCACATCGTCATTCTGCTGACGAGCCTGCGCCCCGGCGGCTGGATCAAGCCGGTCAGGCCGGCGATGCATGGAAACCTGTGGCGTCTTTGGTGCCGGTGCCGGTCCTTCATCCCCTCGCGACTTGTGGACAAGGGCCTCAACATCATTGACGAAAGCCCGCCAACGAGGGTCCGCAGTATCCCCGGTCCATTCGGATAAATCGGCCGTATGGGTCAGCTCGAAAGCAATTGGGCGATCGCAGGGCTCGATGATCGCGGGAACGAGCTTGTTTTTGCGGTCGGCGAGGGTCGCTTCGGCGCGGACCCAGCGTGAGGTTACCGATCGCGGCGACCACAGCACCACCACTGCCTTCGCTTCCTTGAGGCGCTGCTCAATGACTTCGTCGAAGGTCTGTCCCGACTGCAGGGCGGCGTCCCACCAGACATCGAGACCTTCCGCCGCGAAGGATTCGGCAATGTGCCGAACCGCTGCGCGGTCCTCGCGGCTGTAGGACAGGAAGATGTCAATTCCGGACACAGACTTCCCCTTGCGATCGGATCGCGGCGAATCTGATCGCCAAAGACCGCCTGAAATTACGCCCCCTGGCGGCCGTCCCTACGCGGGCCCGCGCGACTCGCATCGGCCCAAATCTAAATTTCGGTTAATTGTCTTTCGATGTCGAGAAGGAAGTGGTCCGCGTCCCGTCTTGGGATAGACGTTTGTAATTCAAGCGCTTGTCAAACGCTGGCGGAAGGGGTGGGATTCGAACCCACGGTGAGCTTGCACCCACGGCGGTTTTCAAGACCGCTGCCTTAAACCACTCGGCCACCCTTCCTGGAGTTTGGGCGCCGCGATATCGCCCGTCGGGCCAAGCCGTGCAAGGCACGCGGTGAACCAAGCTGGCGCCCCGCGGGTTTTGCACTCTAGCCTCGGTTGTCGTTGAGGAGCGAGTGGTGGCTGGTGTGAGCGGTTGGGTGCTGATTGGAATGTCGGCGGTTTCACTGAGTTCTGCGGTGCCGCCGGACCCGCGTTCTCGAGAGCCGCAACTCGCGCAGGCTTATGGGCCCGTAGCAACCACACCTTATGGCCAACCGGCCTATTCACAGCCCGCTCCGTCCTCGTGGGAAATCTACAAAACCCGTCTTGCGATCCTCGCGCGCCAGAAGGGCGTCCGCCCGGAAACGGTTCAGACCTATGTGCCGGCCCTGCAAGTCAACCAGCGGGTAATCGAACTTGAGCGCACGGAACCTGTCGCGCGCAGCAGTGGCGGTGTGGTCGGCGCACTTTCACCTTACCTACGGGCACACGTGACCCCTTCGCTCATCTCGCGAGGGCAGAATAACTTTTACGACCACTACCAGGCGCTGAAGGGCCTCGAAATCCGCTACGGCGTCGATCCGGCAGTGCTCATGTCAATCTGGGGCCACGAGACCAGCTATGGCAGGGTAACCGGCAGCACCGACCTGCTGCAGGCGCTTGCAAGCCTGGGCTATTACGGCCGCCGCCGCGATTTCTTCGAGGGCGAGTTCATCGCAGCCTTGAAGCTGATCGACCAAGGCGTTCCTCGCTGGCGCCTGAAAGGCAGCTGGGCGGGGGCCACGGGCTATCCGCAATTCATGCCGTCTGTTGCTCTGCGCCTTCGTGCCGACGGCGACGGAGACGGCTACGCCGACATCTGGTCGAACGAGCTCGACGGCCTCGCGTCCATTGCCCAGTATCTGCGCGACGCCGGCTGGAAGCCCAATGTCGCCTGGGGAATTCCGGTCCGCACACCGGCGAGCCTCAATCGGATGGCGATCGTCAACCGCATGACAGCGCAACGCTGCCCTCAGGTTTACCGGCGGCAAAGCCGCTGGCTCAGCATGCGCGAATGGCGGTCACTCGGCGTGACGCCCCTTGGCCGGTCATTGCCGGACATGGAGATGGCGAGCCTCATCGAGCCCGACGGTCCCAACGCGCGGGCTTTCCTGCTCACCACCAATTATCGGGCGATCCTCGATTACAATTGTTCGAATTTCTACGCGATCTCGGTCGGGGTTCTGGCGGACGCCATTGCACGGCGATAGACGGGGGTCTCACGCCTGAATCGAGGATCAGAGCACCCACATGACGCGCATCCCCCTGTACGCTGCCGCAACTTCGCTTCTTCTCGCCACCGCCGCGCCCGCCGCGGCTCCGCAATTCGATACGCCGGCCAAGGTCGCCTATCTGATCGATGTGTCGTCCGGCGCAACGCTTTACGCCAAGAACGCCGATGTGCGGATGCCGCCGGCCTCCATGGCCAAGATGATGACCGTGGAGGTCGCCTTCGAGCTCATAGACAAGAAGCAGTTGCCGCTGAACAAGATGTGCACGGTGCGGCCGGAGACCTGGCAGAAGTGGCACGGCCCCGCCGCCGGCTCGACCATGTTCCTTTCACCGAACGAGCAAGTCAGTGTGGAGAACCTGCTGCATGGCATCGTGACCCTGTCGGGCAACGACGCGTCCGTGGTCCTCGCCGAGTGCATCGCGGGAACGGAGCAAGCCTTCACCGATCAGATGAATGTGCTGGCGAAGAAGATCGG